>Ga0315899_10002457_pt1 | contig 20518 bp, 11 predicted proteins | sample LakEriMetagenome_2_FD_203518 | JGI IMG/M metagenome (GOLD analysis project Ga0315899, IMG submission 203518) | Freshwater fungal communities from buoy surface, Lake Erie, Ohio, United States - Buoy 4 MA112 | ecosystem: Environmental > Aquatic > Freshwater > Lake | place: USA: Lake Erie, Ohio... | reverse complement strand
CGCCGAGACCGTGGTCGATGAAGAGGTTACCGCTGGCGTTATTGCGGAAATGGAAGTTGCGGTCGCTCCAGTTGTTCAGGGCCGTGCGGACTTCGAGACCGCCGTTGACGAAGTCGACGTTCTGAGAGGTGCGGTTGAGGCCGAGGTTGGTCGGATCGGTCACGCGGATCCAACCGGAGCCAGCGCGCACCTGACCATTGAAACGATTCTGGTCGCCCTGAATCCAGAGCGAGGTGGCGTAGGTCATCCCTTCCTTGTAAAGACGATCCTGGCCCGCGTCGTAGGAGACGATCTTACCGGAGATGATGAAATTACCGTCGCCGTAGAACAACGAAACGTTGCCGGAGCCGAGGGCAAGATCCCCCGAGATGGTGGTGATGCCGGGCGTGGCGTGGAAGCGCGTTTCCGTGCCGGAGCCCATCGTGACGCCACCGGTGAAGTTGTTGTTGCCGACGGAGAGAATGGCGCCGGAAGAGTTAGCCGCACCAGGACCGCGACCGGAAGCGGAGATCTCGCGGGTGACGGAGATGCCGGAGATGCCGCCTTGGATGACGAGGGAGCCGCCGCTGAAGCCCGGGTTGCCGGTATTGCTGTTGCCTTGGATCATCACCGGACCAATACCCGCGCCGAGCTGGGCGGACGAAGTCACGACCACGGCGCCGCCGCGGATCAGCAGATCGCCGGTGAAATCATTGCCAGCATTGGCGAGGACGAGCGTACCGTTGCCATTCTTGAGCAAGCCTTGGTTGCCCGAAATCTTGGCGGTGGCGGTGACCCGAGACCCCAGGGCCACACTCACGACCGGCTGCACGGGAGCCCCGGTAGGAGCGGCCAAAGTCAGCGCCGATGCGCCGGCGATTTCATACGAATTCCAACCAGAAAAATTCAGTCCGCCGATCGTAATGGCTTCACCCAACGTGACGACATTGCTGCCGCCGAAGGCGCCGGCGAAATACGCCACGTCATTGAGCGTGAACGAGCTGGCAATGGTCGGTTGATCACCGAGCGTGGTGGTCGCGCCGCCCGCGTTGAACCAATTGGCCGTGGTCGTATCCCAGGCACCGTTGCCACCAAGACCTGCTACGGAACTATTAGTATCCCAGAATAAATTCGCCGCTTTCGCCTGGGGCGCCCGGGAAACGCCAACGCCGAGGAGAGCCGCGGCCACCATGAGGGAGGCTCGCGACAGGGCTCCGCGGGGGCGGGCTCGTCGGGGTTGGACGGACATCAAAAGGGGGTGTAACCGGGTAGGGATTACTCCCTAGAAATTGCACCTATTTGTGCAGATTGGAAATCAATTGTGTGAATGAGTGCATTTTCCCGTCGTTTGTGAGACGCAGAGGTGAACTTGCCCGGCTGGTCCTGAAACCGGGGCGCTCAGGGCATGATCCGAGGGGGGTATCAACCTAGGGCATTGCCCATTATATGACTAAATCAGTCATATAATAGCCTAAATGAGCGATTCTCTCCTTCAGAGAATCAGCATGGCATCCCCGTAGCTGAAGAAGCGGTATTCTTCCCGAATAGCCTCGGCGTAGATCTCCTTGAGCCAGGCCACCCCTGAGGGGTCTCCGGGGGTCAGGAACGCCCCGACCAGACAGAGGAGCGTCGACTTGGGGAGGTGGAAGTTGGTCAGGAGATACTCGCAGCAGCCCAAGGTGTCGCCGGGTTGGATGAAGAGCGAGGCCTCGGAGACGAAGTCCCCCTCATGCGCGAACCCCGGGACCTTGCGCAGGGCGTCCTCGCTCGCGCGCACGGACGTGGTGCCGATGGCCAGACGCGGACGTCGCTCGCGCAGGGCCTGCATGGTGCGGGCAGGGATACGATACGTCTCCGAATGCATGACGTGCGTGGCGATGTCCGTCGCGGTGACGGGCTGGAACGTCCCGGGGCCGACATCGAGCACGAGGTCGAAGGCTTCGTGTCCGCGCGTGCGCAGAATCTCGAGCAGCTCCGGCGTGAAGTGCAGTCCGGCCGTGGGCGCCGCCGCGGCCCGCGTGGCTTTCGGGTCCGCATAGACGGTCTGATAGCGCTCGGCGTCGTCGGTCGGCGCGAGGCCGCGCTCCTTGCGGGCTTCGACGATGTAAGGCGGCAGCGGGATCTCGCCGAGGCGTTCGGCCAGATCTTGCACGGTCTCTCCGGGAGGCAGTTCGAAGCGCACGCGGTATTCGCCGTGAACGTTCTCGACGGCGACGGCGCGACGTCCATCGACGATGAAGCCGGCGGCATCACCGGCGCGTTTACCGGGACGCAGCATGCACCACCATTCGAGCGGATCCAACGTGGGTCGGAGCAGCAGGCACTCGACCTTGCCGCCGGTGGGACGCACGCCGAAGAGGCGGGCCTTCAGGACGGAGACGTTATTGCGGATGAGCACGGTGCCCGGCGGAAGGAGTTCCGGCAGGTCGCTGAAACGACGATGCTCGATCGTGCGCGTGGCGCGGTGCACGACGAGCAGGCGCGAGGCGTCGCGCCGCGCGGCAGGCGTGGCGGCGATGCGTTCGGGCGGGAGTTCGAAATCCAGCTCTTCAAGACGCACGCGTTCAGGCTCCGGTCTTGGGCGGGGTGATCAGCAGCTGGCCATCGATGGCGCGGAGGGGCATGAACTCCGCTCCTGGCGGGGCTTTCCGCAGTTCTTCCTCCACGGCGGAAAGCTTGGCGTCCAGGTCGTCGATGCGGGCCACGAACACGGCCTCCGGCGTGGACGGCGTGGCGCAGGCGCCGTATTCGCGCATGGTGTGGTGCGAGAGGATGACGTGCTCGAGGCGCTCCATGAGCGAGGCTTCGAGGCCGACCTTGGTGCCGTGGGCGCGCACGATGAAGGCGCCAAGGACGAGGTGGCCATGCAGGTTACCTGCGCGGGTGAAGCTGGCCTTGGCCATGCCGGGCTCGAGGCGGGAATACTCCTGGACCTTGCCCATGTCGTGCAGCACGATGCCGGCGACGGCGAGCGAGTGGTCGACCTTCGGGTAGAGCGGCAAGAGGGCCTCGGCGCACTTGGCCATGCGCAGGGTGTGCTCGAGCAGGCCGTGGCGGAAGGCATGGTGCATGCCCAGGGCGGCGACGGCGTCGTGGAAGCGCTCGCCATACTCCTCGAAGGCGGATTCGACGGTGGTACGGAGGCCGGCGTGCGGGATGCGGCTGACGATGCCGAGGAGGTCGGCCTTCATCTTCACGGGGTCGTGCTGCGAGACGGGCGTGAGGCGGCCCATGATCGCCGGGTCCGAACGCTCGGCGTCGGTGACGGGGGCGAGGGAATCGACCTTGAGGTCGGGGCGGCCGTTGAAATCGCCGACGACCCCGCCCACGCGGACGACCGCGCCGGCCTTGAGGGTGACGAGCACGGGCTTGACGGGGGAATCGCCGAAGACGCGGATCTTGATGTCATCCGTGGCGTCCGCGATGACGGCCTCATAGTAGGTCGAACCGGTCTTGGCGGTCTTGGTGGAGATGTCACCCAGGGCGCAGATGGCCTGGAAGCGCGAGCCGACCGGGGAGGTCTTGCTTTCGCGGAGGGTCAGGAGGATTTCGGACATGGGGCGAGAGTGGCGGGCGCGTCAGCGGGGGAAAGAAAATTGGTGAGAGAGTATGGAGTATTGAGTATCGAGTATAGGGAAGGGACCAGTTGGCCGGTCGAGAGGTAGGGACGGCACCACGTGCCGTCCTAAGTGCAAAAGTGCAAATCGGCCTACGGCCTGTGCAAAGGTGCAAAGGTGTGGTGAGCAAATAGGGGTAGGGGCAGGGGTAGGGGTTGGGGTAGTTTCACACAAAGGGAAACCGGAGGCAGAAGATTGAAGTCTAAAGCAGCGAACGTCCTTTGTGGTTCACGATCCCGACCCTACCTCGGGGTAACGAACGAGCCCTAGCCCGAGCTCTGGCCCTAGCCCTGAAATCCGTCACTCCCCGATACTCCATACTCAATACTCCATACTCTCACCCGTCTGCCCTCTTGCCCTCACCTACCCCTACCCCTATCCCTACCCCTACCCCACAATTAAGCCCATGCGCATCCTCGCCCTCCTCCTCGCCTCGGTGGCCGCCCTGGCCGCCGAACCTAACCGCGCCCTGGTCTTCTCGAAGACCGCCGGCTTCCGTCACAAGGATTCGATCCCGCTGGGCAACGCCCTGCTCGCCCAGCAGTTCAAGGCCCAAGGCCTCGAAGCCGACATCACCGAGGACGCTTCCGTCTTCACCGCCGAGAATCTGGCGAAGTATCGCGTGGTCGCCTTCATGAGCACGACCGGCGACATCATGGGTGACGTGGTCGCAAAGGACGCTTCCAAGGAAGCTAAGGCCGCAAACGAAAAGATCGCGGCGGCCCGTCGCGCAGCTTTCCAGGCCTGGATGGAGAACGGTGGCGCGTTCGTCGGCGTGCATGCGGCGTCCGACGCCGGCGCGGCCGAGAAATACTGGCCTTGGTTCGCGAACATGGTCGGCGGCCTCTTCAGCGGCCACCCCGCCCAGCAGGTCGCGATCCTGCGTCCGATCGTCAAGGACCACCCGGCCAACGCCCACCTCGGCGCCGAATGGAAGCGCAAGGACGAGTGGTATTCCTTCCGCAATCTCGCCAAGGATAACGTCGTGCTGCTCGAGATCGACGAGAAATCCTACGCCCCGCAGAAGGGCAAGGAGATGGGCGACCATCACCCGATGACCTGGTGCAAGGAAGTCGGCAAGGGCCGCATGTTCTACACCGCGCTCGGCCACACGAAGGAATCGTTCTCCGAGCCGGATTTCATCAAGCACCTCGACGGCGGCGTGCGGTGGGTGCTGAAAAAATAAGGGGGCATGCTGGCACGCTGGCAAGTGGGCCAGCTGAACAAGACAAGGACGGCTCTCCGAGCCGCCCTTTTTATTTGGGTAGGGTCGGGACCCCGTCATGACATAGCTGTCTCGAGGTAGGGATGGCACCACGTGCCGTCCTAAGTGCAAAAGTGCAAATTGGCCTGCGGCCTGTGCAAAGGTGCAAAGGTGAAAAACAAACTTCAGGTGGCGAGTGGCAGCCCCGGGTGGCAGGTGGCGGAAGAGGCAAAGCACCCAAGGGCGTTACCTCGATACAAAGGACTTGTTACCTAGCCCGAACCCTGGCCCTAGCCCTGGCTCTACCTCACTTCACTCCTTCGAGCTTCTTGATCAGGCGGCCGAGGGCACCCTTGGTCGTCTCGTTGGAAACGGCCTTCTCGGCTTCGCGCAGGGCGGCGAGATCGCTCGGCTGCGCGAGCTTGAGCAAGGCCTTCTGGCATTCGAGGCGCATGGACTCTTCCTTGATCGCGACGCACAGGGCGCCGGTGACGGAGCGGAGATTGCGGCCGACCGCGGCCTTGATGAGGGCACTGCGCGCGGAGACATCGGCCTTGGCGTCGGTGATGCCGGCGACGAACGCATCGGTGACGCCGGGGCCGGCGACCTTGATGAGCGCGTCTTGGATATTTTCGGCGAGGGTGGCGTCCTTGGCGAGCGAAGCGAGGACCGGCACGGCCTTCGCGCCGCCGACTTCGGCGAGGGCGAGCGCGGCAGGCACGCGCAGAGGCGAATCGGCCTTGGCGGCGAGCGCGGCCACCTGCGAAGTGGCGCCGGAAGCCTTGGCTTCGGCAAGGGCGGCGAGCAGGAGCTTGGCGATCTCGACGTCGGTCGAGCCGAGCAAGGCGGCGACCTCACCGGTCAGCGGGGAGTTCGGCTCATCGACCAAGCGTTCGCGGACGTCATCCACCGCGGCGAGGCGGACGGAGACAGACGCATCGGACTTCTTCAGAGCGTCGATGGACTTCGCGGCGCCCTTGCGGAAATCCTTCAACGCGGCCGTATACGCGGCGTGATCGACCGCCGGACGGTCCGCGGCGACCGCCAGGGTGGAGGCGAGGAGAAGGGCGAAGAGGGGGCGCATGTTCGAGGGCCCGAAGATAAGAGGGCCCGAGGACCCGAGGCGAGACTCCGTTGGTTGACCCGTTGACCAGTGGGCCAGTTGGCCAGAGATCAAACATCTCAAAGGGAAACCGGAGACCGGATAATTGGCTGGGGGCTTCATTCCGCCATCGATTCAGCCCTCTGTCATCGATTCAGCCATCGCCGTTTCAATTCAGCCCTCCATGCAGTCCTCAACGCAGCCCTCTACTCAGTCCTCTCTTTCATCCCCGCTTTCCCTTCTTTCCACGGAACGTAACCCACGCTACACCTGTCCTACCCCTGCCCCTACCCCTACCCCTCCTCAGATGCCCCAACTCAATCGTCGCTCGTTCCTGAAGAACACCGCCCTTGCCGGCGCGGTGCTCGGCTTCCCTTCCATCATCCCGGCCTCCGCACTGGGCAAGGACGGCACGGTCGCCCCGAGCAACCGCCTCCAGCTCGTCGGTATCGGCCTGAAGTCCCAAGGCGGTGGCGACATGCGCCAGCTGATGTCCAAGAAGGGCGTCCAGGTGATCGCCATCTGCGATGTCGACCGTCGCGTGCTGAAGTCCGTTTCCGAGAACGTCGTGAAGAAGGGTCTTTCCGCGCCGAACCAGTATGTCGATTTCCGCGAGATGCTCGCCAAGGAAAAGCCCGACGCCGCCGTCCACGGTCTGCCTGACCACTGGCACGGCGTGATCAGCTGCGCCCTCCTCCGCGCCGGCATCGACGTGTATGGCGAGAAGCCGCTCGCGAAGACCTGGGCCGAGGGCAAAGCCATCGCCGACGCGGTGAAGGAGAACGGCCGCGTCTGGCAGACGGGCATGTGGCAGCGCTCCACCCCGAATTTCCGCCGCGGCGTCGAACTCGTCCGCAACGGGATGCTCGGCAAGATCCAGAAGGTCGAAGTCGGCACCGGCCCGAACAAGCAGGTCATGCCGCCCGCCCCGCAGCCGGGCGAGAAGGCTCCGGCCGAAGTCGATTACGATATGTGGGTCGGCCCGTCCGCGGACTTCGCCTACGATCCGCGCGTCTTCCACTTCCACTGGCGCTGGAACCTGAACTTCGGCGGCGGCATGCTGCTCGACTGGGTCTGCCACCATCCCGACATCGCCGCCTGGGCGATGGCCAAGGACGCCGAGTTCCCGGTGTCCGTCGAAGGCACCGGCAAGCTCCGCGAAGGCCCCTGGGACACCCACGCCGATTATGATTACACCGTCGGCTACGCGGACGGCTTCAAGATGTCGGTCAGCAGCTCGTTCATGGGCATGCGTTTCCATGGCGAGAAGGGCGAACTCTTCGTCACCCGCGGCAAGCAGGAGTGCTCCATCCCGGGCCTCTGGGAGAAGGACCTCGGCCCGGACGCCTGGCGCTGCCCCGGCACGACCGACCACTACCAGGAATTCGTCGACTGCGTGCAGTCGCGCCGTCGTCCGATCTCCCACGTCATGGCCGCGCACCACACCACGACGATCGGCCACCTCGGCAACGCCGCGGTCTTCACCGGCCGCAAGCTCAAGTTCGACGGCGCCGCAGGCAAGTTCATCGATGACGCCGGCGCGACCGCGATGCTCTCGCGCGAACTCCGCAAGCCCTGGTCGCTGGAGAAGATCTGAGCGCGGCGCTACGCGCCGCGAGGGGACACGTGGGCAAGGGGACACGTTGACACGGGGGGATGAACAGGCGCCGCAAGGCGCCTTTTTGCTTGGGTAGGGACGGGACCATGTACCGTCCTAAGTGCAAACGTGCAAATCGGCCTGCGGCCTGCGGCCTGTGCAAAGGTGCAGTCGCGAGAGTATTGAGTATGGAGTATCGAGTATAGAGAGAGGCAGGACTCAAAGGGGGCGCCATGGGGAAACCGGATGGCTGGCGAGGGTGCACATGACCGAAGCATACTTTCCGGTTTCCGATCTCCCTTTGAGCGGATGACTCGTTTCAGGTGGCGGGTGGCAAAGAGCCCGAGGTCCGGAGGGCTCGAGACATCACTCCCCCGAAACTCCATACTCGATACTCTATACTCTCGCGGCTTTCGCCTTCACTTCCGCGCCGCGACCCAGCGGAGGGCGGCGAGTTCGCCTTCGGCTTTCATCTTGGCGAGATACTGGCTGCGCGTGGCGTCATCCATCGTGGCCATGGCTTCTGCGAAACCACTGGAGAGGGTCTTGATCTCGAGCAGGTTCACGTCGAGGGTCTCGAGGCGCGCGGCCGCCGTCTGACCACCCGGGCCCGCGGCGGTCAGCGGATCGAGCTGCTGAAGGAATTTCCGCTCGATGTTGATGCCCATGAGCTGATCGATCAGATAGGGCCCCTGCTCCTGGATACGCTGACCTAGCGTGAGGCCGATGACGACCGTCGGTTCAGCGGCGTCGAAGTCCGCCGTGCGGATGAACTCGTCCTGCAGACCTTTCAGGTTTTCCGCCAGACTCAGCAAAGGCTGCGCACGCTCTATCGTGAGCGAGAACATCGCCGCGACCGACGCAGCCTGGGCTTCATAGCCCGCATTGAGATAGGCCTGCTCGGAGCCGTCGATGACCTGCTGGGAGTAATCAGCGAAGAGCGGGTTATCCAAACTCTGCAGGAGCGCCGCGCCCGCCGCGCCGGCATCGCCGGACTGGAAGGCCTGATGCGCGGCGAGGTAATCGCCGAGCGAATTGTCCGGGGCGATTTTGCGGAAAGCGGCGAGCGCGGCGCCCTTCTCTTCCGGCGTCTCGCCGCGCAAAGCGATTTCCAACTGAGCCAAAGGATTCTGCGGCTCCAGGATGGCGGCCTCACGGGCGTATTTCAGATCCTTGAGGAGACGGGAAGCCGCGAGGAGATTCCGCGCCGTACGACCGTTCTCGCGAAGGAAGGCCTCGACCTCGGCCTGGCTGAGCGACGGCACTTTCCCCGCCATGATATCCTGCACCGTCACACCCCGTCGCTTAGGCGGAGACTCCAGCTGCGGGATGATGTCGGCGGCGCTCCGCGGCTTGATCGCCGGCTGCGCGGCGACTTCCGACTTCTTCTGAAAACGCTCCCACTGCTTGCCGCGCACGAACCAGACGCCCATGGCCACGAGGCCAAGGACGACGGCGAACTGCGCGGCGCGGCGGAGGGGCATCGTTGAAGACGGAGAGTATGGAGTATCGAGTATGGAGTATAGGCGAAAGACATGGGGGAACGTAACCCACGAGAGGCCCGGAGGCCCAGAGGCTCGGTTGACCAGAGGGCAGACATCTCAAGGGGGAACCGGAGACCGGATGATTGGCTGGGGGTCTTTAGGTAGGGCTGATCACCCTTGATCAGCCGCGGTTGAGCGGGGGCGCTCAACCCTACCCGATGCAGCTATGTCGTGACGCGGTCCCGACCCTACCTCGATAAAGGCGCCCGCCTCACTTACCCGATGCTCTATACCCTGTTCAGCGTGGCCCTCGCGGGCTTCACGACGCGCTTACTTCCGACGGAACGGATAGAGCAGCTGCGCCCAATATCCGCGGGGGACAGGATGACCTTCGATGCCGTAACCGGAAGGCCACTGATCCTTGGGAAGATAATACGTACCGAAGAGTCGGTCGAACAAAGGGAAATGGATGGCGAAATTGACGTCGATGGCCTCCTTCTCGATGCCGTGGTGCCAGTGATGGAAACGGGGAGTCACCAGCAGCTGATCGATGACGGGCAGGCGCCAGCCGAGATTCGCATGGATGAAGGTCGAGTATAGGTAGACCAGCAGGATGTAGGCGTTCACCGTGACGGGGGCGAAGCCGAGCGCGAACATCGGAATGACCGTCAGCGTGCGGAGCATCAGGATCTCGAGGAAGTGCATCCGCGCGCCGGCCATCCAGTCCATGCTCTGGGCCGAATGGTGGACGGCATGGAAATTCCAGAGCCAGGGCACGCGATGGAAGGCTCGGTGCACCCAATATTGGACAAGGTCCGTGAGGAACATGATGGCGACCAGCTGCACCAGGAAAGGCAGGCCGGCGACCCACTGCTGCAAGGACGCCAGCGCCGAAGCGGCCGCCAACCACTTCGCGGGAGCGAAACTGACGAACGCGAGCACCTGCACCATGAAACTGCTGACGAGGTAATAGAAGAGATCCTCACGCCACTCCTCGCGGAAGAGCGCCTGCTCCGAGCGGAGGGGGCTGAGCCGCTCGAGCGGAATGAAGATGATGCCCGTGAACAGCACGTTGAGCGCGAACCAGTCGAGGCCGAGGAAGAGCGGCGTCGGGTCGGGGGTCAAGGCGCTCGCCTCGGCCCCGCCGAGCAGGGTCGCCGAGAGGGCGGCCGTCGCACCGAGGGTGCCGAGCAGCTTGGAAGCGCGGAGCGCGAGACTCAGGGCCGATGCGGCGAAACCTAGCAGGAGCAGCGTGAGGACACCCAGTTTGAACCAAGGATTGGCATGCAGGGCCGTCAGCTCGGGCATCGCAAACTGTCCGGGCGAGCGCATCGAGATGACCAGGGCCAGCCCGACGAGGCTGAGCACGAGGCCGGCGACGCCGCTGATCCAGCCGGTCCCGAACGCCCGGAGAGGTGCCGGAGCTTCGAGTTCATCACGCAGTTTCTGACGGACGTCACGGAGGGTCATGGCGGGGCGGGGTGACAAATCCCTAACTGCGCCGTCGCCCGAGAGCAAGCAGGCACGTGGTGAGGGCGAGGCCCGACACGATGCAACTAGGTCAGCACGCAGTGCTGACCCTACCTCGAGACAGCTATGTCGTGACGCGGTCCCGACCCTATCCAAACAAAAAGGGCGCCCGTAGGCGCCTTCTTGAATTCCCCGTGTCCACGTGTCCCCTTGCCCACGTGTCCCCTCGCGGGCTTCGCCCGCGTTAGTAACGATAGCTATCGGGCTTGAACGGTCCGCACTGGTTGACGCCGATATACGAAGCCTGATCCTTGGAGAGGATCGTCAGCTTGGCGCCGAGCTTGCCGAGGTGAAGGCGGGCGACTTCTTCGTCGAGGTGCTTCGGGAGGACGACGACGCCAGGCTTGGCGGTCGCGCGGGTCTCCCAGAGGTGCAGCTGGGCGAGGACCTGGTTGGCGAACGAGGTCGACATCACGTAGGACGGGTGGCCGGTGGCGCAACCGAGGTTCACGAGACGGCCTTCGGCAAGCATGTAGAGCTGGCGTCCGTCCTTGAACGTGTAGCGGTCGACCTGCGGCTTGATGGTGTCCTTCTTCGCGCCCTTGTGCGCGTTGAGACGGGTGACCTGGATCTCGTTGTCGAAGTGGCCGATGTTACAGACGATCGCCTGATCCTTCATCTTGGTGAGGTGCTCGAGCGTGATGATGTCCTTGTTGCCCGTGGCGGTGACGTAGATGTCGGTGGTGCCGAGGGTGTCCTCGACGGTCACGACGCGGAAGCCTTCCATCGCGGCCTGGAGCGCGCAGATCGGATCGATCTCGGCGATCTGGACCGTGGCGCCGAGTCCGCGGAGGGACTGGGCCGAGCCCTTGCCGACGTCGCCGTAACCGATGACGAGGGCGACCTTGCCGGCGATCATGACGTCGGTGGCGCGCTTGATGCCGTCGACGAGGGATTCGCGGCAGCCGTAGAGGTTGTCGAACTTCGACTTCGTGGCGGTGTCGTTGACGTTGACGGTCGGCACGAGCAACGAGCCGTCTTCGAGCATGCGGTAGAGGCGCTTGACGCCGGTGGTGGTCTCTTCCGAGACGCCCTTCCAGCTCTTCACGACCTTATGCCAGTGGCCGGGCTTTTCCTTGGCGACCTTCTTGAGGAGGTTCTTGATGATCTGCTCTTCCTCGGATTCCGAGGGAGACCAGGCCCACTTGGAGCCGTTCTCGAGCTCATAACCCTTGTGGATGAGGAGCGTGGCGTCACCGCCGTCGTCGACGATCAGCTCGGGGCCGTCGCCGTTGGGCCAGGTGAGCGCCTTCATGGTGCACTCCCAATATTCGACGAGGTTCTCACCCTTCCAGGCGAAGACCGGGATGCCAGCCTTGGCGATGGCGGCGGCGGCGTGGTCCTGCGTGGAGAAGATATTGCAGGAGGCCCAGCGGACGTCGGCGCCGAGTTCGACGAGCGTCTCGATGAGGACGGCCGTCTGGATGGTCATGTGCAGCGAACCGGAGATACGCACGCCCTTGAGGGGCTTCTTCTTGCCGTACTTCTTGCGCAGGGCCATGAGGCCGGGCATCTCGTGCTCGGCGACCTGGAGCTCCTTGCGGCCCCATTCGGCGAGACCGAGGTCGGCGACTTTGAAGTCGGTGAATTTCTTGGAGGATTTGGTGAGGGTGGTGGCCATGAGAGAGTATGGAGTTTGGAGTATTGAGTATAGGCGAGTAAGCGGGGCTTACTTGATGAGGGCCTTGTGGAAGGCGGGGAGCTTCGACGTGATTTCCCAGGGCAGGCCCTTCTTACCGAAGTGGCCGTAGTGGGTCGACGCGCGGTAGATCGGGCGACGGAGGTCGAGCTGGCGGATGATCTCGGCGGGGTTGAAGAGGAAGACCTTCTTCACCGCGGCGAGGATCTGTTCGTCGGGGATTTCGCCCGTACCGAAGGTGTCGAGGTGGATGCTGGTCGGCTCAGGGTGGCCGATGGCGTAGGCGACCTGCAGTTCGCAACGTTCGGCGGCGCCGGATGCGACGATGTGCTTGGCGACCCAGCGGGCCATGTAGGCCGCGGAACGGTCGACCTTGGTCGGATCCTTGCCCGAGAAGGCGCCGCCGCCGTGGCGGCCCATGCCTCCGTACGAGTCGACGATGATCTTACGGCCGGTGAGGCCGCAATCGCCCTGGGGTCCGCCGACGACGAAGCGGCCGGTCGGGTTGATCAGGTATTCGGTGCTCTTGCCGACGAGTTCCTTCGGGAGGACCTTGCGGATGACCTGCTCGATGCAGAACTTCTCGATCTGGCGGTGAGAGACGTCGGCGGTGTGCTGGGTCGAGATGACCACGTTTTCGACGGAGACCGGGCGGCCGTCGACGTAGCGGACGGCGACCTGAGATTTGCAGTCGGGGCGCAGCCACTCGGTGCCTTTGGCGCCAGACTTGCGGAGGCGGGCCAGCTCGCGATTGAGGCGGTGGGCGAGCATGATCGGGGCCGGCATGAGCTCGGGGGTCTCGGTGGAGGCGTAACCGAACATGATGCCCTGGTCACCGGCGCCCATCTTGGCGTGCTTCTTGCCCTCGGCCTTACGCTCGTCGACACCCTGGGCGATGTCGGGGGACTGCTTCGTGAGCAGGTTGGTGATGAAGACCTTGTCGGCGTGGAAGACGTCGTCGTCGTTCACGTAGCCGATGTCGCGGATGGCGGCGCGGACGACTTCCTCGAAGTTGACCTTGGCCTTGGTGGTGAGTTCGCCGGCGATGACGACGTGGTCGCTCTTGACCAGGGTCTCGCAGGCGACGCGGGAGAACCGGTCCTGCGCGAAGCAGGCGTCGAGGACGGAATCCGAGATGCTGTCGGCGACCTTGTCAGGGTGGCCCTCGCCGACGGATTCGGACGAGAAGATGAAGGAGGCGTGGCTGGCCATAAGACAGGGGAAACAAACGGGGAGAGAGAGGGTTGGCAAGTCGGACATCCAAATATCTGGATAGGAAGATGTGTCATAGCGATCGGCCTATGGCCGATCGCAGGGATAGGGGCAGGGCTGGGGGTAGTTAAGTGAGAGGCCCGGTGGCTCAGAGGCTCAGTTGACCAGAGATCAAACATCTCAAAGGGGGACCGGATAATTGGCTGGGGGTATTTAGGTAGGGCTGACCACCCTTGGTCAGCCGCGGTTGAGCGAGGGCGCTCAACCCTACCCAAGACACCTAGGTCGGCACGCAGTGCTGACCCCACCACAAGACAGCTATGTCGTGACGCGGTCCCGACCCTACCTAAACAAAAAGGGCGCCCGTAGGCGCCCTCTTAAATTCCCCGTGTCAACGTGTCCCCTTGCCCACGTGTCCCCTCGCGGCTTCGCCGCGCTCAACCCCCGATGGACTTCAGGGTGACGAGATACTCGATGAGCGCGGTGAACTCGTCGACGGTGAGACCAGCGGCGAGACCGGCGGGCATCATCGACTGCTGGAGATGCTTCTCTTCCTTCACGTCGTCGCGCTTGATCTTGGTGACCTGGCCGGCGATGTTGCGGAGGGTGATGACGCCGTCGGCTTCACCGGTGACGAAGCCCATCTGGTCGGGGCCGTTCTTCATGGCGAGGACGACGGTCTGGAAGCCCTGGGCGACGACCTTGTTCGGATCGAGGATGGAATCGATCAGGTATTCGCGCGGGAACTTCGCGCCGGCGGCGCCGAGATACGGACCCTTCTGTTCGGCGGCGAGGTCGACGGCGTGGCAGGCCACGCAACCCTGCTGGGTGAACAGGCGCTGGCCGTTCTTCACGTTGCCGCGACCCTTGAGGGCGGCGGTCGCGACGACCTTGGCGTCGAGCTGGGCGATCTTCTTGCCCTTGCTGGCGGCGGCGAGCTTGCCCGCGGCGAGCGCGGCCTTGGCGGCGTTGATCTGCAGGACGTTGTCTCCCTTCATGCCTTCCTGCAGCTGCTTGTCGAAGCCGGTGAGGCCGAGGTCGGCGATGGCGTGGAAGAAGCCGAGGTCGCGCGGGTTCTTGTCGACGTGACCACGGACGGCCTTCTTCTGCTGGTCCTTGGTGAGCGGGCTGCTGAGGACGTTGAGCAGGGCCTTCCAGAGGATCGTGGAGGCGGCGTCTTCGGCCTTGTTGGCCATCGTCCGGAGCTTGTTCACCTGGTTGCCGCGTTCGGCCTCATAGATGAAGTCATTGATCGCCTGCGTGGCGGAAGCGGGCGCTTGGGCGTCCTTGGACCAGCCGGCGAGGACCTTCACGCGCGGCTCGAGGCCGGCGTCGCCTTCGACCTTGAGGAGGGCCTTGTAGCAATCGATGCGCTCTTCCCACTTGCGGGAAGCCTGGAGCGCGGCGTCGACGAGCAAGGCCTGGTCGGCCGGACGCAGGGTCTGCGTGGCCATGGCGAGACGGAGCGGGTCGAGGCCTTCGAGCTTCAGCTCGGTGATGGCGATGCGGTTCTTGGCGAGGATCTCGAGCGAAGCCATGCGGAGGTTGCCCGGCAGCTTGGCGTAGGCGGCTTCGATGCCCTGATGGATGCGCGGCGTGGCGGACCAGGCGGCCGGTTCGAAATACGGACCGCGGTCGTCCGGACGGGTGCTCCACCAGTCCTTATAGTTCCACGGCTTCTCGACATGGTAGAGACGGGCGAGCGAGGAGACCGCGCCGAAGCGGACGGATTCGTCGCCGCTCAGGCTGAGGGCGATGAGGCCGTCGACGGCTTCGTCGGAGTGGATACCCTGGAGCGCGCGGAAGGCGACGAAGCGCTGCGCGGGATCGGCGAGCGCGGCGAGGCAGGCCTTGGCATTGCCGAGGCTGCGGAGGGCCGCGATGGCGGTGTGCGGCAGGCGGTAGTGTTCGCCTTCGCCGAGCTTCGACTCGTCGGCGGGCCACGAGCCGGCGGCGGCGAGGATGGCCGGGGCGGCGTCCTTCGCGCCGAGGCGCTGGAGGCCGATGAGGGCCTGCAGGCGGACGCGCGGGTCGGCATCCTTCAGGGCGTCGACGAAGAGCTGGACCGGCACGCCTTCGAGCTGCGTGGTGCGGTCAGCGAGCGCGCGGAGGGCGAACTCGCGGACGGCGGCGTCCTTGGCGAGACCGGCGAGGCCGGCATTGGCCTTGGCGCCGAGGAGCTGCTTATAGGTGAAGATCGCGGCGACGCGGGCGTAGAGGTGCTCGGAGCCGGACTGCGCGAGCGCGAGGACCGGTTCGCCGAGCTCAGGCTTGGCGCGGTCGAGGATCTGGCGCTGGGTCTCGAGGCGCTGGACGGCGGACTTCGAGGAGAGCTGCTTCACGAGGTCGGCGTCGGAGAGCTTGGTGACGTCGACATAGACGTTGGGCTTCACGTCCTTGGCGGTGATGATCTGGACGGTGCCGTTCGGGTAGTAGATCGGCTCTTCGACTTCCTTGCCGTCCTTCATGACCTTCTTGGTCTTCGGCTTGTTGTTGCCGAGGTAGCTGAAACCTCCGCCGCGCCAGTCGGCGAGGAAGAGGCGGGAGTTGCCGTCGACGTCGAAGTCGGTGGCCTTGGCGACCTTCTCGAAGGTCTCCTGCTGGGCGACGAAGGTGGACTCGAAGCGGGTGATCGGGTGGCGGTGCAGCGTGCCGGTCGTCCAATCGCAGGTGAAGAGGGACTCGCCGAAATCACCAGGGAAGCCGGGCTCGCTCAGGTAGAGGCCGCCGGTGCCGGAACCGCCGCCGTAGTCAGCGAGAGGATGGGAGATCTCGTCGGCGAAGTTCTTGTAAAGACGCGGATAGCCGGCGTCGGCCAGCGAGGTGAAGTGGTGGAAGCGCGTGTTCCAGCCCTTGCCGTCGTTGGTGTTATCGCGCGAGAAGAGGTCGAGGGTCGGAGAGATCGCGACGTCGCAGATATTGCGGGTCATCACGGTGTAATTCTCGAGCTCGGTGCCGTCGGGGCGGACGCGCATGACGCCGCCGCCATAGAGGGTGACGCGCTTCTTATCGCCAAGGCCGATGGCGCCGTCGTTATCGCGCAGGAGGCCGGCGCCGAAGTCACCGACGGCGATGTAGAGCCAACCGTCGATGCCCATGCGGGCGCCGTTGGTGGTGTGATCGGCACCGCGGGGGTGCTCGATGCCGCCGCCGAGGCCGTCGACGAGGAGCGTGCGCTCGGTGTTATAGTCGGCCTTACCGTCGCCGTTCTTATCCTGGAACTTGGAGAGGAAGGGAGGGTGGACGAGGTAGAAGACGCCGCCGACGAAGTGGCCGCCGCGGGGGCTCTCGACCTTGGTGTATTCGATGACCTGGTCGGCGACGCCGGCGCCCTTGGTGTCGCGGGCGATCAGGATGCGGCCCATGCCCGGGACGTGGCCGAGCGAGCCGTTCTTGTCCGAGGAAACGTAGACGTCGCCGTTGGCGGCGGCCGACACGGCGGTCGGGTAGATCTCGGGCTCCTGGGCGTTGCCGAGGAACTCGCGGATGACGAACCCTTCCGGAACGGCCTGGGCGGCCGCGGCGAAGAGGAAGAGTCCAAGGGATGAGCGTGCCATGGGTGTGCGGGGTAAGGGCATAAGATGTAGGCGGACCGGCACTTGTTCCAAGCGGGAAGCGTAGTTCGGACCCATCTTAGCGTCTTGCCCGTCGGCCCGCGGGGGCTAACCCTCGGGGCATGGCCCTCCCGGCGCTCAAGTTCTTCCCCCGTCCGAGGGAACTGACCCTCCGCGGGGGCTGGCTGCCGGTGCCTGCCCTGCCCCACCCGACGGCCCTCTTTATAAAGAGCCTGCCGACGAACATGGACGAAGCCCGGGCGGCCCTGACCCGAACCACGGATGGCGCCTGCCGGATCGTCCATAAGCCGGAACGCGGTGCCGAAGGCTACCATATCGAAATCCTCGCGAGCGGCGTGCGCCTCAACGCCGGCGACGCGCATGGCGTGCTCTACGGCGCGCAGACGCTCCGCCAGATCGCCGCGCAATACCCGGACGAACTCCCGCACCTCGAGATCACCGATTCGCCGGACCTGCCCGTGCGCGGCTTCATGCTCGATATCTCGCGCACGCGGGTGCCCACGCAGGCCGAACTCCTCGCGCTCATCCGCGCGCTGGGTCGCCTGCGCGTCAACCAACTCCAGCTCTATATCGAACACACCTTCGCCTTCCGCGGACACGAGGACGCGTGGAAGGACGCCTCCCCGCTGACGCCGGCGGAGATCCGCGAGCTCGACGACGCTTGCGCCGCGCTCGGCATCGAACTGGTCCCGAACCTCAACACGTTCGGTCACATGGAGCGCTGGCTGCGTCACCCGCGTTATCGCCCGATGGCCGAGTGCCCCGAAGGCTGGATCCATCCGCTGACCGGACAGTTCAAGGAATTCCCCGGCACGCTGCGCCCCGACCAAGGCTCGCTGGATTTCGTGGCGGGACTCCTCGACGACTACCTCCCGAACTTCCGCAGCCGCCAGGTGAACATCGGCGGCGATGAGCCGTGGGAGCTCGGCCAAGGCTTCAGCAAGCAGGCCGTCGCCGAACGCGGGAAGCACCGCGTCTATCTCGACCATCTCAAGCCGCTCTGCGAGCTGGCCAAGGCCCGCGGACGGACGCCGCAGTTCTGGGGCGACATCCTCCTCGAGGACCTCGCGCTCGCGCAGGACGCCCCGGCCGACGCCGTGCCGGTCGTGTGGGGCTACGACGCCGGCCATCCCTTCAAGGAACAATGCGGACGCCTCCGCGAACTCGGTCGCGACTACCTCGTCGCCCCGGGCACGAGCGCTTGGCAGAGCTTCACCGGCCGCCTCGACAACGCGCTGACCAATCAGGCCGAAGCCGTCGGCGCGGCCGTGCGCCACGAAGCGCGCGGCATCCTGCTCACGACTTGGGGTGACAACGGACATCATCAACCGTGGCCGACCTCCTGGCTGCCGATGGCGGCAGGACTCGCGCAGGCCTGGGGTTTCGCCGCGAACGCCAAGACCGACTTCGCCGCCGGCTGCGCGATTCTCGGCGGGCTCAGCGACGCCGACGGACAGGCCGTCGCCGCGGCGCTCACGCAACTCGGCACGCTCGACGGCCAGATCGCCAAGGCGAACCGCAACAAGAGCCTCACCTGGGATTTCCTCACCGCCAAGCCCGACGCCCTCGCGAAGTTCACCGACGGCGTCACGCCGGCGGAGATCGCCGCCTCGCAGGCGCACCTCGCCGAAGCCGAAGAGCTCGTCGCCAAGATCGCCGACGCGACCCTCCGCGCGGAGCTCTCGCTCGGCGCCCGCCTCGCCGGCGCCGGCCTGCGTCGCGCGAGCGGCCAACCCGTCTCCGCCGAAGAGCAGACGAAGTTTAAGCAAGAATATGAAGCCGTCTGGCTCCGACGCTCCCGCCCGGGTGGATTGACGGAAAGCGTGGCGGGGTTGTTTGGGTAGGGCGGGCGTGAGAGTATGGAGTATCGGAAGAGCGTTCGCCGCAGGGCGAACCAAGGCAGGGGCACGATTCATCGTGCGCTCCGTAGCATAGGACGCGGCGTAGCCACGCCCCTATACCCGGGGCACCTAGGGCAGCACGCGGTGCTGCCCCTACCAAGAGGCATGCACCACCCCGATACTCGATACTCCATACTCGATACTCTCATATTTACCCTAAGCCAATGCAGTTGCCTCCTCTCGGCGACGCAGGCATGGTCGACCCACCCCGCCGCCCGTGGATAAATCGCGCCTGCTCCTTCCCCTCCTTTTCGTCGGCCTCGCCGCGGCGCACGCCCAGAACCTGCCGCCGCTGATCGTCCCCAGACCCCCGGTCGTGAATGTCGCGCCCGACGCCCTCTTCGGCGGCGTCGTCCCGAAGCTCGAACTGACCATCACCCAGGAGAACATCGACAAGCTCGCCAAGAATCCGCGCGACTACGTCACGCTGACGATCAAGGAGCCCGGCGGCGTCACCCTTGAGAAATGCTCGATCAAGCTCAAGGGCTCCGCGGGCAGCTTCCGTCAGATCACCGAAGATCGCCCCGGCTTCTCGCTTCGCACCGCGAAGTCCAAGAAAGGCCAGGAGTTCCGCGGGCTCTCCAAGTTCCAGCTCAACAACTGCGCGCAGGACGGCACGATGCTGCTCGAGATGGTCGCCGGCGAGATGGCCCGCCGCGCCGGCGTGCCGGCCTCCCGCTGCACGCACGCCTTCGTGGTCCTCAACGGCAAGCGGCTCGGGACCTACGTGCTCAAGGAAGGCTTCAACACCGAGTTCCTTTCCTACTTCTTCAAGGACACCAAGGGCCACCTTTACGACGGCGCCTTCTGCAACGAGATCGACGGCCCGATCGAGGTCGACCAGGGCGATCCGGACGAGAAGGTCCGCCTGACGGAGCTGATCGGCGCCACGAAGGAAAGCGTGCCGGGACTCCGCCTTCAGCGGATGGAACGCATCCTGGACATCGACGCGTACTTCCGGCACCTCGCCCTCGAGCAGATCCTCTGCCATTGGGACGGCTATTCCTTCAACCGTAACAACTACCGTTTCTACGAGGACCCCACGTCCGGCAAGTTCACCTTCATGCTCCATGGCATGGACCAGGTCTTCGGCGACGACCGCTGGTATGTGTTCCGTCAGCCCGGCGCGCTGGTGCCCAACGCCTTGCTCGGGGATCGCGCGATGCGCGAACGCTACCGGGCGCAGTTCTTCACCGTCTACGAGAAGAACTTCCGGACGACCGACTGGCCGAAGCGCATCCTGGAACTGGCCGCCAACACGAAGGCCAAGCTCATGCCCTTCGACACCGAGGAAGCCAAGCGCTTCGACCAACGCGGCAAAGACGCCGCCGAGCGCGTGAAGCAACGCCTCGCCGCCGTGCGCTCGCAATTGGAAGACGCGGTGCAGCTGCGCTCGCTGGGCGGCAAGGCCAACCTCGGCAAATACGCTTGGGAGCGGAACGCCGATGAGAAGGAAGCGGACGAACTGGACATCGACGGACGCAGCTGCTTCCACGTGAAGGCGGGCCTGAAGAAAGGCGGGGACTTCCGCCTGCCGTTCGCGACCGGCCCCGGACGCTATCGGCTCACGGGCATGATCAAGACAGCGGGCGTCATCGCGGGCAAGGAAGAGACGGAGCGGGGGCTGCGACTCCGGATCTCCGGACTCAACGGCGTGCCCGCCGTCGCCGGAACGAAC
>Ga0315899_10002454_pt1 | contig 20541 bp, 13 predicted proteins | sample LakEriMetagenome_2_FD_203518 | JGI IMG/M metagenome (GOLD analysis project Ga0315899, IMG submission 203518) | Freshwater fungal communities from buoy surface, Lake Erie, Ohio, United States - Buoy 4 MA112 | ecosystem: Environmental > Aquatic > Freshwater > Lake | place: USA: Lake Erie, Ohio... | reverse complement strand
AAGGAAAAGGTCGACCGGCCACAACGCGAGCGATTGATGGTCGGTCAATGCGTCACCATTGATTCCGACACAGAAGCTAAGCAATTAGATCGCGCCGGTTTGGTAGCTCGCATTCTCAATGAAGCGGGCCTCAATCATGCTGCGAGTGAAGAGAGCCCCGTCCTAGCCGAGGACTTCTATGCGTTAGGTTATGCCGTATTGCAGATCCAGATGCTGGCCAAGAAGCTTCGTTACTCGTGGAATTTGGATTGGATTGCGTTTACCGAGCAAGTTCTCGCGGCGGCCAAAGCGTCGGTGCAATACGATGTTCAAGAATCGGATCGATTGATACAGATCTGTTTTGATACCGTTTCCCAGGAACGAGATCGCTACTGTTCGCAGCAGATTCACCTCATCGATGTTGTGTTGTTGGCAGAGTCGACATTGCAAGATAGTTTTGACCAGCAGTGGAACTATTCGCACAGTGTTAATTTTCTGGCGAACAACCGACTGATCAGTAAATTGCGGGAGGCAAATCCGGCTGGTTTTGAGCAACTGGCGGCGAAGATTACAGCCAAGCAAGCTGCTATATTGGGTGGGCTCGATCGACCACTCGATGGCAACTACGAAACGTACGAAGATATGTTTCGCTGTTTTGAAGAGGGACGCCTCACGATTCAAAAGCTAGGTATTCCGCAGCCTGACGTGTTTGCACAATTCGAGCCCGGCGTCGGTTTCTTGACGCCCGATTTGCTTGCAGAATTCGGATATCGAGGCGCGTTGATTAACGCTTGGTCCGGCGGTGCTATACCGGACAAGGACAGTGCTAAGATTCGTTGGCAATCCCATTCGGAGGGAGCGGCTATCGATGCGATCTTTGGGTACGTCATCGATGCTGCGTCAGAAGAAGCGTTTCTGCATTTCTCCGTCAATCTAAGCAAACAACTCGATTATCATCATGTACCGACTTTGGTGTTGGCGCATTGGCCGAATCGGTATGGTAATTCCATGCGCGATCTATTGCGGATCATAGCGAGATCTCCTGCCCTCGGGACTTTCGAAACGGCTCCCAAATACTTTGATACAACGAATCAACCCTATTCCACCGACTCGTTTAAGAATCATCAGTTCAAGATCGTTGTTCCAGGTTCCGAGAACGAACGAAATGAGTTGGCAAGGCGTTTAGGTCGTTACGCAAAGGAAAGTATGCTAGGTAGTCGCATTCGATCTACGGCAGGACTTTGGCGTCAGGTCGCGAGCGATGCAAACAAAGATAGTTTTGATGCTATTTTGCATGATGATAAGGTTAAGATTGGGTGGACCGCCTCGAACGATTCCCAATCAAATGCATTGTCGAATTTGCTTCATGTGAAGGAACGATTGCTCAGTGAGATTGCCAAGCTCTCTAAGTTGGAGGCCGACCCATCGCGGCCGGTTAATGGCTTTCTAGTCGTGAACCCCACTAGTCACCCGAGGCGAGTTTACCTGACGGATTTACCGGCGACCATTGATATCACATCGTCGACGCGGATTTTTGGAGCTTCAACGCATGATGGATTTTCTCAGTGCGTGGTGGACGTTCCTCCCTTTGGGTTCGTAAAGCTCCGAGCGTCCGATTACCGAGTTGACAAAGCACCACCCAAGCCAACAGTGACCACAGGCTTTCTTAAACAGATCTTTGGTAGTCGACAACAAATAGCGGATCGCAATTGGACGCTGGTCAACGAGTTCATGGAACTACAAATCGACCCGAAGCGTGGGCATCTCAGATCCTTGTTTGTCCCAGGCCTCCGCGGAAGCAGAATGAGTGGCATGGCGTCTCTTGTTGAAGGAACACCGAGCGTGGGCCGAAAATGGCAAGAGAAAGATTTCTTGCCATTGGAAGATATCACATTGGAGCTCGTGGAAAGCACGAGTGTAAAGGGCTCGATCCAAGTAAAGGGCTATTCGAAGACCAGCGCAGGAGAACGATTGCCGCTTGTCATTCGCTATACTTTATGGAAAGGATCGCGAGCACTCGAGGTCGAGCTAGAGGGTGGGAAGTCGGGCACTGCTTATCCCGTTTGGCGAACCGCTTGGCATAACGATTCGGCGACTCTCAACGTTTGGCAGCAAGGTGTAAAAGGAAAGTTCATGCCTACGTTGCAGTCGCTTCCAGATGCTGTGGAGATCGATGACATAGAGCACAAGATTTATGTCGTAACGGCTGGAGTGCCCGTTCACAGCCGGTTCGACGCTCGCTACCTAGTCACCGATTGCTCGGCGCCCCATGGAGGGACCAAGCTAGCAATCGGGGTTGATTGGCCCAAGCCACTGGAGATGGCCCAGGACTTTCTGGATAGTGAATGGACAATTCCTGTTCATTTTTCAGAAAAAGTGGCGGATCAGGGGGCTTGGCTAGCACAATCTAGTCAGGCAAACGTACAAATTGGTTGGGGGGGACGGTTGAATGAAGAAACTTCGACGGTTGCACCTGACGAAAAATGGCCCGATGCGATCATCTGGCTTCACGAAACACAGGGTAAACGTACCCAAAGTAAGCTAAGCTTCTTCCGAAATGTCGAGAAAGCTTGGCGAATAGATGGATCTGGAAAAGAATATACCGAGCTGGAAACGGACAAAGGGGCCACAAGTATTTCGGTACGGCCGTTTGAGTATTGTCGCGTGGCTTTACGGTGGAGTAGTTCATAGTGGCAGCAGGAAGTGAATCGAAAGACTTAACCAACAAGACGATAGCGGGGTTTCGCGTTCTGCATCGGCTTGGGGTTGGCGGCATGTCGGAAGTCTATCTCGCCTTCCAAGAATCGCTTCATCGACATATCGCATTAAAAGTCTTGCGCTCTGACTTCGTAGGCTCAGAAGATCACGAAAAACGATTTCTGCAGGAAGCCCGCGCGGTGGCTTCTTTGATGCATCCCAATATTGTCCAGGTATATGACGTCGGTCGTTTTGAATCGACCCACTATATTGCCCAGGAGTACGTACCAGGAAGCAATCTACATTCCTACATCGAACGCAAAGGAGCGTTGCCTCTAGCGGAGTCGTTGTCCATTTTGTGGCAGGCTACCAATGGTCTTCGCAAGGCGGCGTCGATTGGGTTGGTTCATCGCGATATCAAACCCGATAACTTGCTTTTGACCCCCGACGGCGAAGTCAAAATCGCAGACTTTGGATTAGCTCGTGGTGGCAGTGGTTCGCAAAATTTGACAGCCGTTGGAGTAGCATTAGGCACGCCTCTTTATATGAGTCCAGAACAAATTCAGGGACTAAAGGTTGATGCCCGAAGCGATTTGTATTCTTTAGGGGCCACGGCTTATCACATGCTCGCTGGTCGGCCTCCTTTTTCGGGCGATACGGCTCTCGCACTGGCTATGCAACATGTGCAGGCAACCCCGAAATCGCTCAAAGAGTTGCGGCCTGATCTGCCGGACGGCCTCGTCGCGATCATTCATCGTTTGTTAGCAAAATCACCTGATGATCGATACGCGTCAGCATTGGAGCTTTCTGCATCACTCCGAGTCGTCTTGGACGAGGTGTTAGGTGATACGGTGGATCGGATGATTCCATTTTCCGGGATGGTCATCGAACATCAGAAGATTGGCAATTCAGCAATCACTCAAGAGATCGAGCGATTGACTAAGCACAGGTACCAAATTGTTAAGTCGGTTACTTCTGCTTCAAAATGGATCGTCGCTGCTGCAGTAATGTTAGGACTGGCTGGTCTTTCCTTTTTAATGGTTCTGAACGCAACGAGAATCGATTATCGCACTCCTCAGCTTGCGTCAGCCAGTGTTGCCAAACAGAACAATATTGAACGGCAATATGCTCTGGCCTTAATCAAAAACGACTTGAAGCACTTTTATGCCGTAAGCGAGTACTTTCCTCCTAACGATCCGGTAAGTCGCAACTACAAGCTCAAGGCCGAATTGCAGATAGCGAGAAAGGGAATCGAGGGGGAAAAGTTCGACCTCGCAGTTCGCTCCCTAAAGAACGTGCTGGAGTCAGGATATCCCAATACGGACGTCGTTTTGCTTACTATTGCCAACATCGAGCTAGGCTGGGTTATGAACAAAATGCAACAACCAGAAAGCCTCCGTTATTTCGAGAGAGCAAGAGGCGAACTTAATGCAATGGACCCAGGAAGAAGAGAGCTGATTTTGAACTCACTTCCTAACAGTGTTAAGTTGGAGTGGGATCAGTTCGAATTGACGTCTACTATTGACCGCTCTGAGTCGTAACTTCTTTGTTGGCAATGGTTTGTTTCGGATTTAAGGATGGGGCTTTGTTCCCTGGTTTTTGTTGCGAGACAGCTTTCTTAACGCATTCTTAATCAAATCTGAACGATACATAAACAAAAAATTAAATGCGAATTCTATAACTCTTAACGTCGCCTGTAATCGAGTTGATGGTAAAGATTAATTTATACTTTGAGGTGTTGAGTGAAACGTTCAAACAAAGTCGCGAGCCGCGGATTCACGCTGGTTGAACTGCTTGTTGTTATTGCGATTATCGGAATTCTTGTTGGATTGCTACTACCAGCTGTACAAGCAGCACGAGAAGCTGCTCGCCGCATGAGCTGCAGCAACAATTGCAAGCAACTTGGTCTTGCTCTTCACAACTACGAATCGGCGTTCAAGCGATTGCCACCGAGCCGAATCAACCTCTCGGCGCCTGTTGTGTTTCAGGTTTCTTGGCCACAAATGATTCTTCCAATGATCGAGCAAGGTAACTTGTTCAACAATTACAACGGCAATTTGAGCTGGTTCAGTCTGATCAACGATCCGGTGACCACTCAGAACATTCCGTTGATGATGTGCCCTTCGGCACCAACGCAACGCGATGTGCCTCCCGCTGCTTTGTATACAGCGATGAGTGGAAGAACCGATACTCCAATTTGGGGTTACTCGGACTACGGTTCCATTAACGCCGTTCGAAATGCAGCTTTCGTGTCTGCAGGACTACCAAGCATAAATGCTCGCGAAGTTAATGGCGCACTGGGACGTGGACCAGATGGCGTTCGTGTCGCTCAAATTTCTGACGGATTGTCGAACACCATATGCATCGGTGAAATCGCTGGTCGTCCCAACTTGTACATCAGCGGTCGTCGTGGAACTAATCCACGCAGCGGTGTTGCATTTGGTACCCGATTCACGGCAGACGGTTGGGGATGGGCTGACATCAATGCTGGTTTCAGTGTTGACGGTGCGAATAATCTTGGCGCACAAAACAACACGACGAGCTCGGGAGTAACCACTATTGTTGGGAGCTGTCTCGTCAACTGCACGAATGATTCCGAAGCTTATGCATTCCACACTGGTGGAGCACAATTCGTCTTCTGCGATGGTTCTGTTCAGTTCATCTCGGCAACCGTTAACGGCGCAACTTTGATCGCGTTGATGACCCGCGACAACGGTGACATCCCTGGTGAGTACTAAGATCACCAAGAGCTCATGTAAATAACTCATGAGCGTACTTTGAACGACAGCCCTCCTGAAATCAGGGGGGCTATTTTTTTAATCCTTGGTTTACATCTCAGCTATTCCTACCGACCATGAAAAAATCGATATCAGGCCTCCTTACGACCGCTCTTTTGATAGCAAGCATCCAGACCACAGAAGCTCAAGTGGAGTTTCTTGGTTCCGTTCGAATCCCTGGAACCACCACTGATCTTAGCGGCCTCACCGGTGAACTCGAGGGAGGCGTGCCGGTCAATCAATTGGGAGGCTTTTCCGCCATCGAGTATTCGGGTGAGGGTAATGTTTACTATGTTCTTCCTGATCGAGGGGCAGGAGATGGTGCCGTTTCTTATCCGTGTCGTGTCCATAAAGTTGCATTGAATGTTGATGTTCAAGCGGGCAGCTTGGAATTTGAGCAACTCAGCGCCATTCTCTTGAAGAACCAAAAGGGCGAGTCGCTTATCGGCAGCGAAGCTCGGATGCTCGAGTGGGACGGCCAAGGGCGATGCCCCAGTTACGATCCTGAAGGTATTCGAATCACATCCAATGGGCACATGCTAATCACCGATGAGTATGGACCCTTTGCTGATCTTTTTGACTCCAATGGTTCGTTGGTTCGCGAATTGGTAATGCCCGAGAAGATTTCGTTGGGTACCAGACGCAAGCCACAATTTTCGAGTGGTACCTTTACCAATCGCGGTATGGAAGGGGTTTCCTTGATACCAGGCAGCGAACGATTTATGGCTGTGATGCAAGGTCCATTGATCCAAGATGGACGCGTCGAAGCTAACAAGTGCTTGGGAATTAAAACACGATGGATTTTGGGCGAACTAAGTTCGAATCGAACGCGCGAAATTGTTTACTCATTGACGGACGAATCAACGGGTGTCAGCGAAGTGCTTGCAGTTGACTCTAGTCGCTACCTAGTGCTGGAGCGAGACTCAAACGTTGGTGCGACTGCACTGATCAAGAAGATATACTTGGCGGATCTGACCGGAGTGACAGACGTCTCGAGTGTAGAGTCTTTGCTCAACCCGGGTTCAGCGAGCATCAAAGAAGTGCAGAAAAAAGAATTCATCGATCTGTTAACTCCTGAATACGGATTGAACGGTGAAACCGTATCGGGCAAACCTGAGGGGTTAGCATGGGGACCGCGATTGCCAGATGGTCGACGGTTACTGATCGTGTGTTACGACAACGATTTTGTACCCACCACCGATTCCATCATCGCAGCATTCGCCGTTGACTCACTCGATTAGATTGAGTCCCGTGCCTTGTAGTGGACGAGGCAACGAGTCCTGTGTCGCTAGAGCCCCCATCGCAGGCTCTAGCAAGTCACACCCGAGTCGCAGTTACGGCAAAATACGCCAGCGATCGCTCCAATCTCTGGCGAGATCGGCCACATCCCTCTCGTAGCCGAAGTCGACAGACTTTGGATTTCTCTCGGCAGTTATTTGACTTGCCAGTACAAACTCATCTCTTAACAGTTCTTGGTGATTGAGAGTTTGAAGGATGTCGCTCTGTAATCTGATAATCTCTCTGAGGCTTTGCAATCGTGTCACCCGTCCGATAGACTAAAAGGAGAAAGCGTTAAGGGTGAAGCAATGGACAAACACTCGATTCGGTCAAATACATCAAGCCGAGTCGTTTCTTCAATCGATGCTTTTCAGTTGTTGGTACGCAATGCGACGAACCGATCGATAAGCGAGATTCCCAACACGGAAGGCATCTCTTCTCATTTTGAAGCTTACACCAAGACTTCTCAAGGTGAGTTTTTAGAACGAGCTCGTTCTCATATCTCCAGTAAGCCTGACCCATTTCTCCTAGCTGATAAGTTGCTGGAGTATGTGGTTCAGCAATTCCAGACGCCAGCCGATTTTGATAACCTCCTTCGATTGCTTGAGTCGTCCCCCACGATTCCTGCTTCTCCCACCGTGCGGTTGATTGCTTTCTGCCAGCTGGCGCGATCCGCTAATTCCCTAAACGAACACGTGGCCCGAGTTAGTCTTGGTTACTCGCAAGTTCTGGAGAGCTTGCTCACCGGTGATACAGCACAAAGATCATCAGTATACGTTTCGCTCTACTCCCAATTCGCAAAGATATGTAGCGAAGTCAAACCATGGATGAAGGCTCTCGATCTTTACTGCATGTTGCTGGTGGCTGAGTCCAAGTGTGCCAATGAAAAGACTCTTGCTCTTGATTTGTTCTCGGACTCCTTGGAAACGGTAATCGAGTATACACGAACCTGTGACGTTGACGTAGTTCACCAGGATGTCTGCGACTTGGTCGCTTCGGCCATTGTGCATCGGAAAGACGCACTAGATTGCTTGAGGGCTTTCATGCAGCTTCAACCAATGCATTCGGCATTACCAGAACTATCCTTAGCTGAATCTAGTCGATTCTTGAAAGGGTTGATCGAAAGCTCCAAGGCACCTGCGGACGACATATCGGCTGCGTCATATTGGTGTCGCCGTCTAACCCAAAGAGATCAATCAGGCCATGCATCCAGGCTCTTTGAGACAGCCATGGTTGAAGTGAGCCAAGCGTTGTATCATCGCCCGACAAAGATAACAGATAGGCTCGGAGCAGTCATAGAATCGCTTCTCGATGAGAATGTGGAAACAACGCGACTTCCGAGCATCTCAGCGTCAATACTTCGCGGGGACTATCAAACGATAGACGATGTAATTGTCGGAATTCAACGAATCTGCGAATTTGCGAATGTTGAATCTGTCGCTGGGTCAGTTGTGCTGACACGTTCGGATTTACAACGCATCGAACGATTGCAAACGAAACGAGGTTCTCAGCTTGTCTCGCCCGAACTGTTGAGAATGCGGCTAGATCGATGGCAAAAGTTGAGCGACATTCATCGCGGGTTTACTTCCTGGTTGGTTGCCGCCAAGCGTGGGCCCTTTCGGGAACCGCCTGATTTGGTTCAGTTCGCGATTGATGTCGGCGATGATTCCTCTGTTCGTTACCTTAACGCGAAAGATCCCAACGCATTTCCTGGAAAGGGGTACTTTCTCACGCGTCTTAAGGTCGAGCGATGCTTTGCTCCTGAGTCGCCTCGCGATTCTCAACGGCGAAACGGTCGCAGTACATCCGATCCATTTCGCATTTATAAATCGGCTTGGCCAGAACTAGCCGAAGCTATCGATCATTTTCCCAAGGCCGAGTTTATCTTTCTTCGTGGTTTCGTTCTTGTGTCGTGTAAACATCGAGACTTTCTGTTACCCAACTCCCAAGGGGAACACTACTCGCTCTTGATATTCAACGATCATTTTCGCAATCCATTTCAAGAGGTTGCTTACCTCGTACCCAATCGTGGCGTCGCAAGCCTCCTTGCACGAACGCAGATTCCTTATGCAGATTTTGTTGGGTTCGATTCCAGACGCCCGGATCTCAACAGAGTTATGGGGAGTCCGCAAGCGTTCTTAAGTCATGAGTTGATTGGTCCGAAATCAATCGATGTTGGAAGTGTTTCAACGATCTTGAACGGTTTTTCTTCTCATAATTATGGATGGGCCGAAACGATCCGGCCCAATTTCGAATTAGCTAAATTCCAGGAAATCGAAGCACTTATTGAGCAACACAACCAAGACGTTCGAGAGTGGGAGTCGCGGTCGCACCTCTACCATGTCAGCCCGAAGGGGTTGATGGCAATGTCACGGCTAATGAAAAAGGGACATGCTCTCGAACGAGAACAGGCCAAACTAGCGACTGTCCAAGCAGAGCTCGAAGACCATGTTGAGCGGAGTATTTGGAAGTTAGTGGATCGCTACATTTCGCTCCATCAACTGTTTCATATTGCTCATTCATATTGGCATAAGGGCTATACGGCTGGTCGACCTGTAAATACGCAGGCCGTGAGCGAGTCAAGAGAGTGGCTCGATGAAGGGCCTCCTATGCAGGCGCAAAACGACTTGAAGATCGAAGGGGGTGAGGAGTCCATAGCCAATCGGAACTCGATTCGAATGCTCGTTCAAGCGTACGAATGGCATAGAATGCGAGAGAACCCGGCTTCTAAACGGGAGGATTTCCCAGTCCTGGTCAAGTGTGATGCTTTACAACTCGGTTCACAACCGGAGATCGATTGGCATCTGGATACTTTTGATATGACGGCCACAATACGGGGTCATCAGGTCGAGCTAACTCAAGGTAGAATGACGGGCGACGACGAGTTGTTTTGGCTATCCCAGATGTTTCCACTCGTGCGAGATGAAGCGGGTCGCATCGTTGATTTGCGGTTTTACCCACGAAGTAGTTTGGGGATCCCCTGATAACGCAGTAAGGAGTTTTAGAATGAAGACTATAGTGATTCCTTTCAGGTACATAGAGGACTCGGGCTCTGCATCGCCTGCAGTTGAGCCTGCCTCGCCAACCAAACCTGCGAGATCTGTCCCTCCTCTCGTCGATCCGGTTCGAGTCCCCCCGCCGGTCCCATTGCCTTCACGCAAGCCAACCTCGGTGCCAAGCGAGACTCAACCATTGCATACTCCGCAACGCCGAATCAAGCCACTCCAACCATATTGCCCAGCCCCATAATCAACCGCCAGTAAACCCGAACCATTGAAAGAGTCACATCGATATGCTAACACCATTTCACCTTGCAATTCAAGTTCGCAATCTTGAGGAGGCTCGAGACTTTTACGGAACTAAAATGGGATTTCCGGAGGGCCGCAGTAGCGCCGAATGGATTGATTTCAACATGTTCGGACATCAATTGGTGGTGCATGTGAATCCACAAATTGGTCCAAACGGCACGATTTCGCAAATGTCCAATCATGTCGATGGACATGGGGTTCCAGTTCCTCATTTCGGTGTGGTTTTAGAAGTCGAAGCGTGGGAGCAACTCGCGGAAAAAGCCAGGACTTTTGTCGACAAGTTCGTTATCGAACCATATGTAAGATTCCTAGGTGAACCCGGTGAACAGTATACGATGTTCTTCAAAGATCCCTCTGGTAACGCACTCGAATTTAAAGCGTTTCGAGATATCCAAAAATCGCTGTTCGAGCAGTCTTGGAAATGATGGCTAAAGACGCGATTCGCAATGATCTTGATTATGGCCGTTTCAACAACCGTCGTAACGTCTCCTGCCTTGCAATTGATCAATTCGGTATCCAAAAAGTAGATGACCAACCTGTTTCACATGAGCTCGAGTAAGCTACCATCGTAGGAGAAAGCAGAGCAATGAAAGCTGTCCAAGCTGTGCCTCGAGACGGGAAATGCTACATGCGATCGGTGCTGTCCTTTATCTCTCTTCGCTCTTCACTTGCGGATTGATGCTACCTTTCTCACTTTTAGCGGCTATTGTCATCCGATCCTTGTTATTCTTAAAATGCAAGAATTGTAGAGACCGGGAGAGACGCCAACGTCGCTGCTTGAATTTGGATGCATCAATAGAGGAGTAGTTTCGGGAAATTTAGTCCCAAATGCTGGGAAGTTTGGGTTCAACCTTGCTTAAAGGTAGCTGACACTTCTTTCATCTGCGATTGGAATCAGTTATTCTGAATGAATGTCTCCACGCCTCCCCTTCCCATTTCCTACCTCTCCCGCCAATACGAATCTAAGAGAAATTTCCATGAAGCGCTTTACTCTACCAGGATCCTTGATCGGTCTATCTCTTCTCTTTTCACCTGTGATAACTCTCGCTTCGGATGTTGATGAGCTCCGACAAAAAGCGAAAGCAATTCGACAAGAAGCTATGCAACTCGCGAAGTCTGGCAACGAACAGGAAGCCGACCTGCTCTTAAAAGAGTCTAAAATGCTCATGCAAAAAGCTGATCAAATCAGCGAAGCCAACAAAGAACAACAACGGAATAACGGAAATCCAGCACAGGATGAACACGTTCGGCATATTAAAGAACACATCAACGAACTTCTCAGTCAACAGAAAAAACTAAAACTAGAGGGTGCACCGGAACCGCAGTTACAGGAAATCCGCGCTATGATCAGCGCGAAAGAAAACGAACTGAAGATGATCCGATCTCGGCAAAATGATAAACCTGAAATCCCTCCCGCTTTCCACCCACACGCAGAGAAACTAGAAACACTTGCCCGCCGCATTCACCACATGCGAGTCGCTGCCGAGAACCTAAAACTGGCCGAAGCTCATGACATGGCTCACCAACTTATGGAAAAAGCCGAAATCATGGAACGAGAGCTTCATGAGGGCAAACAACGATTGGCTGCCGAGATTAACAATAGCCATCACAAACAAGAAGGTCACGATATCGTGCGAGATTTACGTGCCGAATTGGAACAGCTTCGACGGGAAGTAAAAGAGCTGAGGCAACAAGTCGAAAAATGATGGTACGAATCTAGCTTGCACGCTAACCTCTCCCATTATCCCATCTGTTATACCTCAGGCTCCCTATGCCTAACCCTTTCTTTCGACACGCGAGCCTAGTGCTCGCATGTCTCTTAGTCTGCCTCAGCATTCCAGGGTATTGCCAAGAAGATTCCTACGTTGAGTCGAATCGCTTTTTCGAGACCCACATCCGACCCCTTCTTGAAAAGCATTGCATGGAATGCCATTCAGGAGATGATCCCAGCGGAGGTGTCGATCTGTCTAGCCGATCGGATTGGACCGAATCGGGAGTGATCAAGCCTGGTGATAGCCATGGTAGCTTGCTAACCCAGGTCATTCTGTCTGATGATCTCGAACTGAGAATGCCCCCTCCTCCGAAGGATCCTTTAAAACAGAAAGAGATTGAGGCACTAAAGGAATGGATCGATCGAGGCGCGTTTGATCCTCGCGAGCCAAAGAACGGAGCAAACACAGAGGGGACAAGCGGTCCCAAACGTCGCAATCGAGTTTTCGAAATCACCGAGGAAGATCGAAATTACTGGGCTTTTCAGCCAATGAAAAGCCCCGAGTTTGCTCCCGAGTATTCTGCAATTAGTCCTTCGGCTAAGATCGATCAATTGGTCGTAAAAGCTGCCGGGAATCAAACCGAACTAAGACCTGTCGCTGCTCCTCGTACGCTGATCCGACGATTGTACTTGGACTTGTGGGGATTACCTCCTACCATGGAACAAGTCTCTCAATTCGAACAAAATCCTTCTCCTGAGAATTGGCTAAATGTAATAAACAGTCTCCTCGATTCGCATCATTACGGTGAACGCTGGGGCCGATATTGGCTAGATTGGGTTCGCTTCGGTGAGACTAATGGTTACGAACGAGACGGTATCAAAGAGAATGCATGGAGATATCGAGACTACGTCATCGACGCATTTGAAAGAGATAAACCCTACGATCAATTTATTCTGGAACAACTAGCAGGTGACGAGTGGGCTGAGGAACAAGGTTGGTCTCGCGATCACAATAATCAAGCGTTGCGAGATGCGATCATTGCAACCGGCTTCTATCGATTGCATGTTTGGGATGACGAGCCCGATGATACGGAGGCCGCGGAGTTCGATGAAGCAGATGATGTCATGGTATCTATTGGATCGGCGTTTCTGGGGCTGACTGTCGGTTGTGCTCGTTGCCACGATCACAAATTCGATCCCATTAGTCAAAAAGATTACTACTCTATGCTCTCGTTCTTGCGAGGGATCGAACCATACGGATTGAATAAAAAGGGTGGGGGAGGGCGCGGAACCGGTCGCATTCAAAGACCCCTAGGAGTCGAAAATGAATCTGCCTTGGCTGTATGGGAGACGGGACCGTTACCTAAAGAAACGTACGTCCTAAATCGTGGTGATGCAAAATCACCACGGGAGTTGGTTTCACCCGAGATTCCGCTGGTGTTGCAATCACAAGTACCAATTGATTCTGTTGCGCGATCGACCGCAAATAGTTCGGGCAGGCGATTACAGTTTGCCAAGTGGTTAACCGATCCTCGCCATCCTCTCACGGCACGCGTTATCGCCAATCGCATTTGGCAAAGACACTTTGGCGCAGGCTTGGTTCCAACCATCGACGATTTCGGCAAGACTGGCTTGCCGGTAATCAACCCAGAGTTACTTGACTTTCTTGCAACGGAACTGATTCAATCCGGCTGGTCTCTAAAGCATCTTCACCGCATCATTTTGTTATCGAAAACCTACCAGCAATCGGTCAACCGTTCGACTTCGGCTGCACTCAATACGTTGGAACCAGAGCTTCAACGTCTCGATGCCGAAGCGATACGCGATTCGATCCTGTTCGTTAGCGGCAAGCTCGGTGGTAAAACTTCGGGGCCAAGCGTTTATCCTCGGTTGAGCCAAGAAGTCAAAGATTCAGCCAACCCCGTCTCTTTATCGGTTTGGCAAGAAAGCCCATCTGAAGAGCAGAATTGTCGAAGCATCTATTTGATCGTGAAGCGATCTTTACAGGTCCCCTTTCTTGAGGTTCTCGACTTTCCTGGCGGTACGGCTCCTACAGGCATCCGAAACGTGACGACTACCGCACCGCAAGCATTACTGCTGCTCAATGATCCCTGGATGGAGGATCAATCCAAAGCATTATTAGAGCGAGTCTCCGATGACAAAACAGCCGATTCCGATACTCGTGTCAAAACGCTTTGGAATCTTGTTTACCAACGCAATCCATCAGATGACGAAATAAGGAACTCTCTTGAGTTTCTAAAGGCAATGGAAGCGTCTGGCCTCGATGTTGATCAATCCGCATCGATAAATGAGACCGGTCGTTGGGTCTCTTTGTGCCGTGCACTATTAAGTAGCAGCGAATTTCTTTACCGAGACTAGCACCAAGCGAGCAATTCGATGAATCCGAACGAGCATCTTGTCGAACGTCGTCATTTCTGCACCTCGGCAGGCGCCGGCTTCGGTGCACTTGCGCTCATGTCGTTACTAGGTCAGGATAGGGGGCCACGAGCCTTAGGCGATGACTCATCAACCCGGTCGTCACAGGCTGACACCTCACCTATGGCTTCCAAACCACCCGTGATTCCGACGAAAGCCAAGTCGGTAATTTTTTTGTTTATGTTTGGTGGCCCATCCCAAATGGATTTGTTTGACTACAAACCTGAGCTACAAAAGCGAGACGGACAAACCATCGAGAATGAATTTCGTCGTGGAACAAAGACAACGGCTGTACTTCAAGCTAGCCGTCGTACCTTTCGCCAGTGTGGTGAATCGGGATTATGGTGCTCCGATGCATTCCCCAACCTATCCAAACACATGGACAAGCTGGCAGTTGTGAAAAGCTTGACCAGCGACTCCTTCGCGCATGGGAGCGCTTTACTTCAAATCAATTCAGGACGAACATTGCAAGGGCACCCTTCACTCGGTTCCTGGGTTACTTACGGTTTGGGATCCGAGAATGAGAATTTGCCCGGGTATGTTGTCATGTTAGATCCGCGAGGAGGCCCAACCAGTGGTGCTCCCAATTGGTCTAGCGGTTACATGCCAGCTGCTTATCAAGGAACATTGTTACGTTCCTCGTCTCAACCCATTTTGAATTTGACCCCACCTCATGGGTTCGGACGTCAAGCACAAAGAGACGAAATCGATTTTCTCAACAAGCTCAATCAAAGACATCTAAAACAACATCCAGACTCAACAGAACTTGCGGCAAGAATTGCAAGTTACGAGTTGGCATTCGAATTGCAAATGACTGCACCTGAAGCAATGGATTTAAGTCAGGAATCTGCGGCAACTTTAGAGAGATATGGTGTTAATGAGCCCAAGCCGGATTGGCATCCGTTAGCCTTGGGGCCAGCACCCTTTGGAAAACAATGTCTTATTGCTCGCCGTTTAGTCGAGAGAGGGGTGCGATTCATCCAGATTTATTCGGGGGGAGGAAATGCTGGTGGGCAAAACACATGGGATGGCCATCATGGGATCGAAGAGAATCTTAATCTGCATTGCCCGGAGGTGGATCGGCCTATAGCGGCATTATTAGCCGACTTGGAAGAGAAAGGATTGTTGGAATCGACTTTGGTGGTTTGGGGTGGCGAATTTGGGAGGATGCCTGTCTCCGAAACGTTTAATACCGGTGGTAAACCTGGAGGCAGGGATCACAATCCTAAAGGGTTTACGTATTGGTTTGCGGGAGCGGGCGTTAAACCAGGAACGAGTTATGGAGAAACCGATGAGATAGGTGAAGCAGCGGTGGTTAACCCTAGACCGTTGAGAGATTTACACGCAACAATATTGCATCTCATGGGGCTCGATCACAGACAGCTTACTTATTTCCACGGTGGACTCGACGAGAAGTTAACGGGGGTTTTGGATGCGTCTCCGATCCGTGAAATCATGGCGTAATAACGATCGACTGTAACGGAGTAGACATATGCTTTGTAGTGGGCGAGGCTACGAGACCTGAAGGCCCGGCGCGAACTATGCATCGCCCAGACTTCCATCATCCGGTAATGCCTTCTGCACCAATGGTCTGTTTGTGTCTTCCACTACCGGCAACTCTCTGCAAATTACGGCCAATTTTGCCCATCGTCTTTTGGGGGCTGCCATTTTGTATGGCAGGTAGAGATCTTGATTCGCCTTAGATTCCTGGGATCATGTCTAGAATGTTTGGATGCAGTAATTGGTTCTCACAGAAGAAGCAGAACAATGTGGCGATGGATAAAACGTGCAGTATGGGCAGTGTTAGCCTTGGTGGCTATTGTCGTCTCTGCAGTAGGAGGTCTTTGGTGGTACTATCATCCAGCCTATGAAAGGGAAGATGGTGTTCAATATGCAGAACGAAACGGCAGACCATTGACCATGGATATCATTCGGCCCAAGAATCCGAATGGCTTGGCTGTCGCGTTTATGGTTAGTGGTGGCTGGAAATCTAAAGCCGCTGGTGAGACAGAAGCTTGGTTGATGGCTCCGCTGCTACGACGTGGCTACACGATTTTTGCTGTATGCCATATCTCTCAGCCAGATTCGATGGTTCCCGAGATTATTGAGGATGTAATTCGCGGTATTCGAACCATTCGCCATCGTGCCAACGAGTATGGTATCGATCCGAATCGAATTGGAGTAACCGGCGGTAGTGCAGGCGGGCATCTGAGTTTAATGCTCGCAACTCGGGGCAAAGAGCCGCATCCAGAACCAAAAGACGATATTGACCGCGAGAGCGCTGCCGTCCAAGCGGTCGCGATCTTTTATCCCGTTACCGATTTGTTGAATCTCGATGGATCAACCGAAGATCTCGGCGATGGTGGGCCACCTAAGAGCTTTGTTAAAGCGTTCGGCCCGGAAGCTCAGGATAAAGAAAAGTGGCAGCAGATCGGTCGTGATGCCTCGCCCATCTATTTCGTAGATCAGGAGCTTCCCCCGACTTTGATTTACCATGGGGATGCTGACACGCTGGTACCCCTTAAGCAATCGGAGCGATTTCGCGATGAAGCAGCGAAATATGACAGAGAGGTAAAGATAGTGGTTCATAAAGGCGGCAGTCACGGATGGGTTTCCATGGTATGGGATATTCGGGCCTTCGGAGATTGGTTCGATCGACATCTTCAGTCACAATAAGTCTATAATTCGGCTCGAATGGAGTTGTCGATTTTTTGTTACTGCATCACTTGTCTTCACTTCACCGGTCATAACATCCATGAACGATAACGCTCAACGGTCTCTTGTCACGGTTTTAATCATCGACCCGAAACAATGTCTCCTCGCTGACTCGATCCACGAAGATTGGGCGATCACGATGGCAGCCTTAGTCTCGGAAGATCCCGAGGATTGGGCTGCAGCAACCCGTGTTTGGCCGCGGTATCGAACTCCGGCGGTTTGCAACGATGCAAGCGATATACCTTTGGAGACGGTTGAGCTGGCCGATGCGATAGAGACTCTAACCGGCGCGCCAGCTTGGGTTGTGATAGATTTTCAGAGCAAGCGACTCTTATACGGTGGTGACATACTCCCTCTCGAACCGGATTCATTTATAAATACGAATCCAGACGAGGAATCTGATAACAATTGGTTGCTAGTTATACATCTTCCACCTTGGTGGGAATTGCACGCAGATGGCTATATTGGGTCTATACCTCAACCTCGTGAATCCGAGATTACTAAACGAATAGTCAACCGCGACATTCTCTATGGTGCTCCACTTCTGCGAGATCTAGCAACGCGACTCGTTGAAGCAGATCAGCAGCACGATTGGATGAGCTATACCGCAAAGGGCTTTGACGCGAAGCAAGAGGAGTTAACCATCCAAATTCACCGAGATTGGCTCATGACTCCCCGAGATGACTTAGGAGGGCGAATACCTCGCGAGTTACTACACGGATCTGTAAGTTGGATCGAAAAATTGATCGAGGGGCAGCGTCATCGCTATCACTCTGGAATTCCATTCACTGGATTGCCCAAGGACTGGGATTCTTCAGATAACGGTCCAATAGGGCGCACAGAGATGTGCATGTACTTTACGTTGTGCCGGACGTTGGTCACAACAGGCTGGGCGGTACTTAACGAAATGCGAGAAGAACGAACATTACTGAAACGTGATGAAAAGATTACGTTGCTCGTCGCCGATTTGGAAAGCATAAAGAACAGTTGGATGGATTCGAATTATGAAGATGATGTGGCACCAAAAGTTGTCATTGAGTACGAACGCCGGCGAGTACCACGCGGCCAGGGGTTAGTTATCGACGGTTTTGATGAACCGGGAGCCACGCATGAAACGGATTGCGATTGTCCTATCTGCGATGTCATGAACGATGGTTTATTCGGTGTCGGATTTATTGGTTACGATGGCTATCATCTTGAGATGGACAACGAATTCGCCTTTTCGATGTACGAGACCCATGAAGAATGGGAGAACGAACGACAAGCCTACGAAGACGAATACGGTAGTGACGAATACGTTGAGTCAGAGGACTGGCTTGGCGATGACTTAGATGATGAGATGGATGACGAAGTCGACGATCTAAAGCCTGTTTGGTCGGGAATCCAATCGCGAGACGAAATGCCTGGCGGTCAGTTGCCCGGTGACTCTAGCGGTCAATTGCTCATGGCGTTTATGCTCTCGGAGTTGACGGGCAACATGCAAGGGAACAATGCACCGCAGCACGAGATCGACACGCTCAACCAAGAGTTCAAAGCAATGAGGAAAGGCACGGGCAAGGAAAGAAGGCAATTAGCGGCCGCCTTTAAGAGCAAGCTCGAGGAGTTAACCAATAAGTATCCCGCATTGACTCCCAAGATCGCGGACTTCCAAAGCATGATCGATGAGTCCGTGCGAAATAGTTAGAGATTGTCTCGATAGAAACGGTTTAAGGCTGGTACCATCCCTTGCTAACGCTGCGGGTTGTGATCAAAACAAGCCCGATGCGCGAGCAAAGGGATCGCACGCCGGTTAACGTCCCCGAAGCATTAGCAACCCAAACGCCAATCCCCCTAGGTGCCAATCGCATGCGATGTTTTCGAATCGCCGGTTCGCGCGGTTCAGGCATGAGTTAGAACAGGGCAATCCCTCACCTTGCGCTTTCGGGCTGGTATTGAAAACCGTCCATCGCTCACACTATCGGGCTGGGGCGAGTAAATTTCCAAAAATTTGGTCCTCTTCGTGTAATGCTTTACCATTTCCTGTGTGTTCTCTTCTGGAATCTTGGTGTTTCGACCATTTTTATCAGAAAAGCCGAAACACAAGCCCTCGGCTCCCAAGAATCCCAACCCGAAGTGTAAGCGAGGGATTTACGATTGCCGATTTTAGATTGGATTTCCGTGTCGCCGATCTCACCAAGAGATCGGATTGCGTTCTGTCTTTAGTCTTACCAATCTTCAATCATCGGTCGCCAATCTAAAATCTTAAGCGTCGGGTTGTGAATTGCCATCTTGTCTAACGTAAACCAAATCCAATCGTGAATCCCACTCTGAGCGATACCCGAAACAGCCTGTTGCTGCGGTTGCACGACCAACGCGATATCGCTGCTTGGGATCAATTCGTTGCGATCTACGAGCCGCTCGTGTTCCGATTGGCCCGATCCAAAGGATTTCAAGAATGTGACGCTCGAGACATTGTCCAAGAAGTTTTACTCGCCGTCGCAAAAGCCATCCATCGATGGGAACCCCATCCCTCCAAAGGCAGATTCCGCGATTGGATATTCCGAATCGCCAGGAATCTCATGATCAACTTCTTAACTCGTCGAAAACACCAACCGTTACCCACTATCGAAAGATGGTCCAGTTTTTTTGACGTGAACACCGAGCCCTTAAAGCTGGATCCCGATGCCACGCAAGAATTCGACCTCGAGTATCGACGTCAGCTGTTTTGGATAGCAGCAGACATTGTTCGCCAACAAGTGAAGCCAAATACTTGGGAGGCCTTTCGACTAACGGCCATCGACAATCAAACTGTTGCCAAGACATCGAAGCAATTGGGTATGAACGAAGGAAGCGTCCTAGTAGCCAAATGTAGAGTTATCGCACGCTTAAGGGTCGAGGTTTCAAAACTCGAAGAACAACTCCACGGCGAACCGAAACGAGGAGGCTTGTAAGAAAACATGAAACGAGAATGCAATCACATTACCGAGAACCAATTGCGAGTACTGCTGTTCGATCAGGAAGATTCGTTGGAGTCGACTCAAATCGCCATGCACGTAGAGACCTGCGAAGACTGTCTGATGCGATTAAAGGAGTTGGCGAAAATGCCCACTCATGAACTCGAAACGTCCAAGCTTTTGACCGGATACACGTCAGCACTGAACTCCTTATCGCGCGATGTACCTCAAAATTTTAGTGGGATCGAGAGCGATACGAGCATTGACCGCGAGATGCTGGAGCCTCCGTCTCACCCTGAGATGCTCGGTCGAATCGGTCGATACGAAATCGAGCGCCGCATCGGCTCCGGCGGCATGGGTGTTGTCTTTAAAGCGATTGATACCGAATTAAATCGCCCTGTGGCCGTGAAGGTTCTAATGCCCCATCTAGCCAGAAATGGCGCGGCCCGACAACGCTTTAGTCGCGAGTCTCGTGCGGCAGCGGCAGTGGTTCATGAGCATGTCGTCGCCATTCACAACGTTGACTCCAGTGCCAAGCTCCCGTATTTGGTCATGCAGTATGTTTCTGGGGAATCGTTAAAGGCTCGCATTGACCGCGAAGGGCCGCTCGATATCGACCGTATCCTTCGAATCGGCATCCAAGCCGCATTGGGGCTAGCGGCTGCACATGAACAAGGCATCGTGCATCGCGATATCAAGCCAGCCAA
>Ga0315899_10002451_pt1 | contig 20555 bp, 12 predicted proteins | sample LakEriMetagenome_2_FD_203518 | JGI IMG/M metagenome (GOLD analysis project Ga0315899, IMG submission 203518) | Freshwater fungal communities from buoy surface, Lake Erie, Ohio, United States - Buoy 4 MA112 | ecosystem: Environmental > Aquatic > Freshwater > Lake | place: USA: Lake Erie, Ohio... | reverse complement strand
ACCAGGCCCGGTCAGAACAAGCCATCTGCCACTGCATCTGGATCACATAGCGTTCAGGGACCTCGCCTTTGAGGAGGGTCTCAATATGCGTGATGGTTGTGGGGCATTTAATCTCGACGAGGCCATCAGGGGCCACAAGTCGGTCTGGCGACGCGCCCGCATAGCCAAGATTTGGGTGAAATAAGAACCCCACCTCAAATGTCTCAAGGCCTGTCGCCTCTTCATAAGCCTGAACCCCAAAGCCTTCCATATCCGTGCCCCAGCGCATGGCCGCATTTTGGAAGGTCTCCGTTGGAAGGCCAGTCAAGCGCTCGCTCAAGAGCTGACCCATATAGGTCTGGCGTGAGGCCGCATAACCCGACTTCGTTTTGGCAACGACATCGGCGACACGTGAGGCGGTCACACAGCCCAAGCGTGCTGCATGCCAGGCGTCGGATCGTTGCCCTAAATGAGCGGCCGTAAATGCGCTTGGGTTCGTTTTGCAAAAATTATTTTCCATGATCAGCACGCCTTCTCAACTGCGTTGGACCCGGCCTTGGCCTCAATTTTCTTGAGCAAGGCGCGGCGTGCACGGGCGGCATCCCTTGGGCTCAAGTCGGCTAATTGGGGGACCCGATAGTGTCGGCACAGCGCCTCTGCTTGGACACCGGAAGCCTCAAGCAGGCTTTGCAGTTCGCCGAATTGCTGGGGGTCTTCTGGCAGGTGAGACGTCTGGGAGCCATCTGCATCTTGGAAGCTTTGAGGATTTGAACCTTGCGCGCTGTTTAACTTTTTGAGCGAGGAGGCTTTCACAAAGCGCAGGCCGTGCATGTGGGCCGGCGGGCTCTTTGTTATGCATGGCGCCATCGCTGCGTGCCGGGAGGCTGGGTCGACCCCGCTTGCGGCATTGCCATCATCATCTTGCGGGCAAATGCCAACCAGAGCGGCCAAGGAGTAACGCCTAGCATAGGTGCAGGCCGATCCATAGGCGTGCGCATCTGCCCGCGACAGGGGCATCGACATCTCGCCGCCAAGCCACTGGCCTGAGCTGTGCAAGAGGCGCACCGACATCGACATGGTGCGCGCCTCCCCATCAAAATGCCCGGGCAGTTGCACAACAGATAATCCGTGATCGGGACCCACACGCTGAAAGGCCTCCCAGACTTTTGAAAGCTCTGCATAGCGGGAGCCGTAAACGGCATTTGGGCTTTCCTTAACAACGCCGTCGATCAGCGCTTGAACGTCGGCAAGAGCGGCCGCGAGTTGGTCAATATGTTCGCTTTGAGTGAGCACGATCGCATCCTCTATGAGTTTTGAACGATCTTAATATTCACAGGAGGAATATTTTCGTCAAGCATAATATTCATATTCGGAATATTTTTTGATGTGTGTCACCAAGCAACACGTACCATAGCGATTGGAAACTTGAGGAAACTCAGCTTTTCTCTGGGTCTACGTCAATCAACATCCCCGGAGAAACGCGCAGGGCTTCCGCCAGCCGTTCCAAGGTTTGCTGGTTGTAAGGAAGATGGCCTCGTTCAAGCCTGGAAAGGTGGCCCTGCTGCATATTAGCCTGTATCGCGAGCTCGACCATCGTCATCCCCCGCTTTTTGCGCCAGGCGCGAATATATGTGGGCTTAAAGGGCGGCTCCATTCATCGATAATAGGGGTTGAGTACCGAGAAAGGCAACTGGCAGCGCGAGTCGTCGTTTATAAATTGTGGGTGCAGCCGAATAAAAAGCTCTGGGACGCAGAAATATTTCATTTCTGAAGCTTTATGAATTGACAATGGCTTCCATCAAAAAATAGCTTTCGCGTCAAAGGGGAACCCTATGAGCAACCCAGATGAACCGCGCGAAACGGAAGAGCCAGCCAAGCTGAAAGACGTGTTTACGCACCTGTCGCCAGACAGCGCCAAGGCCAGCGAGGGCACGGTACAAAAATTATTCACTGCGCTCAGCGCGCATTTTGAGCCTCAAGACATCCTCGAAGAGATCTGGCTGCACGACATTGCTCGAATTACTTCAAGTATTGAGGTCTTCCGCCTGGTGGAGCGCTCGGTGCAATACTCAAGCATGAAAAACCGATTGGACAATTTTGTAAGAACGGGAGCAATTCATGCAAGTCGCGGCGAAGCTGCAAACAAAGGGATTTACAACCTTACTATTGGTGGACCAGGCGCATCAAAATTGCCGGATGCTGCCATACTAAAAGTCGCTGGCGCACTAAGCGAGACAGATATCCGCAAGGCTGCCGCCATTGCAGACGTTATCCAAAAACTTCAGCGGGAGCGCGACCGCATTTACGCGCAATTTGAACGCAAACGCAGGCCCTTGGTTATTGCGTCTGTAAAGACCGTGGAGGCGCAAGTTAGTGCACCAAACCCTGCCGATAAGTTGGCCGAGTAGAAGCATTGTCGCGCAGCGATCGCCAGAGGGATGCCAGTCGCGCCAACGGCCAGCGCAGCCAGGGTCCAACGACAGAGGCGGGAAAGGCTAGGTCTGCTCAAAATGCGCGAAGCCATGGGTTAACTGGCAGATTAGAGGCCAACCCAGACGAGGCAGCTTACCTACAAAATTTATGGGCAAGGCTCAGCGAGCGTTTTGATCAGGCGGATGCGTATCAAGGGCAGTTGATGCAGATCGCATTGAATTCAGAATTGCGCATGCTGCGGGCCCATGCGCTGCTGAAGGATGAAGTGGCGGCAATGCTGGGTCCCGCACATTCAAAACTGGCGCAAGATCGAACCAGAGCTGTCCAGATGACCAGCGAGATACAAGCAACACTCATCGAAATGACGGGCGATAAGCGTATGGGCATCACAATTCCTAGGCTCATAGCAGAAATGGAAAATTCGGTCGTTCTATCTCGACACTTGCCCAAGACCAGAATGTCCACCCTAGTGCGTTACGCACAACGGTTCAGAGGGCAGAGAGATAGGGCGTTGAAAAGACTTGAGGCGAGCAGGAAGTAGCCGATGATGCTCATTTGAATTTTGGAACCGATCTGATGAGCTTTACCTCCTACCCACGGCCCGCTTAAGCGCTTCTGCTGCGACCTCGGAAGCCTTGCCAAGTGTTTCTTGCTGCAAATGCGCATAACGCTGCGTAGTCGACGGGCTGCTATGCCCCAAAAGCTGCTGGACCACGTATAAACTCACGCCCCCGTTCACCAGATTGCTTGCAAATGAGTGTCGCAGATCATGAAGACGGACATTTTTCAGCCCCGCGCGATCGCGCACTCTGAGCCAGGGATAATAAAGCGCCGGACATGGGCGGCCTGTTCTGGGGCTTGGGAAAAGCCAATCACTCTGGCCCTTGCTCGGAAGCCGGCTGACAAGATCGACGGCTGCTTGATTAAGCGAAATCAGCCGCGGCTTTCCAGATTTTGAGAGCGGCACAAGCAGCGTCTTTTGGTCCAGGCTCACATGCTCCCACCGGGCCTGCGTTATTTCATTACGCCTGCCGCCTGTCAGGAGCAGCAATTCAATAGCCATGGCGGCAAGCTGGTTCTCATCTTCTCGCAAAGCACCAATCAAAGCCCGCATTTCATCAGAAGATAGGTACCTTTCCCGCTTCACCTCTTCAAAAAGTGCGACTTTCTTTGCTGGATTACGATCAACATTGGGAATGCCCCAATTCGCGGCAAGATTTAGAATGTAGCGCAAAAAGATAACTGGGCGATTGCACGTGCCAGGGGCAAAGCCTGCATTGCGCATATCAATGACCATTTTTTGAACGTGGTGAGGCTTGATCTCATCTAGATAAAGATGCCCCAACGCCGGTATCACATGCCGGCGCAGCACTGCCTCGTCTGTTTTCCAGCTGCGCTTCGACGTGCGAACAAAAGGTAGATAGCGCTCCACGATAAAGTCTTTCAGCAGGGGAATGGCGCGCAACTCTTCCTGACCCTGTTTCGGGTCCTTCCCGAGCGATACATCGGCCTTGATTTGAAGGGCGCGTTTGCGCGCTTCGCCTAAGGGCACAATATCCGCCCGGCCAATGCGCACTTGCCGCTGCCGCCGCCGTGCGTCCACATAACGCTGATAAAAGGTCTTCACGCCTGAGGATAAGACTTCAATAAAGAAGCCTTCCAAATTCGAGTCAATAAATTCGATTTTTCGTTTTCCTGTAGGACAGGAAATATTCTTAATAAAAGAATTGTTTAGTTCAGCATGTGGCATATTGATAATTTTTATTAGTTGATTGACCCAAATTTATTTGACTCAAATTTAAATGATTCTGCAGGTACAACCTTTCATTGCAGATCGTTTCAACCAAACAAGTGATATGCTCGTCCAAACTGGAAATCAATTCATTTCATTAATGAAATTAAATATAGTTGGTGAGCTTTGTAATGAATTTGATAAATCTAATTGAACGCAAGTTCGAAGAAGGCCCAGAAAACCGGGAAAAACTGAGGTAAAACTCGGTTCCGTTTCGGACGCGATGAGCCAATAGGCCGCCCCATAGAGTCATTTGGGACGTCAAACGACATCATCCCCCTAATCCCATAAAGAAAGCGCCACTCGGATAGCATCCGGCGGCATATCAATGGCAAAGAGACACGAAAATCCCACAAAAAGCCGAGCGAAATGCCCATTTTACTAGCTGCAATATTCGGACAACTCGGAAACCACTCGGTACCAACTTACAGGTCCCCACAGCACCTCTCGCTATGACGAGAACGGCGCAGACGACTCCGATCTTTATTAAAGTTCGCTTACTACTGGTGCGGATGTGTTCACTGGCGGTGCTGGCAATGATACATTCAAAGCTACAGCTTCGACCCTCACTGCTACAGACAACCTTAACGGTGGCGCTGGCACAGACACCCTCGCGATCACTGATGCTGCTGGTGGCCTGAATACCGCGAACCCGGCCAACGTCACTTTGACGGGCATCGACGCAGTCACCGTGGATACGGTTGGTACGCTCGGTAAGAATGCTGTGGCTGCATCTGATGCGGCTAAGCAGGTGAACCAGTACACGTTCGCGACGACTCCGACTGGTGCAAACAACGTGGTGGCCTTCACATACGGCACAACAGGCGGGTCTCTGGTTACTGGCGCTACGAAGGCTACCGCTGCCACAGCGCTCGCTGCTGCGCTCGGCACCGCAGGTGCAACTGCCTTTGTTGGTACGGTCGACGCCGGCAACTCTGCAGCCGCTTCCGGTTCCACCATTCTGACCCTTTCGGCGTCGAATGCGGCAGTGAAGGTAGGTATGTCCGTCACTGCAAGTGCTGGCATTGCAACTGGCACGACGGTTGTGTCCGTCAGCGGCACAACAGTGGTTCTTTCAAAGGCCACCACCGCAGCAGTCACAACTCCAGTTACTTTCGGTGGCGGTGTTGAAGCTGTCTCAGTTTTTGCGACCACTGCAGGCACTGCTTTGCCGGCTCTCGCGTTCACTGACTCCACTGCATCAACCGATAAGCCGACCGCTTCTACGGTAACAGCAAATGCTGCTGCTGTCGCAGCCGCCGATGCTGCTCGTTACAGCTTCGCATCCTACACTGACGTAACGTCGGTGACTGCAAACACCATTGGTGGTGCAAACGTTGGCGCCGCGTCGACGCAAGCTGTCACGCTGACTAACACGGGTGGCGGGACGACAACTGTCGCAGGCGGTCTCAGCCAAGCTGTTACGACTGACACTGGCGCGGTTACCCTCAGCGGGTCCGCTGGTGCTGTAACGCTCACGAACATCGCTCAGGGCGCTAATGCGATTGCTGTCACCGGCGGCACCGCTGTTACGATCACTGCCACAGGCAATGGCGGCGGCACTACGTCTGTTGGCACCGCGCAGACATCTACGGCGGCCCCTTCCGGTCCGTCGGGTGCAGTGGTTGTTGGTGTGTCTGCTACAAGCGGCACAATGGGTGCTATCACGGTCAACGGTGGCTCTTCCGTAACCGTGACCGAAACCGCCAGCCGTAGCGGTCCATCGGCAAGCAGCACGACTGCTTCGACAACCACGCAGGGGGCGGTTGCTGTAAACGGGACTGCCGTGACGACCGACGTCACGGTCTCTCAGACGGCCGCTCGCGCAGCTGTAAACTTCCAGCTTGCCAAAGCCGCAGCATATGAAACCGTGTCGGTCAAGTTCACAGCACTTGCCGCTGGCGAGTCTGTGACCGTTGACGGGCTGACTTTCACAGCATCTGCTACCGGCACCGGCGTCACAGCTGATCAGGTCGCGGCTGCATTTGCTAACCTCGCCAAGGGCGCGACGGTCGGTGCCGGCGCCGCTCTCGGGACGTACACTGGCGCTCTGGCGACCGCTACTGCGGCTGACGACAACTTCACGTCCGGCGCCGCAAGCGGCGACACGGTCGTGTTCACGTCGCTTACCGCTGACGCTTTGGCTGATTTGGTTGTTGCCACGACCCGCACTCTCTCGACGCCAACGGTTACGGAAATCACAAAGGCTGTAGCTTCCCAGATCGGCTTGGGTCAGGGCGGCATCGCAAATGGCGCGGTGACTGTCACCGACGTTAACTATACTCCGGTTGGCGGTGCTGCGGGTGCTGGTACGAAGCTTGGCGTTCTGCAGAACGTTACGGCGAACAACTTCAGCTCGCTCACTGTTAACAACAGCGGCCTGAAGACTTTGACCGTCACTGGTGGTTCCGGGAGCATCACTCTGAACGACAGTGCGACTGGCCTCGCTGGTGCATCTGCTTTGACGAGTGTCACTGTGAATATGGGTGGTCAGACCACTGGCACTCTCAGCTCTGGCACGAGCAACTACACCACACTTAACCTCAATGTGACTTCCGCAAGCGCTCTGACAGATATCAGCATGGCTGGTGTGAAGGCAGTTAACCTTGGCGGCGCTGCTGCGTTGTCAGCCACTGGTCTTGCTGGCTTGGCGGCTGTTGAAACGGTTACATTGTCAGGCGCCGCTGGTTTGAATGGCGCATTGACGACGGTAGATACCGCAACTCCGGGTGTAAAAGCCGTTGCTGCTGTAGGCGCGCTTGACCTTACGGGGAACGCAAACCTGAAGACTTTGGATGCCTCCGCAACTAGCGGTGCAACGAACGTTTCGGTGAAGGCTACTGTTACCGCTGTCGCTGGTGGTTCTGGTAACGATACCATCACCGTGGCTGGGTCAGGCGGCGGAAACTCAGCAACTACTGTTTCTAAGTCGATTACGACTGGTGCCGGCAATGATACTGTCGTTCTGACCGCGAGCGCTGGCAATGGTGCTTTGGCTATCAGTGCGGCGATCAACAGCGGCGACGGTACCGATACCCTTCGGATGTCAGTTCGTGATGCATCTGCAATTGGTGCCGCAACGCCTCTGACAGGTGCAGTGTTCCAGTCTTATGTCACAGGCTTTGAAGTCCTCAACTTGCGGGGCGATGCTGCCACTGTGAACAACTCCACAGTTGATCTCGCGCAATTGGGCTTCGCAAGTGCAACGAGTGTAAACGTGAGAACGGAAGTTGCCGCCACACAAACGTTGACTTTGGATAAATTCAGCAACGGTGGCACGCTGACAATCTCGGGTAGCCAGTCCGGAACGATCGCGCTGACAAATGCCGTCGCTTGGGCCGCCACTACGCCTGACGTTCCGGCTTCGTATGTCGGTAACTCAGTCAAGGTCGTGCTGTCTGGTGCTACCTTTGATACGTTCAACTCGGGTGGCGCTTATCAGTCTACAACGCTGGGTAGCATTACGGGCGGCAACGTTTCGACGGGCAACGTCGGCACAGTTGGCATCACCGCTTCGGATGCTGGTTCGTCGGTCCTAGGCGTTCAAGCTAACCACACTCTGACACTCACTAACGCTAAGGTGTCTGTCGTGAATGTGGATGGCAACGCCAACTTGAACCTTTCGCTTGGTGTCTCAACGGCCCCGGCGACCATCGATGCTTCGGCAATGACCGGTGCGCTGACCGTGACTGCCGCAGCTGTTGTTGGTGGTGCCACGATCACTGGCGGCGCTGGTAAGGATCAACTGACAGCAAGCACTGGCACGGCCGCTGACAAGCTTAATGGTGGCAATGGTGCGGACACGCTGACGTCTAACGCTGGCGCTTCGATCCTGACGGGCGGCGCTGGTGCTGACACGTTCGTGGTAGGCACCGTTTCGGCTGCCAAGACGATCTACACCACTGTGGCCGACTTTAGCGTTGGTGACACGCTTAAGGTTATCAACACCGGCGGTACTGAGACTTTCGCCAGCACAAAGGTCGACCTTTCTGGCCTCGGTGGCACTGCGACACTCGGCGATGCTATTAACGCAGCAATCGCGGGTGCAGCACAGGGTGCTATTAAGTGGTTCCAGTTTGGTGGCGACACCTACGTGGTTCAAGAAAGCACTGCTGCCGGGGCATCGTTCAACGATGGTTCGGACTTGGTCGTCAAGCTGGCCGGTCTGATTGACCTCAGCAAGGCCTCATTCAACGCTGATGTTCAGTCGTTGACGCTGTTCGGCTAAGATTAAAGCCAACCTCTTCCCCGGGCCGCCGCCATTTACGGCCCGGGGAGTTTACTAACGTACCGATCTAAATTCGACCCGCTCTCCCCCGAGGGCGGGTTCTTTTTATGAGAGAGTTTATCTTAATTCGGCCCAGCCCCAGTTTCTGATCGTTTCGGTATTGAAATTACCCAGGAGAGAGCTACCAATTAGACATATTTGAGGGGGACTAGAGGTTATGGCCGCACAGCCTTATTGGATTAGTAGCCTTTTGCTTAGCTACAGTCCGACGATCGTCAGCAGATTAGGTTCTGATCGGACCTTTACCTTCCATTTTCTTGATGCTGCGCCAAGTTCGTGGACAAACAACAATACTGGTTTCACCCCCTTCAACGAAGCCCAGCGCGCTTTCACGCGCGAGTTGTTCTCTTATTTCTCGACAATAATTGACGTCAAATTCGTCGAGAGTTCGACTTATTCAAGCTCGAACACCATTGTCCTTGGCAATAACGATCAAGGCGGGTCTGGTTCTGCCGGTTATGCCACGGACGGGGGCGGCACTTGGGGCTTGTTCATGAGCAATGTGCACTCATTGGCGAGCGCCATTGCAGATCCCAAGAACAACCCTAGCGTCATCAATATCTACATTCATGAGATCGGCCATATCCTTGGGCTGAAGCATCCTTTTGGCAACACCATGCCAATCTTGAGTGATGCTGAAGACAATTTTGATCTTACGATCATGACGTACGGCAGCAAGTCGCCCGGGATACCAGCCCCACAGTCTATCTTGCTCCAGCCCCTCGACATCGCGGCGCTCCAATATCTTTATGGCCCTAGCAAGACGGCTGCGAATGCTTCGCGAAGTGACACTTATACGCTTGATCCTAACGGTCGGAACTTCATATGGGACGGCGGCGGCACCGACAAGCTGGATGCCTCTGCCTCGTCGAAAAGACTGGTTCTTGACTTAGAGCCACTCACGCAGGGTTATTTCGGGACGGCTCCATCAAACCTGATTTCGGCAAATGGCCAGATTACTGTTAATTTTGGAACGGTAATCGAACAGATCGCCGCAACCGGCTATGACGATATTCTTTACGGCAACGCTGCGGACAATGTTTTCTGGACCAATGGCGGCGTAGATTATGTCGACGGACGCGCTGGGAACGATACAATTGTCGTTAACTCGGCCTATGCAGCTAATCAGCTTTATCTTGAGGGCCAGCAGCTTGTCGTTGCGGTGAATGCAGGGTCAGTAACCCGGCTTCAAGACGTTGAGACTGTCCGCTACACCGACGGCGATAGGAGTGTTGCGACGCTCAAACAGTCGGCAGCAATCGTCCCGTTCGCTACAGTCAGCAATAGCCCAACGGCAACTATTACGGGCTCAGTTGCATTGAATTATGAATTCAGTGAGACTGTCACCGGCCTTACTGCGTCCGACTTTATAATTTCGGGCGGGCAGGTTGTATCTGTAAACGGAACTGGCAAAAGCTACACCGTAACCGTCGCGCCCGCTGAGCGCACAACAGGCGTCTTGTCCATCCAACTCTCAGGGGGCGCCGTTACAGGCGCATCTGGCGCTACAAACCTTGTCTCGCAAAGCCAATACTTTAACGTCGACACCCAATCGATTGCTCTAGTTACCACGGGTGATGCTGCTACTGCGACGAACGGGACTATCGTTTTAAAGTTTGACGACACGTTTACCCTTGGCGCTGGCGACATCGTCATTCAATCAAGTTCCGGCGCTGAAATAGAGAGATTGAGCAAAAATGATGCCGAACGGGTGTTCCAGAAAGGGTCTGTCCTCTATCTCGATCTGAAATCGCAAGTTGCCGATGGCGCAACGCTTAAGGTCAGCATTCCTGCCGGTGTTATCCTTGATCAAAGCGGAAATACCGTTGCCTATTCGGTAACTGCATCCGCAAACCGGATCGTCGAGACGCTCGGAACAAGCGGAGCTGATACAAGAAACCTCGGGCCTTTATCTGATATCTATCGGGGCCTTGAAGGCGATGATCGCATTTGGGGTGAGGAGGGCGAGGACCTAATCGACGGCGGCCCGGGTAACGACCGCCTCAACGGGATGCAGGGCGATGACACTCTCATAGGTGGAGATGGTGACGATACCCTAATTGGCGGCACCGGTGATGATAAAATTGACGGCGGTGCCGGTACAGACACCGTTGAATATGGCGGCATCAACTCCACACAAGCAACAATAACCAAGACGGCGGACGGCTACACGGTCTCAACAGCGGCTGAGGGAACCGACAAGCTTACCAATGTCGAACTGCTCAAATTCTCCGACAAAATTGTCACGCTTGATGCCGGGCCCGATACCACTGCGCCATCATTGAACAGTGCAAACCCACGGGATGGGGGCGACATTGCGCCTGTCTCAGCCAATCTCACCCTATATTTTAGCGAAGCCATCCAAAAGGGAAGTGGCACAATACAGCTCAGATTGGGATCGGCTAACGGCCAGGTTATCGAGAGTTTTGATATAGCAACGAGCTCCCGATTGGCGATTTCGGGTTCTACTCTAACTGTTGATCCAACTGCTAATCTAGTTGCCAATGAGCGCTACTTCTTGGTTCTGCCGGCTGGCGCCTTCAAGGATGCGGCAGGCAATCTTACGACCCTCATCGATACCTATGATTTCGTGGCCAAAGATGCCGATATCGCCTGGCCTAACATCGTAAATGTTTCACCCGCTCGCAATGCCACGGGCATTAATCCGTCTTCTAACATCGTGATCACTTTTGATGAGGACATTATCCTCACCCCAAGAGAAATTCTCCAATTACGAAAGTCAGATGGAACAGTTGTAGAGACGTTTACTCAAGGCACGAGCACGCGGTTAACGGTTAGTGGCAAAACACTGACAATCGACCCGACAAACGATCTTGAGCCGAATGTCACCTACACGATTGCAGTTGCGTCGGGATGGGTAAGAGACGCGGCAGGAAATGGGACACCTGGCAGTGAGGGCTACGTCCGCTTTACTACTGCCTCAACTAGCGGAACGAACAACGCCCCAACGTTCGCCGCTTCATCGCAATCAGCTTCAACGAACGAGGACGCGGCGAGGACTATTACGGTTTCTGCAACTGACGCTGATGGTGATGCTCTGACCTATACGGTCTCAGCGCCGGCCAAAGGCACCGCAAGTGTTGTCGGCAACGTCGTCACATATACGCCGTCTAAGGACTATAACGGCAGCGACAGCTTCATCGTCAATGCATCCGACGGCAAGGGAGGCACTGCGACCCAAACAATCAATTTGACGGTCACTGCCGTTAATGACGCACCGACCTTTTCGAACAGCTCACAGTCGGTGAGCGCGACGGCTGGAACCGCCAAGACTATCACATTGACTGCGACGGATGTAGATGGCGACACAATAACCTACACGGTGGCCACACCGGGGAAAGGTACGGCTGCAATTGCAGGCAGCACGCTGACCTACACCCCGGCTAATTCAGCCTCAGGCACCGATAGCTTTGTTGTGACCGCAACTGACGGTAAGGGTGGTTCAGCAAACCAAAGCATCAATGTCACGATAACTGCCCAATCTTCCAACCGCGCCCCAACGTTTAGCGGCCTTACTGGCGCGGCACAGGAGTGGCTTTACGACGGTCATTACTACGGTCTTTACACCACAGCGAAGTCTTACGCTGCCGCCACCACGGCAGCACAAAGCCTTGGCGGTTACCTACTCCACATCAATTCGGCAGCAGAACAGGCTGATGTTTTTTCTAAAGTCAGTAGCTATTTAGCGACAAGTCTAGCCAACACACGCGCGCCTGATGGCGGAAACGCTGCATATATCTGGCTAGGCGCAAGTGATGCAGCCGTCGAAGGGACGTGGGTTTGGGCTGACGACAACTCTACCCTGTCGTCGGGTTACTCACGCTGGGGAGCTGGCGCCCTTGGCTCCGAGCCTGACAACTCTGGAAATCAAGATTATCTCGCTCTGGGTCTAGAAAACTGGCCTCAGGGATCGGCCACTAATGCTGGCTATGGCAACGCAGGGTACTGGAATGACATCTCGGTCAACAATTCTCTTTATTATGTTGTCGAGAAAAGTGCTGCCCTCAGCTTAGCGACCAACGAAGACGTCTCTAAGTCCTTTACCATTTCTGCCAGCGATGCGGATAATGACGCCCTGACATATACAGTATCGTCGCCAACCAAGGGCATAGCGACCGTCGTTGGCAATGTCGTGACCTATACGCCTTCCAAAGACTATAACGGTGCCGACAGCTTTACGGTTACAGCGACCGACGGCAAGGGTGGCACTGCCACTCAGACGATCAATGTGACGGTCACAGCCGTCAATGACGCGCCAACCTTCTCGACTAGCTCACAGTCCGTTAGCGCAACTGCTGGGGCCGCCCAGACCATCACGCTCGCCGCAACCGATGTGGATAGGGACGCACTGACCTATACAACGACAACGCCATCTAAGGGCAGTGCCACCATTTCTGGCTCGACGCTGACCTATACGCCAACGTCTTCAGCCACTGGCACAGACAGCTTCACGGTGACCGCAAGCGACGGCAAGGGCGGGAATGCAACCCAGACCATCAGCGTAACTATCTCGGCTGCAACAACGACAGCCACCCAGACCTTCCGGCTTGTGGCGCCCGATGGCTGGGTTGGGTCAGTTGGCGGCAACGGCAACGTGGTTGGGACAAGCGGTTTCCAAGACGTTCGGATTACATCTGGCTCTGTCAGCTTGGATGGATCGTTCAACACCGGCAATGATGTTGTTCGCTTGGATGGCAATGGAAACGGCTATTCCATCGTGCGAAGTGGCTCTTCGGCAACCATCTCCAAGGGAAGCTCGGCGTCTCTTACGGTTCCGATTGGAACAACAGGCGCGCCTATCGTATTTGATGACGGACCAAGGAAGCTGGTTTTCAGCAACTCAAACTTCAACTTCGGTTCACAGACGTTCTCGACAACGCAAAATGCAATTACCGCAGGATCAGATGGCACAGCTCTGCCGACGGGAGCTTCTGCATCCGCGGTCGCCACAGCCATTCTTGCCGGGACCAGCTTATCCTCTGGGCAGACGTCACACATCTCTATTGGGGGAACAGCAAAGATCGTCGGGACGACCGTAAATGAGGTTGTGCAGGTCATTTCCTCTGCCAAATCCAACCTCACTTTTGATCCATCATTCAACCAAGGTGGTGATGTGATCGTCTTCGGCAGAGACGCTGGCAGTTTCACAGCACAGCGCTCCAGCTCTTCCATGCTCTTGGTTGGACCCAATGAGAACCTGACCATTCCAATCGGAACAGCTGGTTTGACGCTTCGCTTTACCGATGGTGATCGTACGCTCATTTTCTCGAACGGAGAGTTTAAGATTGGCACTCAGTCGATTGGAACAACTGCAATCCAACTCACCGGGTCCACAACGACCACCTCTATTGATGCTGGCACGGCAGCAAGCCAAGTCACGCTAAATGCATCAACTGGGGCAGTTAACTTCACAGACAACGCAGCCGTTGAGACTAATGTCCGGATAACTGGCTTTGGAGCAGACGACCGCATCACTGTGACAGGCGCCACATCGTCTCGCTACTCATTCACAACGGTCAATACCGATGGCAACAGCACGGCCGACCTTGTGATCACGTTCAACAACGTCTCTGCATCAGCCGTCAACAGCATCACGCTAGTTGAAGCTGTCAGTGCGAATGCGTTTGTTGCTGACTATGCCACCGCTCAAGCCGCCATCGGGAACGCTGGCTTTATGGTGTTTGGGTGAGGCCTGTTAACGCGTTATCGGAGGGGTAATGTATGAAAGCATATTCACGATCAGCTCTAGCTGCCATCTCTATGGCTGCAATTCTTACAGGCTGCGCCACCACTGGGACTGGCTCCAATTTTAGACCCATAGTCGATAACAAGGGCGTTGATCTTAACCGTTACGAAGCAGACCTTCTGGAATGCCAAGAATACGCAAAGAAGACGCCCAACGCTGGCAAATCCGGTGCTGGGGGAGCCGCTGTTGGAGCAGCTTTGGGCCTAGCTCTGGCGCTTATTGGTGGTGATAAGAAACTTGCTTCTGCTGGTGCGGGTGCCGTTGTCGGCGGTGCTGTGGGCGCATCAGCCGGTGAAACGAGCCAACGTGATATCATACGCAACTGCCTCACAGGCCGCGGTTATAAGGTATTAAAATAAACTGATCTGCTACCTCTCTCGTGCTTCAATTCCTAATTTAGAATTGGCCGCGGAGGAAGAGCGGGAAAGCAATGCCAAATGAACGAACGCATTGAGACAAAGGCGAAGCTCTGGAGCTGGGCCAGCGGCAATAAAGGCGGCAACTGGCATTTTCTGACCATCGATGGCGAAGCTGCGGAAGATATTAAGACAACCGCGATAATGCGGCGGCTAGAAGGCGAGCAACAACGTGGTTGGGGAGCAATCCGTGTATCCGCGACCATTGGAGACACCAGCTGGCAGACATCCGTTTTTCCGAGCCGGGAGAGTGGTGGCTACTTACTTCCGATAAAGGCGGCCGTTCGCAAGGCGGAAGGCTTGGTCGCGGGTGATGAAGTGACCGTTCACCTGCGATACTGAGTAACCACGCTCAGAGATGGGCGGCATTTTAAGCTTGGGTCCTCCTGAGCGAATGCAACCCAAGGGTCATTCTAACCATGCTGTCGGCGCACTAATAAATTTACTCAAACTGGGTTCATGCCAGACGCCATTAACGCCGTATCAGTGATATATACATTCCATATTGGCGTGTTTTGAGGTATGTTGCGACCCATGACGCACATCAGCACCGCTAAGTTCTTCACCAAACAACTGGCATATATCGCTGGCTATAGCAGCCCGAAGCGCTTCACGACGGATGTCCTGCGTTACGACTTGCCAATCCAACCCTGTGGGCCGCAGAGCTTCAGGGATAATCTTTACGACCTGCCGGGTTTGCTAAAAGCTGCTGTGCTGCGTCAGTTGAGGGGAACTGGACTGCCTGTCGCTAGGATTAGGCCTCTTCTTGCGCTGCTAGATGATGAGGCTGCGAATGAGGCCTCTGCTCGGTTCATCAGCGGCCAGATACAGTCCCTGCATTGCGTTGTCCTGCTAGGAAGCCAGCCAACTGCGGAATGGGCTGACCACGCCCCTGCAAGCCTGTCAGGAGCCAACTCAGCCCTGCTCATCGACGTCACGCCAGCTCTGCAAGCGCTCTTTAACCGGCGCTGAGGTCCCATCCCCCCAAACAAAAAGAACCCGCCCTCGGGGGAGAGCGGGTCGAATTTAGATCGGTACGTTAGTAAACTCCCCGGGCCGTAAATGGCGGCGGCCCGGGGAAGATTGTTGTTTGATTAGCCGAACGTGATGATACCGGACGACACAGTAGCCGTCGTGAGGTCAAAGATCCCGTTCAGTTTGATCACCGCATTGTTCTCGTTGTCGGTGTAAGCTCCAACACCGCCGCCAGCAACAGCGGTACCGTCGACGACAATGTAAGTGTTACCACCCCAGACGAACCAGTTACCTGCATCTGCGTCTACGATGGCACCGTCAATGGCGTCGTCCAAGGTCGTGTAGGAGGTGACCGAGAACACTGCCAGCGCCGACAAGCTAGCTACCGCACTTACGTCGAGCTTATCGCCAGTCACAGCGTCAGTAACAGTTGTCATCGCGCTGGTCGGAGTGAAGTCCGTGACCGATGCAGTTGCGGCAGTCGGTGCATCAACGGCACTTGTCGCAGTAGCAGTGAAGACAGCACCCGCACCAACCACGAACGTGTCAACGCCCGCACCGCCAGTGAGCGTGACTTTCTGAGCAGCGGCAGCCAACGTATCCTTGCCTGCGCCACCTGTCGCCGAGCCGGCAAAGCCACCTACAACCAGCCAGTCATCACCAGCGCCACCATCAATCGAGCCAAGATAGGCGTCGTTACGAATGGCGTCGGCAGCAGAACCGCCCTTGATAGCAAGACCGTCAAACACCAAGCTTTGTGAGCTATCGGTTCCGTCGTTGATGGCGTTTGAAACCCCACCGTAGACATACAGCGAACCTGTCGCGGCCGAACCGTCAATCAATGTCAGAGCCGACTGCACTTCGGTGCCGTTTGTGATGGCAACGGCATTTGTAGCCTTCTGCGTGATGAAGTCGGTCGTGAAGGTTGCTGCGGTGATTGCTTTGGACGTGCCATTCACTGACACCGAAACAGCACCAAGTGTGAGCTGCTTGTCGCCAGTGATCACCACCTTCGCGATGCTGTTACCAGTATCTTCGAAGCTTGTGAGGACGTTGTCCAAAGCTACAGCATCAAACGTTGATGTATTAACAATCGTGCCACCTGAATTGATATTCAGAGTTTCAAGACCGGTTGTAACCACGCCTGCGGCGGTAACTGTGGCGTTAGCATTTGCAACGGCATTGAACGATGCAAAGTTAACAGTTGCAGTGTCAGCAGTGCCGGTCGCTGAAGCGAGCGTACCACGGACCTTGTCAGCTGTGCTGGCAGTAACTTCAAAATTCACATCTGTGCCGGCGATATTCGACACGGTGTAGATATTGTTAGCACCAGCAGCCAAATCACCGTTCAAGGCGACACCTGAAATGGTTGAATTTGTCAGCAACGACGCGTCCAACGTAGCGCTGTCGGCAGCACCCTTCACCGCAACCCGCTCGAAGTTCTTGAAGAGAGCAGCGTTACCTGCATTCACCAAGGCTGCCGAAACAGTATCAGTACCTGCACCGGCATCGATAGCAGCAGTTGCGGCGCCAACAACACCGTTGGTACCGATCAGCAGGCTGTCATTACCACCGCCAAGGCTGATGTTGGTCGAGACCAAACCACCGTTTGTGCCTGAGGTAGCAGCAATGTTGCCGATCAAAGTAATCGTATCGTTACCCGAACCTGTGATGACCGAAAGGCCGGCATCTGCAGGTGTAGCACCAAGCGTGGCCGTGACACTGCCAGTAGCAGCCGACGCATCAACTGATGCGAGCTTTGTCCAGCCGGTCGACAGATCGCCGAGGTTCAGCGTCCCTGAACCAGTGGCAGTTACCGTAGCAACCTTTGCAAGGCCGCCGTTTGTAAGCGTCACACTGCTGGCATTGCTAAAGGTCAGGCTTGTCGCCTTAGCAGCATTCAGCGTCAAAGCGTTGCTGTTCAACACTGGCGCTGTGCCGTCGATCGTCTGGAACGACGTCGTAGTTGTGCCGACATTCACCGAGGTATGCGTTGCCGATGTGACTGACGCCGTGCTGTTGCCGACGGTCAACTTCAACGCGCCGCTATTGGCCCCTTCGGTTCCGCTATTTGAGATCGTAACGGTGCCAGAGGTGCCGTTAACGATGCTCAGAGTGCTAAGCACGTCGCTCTTAACCGTCAGCGAAGCGGAGAGACCAGTCAGGTTAACCGTCGTCAGCTTGCTAGCACCGGCAGCAACGCCCGTAACGTCTGTAGCAGAAGTCTGCACGAGCTGCGTGTTCACATCAGTAATCGACGAGCTTGAGCCGACACCCGTCAGGCTAACAGTGTCAGCGCCATTGACGAAGATCTTCTGTGCGGCACCAGCATATGCCACTGCCGAACGACCAGCAGCCGTTGTGTAAGCTGTCTGAGCGGTTACGGTAACGTTGCCGGTCGGATCGGATGCCAAGCCACCGACTGCGTTGAAGAAGGTGTTAGATGAAGGCGACTTAACAGCACCATCAAACACGCCTGTTCCATCGTTAAGAACGCCAGTCGGATCGACGCCGACTTGAATGGTGTTCGTGCGCGCAGAACCGGCAACACCAGTATCAATTGTAGCCCCGCCCTGCGTAATTGAGACTGTTGTGCCACCTGTCACATAAACACCGGTGCCATATGTCGTGGTCTGCCCAGTGCCGGCGTTGCTGCTAACATTACCCGAAGTTGCAGACGGGTTGCTGGTTCCAACGACCACAGCCCCCTTGGCGCCGATTACACCAACTGAGCCAGAGGCCGTTACAGTAACGTCGCTGCCGCCAGAGGTCTGCACAGAGGTGCCAGACACCTTGATCGTGGAAGTTGCCGCAGCTGAGACGTTGGCGACACCGCTTGACGAGGCGGTGTAAGATGTCACGCCAGTCGGCGCCGCGATTGCTGACGCGCTTGCAGCTGTTCCAGCAGCGGCGTTCGCAGCTTGGTTAGCAACCACCACGGACATTGCGTCTGCAAGCCCAGTTGCGGCCGCAGAAGTAACATTGACGTAGGGCAGCGGCGTGCCAGCAGTCAACGCGGTGACGGTGACTACCGAACCTGCGGCAGTGGCCGAACCCGCACCGAGTGCAGAATTGATTACAGCGGCTACGTCCTTAGCAACGTCAGCGGCAGTAGTACCAGACGCAGCAGTTGCGTAGTCTACGCCATTGATCGAGACCTTAACGGCATCGCCTGCATCCAAATAATCGTTGGCGCCTGCGGTGGTCCCGTTGGTGTTGGTCAGTGCAATCTGCACAACTTCCTTGATTGCACCCGGACCGGTGCCAGTCTTATTATCGGTGCTGAAAGCAGAAGTCACCGACCCAACGGCCGTTGTTACCGACGAGGATGTCTGCACACTCGCAGTGATCGTGGGCAAAGCTGTACCCGGCTTCTGCGAAGTGATGGTAATGATGTTGCTGTCCGTGCCGCTGATACCCACGGTCACAAGATCGTTTGTCGCGTTTGCGTTGGCACCGTCACCGCCCAAACGCGCCTTGAGGGCGTCGGAGATAGCCGTCGCAACGCTGGCTGCAGTCGTGCTGCTCGGGTTGAGGGTATAGAACGCATCACCGATACGAAGATTAATCTGGTTAGTTGCCGCGTAGGTAGCGGAGGCCGATACGGTCAAAGTCTGCACAGCACCGACGGGGCTTGTATTAGAACCGGCGCTCGACCCAGCCGAGTAAAGCGCGCCAATAGCACCCGTTGTGCTGATGCTAAGCGCTTCAAAGCCCGTCAGAGACGCGCTACCGAAGCCCGTGAAGGCTGCCGTGTCGACGATCGCCAGAGTGTCCGTGCCTTCGCCCGCTGCGACAACGTCCAAAGCTTGGAAGTCAGCCGCAGTGGCCTTAACCGTGTCATTGCCAGCCGTGCCAGTAACGTTGTCCACACCAGTAGTAAGCGGACCCCCGAAGGTCGTCTAAAAGTGACTCATTTGAGTCATTTTTTGCGCTGGAGTACCCAAGAAACGGCCATTTCCGACTCAATTCCGAGTCCGCTGACTGAATGATCTGCCGTACTCTCGGACGGTCTTTAGTTTATGCCAGATTTTAACCGGACAGGCCAGAGACAGCGTTCCGACAGGTGTCCGAGCGAGGCGCTAAGCAGACGGTGGCAGGAGCCGATCCCGAGCAATGCTGAGACGGACCGTGCCGGTCGGGTCTTCACTCATCTCCACACCCGCGCCGCGAATAGCTTCATTCAAAGCCGTCATTGTCGAGAAACGGGCATCCATTGAGCCATTCTCAATCCTGTTTACGGACTGCTTCGAGATACCTGCACGCTCAGCCAGATCGCCCTGCGACCAATTAAGCAAAGCGCGTGCGGCCCTAATTTGGGCTGCGTAGATCATCCGAGAAGGCACATTTGTAGTCATAAAAGTGTTTAAAATATACCATTACGTCGTTTTTAGATATGTAATAGCTTGAAATAAACGCTGAAGTGACTATTTTAGCTACACATACGGTGTTTTTCTATCGGGTGCCTTATGCCATACGCGACGCTAACCGCAAAGTTTGTTTCAACTGCCACGTGTCCGGCGGGGAAATCTAAGATCGAATATGTGGACACGAACCTCGACGGGTTCTTTATCGAGATCCTGTGTTCAGGCACCAAGAACTACTATCAGCGTTATCGAGATGGCCATAAGCGGCAACGGCAGATTAAGATTGGCCGTGTTGGTATCGTGAGCTTTGAAGAGGCCCGTAAACGGGCCATACAGATCAAAGCAGACGTTTCCCTAGGGCGAGACCCGAAGCAGCCCCAGAAAGAGCTTAGATCAATTCCTACGCTCAAAGAGTTTGTTTATGAACGGTATCTGCCTTTCGTGAAGCAGACCAAGCGCAGTTGGAAGACAGACGAAGCTGTAATCCGGCGCCACCTGCTCCCAGTGCTCGGGCGATATTATCTCGACGAGATCACGA
>Ga0315899_10002450_pt1 | contig 20556 bp, 22 predicted proteins | sample LakEriMetagenome_2_FD_203518 | JGI IMG/M metagenome (GOLD analysis project Ga0315899, IMG submission 203518) | Freshwater fungal communities from buoy surface, Lake Erie, Ohio, United States - Buoy 4 MA112 | ecosystem: Environmental > Aquatic > Freshwater > Lake | place: USA: Lake Erie, Ohio... | reverse complement strand
TTTGACACTGTAGTATCAAGTAGGTCTCTTTTTGACACTGTAGTAGGTCTCTTTTGACAAAAGAGACCTACCATAGTGACTTTGTCTCTGAAATGTGTTAGGCCGGTGACACATTCTCAAAAGCCCTAAACAAAACCCTAAACCCAAAGCCCTAAACCCTAAACTCCAAACCCAAAATCGCAAGTCTTTTGTGAGCGCAAATGGTCGGTGATACATTCTTTGACTTTTTTTTTATTAGAAACATTCTAGTAAAAAAGCTGAGAGAGAGAGAGATAGAGAGCTTTATTAGAAATTGTCCATAAAGGGGGGTCAAGGGCGTCACCCGCGCACGAACTCCGCATCACCATACTCCGGTACTGTTTGACAGCTAATGGAGCATCCTGTAGCAGACTTTCCAGAATATCTTAGTTTAGTTCAGTTTAGATATAGTTTAGTTTAGTTTAGTTTAGTTGAGCATCCATTAGCTGACTTTCCAGAATATCTTCCAGGCGACGGTGTGCGTGTGCGCGGGGTAGCGGGAGCTGTTTCTCAAGTCCAGGTTTGTGTAATTGTTTTTTTTTTTGGCCGGGTAGCGGCAGCTGTGTGTATTTATTTTTGTTTTGTTTTGTTATCATTTCTTTTCTTTTTCATTTTTTGCGGGGTAGCTGCAGCTGTCTCCCAAGTCCAGGTATGCATATTTTGTTTGCCTGTTCGTTTATCTTTTTTTCCTCTTATGCTCGTGTGTGCGTGTGTGTTTTTGGGTTCCTTTTTCCTTCTGCGTGTGTACGTGCGGGCGTGCGTGTGCGTGTCTACGTGTGTGTACGTGCGTGCATGCGTGCGTGCTCACGAGTGTGCCTGTATGGTGACGCTACGTTTACCCCTTCCAAAAAACAGGACGCATGGGAGCGAGCAAAAGCGAAAAAGGAGCGCAAAGCACAGAGATAATTTAGCTCACGAACAACACTTGTCACCACCACACTCTTGCGCGCGCTCCCTCTCTCTGTCTAAGGTGACATATCTCTTTCTCCCCCCCCCCCCCCGCTCCCCGGTGGGTTGCGATGCAGACCAGGGGCTCAAGACCCTTAGTTTTTTCTTTTAAAAAAAAACGGGAATCGGGATACCCTATCCCGGTGTGATACGTATACACCGAATTCCCAGGTTTGTACGTTAAAAATCTAGATCACGGACGTCACAGACCATCCATGTGATATTTCCTCCTCCACAGCCAAATTCCATTCTGTAAGAAAACTCACTGCAACATCCCTCCAGCTCTCTGGGGAGCCTCCTGACTAGTTCAGTCGTCTTCTATACAATGGTTTTAATTCAATAAAGAATTCACCTACCGTTGACCCCACGGTGTCGCAAGGTCACCCATGCGCACTCGGAAGAAAAAAATAGTAGTGTCGGCTGATGAGCCCCTTTGCAGTCGCGTCAGGTGAGGCCTGTCAACGCCATGGGCGATCGCATCCAGCCCATGACCGCCTTCAAGATCAACAGCACCGAGGATGCCATTAAATTCTTCGGCGCCATGACGGCTGAATGTCGCTCACGAGGCTTCCGGTGGTGAATCCAAAACGCTCTACAAGAGTACACCAACAGTCGCGTCATGGTGTAGGCGGGACGCTCGGGAGAACAGACAGGCTCGCTCACTTGCGCTATGTGGCCAGGTTTAGGGTCTCCTGGCGGTAGCCAACAGGCTCGACGCTAACATCCGATGAGTCTCGTATCAGAGTCCGCTGAAATTCAGTCCTCGCGTGCAAGTATCGTTTAAATTTTGTTTCTGTAAGAACAATAAAAGGATCATCATCACCGCACGGCTCGCTCACTTGCGCTATGCGGCCAGGTTTAGGGTCCCCTGGCGGTAGCCAACAGGCTCGACGGTAACATCCGATGAGTCTCGTATCAGAGTCCGCGGAAATTCCTCGCAATTATCGCACTGCAAGTATCGCACTGACTCGGATACGCATACCGGTAATGGGGGTCGAGTCGGTGTCCTTCCAAAGTTCCGTTTATTCCAAGTTCCGTTTATGTGTGTGTTTTATTACTGCAGGACCTATTACAAAGCTGTTCGCGTGGGGGGAGGAGGAGAGTGGAGGACATGTGCTATGAGAGACGACGAGCCGAGGCCTGTGTGTGTTGTTCGAAAGGAATCGATTTCCGAGTCGCAAAGTCCTTTCCGCATTTGTGGTCGAAGGACCGTTGGACACCAGATACTGTCTTTTTCCAGCGCAAACTGACATTTTTGTCCTTGAGCACTTGGTGCTTTGGTGCTTTATATTCGTGGTAACGGAATCGTCCACAGGGCCCATAAAGCGATTCAAGGAGACGAATGTCGCCCACGTCGGAGGTCATGGCTGAGGTTTCCCTGGCTCTCTCCTATCCGGAACTCTTTCTTCAAGTTACGGGGCCTCTACCGTCACTCGTACTTCGGACCGAGGACATGTAGTGGAGGCATAACCAATGTCATCGAAGTGAGCGGGTTCTCAATCAGGGTTTCCCATTCTCACCCCTATTGCCCCATTTCAGGGGTTTGCGAGACAGTGTGGAATACAAATTTTTAGATTGTTTTCCACCCCGTCACCAGTGTGTGTTGAGTGTTTAATTGGAAAACAAAAGAAACCAACTCTCTTAAAGGTCACCGAGCCGAGTTCCATACCGTACAGAACTCATTCCGCGTGCGCCAAAATGGCGGCGAACCCGGACCCCCCACCCGTAATCCTCGTCCCAGACACCGGAGTTGCCCAGATCACACCCTCCCCAGGTCGCGGTCTCTTGGCGAACCAAGACCGAGATGACTGAGTTCAGAACCTGGGTCAGCTCAGGCCCGAAATGTTTTCAGGTATTGGGGCTCTCCCCAAGCCTGCTATAGAATCCCATCTTGTGAATACGGGGACCCCAGTAGCCCCTTGTCGGCCAAAGGCTCAGAGAAAAAGAGTCACCCGCGTGGGAAGCCCCCGCAGTCCAGAGTTCCCAAATATCATGAGCTGTTTGAGGAGCCCCATCACTGCGAAGCCGCGGGTAACTCACTAACGGCTTAAAACCCCAAGCATTTGGGACTCTTCCCAGTCAGAAACCCGTCCACCTCGGACATTAATTGGGTGGGTTCTGAGCGGGGACCACCCCACCTCATGATGAGCGATCTTCTCATCAGAGTGGTCTTCCCTTGATCTAATGGCGACACCCACTAGGGTCCCAAGCTTTTGGACATGGGTGCCGCCGCCCGGAGAACTGAGTGACGTGATCGCCAGATATCTGAACGCCCCGAAAAAAGGTATCTCTGTGCCCAGTCACACTCTCGAGGAGTGGGTAGGCGGGGAAGCTACTGACGATGTCTTGTCTCTCCCCACCCCGCAAGCCCTCGAGAGGCGGGTAGGCGGTGCTGCAGCGTGCGCAGGTTCACCCCATCCTGCCTTGCTCCATGAAGTATGGGCAGGACAGAGAACCTGCTACTCTTCGTCCTCAGGGCTCATAGCCATCGGGGACGGAATCTGGAGGAGAGTCCAGCTCGCCACCCCTTGGGATGCACTGGCTGCGGCTCTCAACTGGCCCGGAGACACCCCTGTTTGGACTGCCAGCATCTGCAGTTCTTTCTGTACAGTCAACGTGATTCGTGCCGCCAGAGCGTGGCACTGTGGCAACATCGTCCTGAACCACTGCGTATGGCGTTGGTCGACTGGGTCCTGGGGCATGGTTCCTAGGAGAAGTGCCATCTGCTGGTGTTGTGTGAAACCATCCCACGGGAAACGAACACGGAGCTCTGAGATGAGTGGATGTGCCAGTGATGACGTGACTGGACATGAGAGGTACAAGTGAGCTTCACTGCCCAATTGCCTTCCTGGGCAGAGTGGGCACCTCCGATTTCCATATTGTGTTTGGGGCACTCCGTTGGGTCTGGGTTCCTGTGTCGGAATGATATTCTGATCTTGAGTGCGAATCCGGAAAAGATAGTATGCCAAATCTGCCGAGAAGCTAAGCAGATAGGGTGCGGGAGTGAACAGATTCCTGGTGAGATCGTCATAAAGATAGTTGACAAAAGCTGCCCTTCTCCCCTGTGGTGGACTGACATCTGTCACTCGGGGAGTGCCTCGAAGGACTGTCTGGCGACACACCTCACTAACCCAGGTCTTTAGCACGCGTCCGTACGCCTTCTCCTTGTGCCTGGTGGCATTGCCGGCGACCGACAGGGGTAGAGGAGCAAGCGAGGGATACAAGGCCCCCAGGTCCAGGGCTGTGTGTGCCCTCTGTATGCGACATTCCATACAGTCATTTGGACCTGCCATCATGTGTGTAACCCTGAGAGCATACAATCGTGCCTGCATTATGGACGGAGTTATCTTAGACCCATTCCACACCGTGTGTGTTTATTACTGTGTGTGTGTGTGTTTATTACTGCAGGACCTATTACCAAGCTGTTTGCGGGGGGGGGGAGGAGGAGAGTGGAGGACATGTGCTATGAGAGACGACGATCCGAGGCCTGTGTGGATGAGTCCGCTCATCACGCACTAGCGAACGCGGGGGGTAGGGAGATTGTGGGAAAGAAGGATGGGGAGCAGAAGGGGAGTGCGAGAGGAGCGTGCATTGGCCCGGGGGGTGCTACTATGCTACATCCTTGGACATTGAATTTTCGCGCCCCCCCCCCCCCCCCGATATCCCTGTTTTTAGTACCACATGCCGAAACGGTGCGAAGTTTTTTCTACGCTTTATCCTGCATTTTTTGCGAACATTTTTTCGAAGTGGTATTAGAATTTCTGGAAATCGGTACCGGTATTCGAGTGCTCCTAGTACTTTTTTTCAGAATCTGACCCGTACAAAATATGCGGCGGGTTTGAATTTTGGGTGCGGAGGCCGAAGCGGCTTGCCCTCGTGGCGGCGACGGCGGCTCGTTTCCGAGGCGGGGGCCTTCGTGGAGGCGTCGCGGCGGCGAGCGGCGGCGACCGCGGGTGTCGTAAAATATATTCGTACAGAAATATCCGGGTTTGAATTCGGCGATTTGAATGAAAAACGACCAGATTCTGAAAACGTGAAAACGAGATTCTGAAAACGGATTCTGAAAACCCGGCGAACATTCGGCGAAGATTCTTTATTTGCCGGATAAACGGAACACACACACACGGTCTGTTTCTTTAATTCGGGCTATACACGCGGTGACAGAAAGGGATGTGTTTTCGCAACTTTTCGGGTGAAAATCAAACTCCGGGGGGAGACACGGTGCCCGGCGTGCGGGGCTGGCCACACTTGGCTGAGCACTCCTGCGCAGTAAAATTTGAATGTGCGGGGCAACCAGATCAATTTGTCACACGTTGAGGCTGTCGCTTGGAACGCTTGGCAAAGCCCCGACCGCTTCCATGCCCGCCCTCTCCCGACCCAATGCAGCACGCTAGGTATTTGTGAATTTTTCCTGACCGATTTTTGGGCTGCGTCGTGTACATGAACTTGAAACATTCTTTTTTCGAAGTTGACATGACGAGGAGGCGTTTCCACGCCCCCCCCCCTTTACGAACGCGTGGATCTGGAGTGTTCTGTGGAACACGCACAGAGTGATGGCAGCTCTGCGAATTATGCGCGGCGACAAGTGCGGCCCCGGCCCCTGTGTATGGACCCTGGCCAAAGCATCGGCCAGGGTCATCTGCCTCGTGAGTGTAATGATTTCTTGCGCGTTAACAGCTACGTGCCGCAATATTGACGCCACCGCTTGGCCCTGAAAAGCAGGGCAGCAAGCTTCAAGGCTGGACACACGCGCATCCCCGGCACGATGATGGGTGACCCCTCCGAAGCCCTAGCCTACCTTGAAAACACTGGGAATGCCGCGGCTGTGACAAGAAGGCTCCTTGACCCTCTAGTCGAGCCGGTATGCATCACGAATCAGAGGGCGACCACGAAGATGATAATGCAAAAATGCATGTGCGTTCACAGCGGCAAGCGGCAGGCACACCGCGTGTGGCGCTGAACACCCCCCCCACACACACACAAACATACACACACACACACACACGACGCTGGTGGAAAATTACTGTAGGTCCTCAAGGAAGGACCCATTCAAAAGCCCGTGAAATGCGCAGGTTCGGGTCAGAAGTTCGACGACCGGTGTGTATGTCGCGCATTTCCTCTTGCATGCGCCTGTATCCGCGCGGCGACCTCGGTTGGCGCGGGAGGGTGTAGAGTATCGCGATGCTGCGGGTTTCACGTGCCCATACACCTATGTTCGCATGTGCGTAGTGCTAATGGCTGGTTTACGAGCGAAAGTCCACACTATGTACGTGTGTGCGCGCGTACGTATATAACAGATGGTTGACGCTCACGGATAAAAGGCTAATCGTGTCCTTTGGGCCCGGAGAAGAAATTCGCGACGACATGATGCTGCTGGATATCGATCTCATCTCCGAGCTAGAGTCAGATTTGTTGTGAGTCCCAATTCTAGAAAGCGTGAGAAAAATAGCAACTGAGCATCCGCAATCATGGAGTTACTGCCTCCTGCCGCGATAAAACTTTTGACCCTCTCTCGCTTGCCCTCTGATCTCTCCCGCTTCCTCGCTCTTCGTCTCCCTTTCTCCCGCTCTCCCATTCTCCCGCTCTCACATTTCTGTCTCTCCAGCGGTAATGCGGTGGAATCCTTCTATTCCCATGACAAGAAATCCATTGTAAACGTATCAAATGCCAAGAAAGCAGCACTGAGCAAACAATTGACTCTCGCCTCTGGACGTGGCATTTTGCAGTCAACCCAATCTAAAAGAGATCTAAACGGTATTGCGCGTGCTCACATGCGCGTGTCCTTTCGACTGTGTGTACATTCAAATGCCTATTTTGGCTCTGTGCATGTATTCTTACAACTCTCCTCCCTTTTTTCTTTCACCACCTCTCTGCAAACATCCCCACGAAAGGTTCATCGGTCGAGGCGGGTGACGCCCTTTTTCACATCTATCGCTCCAAGTACAATCGCACTACGTATTTCAACGCATCCACTCAGGTGTTCATTCGTGCACAGATATGTATGAATGTCTGGGACATATTTAGTATGGATGACTCAGTGGGGCATGTCGTTTTCTTCAGATTTCGTTGCAATTTTCGTGAGTGTGCTTGCTAGTTTTCACTCATGCACACGCGTGTCTCACGAACCAGGCGGAGCGAAACGAATGGATGTGTGCAATCAGGGGAGCTGTCGATCGTTCTAAAGAGAAGTTGGCGCAGGAGTCAAGGACAACTTTCATAGAACATGTACGTTCGAAGCTCGCCCTCGTCAACCATTCTGAACATTTTCAGGTAAAGATGCAGGAGGGGCAAGATTCGTGAGGAAGCGTTTAGAAGGGTAGGTCTTCAATGTGGATTTGGTGGCCCAGCAGTACAGTGATGTGTGTGAGTGTGTCACTGCGCAGATGTTCGTCGCTGTGCTTCTATTGGTCAATTTTCTGGTAAATGTTGCGGAGACGGAAATTTCCGACATGGACACAGAGATGCGCAAGCAGTTTGATATCGTTGATAACTGTTTCACGATCTTTTATGTTCTGGAGCTCCTGCTCAATCTTTTCGTGAACTGGTTCTGGCCGTTTGTAACTAATGGATGGTCGATTTTCGACTCGTTTGCCGTGGCTACGAGTGTAGCGGGCGCGCTGATCACTCTTGCCAGCAAGGATGCCAAAAATAACTTATCCGTCATTCGCTCAATTAGAATGTATGTCGCACCCTTTGAACTCTTGCCGCACTCTGCACCTTGCACAGCATCTTTGGACTGTGATTCGCCACCTGATGATTTACGCACCTGTATCCCAGTCATGTATGCTTACCTTTCTGTTTGCCCGCTTCTTTCTGATGATGTGCATGAACTGATGCTGTACTCACGGGATTTTCTTGTATGCGCGCCTGCCCGTGTGTTTGCTCCGCCTGCTCTTGTCTGTTTCTCTGTTTTTGCGTACCTGTCTGTATACATAGTTTCAAGATTCTCAAGATTGTTCGAATTTTTTCCCGCTTGAAGTCACTCCAGCGCATCGTGATGGCCACATCGTCGACAGCGTATCCTCTCTTGAATTCCTTTATCATCTACCTGGTCGTGGTGTCAATATTCTCTGTCCTTGCACAGCAGCTGTATAGCTCACTCATGCCCGATGAATTTGGGACATTTAGCCGTACTGTTTTGACCATGTTTCAGATCTGCACCGCCGATGGCTGGATGACAGCAATTGTGCGCCCTCTCATTGCATTAGGGGTGGAAGACGGACAAGCAGGTTTTGCAGTCTGGACTTCAGCTTTTTTCGTCATCTACGTTCTGCTTGTGTATGTGGTGCTCCTTAATGTGACCGTGGCCGTGCTGCTGGAAGGCTTTCTTTCTCACATCGCCGATGACGACTTGGAAATCAAAGCAAGGCTGGCGATAAAGGAGTATGCGAAAATCTCGGGCAGCTTGGATCCTTTGATCGCCTCCTTCTCTTCCTTTGACAGCACAGATCAGCTGCATCTCATGATTACCAAATTGTTCAATCACTTGGATGTGGATTCCTCAAACAGTCTGAGTTTTTTGGAATTCAAGGATGGTCTAGAAGCACTTGATATGCGGCCGGCGCTGCATGTTACCGAAGAGGACTGGAACCAATTCACTGGCCACGGCAAGTTTCTAGATGATACCGAGTCATTAGATATCATCCGATTCGAACAATGCATGCGAGAGGAATTGAAAGCATACTCGCAGCGCATCATTTCACACCAGATGCGCCAGGCTACGATGTACTGCAAAGAAAACTCCCTCGATTACTTTGCCCACAAGATGCAAATGGCGGAGGTGTACGCCATCTCCAATCGTCTTTCGGACCTTATTTGCGATTTGAAAATGAACGAGCAAGGTTCTTCGCTGTCCAATGATGTGTCGGGCAAGGCATACTTAGCGAAAAACGGGGCGGAAGGAGAGTGGAAAGAAGTGCGTGATCTGCTGCAACATCTAGCAGCAGAACAAAAAGAGTTACGCATGGGCCAGCAAAGGCTTGAGGAAAAGTTTGAAGCTCACCTTCGAGAATCTGGTCTGGCGCGTGGAAATAGTCGTGATGAAAGTAGGCGGGCGCGGCATGTCCAGTATAGGGACGGCAGCGGGGACGCCGGGCCGGGTGCAGCAATCGCCGCCGCTGCGCGCGCTGTGCAATGGCACAGTGCTGGAGTAAAGGCAGAGGTGTGGGGCGAGGTGGAGGAAAGAGCCGGGTCACTTGGAGTGGCTACGCATGAAAAAAGTCCCGCATTGACGATTGCACCAAGCAGGATAGCAGCAAACGAGCCAGAAGAAAGCGCAGCACGAAACTCCCTCGTCGTGCTGGATCGCCTAGAGAGTAAGTTTTCAAACGTCTTCCTGGAGCGCCTAGAGAGTAAGTTGTCACGGTTGAGAGAAAGTGTTTCTCCCACCAGCTCCTATCTGGTGGGTCAGAAAGAAGCGCAACCACCACCTTCATTGCCCACCCGAAAAAGCGATGGTGTCCGTCCGCCATTTTTCGAAGGATCAACACTTGATGGTGTGCAACTCTCTCTGTCGCCCGTGCGTGCCTCCGAGTCAGCAAGCCAGCGTTGGATGTGAAGAGGCAGAAGACAGAGCTAGGAGAGGAGAGCAAGAGACGAAGCGGGCATTGTAAAACTACAGAAGGTTGCAGGCAGAGCCTCCTCTTCGTGTCGGCCCTGCTGGGTTGCTCTCTCCCTCTCTAGCGGGAATTCCTAATAAAGCTCTCTCTCTCTCTCTCTCTCTCTCTCTCTCTCTCTCTCTGTCAGCACTCCCGTAAGTATGGTGATGCGGAGTCAGTGCCCAGGCGACGCCCTAGACCCCCATCATGGAAAAATCCAAATAAAACTTTTCCTACAACCCGAAGTTAAAAACCACCACCGTTGGATCCAACGGGTTCGACAACGGTCGCTCTGGGACCCCCGAGGTCAACGCAAGCCTCCATCTCACTCCTAACTCGAACTCTGCCCCTGGCACCTGAGGTTGGTACGGCCTAGCGCGGTGAGCCAGGATGCTGACCTGGCCGAGCGCAGACTGATATAATATCCAAATACCTCAGCGATAATGACGGCCCCCTCAAACGGGGATTGTTTGTCGCTAGCTGTAAGGCACGGTCTAGTCACGGTTTAAGAGACCCGTTCACGAAATAGAATAAGGTTCGTTACTAGAACCATCTTTATATTGTTCTTGTTCATCTGTAGATGCGTGAATAACGATTTCAATGAAATCCTTCAAGATAGGTAATTTCGTGGAAATCACTGCTGAACTACTGAGCGCTCATAGGCTTATGACGCTTGGTTTCATCCAGGTGGCGGGGTGGTTTGGATAGGGGTGAGCTCAACTGTATGTGATGCATATCACCTCTCGACCTGCAAGATTCCGGAATTGCAAGTTGCTTCGCAACTCCTTTGCAGAGTCGACAGGCCTACCGCGATGCGCGGCGAGTCAAGACTCTCTTTGTCCCCTTCAGTTCGTGACGCCCTTCCTCCGTCTGCCCTCTGCACATGCCCCCCTCTTTTCTTTGCCAGTGCCTTCGGTGGCAGTGATCGAAAAGCTCCTGGCTGGAGGAGCAACAGTGGAGGGGGACAGGCGGAACTATCAAGCGCCACAGGCGTGAACAATTACAAGCGCGTGTCATTTGACTCGTTCTCTGTAGGCCCACCCACATGCACACACCACCACTCTAAGTCACACTCGCACTCTCCCTTGCAATCTCTCCCCTATTCCTCGCCCTCCCTTCCCCGTTCTCTCCCCTCTCACTCTTCTTTGACAAACAAACCTGAGGGGTTAGGGTGCGAAGGATACAGTTTCGTTTGCGATGATCATCCCCCAACTCATCTATCAGATTTAGCGCTGTGGGCAGCATCCCAATGGGCGCTGCGGCACTGCAAACGTGCTTGATGCCCTGGAGGTGCAGGTTTGAGGTTTGAGGTTTGCTCGAATATCTTGGGATGCGAAATTGTTTTTCTTTCGTAAGGGTGGTACTGCCGCCGCCTCTATTGCCTCCTTTGCCTCCACCTCCTTCTCCGCCACTAACGGCACCATTTTGGGGGTTGCACGCTGTTTCGGTGCCACTGTATCCGCCGTATGCAAGTAGAAGCATGTGTGCGTTGCGCTCATTGTCCAGCTCCACTATCAATTCCGTAACCTGTGTGTGTCGTGCGTGTGTGAGCGATTGTGACACAGACAATTCAACACTCTAGACATTTGTAGGCAAATTACCTGAGCGCGCCAGTTGCGTTCAGACTCCACGAGCTGGCGTTCGAACTCACTCTGCCACAAAAGCAGAAACCCATCTTTCAGTATTTCCAGCGACATCTTCTCTCTTCTCACCGCACTGACAATACCTGCAATGCGCTGACGCGCTCGTCTTCACGGGTGCATGCAAGCGTCAATTGCTCCTTAATATTTGCCTCAGCAACCATTTGCACTTGCGCCACAGCCGCGCGCAGAGTACGCGCTGCACAATCCTTGACTTCGACCATCTCTCGCTTGGCTGCTTCCAGCTGTTCTCTCATGTTCTTGATTTTTGCGTTTTGGTTTGCGACTTGGAGCGTCAAGTCAGCGACTTCAGATCTAAGGGCGCGGCACCGCACGTCAGGTGTGTCAATTACAACCAGCCTCCCCTCTCTTATCTCTGTCATGACACCTGCTCTATGTCAGCATTCCGCGCCCTGTCTTTCCCTTTCACTTCCCGCCGTGCACGTCGGCTTCGAGGTCGTAACGGTTGCAAAAAAAGATTGCAACCGTTACGACCTTCCGGAAGGTCGTAACGGTTGCAATCGTTTCTATCATGAGCGATTCAGAAGACGAGGAGAGAGTGCGCGAAGAACAAGAGCGAAGAACAGCGGAGCAAGAGGCCCACCATCATGCGAACAACTGTGGCTGGTTGTTGCCGCAAGACATGCGCGTCAGAATGTGGTCAGCCTACGCCCGTCAAGACTCGAGACGAGCCGTCCAGCAACTGGATGAGGTGATCAACACGCGCAAACAGCAGAAGAAGGAAGGCGAGGGCTAATACAACTGTATATTCTCTACAGCATGAGCGTGCTCTTGCCGATGCTGCCGTGCTGGCAAATCAGGAAGAGCGGCTCGAGGAGCAGGAGTTCAAAATTCGGCATCGCGATTTTGAAAGCTCACACAGCCATGCTGCGGTGTCTATCAACACGCACTCAACCTCGCTGTCAAAAACATGTTCATCGATATGCACTCAAGCATTTGTCACACATGCATACGTGTACATATGCATGAACACGACTGATATCACACAAACGACTGATATCCATTTCAGTCGCTCCAAGAGAGATTGCTAAAACGACACGATGAGAACCATCTTTTCATCTCCCGTGCCGCAAATGCGGCCGCCACGCTGCAGGTATTCACGTACGCACATTCCTTGACACTGGGGCCTTGCTTCATGCGCGCACGCACAGGCCCCCGATCAGACCTTTGCCCCGTGTGGCAGGAGGAAGAGCAGTGCGCCATCCGAGAGCATCAGGAGCGTGCGGAAGCTCGGGTGTCCAGGCAAGAGGAGCAGCGGCAAGAGGGAATGAGCAAACGCCTTATCGAACTTCAGACGGATGAAATATGCTTCCAGGAGGGTGTCGAGGTTTGTATCAGAGGGGGGGGCGGTAGACGGGAACGAGACAGGCAGGGAGAGCATCTTCACACATTTTCGCTCTCATAAGATGGTACTAAGAGTAACAGTATGAGGGTTCGTGCGCGTGCGTGTAACAGGTGGAGCGTAAAAGAGCCTCGCATATCGAGCAGTTGCATCTGAGCCACGAGGTGGAGAGACGCAACTCAGCATACTCGGCGCTGGAGCCTCCCCTTCTTGACCAGCAACGACTTCTGGAGGAGGCCGCATGGGAGGAGGATGGGATCAAATTGAACGAGGAGGCAGATGCCCTCCGGCTTCACTCACTTACGCTGCGAGCCGAGACGGAGAAGGAGGAGCAGGCGGCGTTGGAGGCAGCGATACAGAAGTTAGTGGAAAGAAAGAAAGAGGAGAAGTTGAACATTGCGGTGCGCGGAGAGAAGGAGCGACGAGTTCGGTGGAGTCAGTTGGCGGCCATCAACATGTCGCTAGGCGCCAACCCCCAATCCCCCAACCCTAAACCCTAAACCCTAAACCCTAAACCCTAAACCCTAAACCCTAAACCCTAAACCCATCAACATGTCGGTAGGCGCTGCCGGATCTCTAGGGAGATATGCGTGTGTGCGGTGTGTGTGTGTGTGTATGTGTATGTGTGTGCGGTGTGTGTGTGTGTACGACGTACACACACACACACACACATACACACTCGCTCAGTCACTCACTCTCTCACGCACAGGTACTCCTACGGGGAAACAACAAGAGGCCCGCGCGAGGTTGCACGCGATAGGGCTGGATAAGGCGGATGCGCACGAACTCGCCACGCAGCAGAGCCAGCGCAGCGCACAGGACTTGAGCTTGTCCAAGTCTCTCGCCGCCAAGCTGTCTTTCACCCGCGAGCAGTGGGAGGAGGAGGCGTCATTCCTGCAACATCTCTTCCTTCGCTCCACCCGCATCTCGACACTTCGTTCTTACGTGGACGAAGACGGATGCCCAGTGCGTCAAAGGGCTAGCAGGGCCACGACGCAGCGTAGGTCAACTGCGGGGGGGGCCGAAGAAGAGGATGCGGTGTCGGAGGAGGTCGCGAAGTGGAGTGCGGGTATTCGTCTTCGCGTCTCCCTCCTGCGCTCTTACGTCGAGGAGGTGCAAGGGGCATGTACGCGGTTTGAACTGTATGCCAGCGACAATACTCTACAGCCCATGATCGCACGTCTTCTCGCGTGTGTGCACGTGCTCGAGTGCGTGAATGCAGAGCCTGCGCAGCCGCCGGGGCCCGTGCCACAAGATCAGCTAGCACAATCGACATGCGTTTTGTCTCGTGAGAGTCTGGATGGTGAGGCAGATGACAGTGCCTCCAGAAACCGTGTGCCGTGTGAGACCTCTGAAGCTGCCGGTGCTGCAGGGTACACAGATGCAAATGGAGCACACAGGGGATTCGCTTCGGAGAGGGAGGGGAAAGGCAAGGGAAGTACACTTCTGGGGGCAGGGCAAGTGCTGCGCAAGGAGAGATTGAAGGTAGAGGGAGAGATTCAAAGGTGTGAGGAGATTGTGTCGCGCTTGAGGTCAGATGTGACCATGATGATGCGGCACAGGTCGGCTCTGAAAGATGAGAGGGAGACTTCATCTTATACCCTTGCGAGAGAACCTCCAGTCTTGATACTTTCGGGAGGTAACATGTCTCTCGAATGAATAGAGGGATCAAGGATAAACGCAAAGTGCGCGGGAATACCTACACTGCGGTGCATGCCTAGAGCAAGAGAGCGAAAGAGCGCAAGCGCGAGCGAGCGAGCGAGCGAGCGAGAGAGAGAGATCCGCATCTGTCTGTAAGAAGACTCTGCCTGGAGAACTGGTGAATCGTTTTTTGTTACGCCTCCTACACACTGTGCTCCTCCCCTGCTGCTCTCCTTGTCCTCCTCCAATCTAACTCTTCTTTGATTAGTATTTATCCAACAAAGATGTGTTTTCGGGCAAGAGAGAACCTTCCCCACTCCTCCTCCACAAAGCCATAGGATACCACCATCACATCCGTTGGAGACCACGGATATCAGCGGGTTATACAGGTTAAAGAGACCTAGGAGTATGCATGTAAAAGAGACCTAGTATATTGGTAAAAGAGACCTAGGAGACCACTGATATCAGCGGGCTACAGTTGTCAGTAACTTTCGTCAATCATCAAAGTCCTGGTCTCCGAATTGCCGGCAGGAAATGCCCGAGTACACTTTGCATTTCGCAGGCGTCTGTGTTGAAGGCAGTTTGACACGCGAGGCGTTGTGCAACTGAATGAGTACTGCAGTGGTTACACACTCACTCTATTGTCTGTCTGCATGCATCCGTGAGGAATGAGCTTTAGTCTCTTTTGACATTATGATAGGTCTCTGATAGGTCTCTTTTGACAGTACCAAACTTCTACCGCAAAAAGACCTCAATTCGAAACCCAACTAGCTCTGCAGTAGACCGGTCTCTTTTGACACTATGATAGGTCTCTTTTTGATAGTGGTCTCTTTTGACACTATGATAGGTTGACCCCCCAAGTCCGCATACCTGGACGAGATGAGGAGAGGCAGAGAAATGGCGTGACAGCCGCTGAAACCATTCCCTCCTCACCTTCCGCACCTGCATCATGTTCATGGGTGGTAGAGGTTACGTTTGTTTCGGATGAAGGGTTCATAAAGAGACCTACTACAGTGTCAAAAGAGACCTACTACAGTGTCAAAAGAGACCTACTGTCAGTGGTCGTTGGATCAGTGCCTAGTTTGAGGTTAAGAGTTGTGGGTTTCGGGGTGTAGGGTGTAGGGTGTAGGCACGCGCAGCACTTTGGTCACACCTTCTCGTCGTATTCGAGGATTATCTCTTGCTTGACCTGTAATGTCGAAGAGGTCGCGGAGGAGGAAGTTGGTGGTGGGGGAGGTGGTTGGTGGGGGGGAAAGGTGTTGTTTGACGGTGGCGGGAGAAAGCCAGTGAGGGACAGACGGAGACCAGGGGCAGATGGTCGTTCCAGCACCCTGCCTCACCTATACTCGCCATCCACGTCCTCTCCTCTCTCTCATGCAATCCCTTTACAAGATACTCCATACCTGAGCAGCACGGACAAAGTCTGAAACTGCTATCAAGGAGGCGGTGGCCCTTTGCACTTCCTCGTCTCGCTATAGCCAAGTGAGTGCGTGTATGTTTGCAGAGAGATCCGCACACGAGCATGCGAGTGTATGTGGGATGTGGGCGCGTCAGTTTGCTGGCGAGTGGATGTAGATGCGCATGTGCAAAGTGACGTGCTTGTTTACTCCAAGGCATACGCATACAGGCATATGTTGTATTGACAAGCATGTAACGCTATGCGAGTGAAAACGTGAGTACATGCACTCACGCATGCATGTATGCACGCGTGCGCGCGCACGCACTCGCGCACACGCGCACACGCGCCCGCGCGCGCACAGTACCATGAACACGAGCCCAAATCAGAAAAAACATGCACCTGCCTTGCCAAGTACGTCACCTCCGCCTCCCTGTCACTTTCCCAGCCCGTGCGCACCTCAGACTCCTTCTCCCGCTCGAAGAGCCACAGGGTTTTCGCCTCATCCATTTCTCCCTCACTCTCTGTCTCGCTTTCTTCGTCGCTTTCTCGCTCGCTTGCGAAGCCTCTTTCGCCGCTCTCCCTCTCCATTACCTTCCCCTCGGCCTCCTCTCCTTGGGGCACGCAAGCTCGCGCAAGGGAGCTGCAGTAGTAGAAGGGATATGAGCGAGGTTTTTGTTGGAGAGGCGCATATGGCCCACTTTTGGGGAAATGAGGTGGAGGCGGCAGCGGATTCGCCAGATGCAGAGGTATGCGTGGCGGACGAGGAGCAGGAGGATGGGGAGGAGGAGGAGAAGGTGATAAAAGCCACTCTTCCTCGGCAACCACTAACCCCTCGTCCTCACTGCCCCAAAATTGTCCCATCTCCTTCCATTGTTCATCCCCCCCTAAACTTCCACTCACATCCGCTCCGCAGCTCCCCACAACCACGTCCACACACACTTTGTTTCCGGCATCTAGAATTTCAGGCCATGGGGCGTAGCCAGGGGCCTCCTTTGGGGCGTAGCCAGGGGCCTCCTCGTCTGACCTGCTCGCCTGATGTGGTTGACCGCGGAATGCCTGCTGCAGAGCCTCGTGGTACTGAGGGGGGTGCAGGGCAGACTGTGCTTCAGATTCATGCACATACCAAGGCATGTATGTATGCCGTGAATCAGTGAAGACATAAGTCCATGCTTGTCTCTCTCTCTGTCCGTGAATGTGTTGCTCTTACAATCTGACTGTACGGATATGTAAACATGCACATGTGCCTGCGTGCGTACGTCTGTGCGCTCATGCCTGTCTGCCTGTCATTCAGCCTGCATCTGTGAGTGCGTCTGCGCGTGTCTATGTGCGACCTGCAAGATGAGCTCGTGCGTATCCCACTCCCTCAGGATTGACTGCATCAATCACAGGCGTTCAAAACCGCGCATCAATCACAGGCGTTCAAAACCACAGGCGTTCGAAACCACAACGCGCAGATGACTCTATCGTGTAGGCGAAAGTGTGCGTTTGTGCGCGTTTGGGCACATTTACCACCTGATCGGCAAATCATCCTTGAATTACAATGCATGCGCACGCGCACACCCTGACACAAACTCACCTCCGGCGCCCATCCCAGGCGGTTGCGAAGCGTGTTAATAAGTGTCCCCTTAGTAACCTGAACGGAGTTGTGGAGCTTCTTTAGGAGTTTGGCATCAATGGGGAAGCCCGTTATTGGACATTGCGTGAGACAGAGCGCCTCGGGTTGTCTTTCTGTCTCCCTGCTCTTGGGGCCAGCAACCTCGAGGCCATCGCTCTGGCGGTCAAGGCCCTCTTTGACCATGCATGACTCAAGTTTTGGCAGATATCGCACAATTTTCGACAGGCTCATCTCCTCTTCATCAGCATCTTCATAGACAATTTTGAACAGGCCGCTCTTTGCATCGAAGCTGCTCACGACGCCGTTGAAGCGGCCATAGTGTGGGAAAAGCTTGCGAATCGCTGCACGACCAACTAGTACTCTCGCCAGCTCTGCCTCATTCCTGCAGTTGCTGTCCGTGAAGCTTTGTGTAGCGTCGCTCTCCACTGCGAGCGGCTCGACAGGGAGAAAGGGCAAAGATGCTGGGTGGACGTGAGGGGAGCCTTGGTCGTCGGGCGGAGACACGCTCGACACGGGAGATGGGGTCTCGGGGATACAGGAGCCGAAGGAGACGTCGCTGAGCCTGTTTGATGACGAGCAGGCCGCGGCTGCATCTTCGGGCATGCTTTTACAGCTCTCGGCGGCCAAAGGACTGCAGGCACGCCCCCACACAACTTGCGTGGGCACGCTTTCACGGCTTTCGGCGGCCGCTTGCCCGGCGACACGCTCCAATATGCCTTGCGCGGGCATACTTTCACGGCTTCGCCGGCCACTGCACACCACGCGCTGCGCCGCCGATCACTGTCTGGAAACGGCAATTTTTGCCGCGATTTTCTCTAGGTGGACACCCTGGAGAGATGGGAAAGGGCTCCTGTGGGCGAGTGGCGTGCGCGATGGGCGCTGCAGAGGTCGTGTCGCGCACGCGCGCACGCCGCTTCGTTGGAGATGCCCAGGTTGTCGTTTGCATGTGAATCTTGCATGCTGCGCCGACGGACGTGGCCGTGGCTGTTGCTGTTGGTGCTGCCGCCGCGACTCGCGGCGTGCTGTGGGAGGGTGGCTGCAACCCTTTCCTCCTCGTCTCTGATGAAAATCACCAGGACAAGCCGCTTTGTCAATGCAGAGGTGGGACACCTGCGAGAGTCGTTGCGGAGGTGTAGATGTGAATCCCACATCAACGCGCGTGCTCGTCTGCCAGCTGAAACGCTGGCTTCCCTTGTCATTCGCGTACCACCTCTAACGCTCTAGCAAAAAAATCATCTGCATCTTTCTTGCTCCTCGTCTGTCCTTCCCTTGCTCGGGAACGTGCTGAAGGCGTACGATTCGCGCCCGCGTTTCAACGTCGGGCCAGGTGCCTTCTGTACACACACACACACACACACACACACACATACACACACACACACACACACACACATATTTGTGTGCACACACACACAAACATACACACACATACACATACATACATACATACAAACATACATACATACATTGTCACATACATACATACATACATACATACATACATACATACATACATACGTATATACATACATAAATGCATGCATCCATACATACATTGTCACATACATACATTGCCTTCTTCGGGAGACAGTGGTTGACCTGAACGAGGTACCTCTGACGCCCAGGCAGAGAAATAGGTCTCTTTTGACACTGATAGGTCTCTTTAGGTCGTCAGAGAAATAGGTCTCTTTTGACACTGATAGGTCTCTTTAGGTAGTTGACCTCAACGAGGTACCTCTGACGTCCACCCTCCTCCCAGGACATCTCCTTCCGGTCCTTCTGCGCTCAAAGTCCGCGGGCGAGGAGAGCATGAAAGAGAAAACAGGCGGGGAATTCGTCGGTGTTGAGGATGGGGAATTCGTGGGTGGTGGGGAGGGGCACTTGGCGGCAGAAGGAGTGGGATCAAACCCTAAAGTGGGATTAATAGTGGAAGCAATGCGCTGGGGACTGGTGCCGTCATACTCTACGGCTGACTCTGTGTCGGACGCTCTGAAGATGGTGTGTGTGTGTGTGCGTGTGTGTGTGTGTGTGTGTGTGTGCGGGTGTGTGAGTGTGTGCGTGCGCACAAGCTCGTGCGTGCAGCCGTCTGTTCGTTCGTGTATATCTGTATACATGTAAGTGTGTGTGTGTGTGTGTGTGTGCGTGCGTGCGTGTATGCGCGTGCGTGCGTGCGTGCGTGCATGTGTGTGTGTGTGTTTGTGCGTGCGTGCGTGTGTGTCTATGTCTGTGTCTCTCTGTGTGTGTGCGTGTGTGTGTGTGTGTGTGTGTGCACGCATCCTCGCAGGCGTATATGATTTGTTTTGTTCCGTTAAAAACATTTGTTTAATGCCGCTTCAATGTCGTACTATGCACAAATGTGAAGCTCACATTTGTCTCTGGCTCTGGGGTATAGGACTGGAACATCATCAGGAGACTACACACACACACACACACACACACACACACACACACACACACACACACACACACACACACACACACACACACACACACACACACACACACACACACACACACACACACACACACACATGCATGCACGCACACACACACACGCAGGGGTGGAAAATGATCAACGCACGTTCAGACAATTTGGTTCGCGTGCACAAGCGCCTCCTTAATCGAAAACGCTGCGTGGTAGTTGTATTTTAATTATTATCATTCTTACTATTATTTGATCGTAGGAGAGACCCCCGGGGGGGGGCTTTCTTTCAGACTGGGGTGCGGAGGGGGAAACCTTAACTCGGCTCAAACGAAGCAATGAAGAAATTTGTGGTACAAATTGGTTTCCGTTTTTGTTAGGGCATGTTGGTTTTCCGTTTCTGGTGGCAACAAGTGACTGAAGGTCAATGAAGAGTCATATGAGGAGGAGGATACATGCTTGTTAGGGCATGTTGGTTTTCCGTTTCTGGTGGCAATTTGTACCGAGAATTCCTTGATCGAAAAGGCTTCGTGGTACTACTATGCCATCTCCTACTCCGCCTCCTAAACTAAACTAAACTAATCTGCTGCGTGGTACTATCCCCCCCCCACCCCAAACACACGCACTCGCCTTTTCTCTCTTTCACTGTCTTTCTCTCCCCACCTACTCCGCCTCTTAAACTAAACAAAACCAGGTGGTGGTGAATATATGAGTGGTTGGCCCCACGAAACCTCGTAAACTAAACTAAACTAAACTAAACCAGGTGGTGGTAGATGGCTTCTATGAGTGGTTGGCCCCAATGAAACCTTCGCCTCCCTGTGTCAGGCACGTGACCAGGGGTTCAGGTTTAGTGTGGTTTAGTTTAGTGTTATGAAACCTTGGCCCCCCTGTGTCAGGCACGTGACCAGGGGTT
>Ga0315899_10002446_pt1 | contig 20571 bp, 20 predicted proteins | sample LakEriMetagenome_2_FD_203518 | JGI IMG/M metagenome (GOLD analysis project Ga0315899, IMG submission 203518) | Freshwater fungal communities from buoy surface, Lake Erie, Ohio, United States - Buoy 4 MA112 | ecosystem: Environmental > Aquatic > Freshwater > Lake | place: USA: Lake Erie, Ohio... | reverse complement strand
ATTTTCAGTCGTTCGCTCATACCAACTGAGCTACTCAGCCGCGACCCAGACGGGACTTGAACCCGCGACCTCCGCCGTGACAGGGCGGCGCGCTAACCAACTGCGCTACTGGGCCTTACCTTCAAAGATGAGTATTGAACTCAACCTTGACGCGTCCCCAACGGGATTTGAACCCGTGTTAACGCCGTGAAAGGGCGACGTCCTAGGCCACTAGACGATGGGGACCTGAGGGAGAAGGGTATCGGGCAAAGAGTGCTTATCAAAACTAATTAAATGGGAAGATTTATGCATGGAAATTACTTCTGCCTACACCCAAGAGGTTATTGAAAAAGCAGCAAAAGCATTAAAAGATGGAAATTTAGTGGCTTTTCCAACGGAGACTGTTTACGGCTTAGGCGTCGATGCCAGTAATGAAAAAGCGGTAAGTAGATTATATAAAGTGAAGAATAGACCAACTACGCACCCATTAATTGTTCATATCTCCTCAGTTATTCATTTATCAAAGTGGGCGGTAGAAGTCCCAGAGTACGCACTTAAACTAGGTGAGAAATTTTGGCCAGGTCCCATGACTCTGATACTTAAAAGAGGTGAATTAGCACAGGATTTTATTACTGGGGCACAAGACAATGTAGGTTTAAGGGTTCCCAATCAAAAAGTTGCATTTTCATTACTTAAAGAGTTTGAGCAACTTGGAGGGCATGGAGTGGCAGCACCCAGCGCTAATAAATTTGGTGCAGTTTCCCCGACTAATGCTGAAGCGGTAAATGATGAGCTTGGGGCAGATCTAAATTCATCTGATTTAATTCTAGATGACGGTAATTGCTCAATAGGGGTTGAATCAACAATTATTGACTGTACTAATGAATTCCCTGTGGTTATTCGTCCAGGCTGGTTAACTCTAGAACAAATCATGGAGTGCACGGGATTAACACCAATAAATAAAAACTTGAATAATTCTTTGAAGGCCCCAGGGTTACTTGATTCACATTATTCACCGAAAGCTAGAGTTTTTCTTGATTCCATTGCAGGACCAGGGGAAGGTTTTATAGCATTGGCAGAGATTTCTACCCCAAAGGGCGCAGTCAGACTTGCTGCGCCAACAACGATTGAAGAGTTTGCAGCGGAGATTTACTTCGCTCTAAGGGATGGGGATAAAAAAGAATTAAACAAAATTATGGTGATTCAACCACCTGGAGGCGGTCTTGCATTAGCCATTAGAGACAGGCTCGGTAAGGCCGCCGAAAAATAGGCATTAGACTTTCGTCCAGTTAAACTCTTTATTTGTAACAGTTTTGGGGCCTTTAGCTCAGTCGGTAGAGCAACGGACTTTTAATCCGTGGGTCGTCGGTTCGATCCCGACAGGGCCCACAGATAGCAGTTTCAGCAGAAGGTAAGGCAAACCCAGCAAAATCCCAGGATTTTGCCCTAATTTTCCTAGTGCTAAAAGGCAACATTTACCCCCTTTTGGTGTCTTACTAGGTAGAGGGGTCAAGACGTTGGCTCACCTGAAAGCGGGAAATCAAAGTGTCTCTTCGTAAGAAGGCTCAGGCCCCAGCGACTGTTGCTGCGTGGTCTGTTTCTGATTTATCCGCTCTTTATACCCAAAATCGCTCATCACTTATCGCTCAAGCCCGCCGAATTCTTCGAAGCGATGCTGATGCAGCAGAGGTAGTCCAAGATGCATTCCTTAAATTTATCTTGGCTGCTCCAGAGCTTGATACAGCAGATCGCGCAATGGCATATCTGCGCACCACAGTTAACAATCTATGCCTGAATGTAATCCGTGCAACTGGATCTCGCCCTAACCTAGTTGCAATTGATTCAGATGCCACTCAAGAGCGCCTATCAGAAATCGCAGCGCAAAATCACATCCCAATGGATGCGACTCTTGCTGCAGCAGAAGATGCGTCAATTATTCGCGAAGCGTTATCGCGCTTGTCTGAGACGCAACGAACAGCCCTTGTTATGTGGGAGGTTGAAGGTCGCACAACTAAAGAGATCGCAACTGCAATTGGAACGAGTGAGAATAATGTTCGCCATGTTGTGCAACGCGCTCGTGCTTCATTTGTTCGCGTCCTTACCGAATGGGTAGTTGATGAGAAAACGGGTTCTACCGCACTTGATGCTCTTTCTGGAACATATAAGAAAGCAGCCGAGCTTGCTAAGAAATCATCTAAGGTTGCACTCTCATTACTCATAGTGATGGTTGCTTTCCTAGGTTTTAACTCCGTGACTGGAAGTGAATTTAATAATGGTTCGGTCGTTTCAACTTTAACCCAAGAAGTACCAGCTTCGACTCAATCTTCAACTTCATCTCCTTTAGAAACAAACATAGATCTTTCAAATCAAAAGATTATTGAAGATATTTCTGTGATTAACTTCCGTACATCTAAATCCTTGTTTGCTGGGCTTTCAAAAGATGGCTTACCAACTGGTTTTACCGTCTCAGACTCTGCTGGCGAAGTTGGCTCAGTTGGTTTATCCTCACAATCAACAATAACAAATCCAGATGGTTATGTCTTAGTTTCATACCTACAGGCGTACGGTGATAATGTGTTAAATCTTCTGATGTCTCAATCAGTCACAGTTGATGGCTCTGGCACTTCATACTATGCAAGCCCATCAATCACAGTCGCTGGATCATGGTTTCCATTAACTCAGTCCGGTTCAGCCTCAGCTATAACCCGACTTTCTAACGGTAATTACCTCTTAACTGCCACCCTATATATAGATTCAACTGTGGATTCAGCCCTATTTGTGGCTGCTACTGGTGGGTTAGATGTCGATGCGATTCCAAACGAGATAACTACCCGTATAATTTTAAACTCTAGCAAGAGCTCAATCCTTGCTCAGGCGATCAATATTGGCGCCAAAGGGGTCAAATAAATGGCACCTATCAAACAGGTTTCTTCTGTGATCCGGATATCACAGGGGGAAAGAGATGCGTCAGCACGTGCGACTCATCTCGAAGCCGCTACTGGGAAATTCCTAGTAACGACTAACGAAAGGAAACAAATGTCTACAAAGACAAACTTCAAGCGCATTGCGCTTGTTGCTGTTGCAGCTTTGGGTCTGGGAGTTCTTAGCTCAGTACCTACTCAAGCTGCACCAATCGGAACCAGCATTACAGTAAATGCAAATGGTACTGCGAAAGCAATATCTCTTGCATCTACTACTGTGCATGCTGATTCAACAACTGCAGCAAAATTAACAGTTACATCGTTAATGAGTGCACTTTCAGACTCAATTTCGGTAACCTTTGTTCAAAAATCTATTCCACTTGGTGCATCTCCTACTGTCCGTATGACTTACTTAGACACAGGAATTGCTGGCTCCTCAGGTAAAGTTGACGGCGCAGCTACAGCTATTGTTGCTGGTGCATTAAGCGCAAATCAACTTGCAGAATCTGTAACAGCTGGAAGCTTCTTGTGGATGGCATCAGACTCAACCTCAAGTTATGCATCAGCTAAGTTCATGGTACAAATGGACTCACGTACAACTGCGATTCATGGTGTATACACTTACACAATGGTTGTAACACCATTCACTGCCAACACTGCAGGAGCAGCAGTTACTGCTGATTTCACAATCACAGTAAGTGATCCATTTGAGGCCTCAGCATCTGCTGTGGCAGCAGCTGGTACTACTACTGCGATTATGGATGCAGGTACTGGGGAGTCGTACGGCTCATTTGATGACGAAGTATCTGGTTCATTTGCACCTGGAACAGTCGTCGGAACAATTAAAATAACTCAATTAACTTCGGCTGGTGACCCAGCTATTGAGTCAATTACCGCAACAACTACTATCGGTAACCTTGGCTTCAATAGTTCGACCACTGGTTTGGCCAAGTCACTATCACTTTTGCAGGCAACAAGTGATGGAATTGATACCATTTACATAGTTTCTGATGGAACTTCAGGTACAGCAACAATTACATTGAAGACAACATCAGTTACATTTGCCAATAAGTCAGTAAACTTCTATTCAACAAGTGTTGATAAGTATGAAGTAACTCGCGCAGTCAAGGTACTTGGCTCAGCATCTGCAAATGCACTTGTAGTTAAGGCAATTGATGCTCAAGGTAACGTAATTAAAGAGACTACAAACTCTACAGTTTACGCTTACTCTGATGATCGAACAGTAATTACCACTGGTGCAACAGCTGCTGCAGGAACTGCATGTTCAGCATATAGTGCAACTGCTGGTGGTTCTGTTTGTGCACTTTCTGGAGCTGCTAACGGAACTGCAAATATTACAATCCGTAATAAGAGCACCTCAGCGTTGTCTACCAAGGCTTCGACTCCTGTAGCACTTACAGTTAATCTAAATCCTGCAGCAAAGGTAGCGCTATCATTTGATAAAGCTACATATGCTCCTGGTGAACTTGCTTATCTAAGCGTTTCTGCAGTTGATTCAGCAGGAAATCCTGTTGGACCAAATGCTGGAACAGATTACCTAGCTACAGGTGGAATCACTTCTACTTCAGCTTTTGGTAACGGTTCAGCAGCAACTGAGAGCTTTACCGCAACAACCCTTCCATTTAACACAGCAACATCTGGAAGAGTTACAGATGTGGCCCTGTACACACTTAAGTTGTACATGCCTTCAACTGGCGGAGCTATTACCGTATCTGCAACAGGTGGTACAGCACTACCTGCAGCAAATCAAGTTAAGGTAACAGCAACAGCTACAGTTACAGATAGCGGAGCAGCCGCACTAGCAGCTGTTAATGCTCTGGCAACAACTGTTGCTTCATTAAGAACCTTGATTACTACATTAACTAATCTGGTTCTAAAGATTCAGAAGAAGGTAAAGGCTTAATCGCCCTAATTCACTGAATAAGACTCAGGTCCAACTTCCAGAAATGGGGTTGGACCTGAGTTATTTAGGTAGTATTTTCTTATGAAAAATACTAAGAGAGAGTTCACTCAAAAACAAACTTTGCCATCAATCAGATTTCTATTGGTTGGCTTCTCCTTAGTTACGCTTGTATTTAACGTAAATGCCTTTGATCCTTTTAACACCCCAAAACTAATTTTTCTAATAATTACCAATAGTTGGCTTCTTGGCCACGTAATAAACTATTATCGAACTAACAAGAATGTTTTGCATCCATTCGATTTTATAGTTTTATTCTCTGCAGTTTTTTTCTTTATTGCACTAACTTTTGCACTACTTTCAAGCAAAAATTTTATCGTGGCATTCATCGGAGACATTCAAAGGCGTAATGGATACCTGACATATATTTCATTTTTAATCATATTGTTATTCTCTACTTTATTTATAAACATTTCTAATGTTAAGAATATCTTAAAAATGAGCACTTCACTTGGTTTGATTCTAGGCAGTTATGGAGTAGTTCAGGTCACTGGCAATGATTTCATTTCTTGGAATAATCCATACAACAGCATGATAGCCACGCTTGGAAATCCAAACTTTGCGTCATCACTACTTGCAATTATTTCTCTAATAATGTTTCTATCTTTGTTTATCAGAAATTATCCTAAAAATTATAAATATATATCAATAGTTATGCTACCGCTGAGTTTAATAGCGATTGTCCTTTCTAAATCTCTGCAGGGGATAATTGTTTTTGGCCTTGGAATAGCAGTGTTTGCCCTATTGCAGTCGATATTTGTACTTAAGAAATTTAGATCAATCACAATTGTGGCATTTACCTCCATCGTGATTTTCTCTGTATTGGGAATGTTACAAAAAGGACCGTTAGTTGATTATGTATATAAAACTTCAGTAAGTATTCGTGGTTATTACTGGCGCGCTGCAATAAAAATGTTCCAAGATCAGCCAATTACTGGTGTTGGTCTTGATAATTATGGTGCATTTTTTAAAGAGTTTCGAGAGGTTGATTACTCCCTACGATTTGGTTATGAGATAACTAGCACTAATGCCCACAATGTTTTCCTTCAACTTTTTGCAACTGGTGGAGTTTTGCTTGGAACAAGCTACCTGATTTTACTTTCGATTATTGCATATTCAGGAATTAAATTAATCTCTCGATCAAATGGGGATGATCAAAAAATTGCAGTTCTACTTTTTGTGTCATGGCTAGGCGTGCAAGCTCAATCACTCATATCCATCGATAATATAGGAATTGCAATTTGGGGTTGGCTATTGGGAGGCGCAATATTAGGGCTTTATAGAAGTAGTTTGAATCCAATCACGACTGAAACTAATGGTAAATTGGGTTCTAGAAAAAAAACAGAAATTAAACTTTTTCAAGCAATCGTTTCCTCCATATTTTTAATACCAAGCTTGATAATTTCCTTCTACTTATATGCCATGGAAAGAGATACCTATTTAGCTCGAGGATATGTGGTAAGGGACAATCCAGACTTTCAAGCAAAACTTACTGATTTTGCAGAGAAGATTTACAGCAATCCTTTGGCTGATCCTCAGTATAAAGTCACTGTCTCCGGCTATTTAATTGATGCAGGACTAGTTGACGCTGGAATGGCTAAAGCTAAAGAACTTTATGCATCCGATACTAGAAATTTGCAGCTTTTAAACTATTTTGCGGAGGTGGAAGAGCAATCAACAAGGTATGTTAAAGCTATTGAATTCAGATCTGAGATAAAAAGAATAGATCCTTGGAATTTTAATAATCTGCTCCTGCTTGGAAAATTGTATAAAGCTGTGGGTGATATCGGAAAAATGCAAACGATTAAGGAAGTTATTTTGGAATATGCCAAAGGTACTGATTTAGCAAATATTGCTAATTCGGAGTTGTAAATTGGCTAAAAATATTGCTGTATTTGGGTTAGGTTATGTTGGCTTACCACTTTGCATTGAAGCAATTAAATCTGATTACAAGGTGTTTGGTGTAGATATAAATCTGGAAAGAATTGATAGGCTAAAGTTAGGGAAATCTGATATCGAAGGCATAAACAACGATACGCTTTTGGAATTTATAGAAAGTAGAAAGTTTGAAATAGTTTCCGAAATTAATTCAAATCAAAATATTGAAATTATCTTGATTTGCGTTCCTACTCCACTTGACAATAGCAAAAAACCAGATTTAAGTATGCTTACCCTTGCTGTTAGAAACATAGGTAAAGTCCTAGCTAAGGGTACTTTAGTGATTATTGAATCTACAATTGAGCCTGGGACAACAAGAAATATTATTCTTCCGATTCTAGAAAAAGAGTCTGGATTATCGAGGGATCAATTCGAACTTGCCTTTTCACCTGAGCGAATAGATCCAAACAATAATGTTTGGCAAATTTCTAATACGCCAAAGTTGGTTGCTGGGTTAACTACACAATCTGCGAAATCAGCAGCCGAGTTCTATTCGTCTTTTATTATTCAAATTGAAATTGCTAGTACATTAGAAGCAGCCGAGGCAGCAAAACTATTGGAAAATTCATTTAGATTGGTGAATATATCCTTTGTAAATGAATTCCGCATTTTTTGCGAAAAACTCGGAATTGATGTTCAAGAGGTTATTCGGCTTGCGGCCACAAAACCTTATGGATTTATGCCATTTTATCCAAGCATAGGAGTAGGTGGGCATTGCATTCCGATAGATCCGATGTATCTAGCAAATAAAGCTCTTGAGATTGGAGCGCCTTCTAAAATGATTAATTTGGCATATGAAATTAATAGTGAAGTACCAGAGTACATTTCATCGCTAGCAGAAAAGAAAATTGGTAGGTTAGTTGGAAAGAAAATTATAGTTATTGGGATAACCTATAAGCCAAATATTTCAGATATGCGCGAGACCCAAGTGTCTAATTTAATTTCAGCTCTTGAGAAAAAAGGGGCAATTGTTCACTGGCATGATCAATTCGTTCAAGATTGGAAGGGGAGTAAATCAGTCCCGTTGAGTAGTGATTACGACCTTGCAATTGTTGCAACAAAACACGATTATATTGATATTTCTAAGCTGGGATCTATTCCGATTTTAAATACGAATGGATCAATTTAGTGCGATACCTTGTAACTGGTGGTGCAGGATTTATCGGCTCTCACCTGTCTGAGCGATTACTAGATCTCGGAAATGAGGTGGTTATTTTAGATAATTTCTCAACTGGAAATAAAACCAATTTGTCTAACCTTAAAGGTGGAGTACAAATAATTGAGAGTGAGCTGCTGGATAAGGCGAGGACTGAAAAGCACTTAAAAGATTGCGATTTTGTCGTGCACCTAGCAGCTGCAGTAGGTGTTTTAAATATAGTCAATAAACCTTTACAAAGTTTGAAAACAAACTTGCAAGGAACCGAAATAGTGCTGGAAGCAGCAGATAGATACAACAAGCCGGTTTTATTGGCTTCAACAAGTGAAATATATGGGAAAAATACGAAAGTGCCACTTAGTGAAGAAGATGATCGAGTAGTAGGGCATCCACTTAAATCCAGATGGAGCTACAGTGAAGCAAAAGCTGTTGATGAAAGTCTTGCTTATTTTTACTACCTAGAGAATGAACTGCCCGTTAGAATTGTAAGATTTTTTAACACTGTTGGACCACGCCAGGTAGGTCACTACGGAATGGTAATTCCAAGGTTTGTGAGTGCTGCATTAAGAGGTGAGCCACTTGAAGTTTATGGAAGCGGTGACCAAATTAGATGTTTTTGCCATATAGATGATGCTGTTAGAGCCTTACTTTTGGTGATGGATTCAGAAAAAACAATTGGTGAGGTTTTTAATGTTGGAAACAGCCAACAGATCACAATTATGGAGTTAGCAAAGAAAGTCATAGAAATTACGAGATCTAAATCTTCTATTGAGAAGATTGCGTATGACAAGGCATACCCAGAGGGGTTTGAGGATATGCAAAGGCGAGTACCTGATATCTCAAAGATAAAGCAGGTTTTAGGCTGGACTCCTGAAATCAACCTTGATCAAATCATCAAAGATATAGCTGCCTTTAATTCCAAGTAATAACTCTAATAGGCTAACGGACATGACCACTGGTGGCTTTAGTAGAAAGCAGCTATTGGAAGAAGAACAAATCTTAAAACTTTCCTCGCTTAGTAACTCAGATGCAGTTGAAATCGGTGAGATTGCAACTAAGTTAGGTAAACAAAGAAATGTACCAATAACTGCTCAGGTACGAATTGGAGATTGGATTGTTTTCCACGCATCCCTTGAAGGATCAAAGCCTGAAAATGATTGGTGGATAAGCCGTAAGGTTGCGGTAGTGCTGTTAAAGCATCACTCAACTATGTATGAGCGAGTTTCTGCAGAAGAGCGTGGAGTTGATTGGCATAAAGAAAATAACTTAAAAGATGAAACTCATGCAATTCATGGTGGCGCCCTTCCTTTGATAACAGATGAAGGTTTTAAAGGTATTTTGATTATTAGTGGACTACCTCAAGTAGAAGATCACTTATTTGCAGTTGAGGTGTTAACTGAGTTTCTGGCTAGAAAGGGTGAAGAGCGTTAATGGGTCAGGTATGGGTGGCTGGTGAAGTCTTAATTGATTTAATTCCAGAAGGTGTAGATCGCAAACCTGTTGTTGGTGGTGGGCCTGCTAACACTGCAAAGGGGCTTGCAAAGCTTGGTATTGATACTCAGTTTATTGATGAGATTTCAACTGATCAGTATGGCCAAATGGCAAAAAAAGAGTTGATAACTGCAGGTTTAAAACTTGATTACGTAAAGTATTCAGATAAGCCAACTTGTTTAGCAATTGTTTCAATTAGCGATTTAGGATCTGCCACTTATGTGTTTGTAATTGAAAATACCGCCACCTTTGATTTCGCTCATGATTGGCTGCCAAATCCACAAACTGATCGGCCATCACTTCTTCATGTTGGAACCCTTGCAACAGTAATCGAGCCAGGAGCTTCTGTACTGCTTGAATGGGCACAAGCAGTAGCAAAGTTTGCACCAATTGTTTTTGATCCAAATATTAGGTCTGCTGTGATAAGTGATCGTGATCAATATGTGATGCAAATTGAACGATGGATAGCGATCTCATCTTTGATAAAGGTAAGTGATGATGATTTAAAGTGGCTTTACCCCTCCCTTGAGATTAAACAGGTTGTTAACGATTGGCTTACAAAAGGTCCATCCTTAATTGTGGTCACTTATGGTGACAAAGGGTTAACTGGTTACCGAAAAGGTGAAGTAGTAAGTGTTGAGGCGGTTCAGGTAAAAGTTGTTGACACAGTAGGTGCAGGTGACACAGTAGGTGCTATTTTGGTCGAGGCGGTTGTTAAAGATGGTTTAGATAATCTGACGGGTGTAAGGCTTGAAACCATGCTCAAACGGGCTGCAAAGGCTGCTGCCATTACAGTTTCCAGAGTTGGTGCAAATCCACCAACGAGTGAGGAGCTTGAGTAATTGCTAAATATTGACTCAGATCAAATATCAATTGCAATTGATTTAGATCAAGGAGCACGTCTTGCATCTGTGCAGTGGCGGGATATGCAGTTTGTTGTGCCATTTAGAGGACAAGATTTAACCTGGGGTTGGTTTGCAATGGCACCTTTTGCTGGCAGGGTAAAAAACGGTGCAGTTAGAGATTTAAAAGGTAATGAGTTTCAACTGCCGACAAACTTTGATCCACCACATGCCTTAAATGGCCTGGCAGTACTTTCCTCTTGGGAGGATTTGGGAGGAGGAAGACAATTCCTAGAGCTTCCATCACCATATGATGGCGCAACAGTTACGCAAAGTTATGAGATCTTAGATAATGCAATTCGCTGGTCACTTGAGTATGAAGCAAATGGGTGTCAGCTGCCGGTAACTCTAGGTTTTCATCCCTGGTTTGCCCGTGAAATAGGCAAAGGTGATTCAGCGGAGTTATCATTTAAAGCAAATAAGATGTTTAAAAGATCAAGTGACCAAATACCAACTGGTGAGTTAATACCACCATCTTCTCCACCCTGGGATGACACATTTGTTGAGGTTTTAGGAACCCCTGAGATTATCTGGCCAGGGGCTGCAAAGGTAACGGTAGAAAGTTATACCCCTTATTGGCATATATATGATCAAGATGAGGATGGTATTTGTATTGAACCAGTAACCGCACCCCCTGATGCCCAAAACTTAAAGATCCAAGGTGAGAGTTATATTGAGTGCTTGATTACATTCAGTGAAGATTTTTGATTTAAGCAGAGAATAACTCTTGATACAATTTCTCTGACCCTTCGTTAAAAGATCGCTCTATCCAGTTGAACTACACAGGTAGCCCGCAGATCATAGAAGTTTTAGGAGTTACAATTTTAATAAATATAAAATCTGTGGATACCTACTTACCCACCCGATACATAACATCACTACCAAATTCATTAAAGCCAAGTGACTTGTACAGTTTAAATGCTGGTTTATTCTCAACCCCAACATATAACATCACATTGTTTAATCCTTGATACTTTAAGTAATTAAGACCGGTAATTGTTAAATCCCGTCCTACTCCTTGTCCTTTGTAATCTGGGTTAACTGCTAAAACATAGATCTCACCTAGCGCCTCATGGCCATGATCATCATCGCCGCCACTGTGTGAATGGGTATGAGCTCCATGTATTTTGGTCCAGCAAAATCCAATTAACTCACCCTTATCCTCTGCTACAAAAAAACCTTTATCATCAAACCAAGATTCATTAACTCTCACCTTTAAATCATCCTCACTCCACCCACCTTGATCTGGGTAATCAGCAAAGACTTTGTTGTTTAAATCAAGAAATGCTTGATTATCAAGGCCCGGGATAAATGTTCGGATTGGGTATTTAGAGGTTACAGGTTGTATTTCACCAAGGGACTTACTCATTAAAAGATTTGACCAAAGACGTTCAAGCTTTAATGAGGCAGCAATAGCTTTTGCCGCTGGCAGATCTCCATGTGACCAGATTCGAGTCTTATCACCACATATTTTTATAGCCTCTTTTAAAATCAAAGCTCCCAAGCCTTTGCCTCGATGTTGTGGGTGAACTACTGCTTCAATACTTGGGCCTGCTACAAGATCAGTTGTGTCAAGGTGGGCGTAGGCAATTACTTGTTGGTTTTCTTCAATCACTATGTGTGAATCTGATTTATCACCACCATGGCGAAGATGGAGCAGCACATGCTCTGCAATAGAAGGAGTTCCATCAAAATCATGGGCAGCCTTAATCAGAGCCAAAACACTTTCTTGTTGGGATTTAGAGAGGTGATTTAAGTGTTGCAAGGGTGTTAATTAATATCAGCTGTTGTTTGATTGTTTTGCACTGAAAAGCGATAGCCAACATTTCGAACAGTGCCAATAATGGCCTCAAACTCAGGTCCTAACTTTGAACGAAGCCGTCTGATATGAACATCAACAGTTCTAGTTCCACCAAAGTAGTCATATCCCCAGATCTCTTGTAGTAATTGAGATCTTGTAAATACCCTGCCTGGGTGTTGGGCTAGGTACTTAAGCAATTCAAACTCTTTAAAGGTTAGATCAAGAACTCGTCCCTTAATCTTGGCAGTATATGAGGACTCATCAATTATCACCTCACCACTTCTTATCTCACCAGAGGATGGATTACTTGCTAATTGCGCAATTGCAGTTTGTCCAATAACAATCCGAATTCGAGCATCAACCTCGGCAGGACCTGCCGTATCAAGAATTACATCATCAATTCCCCAATCTGCATTTATTGCAGAAAGACCGCCTTCAGTTGTAATGACTAGTATCGGAACATCGACCCCCGTTGAGGTTATTAACTTGGTAAATGATTTAGCAGCTGGTAGGTCACGACGGGCGTCAATGAGTAAACAATCAACTACTGGTGGCTCAACTAATACTGAGGCCTCAATCGGCAAGATCTTTACATCATGCTGCAGTAAGCCAAGGGATGGCATCACATCAGCGCTAGCACCGCTTGAGTTTGTAAGTAGAAGAAGGCGTGCCATAAGAGTGCAAGAATACCGCTATGGAAAGTCTGCTGCCACTTCTTTTACTGATCTCCATAACTTCAGTAATTGGGCTACTTCTGCGCGCTAAAAAGGGTGTAATAAAAAAAGGGACAAGGGTAAAAATCTCAGAGGGTGAATTCGGTGGCAAATATGGCAGCCGTCTTACCATCCTGCAATTTTCAACCACCTTCTGCTCTGAGTGCCGAACTGCAAAGGCAATTGTTAAAGATGTAGTTAAAGATTTTAAAGATATCGCTTATGTTGAAGTTGATGCTGAATCCAATCTTGATCTGGTCAGAAGGGTTGATATTCGTTCCACCCCAACCACCATATTCTTAGATAGCAAGGGGTTTGAGATTGCTAGGGCAAAGGGTGCGCCAAAACGTGATCAACTTATCAAGGCGATCAAAGCTATCTAGCACTTTTGTGCAAACACCTTGCAAGAAGTAATCGAATAAACATTATAAAATCTACCCATGTTCTTCATACATCCTGTTTACTTCACAAAGCGGCGTGTAATTGATTTTGCCCGCAATAAGGGTTGTATTTGTTGGATAAATAGTTAATTTGTTTTTAGCTTCACAAAATTAATTTTATTTATCTAACAAAGGAGAAAAAAAGTGTCAAGTATTACTCAAGCAAAACCTGAGCGTTTAATCGATGCTAGAGGCCCAAGATATACAGCAGCAATTACAACCTTAGTTTTATCAGCAGCACTAGTTACAGAGTCCAATTTAATTATTGGATTTCAATTTGCAGTCTTTTTGTCAGCTGTTTTATTTGGACTTCGTAGGTCCCTGTATGGCTTTATCTATCGTAATTTAATTCAGCCACGTCTTTCTGGACCTATTCCGAGTGAGAATGAGGCAGCCCCTAGATTTGCCCAATTAATTGGCGCACTATTTGCTGCAACCGCGCTCATTGGTGGCTTAACTGGAAACACAACAGTCTTTTTAATTGCAACCAGCTTTGCGCTAGGAGCAGCCTTTTTAAATGCTGCCTTTGGTTTTTGCTTAGGTTGCCAATTCTACTTAATCCTCTTTCGGGCCAAATCTCGCATAACCTCTCGCAATTAGGTGGTTGTTAATAGCCAGTTAGACTTACCTCATGGCTAAACCAAATGAGCTGCGGGAAAAAGGGCTTCGCTTAACTCCACAACGTGAGTTAGTGCTGCAAGCAGTTAGACAACTTGGCCATGCCACACCGGAGGAGGTTGCGGAAAAGGTTCGAGCAACCCATCCTGGAATAAATCTTTCAACTGTTTATCGAAATCTTGAAACGCTGGAAAATGTTGGGTTAGTACTACATACCCATTTAGGCCATGGTGGTGCTACATACCATGCAGCCGAAGAGTTAACCCATCTGCACCTTGTTTGTTCTGAGTGTGAATCAATTGGGGATGCACCAATTGATACTGCAGCAAACTTTGTTAACACTTTGGCAGATGATTACGGATTTAAGACAGATGTAACACACTTTGCTGTTTATGGGTTGTGTAGTAAGTGCGCTAACAAATCAGGCAAGTAATGAGTGCGGTACTAGTTGAGTCAGGTCCTGATAAGGGTGCTATTTGGCACTTTGGAGAGCCAAATCAGGAGCAAAAAGCATTGGTTGCAGGAAATGCTTGGGCAGAGCTATCTCACCGGGGAGTTATCTCAATATCAGGCAAAGATCGCCTTACCTGGCTGCATGCATTAACCACTCAGCATGTAGAAAAACTAGAGGCTGGCAAATGGGTTGAAGCTCTAATACTTGATGTGCAAGGGCATATAATTGATCAGTTGTTTTTGGTGGATGATGGCAATACCACCTGGTTACACACTGAAAACTCTCGAACCCAAGAAATATTAGATTACCTAAACAAAATGAAGTTTATGTTAGAGGTTGAGGCTCAAGATCAATCAAATGATTACGCAGTGCTACGAGCACCTGGTAAATCTGATTTATTGGGCGGTCCTTATGCCCTTGTTCCAAGAGGTGAGTTAAAAGATACAACTGATGCATTTAGTAAAGCCCATACCCAAGTTGGCATGTGGGCGCTTGAGGCTGAACGTGTTGCACAGGGGCGAGCTAGATTGTTATTTGAAACAGATCATAAATCTATTCCAAATGAGTTAGGTTTTATAAACAAAGCAGTTCATATGGATAAGGGTTGCTACCGAGGGCAAGAGACGGTTGCAAAGGTATTTAACCTAGGACAGCCGCCAAGAAAGTTAGTAAGACTTCATTTAGATGGTTCAATGGTGGTTATGCCAGAGAATGGGGCAAAGGTATTTTTAGAGGATAAAGAGGTTGGCTTTATTGGAACCCTTGCCCGTCACTATGAGTTAGGGCCAATTGCATTAGCTCTTATAAAGCGTAATGTGCCACTAGACGCCACCTTAATTTGTGAGGGAGTTAGCGCCTCACAGGAGGAGTTAGCACTTCGGTAAGGGTTTAGGCTTACCTAATGGAAATTTTGACTACAGTTTTGTTAATTGCAGCCAGCGTTATTCTTTCAATCATTTTAATCTATAAAGGCGTAATGGGAGTTAGAAAAACTATAAGGGCAGATAAAAAGTAATGGCATTTACAATTCCAGAAAATCTGCATCCAGATTTAATGCCACTTGCTTGGTTAATTGGCACTTGGCGTGGAAAAGGACGTGGTGAGTACCCAAACATTCCAGGCTTTCAATTTGCCCAAGAGGTCTCTTTTAATCATGATGGCAGGGCCTTCTTAAATTACTTCTCACGCTCTTGGATCATTGATGAAAATGATGAGATTGTTAGACCAGCAGCCTCTGAGGTTGGTTTTTGGCGGGTTAAGGAAAACAATGTGCTTGAAGTATTACTCGCTCACAACACAGGAATTGCTGAAGGTTGGGTTGGTGTTGTTAAGGGTGCCAAGATTCAACTTGAGATGGATCAGGGGTATTCATCACCTTCTGCAAAAATAGTTACTGCTGGCTCTAGGTTGTATGGATTAGTAGAGGGTGAATTATTCACCTCCTACGACATGGCAGCCCAAGGTCAAACTTTGCAGGCACACCTTTGGTCCTCACTTGAAAGACAATCTGATAATTAACGAGAAATTTTCAGGGCAAGTTTTAGCCAAAGTAACACGTGGTGATTTAGTTGAATCACTCCATCTAGGACACTTAATTGTTTTAAATGCAGATGGTTCAACCTATTTATCAAAAGGCTCACCTGAGTTACCAATCTATCCACGGAGCGCAATCAAGTCATTACAAGCGGCTGCAATGCTTAAGGCTGGGCTTAAGGTTGAAGCCAATGAGCTAGCAATAATTTGCGCCAGCCACTCTGGCTCCCAAAACCATATTGATTTAGTGACCAAGATGCTCACATCTAGAGATATTTCTATCTCACAACTTAAAAACGCTATTGATAAACCATTGGGAGAAAAAGAGAAATTTTCTTGGGGTGAAAAGCCCGCAAGCCAATTGGCCCAAAACTGCAGTGGCAAACATGCTGGAATGCTTATAACCTGCCAGCAAAATGGCTGGGATATGAAGAGCTACCTAGATTTAGAGCATCCACTTCAGGTAGCAATTAAGAATGAGATTGAAGCGCTATCTGGTGAAAAGGTGAGTGCAGTAAGTGTTGATGGCTGCGGTGCGCCATTATTTGCTATCTCTTTAAATGGATTAGCAAGAGCTATCTCAAATTTAGTTCAATCCAAAGATGAGCTTTATCAGCAAATAGTTTTAGCTTGCACAAAATACCCAGAGTTAGTTGCAGGAGAAGGTCGATTAACTACCCGGATGATGCAGGCTGTGGCTGGTTTGTTTATGAAAGAAGGAGCAGAGGGTGTTCAGGTATGTGCATTGCGTGATGGCAGAGTGATTGCAATTAAGATTATTGATGGCTCTTGGCGACCAGTTGCGCCAATCATTATGGAGATTTTTAAGAGATGGGGAGTTGAGATGCCGGATGAGAGCGTAAAGATTTATGGGGGCGCAAGCGTCATTGGTGAGGTAATCGCCAATATTTAATTCACTTAACTTAAGTTAGAATTGACCATATGAAATCCCCACGCACCTCAAAGATTGCCACCTTGATGGTTCACACCTCACCCCTTGATCAAGCAGGGACCGGTGATGCCGGAGGCATGAATGTTTATGTAGTGGAAACTGCTAAGAAGATGGCACAAGCAGGAGTTGCGGTAGATATTTTTACCAGAGCAAATAAACCAAATCTGCCAGAGAGTATTGAGATTGCAGATGGAGTAAACGTTAAACACCTACAAGCTGGTCCAGTAGAGGGATTTTCCAAGGAGGAGCTTCCTAGCCAATTAGGAGCGTTAACTAGTGCTTTTATGAATTACCAAAAACAATTACCTAAGGATTATTACTCTCTTCTTCACTCTCACTACTGGATCTCAGGCCAATTAGGTTGGGTGGTAAGTGAGGCAACTGGAACTCCTCTAATTCATACCATGCATACAACTGCCAAGGTTAAGAATTTAAATTTGGCAGATGGTGAAAAACCAGAGCCACAGGTTAGGTCTATTGGAGAAGAGCAAGTGGTAAAGGCGGCAACTGGATTAATTGCAAACACAGATGCAGAGGCTGCTTCTTTAGTCTCACTTTATGATGCCTGTCCAGATCGAGTATTTGTTGTTGCCCCTGGTGTTGATCTGCAAAGTTTTTCACCTGCTGATGGAAAAGCTGCTGCACGTGAGCGATTAAATATTGCACCCGATGCCATCCTGCTTACCTTTGTGGGCAGAATCCAACCCCATAAGGGCCCTGATGTATTACTAAGGGCAGCAGCCGAGATGGTCTCCCACTCTCCATATCTTCGGGCAAAGCTTGCGGTAGTAGTTATTGGTGGAGCCTCTGGTTATATAAATGAATTAGAGAAATTAAAAACACTTGCTAAGTTTTTAAAGATTGAAGATATTACACATTTTGTAGACCCTGTATCACGCACCGTACTTCCAGATTGGTATCGCGCAACTGATTTAGTATGCGTGCCAAGTTATAGTGAATCATTTGGACTTGTCGCCCTTGAAGCCCAAGCTTGTGGCACACCCGTTGTTGCAACAGCAATCGGTGGACTTCGTACTGCCGTCTCAGATGGCATCTCTGGCTCATTAGTTGATGGCCATGATCCAAAAGCTTGGTCTGCTGTAATCTCAAGATTAATCGCTGAACCTGCCCGCAGATTATTACTATCAATGGGAGCAATTGAACATGCCAGCCATTTTGGTTGGGAGATGACTGCCAGAAAGACCTTAGATGTTTATGACTGGGCATTAGGCAGAGAAGTGAACAAGGGAAAATACAAGTTATTTAAAAATCAATAAAAGTTAAATACCAATTATTCAAGCCTGATATCAACATAATTTATTGGGTATAGTGCAACTATGGTTTCTGCTAATCCCTCGTTATTGAAATTCAACGAGATCAAAAAAGTCCTACTTCTATTAGATAAAAGAGATCGCTTTAAGCTTTTTCTTGTCTTAATAATTAATACGTTTCTGGCCTTCTTGGATTTATTTGGCGTGGCACTTATTGGAATAACTTCTGCCATATTGATTCGAGGCTTGCAAGGGTTAGCAGCAGGTGATCAAGTTACGAGCTTTTTAGAGTTACTTAATTTAGATGGATTACCCCAGCGAAGCCTTTTAATTTTACTTGGTGGTGCTGCAATCTTTTTCTTTATACTAAAGACAATCTTGTCAGTATATTTCTTAAGAAGAACTCTTAGGTATATGAGTATTCGAAATGCACAGATTTCTAGCTCTTTAGTTTCAAAAATGCTAAATCGACCTGTTGAAAAAATCTTCAGTAAGCCAATTCAGCATCAAATTTATAATGTAACTGGAGGTGTTGAAAGATTAGTAGGCGGTGCTGTAACAAGCCTTGTGGTTATAGCATCCGACCTAGTTCTACTTTTAGTAATTCTAATTGGTTTAATGTTGGTTGATCCAGCCACATCTATTGGCACCTTCTTTGTATTTACAGGCATTGGGTTTTTACTTTATTTTTTACTTCATAAAAGAGTTGCGATATTGAATAGTAAATTTGCGTACCAAAGTATTTACTTTAATCAGAAAGTTTCAGAAGGCATCAACTCATTTCGAGATCTTTTCATTAAAGGTGGTAGAGAGTTTTATGTAAATGAGATCCGCAAAACTAAAATGAGATTAGCTGGTTATGATGCTGAAATTAAGTTTCTTCCAAATATTAGTAAATATACAATCGAGATATCGGTAATTCTAGGCATTGCTGTTGTAGCGGGCATTCAGTTTTATTTATTTGACTCTAACCGAGCAATTGCAGTCATATCAGTATTCTTAGCTGCAAGCACAAGAATTGCACCTGCAATAATCAGGTTGCAACAAAATGTAATTGCAGTTAAATCAAGTTTGTCGGCGGCAAAGCCTACTTTTGAATTAATTGATGAGTTAAATGGAGTTGAAGAATTAGAGAGAATTGAAACTGCTATCAGCACTAATCACACAGACTTTTCACCAAGAGTTAAACTGATTAATCTGAAATTTACCTATTCAGATGCAACAGAAAACACAATTCAAGATATTTCTTTAGAAATTGGCGAAGGTAAATTCATTGCATTTGTGGGACCTTCAGGTGGCGGTAAGAGCACTCTAATTGACTTAATTTTGGGCTTATTAGCCCCATCATCTGGATCAATATCAATCTCAGGTCTTACACCCGTTGATGCGATAAAGAAGTGGCCAGGTTCGATTGGTTATGTCCCCCAGGATGTTTTTATTGAGAACTCAACTGTTAAAGAAAATATCTGTTTAGGGTTTAACCCAGAGTCGGTCTCAGATGATCTTGTATGGCAAGCGTTGCAACTTGCTGATCTATCTGATTTTGTTAAAGGTTTAGAAGGACAACTTTCTTATCGAATCAGTGATGCTGGCAAGAATCTAAGTGGAGGCCAGCGGCAGCGGCTTGGAATTGCAAGAGCGCTCTTAACAAAGCCAAAGATAGTTATATTTGATGAGGCAACTAGCGCACTTGATGCTGAGACTGAAAATCGGGTTTCAGAATCAATTTTGAAGTTAACTGGTGAGTGCACAGTTATCTTTATTGCCCACCGGCTATCGGTGGTAAGGAGTGCGGATATGATCTATTACATTGATAAAGGAAAAATTGTCAGCCAGGGAACATTTGAAGAGCTGCGCTCAATAAATGCTGATTTTAATAACCAAGCCAATTTTATGGGCATTTAAGTATTTTTCATATGCTCGATCCAAATGCGGTAATTGATGATTTTTTATCATCACATGATTTAGATTTTGAACAAAAAGATGAAAATACCTACCTCATCACCCTGCCCGGGGAGGCTAAGCAGCAAACCCATTGCGCATTGGTAGTTGGTGATCACTCTTTGAGTATTAATGCATTTGTAATTAGAAAGCCAGATGAGAATAAGGCGGCTGTCTTTGAGTATCTACTTAAGAAAAATGCAGGTATGTATTCAATAGCATTTGCAGTAAATGAGTTAGGTGATATTTACCTGGTGGGCAGGTTGCCACTTGATTCGGTTAATGAGAGGGAGATTGATCGGATTTTAGGAGCTGTTCTGCAGTATGCAGACTCATCCTTTAATCCACTCCTTGAGTTAGGTTTTTCATCGGCTATCCGCCGTGAGTGGGCTTGGCGGGTTTCAAGGGGTGAATCCTTATCAAACCTAAAAGCATTTGAGCATTTGATCTAGATTGGTATGAAAGGATTACTTAAATGAA
>Ga0315899_10002445_pt1 | contig 20578 bp, 4 predicted proteins | sample LakEriMetagenome_2_FD_203518 | JGI IMG/M metagenome (GOLD analysis project Ga0315899, IMG submission 203518) | Freshwater fungal communities from buoy surface, Lake Erie, Ohio, United States - Buoy 4 MA112 | ecosystem: Environmental > Aquatic > Freshwater > Lake | place: USA: Lake Erie, Ohio... | reverse complement strand
GCTGTTGACAAGTGGGACCCTTCCAGCTCCTCCCAGGCCGGCTCGGAGCCCGTTGTGCGGGGACGGGCGGCGGGGCTGGAGCGAGATGAAAACTGTGTGACGGGCATATTCCGACCATGCAGGGGCGGCGGCCTCGGTACTCCGGCCAGGGAAAAGCTCCGGCATTGGGCGTCTGGAGAACTTAGGTTCTGGGGGAGCGGGTCAAAACGACTCTGACTGGGCACGTTGCGTGCCAGGCTTCCTGGAAGTGGCTGTAGTTTCAAGAGCGTCATCCTGCGACCAGGTTGGTTTTGGTCTGCAGGTACAGCAGATGATTCGAGTGCCAGAGGACGCTGTGTTGCTGTGTCAATCGAAGTTTTGCAGCTTGGGCAGCGCGGCCATTGGCTCTTAACCTGCACACCAGGCTTAATCGGTCAGACCCACGACAGCATCCGCGTGAGCAAGAGAATGAAAGAATAAAGCGAATGGATGCATCCAGGCATATGGGCGAAGACTAACAAATGACACGCACCGGCGCTTTGCATGTGGAGCAAGTTTTGTCGAAGCCAGCAGCCAGAGCAGCGCTGTTTGCCTCTTGCAATGGTGAGGAATCCCCCCAACCAATGCTGGTTGACGCTTCATGCCCTAATGACAAAGCCCGCAGATCTGGCAGTCGCACACCCAAGGCTGAGATCGGAGGTGCGGTGGATATTTCTAGGTCTAGGGATGTCACTTGTGTAGACGGCTCTTGTTCCAGAGGCGGGGCCTCATGTGATGTCTTTTCAACGGGCGTCTTGCATGACGGGCAGCGTGGCCATGTAATTTTGATTGGTTTCTGCCAATATTGAACCATTCCGCATTTCACATCGCATTGCACACAAATGTGATGGTGTAGAATAATCAAATCGAGGAATCAACGTTTACACGCGCGCAAAAGAAGTGCAAGACTTGCCATCGTGTACATACATTAAATATAGATTGATACCTGACAAGAACGGCAACTGTTCCATTCATTGAGTTTCACACCGCTTGCAACAATGAGATCAGCGGTAAGTGGTGCGGACAGAGGTCTACTGTTGGAAGCATCCACTTCTGGGATGTCGGGACCTCGTGCGCCCGGTTCATCATTGCCTCTTGCTTCCATATTAAGCGGGGTTTGCATGATGCTTAACTCAGTATCCTCAGGAGCAATTTTGTTGAGGAACACATTGCCAATGATCCTTTTCCTGTAAATGAACAGGGCTGCTGCGCCCATCAAACATATGAAAGGAACCACTATCGCCGCAATGAGGACGCCCGTCGAACTCTCAGATTTGGTTATCGGCGGCGCTGTACTATTGCCGGTAGGCTTCGATGGAAGATCTGAAATTACAATACCCGGAGATGGTGGCGGTAGCGGTGGCGGGGACGGCGGAGACGGGGTCCTCTCGACCTCAGCTCCGGCCCCGGAGGCATAGAGGGAAAAATGTTCCAATGGGGCTGAGACCTTGTCTGACAGCGTTCCTTTACCCAAAGGCGTCCAGGTGTTGGTCCCTTCGTCAAACAACATGACATGCTTATAGCGAGGAGGATCCGACCCTGGAACCCCCTCCGCATCGATTCTCAACTGTACAGGCACTGCAAAGGACAGACCCGCAGGTTTCAGCTTCAAAATGAAATCTGCTGCCAGGGAAGCTCCCGTTGGTGCGCACTCATACCTTGTGTCAGTTGGTGAGAGATTGGACCTCATCCAAGAGGGATCGGGAGAAAGCCCGGGATTCAACAGATCAAGATCTTCTCGCATCAAGACCGAAATATCGATACGCGTATTTTCGACATACGACGTTGGGAGGAAACCAGCAGGGCCATCAATAGAGGCAACCTCCACGCCGTTGAAAAATCCTTGCAACGAAAATGGATCAACAACACCGTTCGCATCTGCATCTTTGACGGCGTATGAGAACACTGTGCCTATGGGCATCTTGTACTCACACTGACCTCCAAAATAATCAGGATCACACCTCGCTGTGGCATTATTACCACTGGATGTGCATCCAGTGCCCGTTATTGCCCCATAAAACACATCAAATACGAGTGCCCCGACTATGAATCCGTTGCCATGGTGAAATGCCGGGCACTTGCACTTGGTTCCACAAGCGTTACTAAAAGAACACGTCGCATCAGCTACACATGCACCTGGCGACATTCCGCACGAATCCGCATACACGCAGTCAATGGTAGCTGAAGTAGAGCTCTGTATCCTGGAAATACCATCACATCGACAGTCGCGCTCTTCGTGTGAGCCCTGGACTGTTGTTATGGAAAATCCCGGACATCGGGTGCACTGATCCAGCGGACTGCCCTCAGGATTAGACGGCTTGTAGAACCCTTTCTTACACGGCACGCAGGTTCCGTCTGTTCTCCCCATAAGGCTGGCCGGAAACCATTTCTTTTCCCTCCCTGCTGGGCACAATGTCAAGGGCGTGCACGTTGTAGCGTAGTTCTCAGCAGCAGATTTATACTCAAGGGCAGGACAATCCGTGCATGCTCCCTTCACAATGATACGCATGACTTGAATCTTGTAGCCTGCAAGGTATTGCCCTGGAGGACAGGCCTGAAGGCAGACACTCGGAGACTGCACATCACAGAATGCACCAGGTTCCACTTTGCATGATGCAGAACAACCATCGTTATCAACTTTGTTCCCATCATCACATTCCTCGGTCAATCTCCTTTGACCGTCCCCGCAAATAACAACGGCGGGATCAATTGCAATCGCAAATTGTGTCAAATGATTGCATTTGCAATGTATTTGCAAATCACTTACGTCATACCGTTCACACCCAGAGAATGACCAGACACCATCGATGGTATCATACCAGGCACAGTTGACCTTCTGTTTCCAGAAAAGATCTTGAGCGGTTTTTGATGGATCTACGGGAATGATCACATCGATCGGAGTAGAGAGATTTTGCACTTTAAGATGCGTCGTACTTCCGGCTGTTGAAATTTTGAAACCAACAGCGACGCTTGACATGAACGCAATTGCTGAAAGCTGGCGTGCCACACCTTCCATTAGGTCATCGTCAGATCTGAATATGTCAATAGCCTGTGAAGCGTCTGCTAATCCGATTTGACTTGCAATGGTGCTGTTCAGTACAAACGCTGCACCAGATGCCACCGCCGAGAGTCTTCGATTGGCCTTTACACCGCCTGCGCTTGCACTCACTTTTCGCAAAGTTGTGCGCTCTGCAAGCTGGGAAGTAAATTCGGCCTGTGTTTTAACGGAAGGCTCACCAACTAGCTTTTGTCTCAGCGAGGCCATCATTACCAGGCTGGCAGCATCCACTTTCAAATTCATCACAGTTTTGGCCTGATCTGTGGTGTACGTCCTTGAGGCGCTGCACATACCAGCCGCAGACGAACCGATCGAAGAGCTTATAGTATTGACTAGCGACTTCCCTAATGTCGTCTTGATAGCTCGACCGCGTGTGTCGACACTAGCAAGCTGCTTGACAAGAGCAAGCGAAGACAAGGCCGAATCCACCGTAAGGCCGCATGGCTGACTGGTTACCGCTGACAGTGCATCGCCGGCCTCTTCTGCAAAGTCTGTTGTGCTTGCAGCAGCGGCGATACCCTGTTCCAAAGCGTCAACCAATTTGGAGCGGATTTCTGTGCATGCGCTGGCACCTACACGACCCATTTCATGAGCCAGCGCAGAAGCAAACTGGTTGATCTCGTCGGCCCTCGAACGACTTATGGCTGAATCTACATTGTCAAGAATGGGTTGATACACAATGCAATCCGTAAGAAATCTTCTTGCAAAAGATGACAGTAAAACAGTTTGCGTAACGCTCATCGCAGAGGCCCCAAGGTTGTCGACAATTTCAACACTGACTTCGATGGACCCGCTCGGCAACATTACTTGTTTGACGCTCCCGAACCCGAGAGAAGACCACCACGTGTCAAAACCAGGTGATTTGATCCCATATCTATATTGGAGCGGTTGATTCTCATCCGACCACAGTGAGCACTCAATCTTGAAAAGATCTACCAAGGATCTTCCCGACTGCAAGCACTCGTTTTTTGACGAAACCTTGCATACATTGCAGCTTCCTGGTTGCGGAGGAGCATTAACAACCACAGTTATCTGAGCGGATCCCGAGCCCCCGGGAGTGGTTCCTTCTAGCTTCAATACATACGTCCCACCAGGGACTGTGATGGGCTGCGAAACCGTAGGAACCAGAACCAAGGTTTCATGCGCGCTTCCGAGGGGAGCCACACTTGCGGGCAGCGGAACTGACGGACTAATACTCCAGGAGAATCTAGTATCTGGACTGTCACTGAAGCCATAAAACATCAATCGATCAAGAGCGTTGATCTTTGGGATGCCCAAGTCATCAACGTGCGCAATATTATTAGATATCCCTATCGCCGGGATGGGGTTCGGATGGACATACAGGGCCGACACCGTGGAGTGTGTTCTCGTACCCTTCGAAACCGTCAAAGTAAATTGGTACGGTACATTCATTGACACTGCAAGAGTGCCCGCCTGTACTCGAATGGAACCCTTGTTCGCGAATGATATAACCTCTTGTGAAATATCGCTTCTACAGGGAAGAGTCAAGATCGAGCATGTCCATTTATAACTTAGCCCATCGTTGACCGCGGGCAAAGCACCATCATAGCTTGGGGCCAATCGAACCATGCCAAGGTCTCGCGACCTCTTCCCATCAAGACTGAAATGCTTCAACTTAGACACTGTTTGTACACTGCCACCATCAATTACAGCAAGCAGAGGTGCTTGATCAATGAAAATGTCAAAAACGGATTCTGACCTTCGGTATGGTTCACTCATCATGCTGGCAGCAACTTGCACTGTGTACCGGGTGCCTGATTTCAATGTCGATGCCGGGATGAAAAAATGCGCACTGTTAGCTTGCTTATTTTTGTTCAACAGGTAAGCAGGAATCTTGTCGCCTGCAGACAGGTCTGACCACTCAAAGACCAAAGGGGTTTGAGCAATCGGGCACTGGGAAAACTGTGCGTCGGCACGCAAAAGGACATCGTCCGAGACCTGATATAAGGGCATGCCTGTAAGTGTAAACTGAGGCATGCTAACTGTCTTCTTGGTCACTGTGTGGGATGCTATTGCGCTCGTGATGCCCATGAAGTCAGTGGCAGTCACTGTAATGACGTACTTCCAATCAACCTGATCCATCTCTACAGTTCCACGTGAAAGCACAATGTTGGAACCTGTTTGACTCCGAAGGAACACGTCTAAGCCTTCACTCGTGATACAGCGCCATGTGAAAACCAACGGGCGCGGGGAGACGACAGAAGCCGATAGAATCAAGTTGGCACACGTGTCAATCTGTGAGCTAGCTCTGATGATTACTGGACCCAGTGGCGCCTGGAATGCTGGCGCCAGGATTTCTGCTCGCCGCTGTTCCGATAAGGCAGACGGAGAAATTCCGTCAAGTGACTTAATCGCATCGGACTTCAGCATCAACGAATCTCCTGGTAGGACTGTTGGATTTCCTCCAAACGTTACTGCCAGACTCTGAGCGTTTTGCCACATGCAGGTAGGTGATGTTCCGAGCCCAACAGGAGTCAAAATCTCATTACAATCGAAGACAGTTGCTTGCTTGAAACCTCCTCTGTTCGTAGGTGAGTCGAAGTACACTTCCAGACCCGAGCCGGCGTTCGTAAACCTGACACTGGAAACTGAAGGAGGAGCAACATATGAAAATAAGACAGCCGTCAACACGTTCCATGCCTTGTCAGCTGGGCTGAAGATTTCAATCGACATCAGTTCAGAAAGAAGTCCATTCTGGAAAGTGCAACCAGAGCAGGAAGGCACTTCAACGATGAACATGGTGCCATGGGGGCCTGCTGATGTAATGAGTTGAGGGACAGCAGTTACGAGTCCAACACGAACACGTACTTGGCTGTTCAATTCAGCCTGGTCCACAGGCGGGAAATCGGTAAGATTCAAGAGCACGGGGTGGGCTCTATCAGAGGGCCCGGCACACAGGTTTGATCCACTAGCTGCACAACGAACGGAAATGGAATCATCGACAATCAGTGCCAAAAATGCAGCTTGTAGTTTCGTCCCGCCATCGCTCAGCATCGTCACTGTCACCGTCATTCGTCCAAAGCTGCCCTGTTCCGGCAGAACAACCTCCAACCTTGTCTCTGAGACAGACGACCACAACACCCTTTTGATCGTCCCAGACCGATCCCCGAAAATAACTGACAGAGTGCCTCCTACAAGCTGTCCTGCCGAAACAAGCAGCCCTGGAAGTTCGGAAACCGACAGCGTAAGGACGCCGCCCCCAACCTGGGGTAAGACGATTGATAATGGGATCTGCGAACTCATTGCGCGTGCAATCAGCGGTGATTCGTTCATTCCACACATGCCCCCGTCGATACACGAGGAGCCAGCATTGCAATTGCTGCAAAACTGGGCCAAAACCACGACGGGTAGGGGCTTGACATATTCAAGAAAAATTCCCACGGCAGAACTGACAGCTGTCTTATCTTCTCGTCGGACATTACCGGAAGGAGTGACCGCAGGATGCGGTGGTATGGGCATTCCTGTGTACCTAAGACTCATTGCGACACGGGCTCTTGATTGTGCAGCTGGTACGGAAACAGTAAAGAAAAGTTTCCCTACCAGGTTTTTGATGGTCTTCACTGCACATACGGTTCCATCACACTTGTGTGAGCCTATTGTAATTTCAAAGTCCGTAGCAGAATACACTGGCGGGAAGTTCTCCACCCAGACGTTGAGATGTCGTCCGTCATTATCGAGCAGGCAGCCATTGCATTCACCGACCCTGCCATCAAGGGTGGAGACGCGGGGCTGCACATCTGCGAAGACGGGTGGATCGTAGTATTCGAAATTGAAAAGGGCTACTGCACCGGCCAAACCTTGGAGCTCTGCTTGTACTATTCCAGCAATCATACCCGGGGGAGTTACGATAGCAAACGCAGAGCTCGCTGAATTAGACATAAGCGTAGCTTGTACCTTCCCTGCTACGTTACCGAATGTGACCTTTATGTCTCGCTCTGTTCCCATTGCGCCCCAGTGAGCGGTCACAGTCACAATCGATGCGCCCACAATGGATCCATCAACGGGTTCAATCTGAGTCGGCGGGGCTAGCACTGTAAATTTGAAGGCTGAAATCTTCGTTCCATCACCCTCAACGTACACGATTCCCTGCATGACGCCGATTTCCAGAAATTTAGGAACAGTGACACCGAACGAAAAGATGCCACTTTCTTGATTTGGGATGACTTCAGGGTCGATTTCTAAATTAATATCTGCTAACTTGACTCGAATGGTCTCGAATGGCACATCAAAATGTTTAAGATAGAGTCTTGCAGGGGTCACTTGATTCGAATGTGCCCCCGTCGGCTCTACAAGCTCCACAATGAATTCGGTTGTATAACGATAGGAAGCAGAAATACATGAGCTAGCCGTGCAGAGCATGAGCTCAGCACTCCCGTGTGCGCGTGGTCCATCAGGATTTGATGGAATTCTGAATCTAAAAGTAATGGAAGAGCACACGACATCATTGCAATTTTCGTTGTCATACACCATTGACCCGATGGTCAAAGTCTTCATAATGCCGCTGTTGGAAATCAATGCAATTGTGAAAGATCCAGCTGAAAGACCAGTCCTGAAGTGCTGCGCCCTCAACTCGACAAGGACATTGTCCGCTGAGGACAGCCCTTCACTCGGCACAGGGGCTCCTTGAATGCGTGGATCTGGGTCTGAAAGTATCGAGATACCAGCATTTCCGGCCCGGATAATAGTGTGCGGAGTGTAAAAAATGGAAACACCCATTATAATTCCCATTCCAACATTTTGGCCAGCATTGGAGGACCTTGCCGGCAACGTGAAAGTAAAAATGGTCCTGCTCGTAGATGATTCTATGATTCTGTCAGCCGTTCTGCTGCTTTGTGCAAACTGAACAGTGATCAGCGTGGTGTCCATTGTCTCAGTTTGCGGAAAATTTCGGAGTTCGACCTGGAAGGATTGGGACTTGCTAAAGTATGCACTGCTTGGGAATATGTCACTGACAAGTGCTTTCCCGACCAACGCTTTAATGTACTGGAAGCGGAACATGAGGAACCGTCTTAGTGTCCCAAAATGTAGAAGTAACTTGATATCTAAGGTCGCGACGCTCCTAGGCGACGCGGGCATGCAAAAGATTAAGCTTGCCTGTTCGGCGAATGCGCCATCTCCAACGTGAGAGATTGAGAGTGGAATTCCTGTAACAGTATCCACTTGTATCTCGACGCTAGCCAAGTCTATGGCAGCGAAGCCCTTACCCACGAGAGTGACGATCGTTCCACCAGAGGCAAATCCATAGGAGGGATTCACACTTGTTAGCGTAGGATATGGAATCACAGCGGGATCGATGCAGTATGTGATAGCACAGGCAGACTCAGTTTCTTGAGGTGGTATCTTGGCCATCCTGACTACGTTTGCAACGAGACCGTTTGCCAAGCAGAACTCAACGTAATTGCACGGCAATAAAAACTCATAGTCAAACGCCAAACTCGAAAGAGACCCAGATATTCTGACATCAATCACGCCTATGCTGTCAATTGCGGGTGTCTCCACCTGCAAAATAACAGCAGATCCGTCCGTTCTTTCGGACACTATAGCGCCATTGAAGGACATGAATGAGACTACAAACACCGGCAGGCCCAACTCGACCCAGTTTGAAATACGAATCATAATTCTTGTGCCGCCTGAATTAACACCACGTGTGGGAGCTACTTGCTCAATCACAGCAACGGAGCAGTCGATGAACATATACTCAAAGTTTACAACTCCGGATGATGAAGTCATTACCTCGACTGTCACTGTTCCAACAACATCAGCCTCTGGCATTTCTATTACAAGCTTTGTGAGCTCCCTCTCCCGTGACAAGGACCTGAGTTGCCCGGTGCCGATACTTTTAACAGTCACGCTGATCTGCGACATATCTACAATTTCTGGCGGAAACAGTTTTACCCATACTGTTTCTGTCTGGCCCTTTTGATCAATGCACCCTCTCACGGGGTATGGTGCAACAACTGTCGGTGAAGTATCATCCATGAACCTGAAATCAAACAAGACAGAAGTTTCGCGGGATGCCTTCGAATACACCCTACCCCTTACAACGCCAGGGTTGCTAGCAGGAGTGACAACCACCATGATCGTAGTCTCAACATCGCTGCTCGTCACAGATATATTTCTTGGATGAACGTGCATCTGACCGAACTCAACTCCAATTGCATTATTGTCCAGCCCAACAGGAAAGTATGCAACTGTTATGTACACGTTGGTGCCGCCCATTACCGTAGCCTGGCTTGGGGCCAACGATAAAACTGTAGCACGTTTTTTCTGGAACTCAAAAGTGTAGGCTGACGATTGCTGGGTACTATATCGGATGTGTGTTACAACGACAGAGGTAAGAATCGAGCTTTCCGCAACAGGATAGGGGAGCGTCTGAACTTTGAGCGTTGTCATTTCAGAATCTGATGATATAATGTCAAGGACATTGCCGAAGTATGCGCCCGACATTCCAAAGCGCACAGTCACAGAATTAATTTCAGTTACGATCGGAAAGTTTGTCAACTGAATGAACACATTGGTTCCCCCAAAGTCTGGGCCTGAACTGGGAGACATTCTCACAATGGATGCACGAGAATTGTCAAAATACGACACTGCAAATTTCAACGGGTTCTCAAAATCGCCATTGAAAACCAGACGGCCTTCGACAGTCTGTACTTGGTTCGATCCGGGAGCTACGATCGTGACTACCAGCTGGTTCCCGAGATTCAGAAGCATCTGAACGACAGCATCAATGGCATTGATTTCTGCAAAGATATCAGCCTGGCCAATGCCACGAGGCGCCTTCGATACAGTAATTCGAACATTCGTTCCTCCAGATAGGTTCACTTCAGATCTTCCGTTTTCGCCGATTACGCTCTCAACGGTTGGCAGTTCTGGATCGTAGTACTCGAACATTGTTTTACTCGACGAAACAGCAGCTCTTGACGAATATCTCCGGTGGTATACGTGCACCAGAACCTTCCCAGGCTGCAACTCTGCCTTGTTATATGGGAAAGTGGCAGAAATTTGTACAGTCTGAATAGAATAGGGGTCTACGAGGGGATTGGTTCGTGCAAAAGAGGTGATGATGGCAGCGTGTCCTCCAGCCTGCACAACAATATCTGACGTAGAAGAAATTGCGGGGAAGTGATCAACAACCAGCGTGACAGGCGTAGGTACATTGATCGTACCTCGCGAGGGAATGATGTTCACCAATACACAATCTACAGGAGTGGTATATAAAAATTGTGAAGGAAACTTGGTTGAAACTGTGCCGCCAAAGATAAGCACTTCCATTTCATACTTGCCCGCCGAGGGCGCTGAGGGGAGACGCGTAGTCACTGTTGTCACGCCGCTAGCAACCGATAGAGAGGTGATGTTCACTCTTCCTAAGGCCTCGAAAGCAATCTGGATGTCACCTTGCTGAATTTGCTTAGGAAATTGAAGACTAGTAAGCCTCACTGAGAGAAGGGCGCCACCGTCGAGAGGATACGAGGTCGGCTCGAAGTCCAAAATAACAGGCGCGCCAGTAGGAATAACGGTGAAGGGAATGTCAACCGCTTTGCGGTCTTGTCCCACCAGACTGATCAAGATTCGAATCGATACGCTACCTTGGACTGAAGGGAGAATAAAACGGAGTGTAATAGATGATGCAGTTAGAGTTGAGCTCTCGATGTCGGTAATCCAAATCGAGCCTCCCCACGTTATGTCAAGACCAGAAACAAAATCTGACGGAGACGAAACGACGCGGCCAACATTGCCGAGTGTCACACGCACGTCAACAACGGAGCCGCTGGTACCTTGCGGCGGGCTTGCAGACAAAACTTGCATGCGATTGTTGTCTACATATTTGAAGGGGGCTGTGCCACTGCCAGACTTTTTCCCTTCTTCAAAAACTGTGACTAGAATCGTTTCTCCAGCCAGAGCAGGAGGCAGCGTAAGCATGATGATCGTTTCCTTTGTTGTTGATGCAACGGATATAATATGATCACTGCCCAGGTTGGTGCCACCAAACTGCGCCCTTAACAATACAAAGGAACTAATCTGATGGAAATTGGTCAGCCTGCAAGCAATCGTAGTCCCACCACTCGTAGGCCCCTGAGAGGGTGCCATCTCAAGAATTGCAGACCCCGAAGGGGTCTTCACGTATTCAATGGTTGTACTAACACTGCGGGCGGTTGGTATATGCCAGATCAAAACTGTTGCAGTCCATATCGTTTCCTCTGCTGGCTGCCACACTGCAGGAGCAGTGAACACTATGGTTGACGTTTCTTCCCCAGCAGTATTCTCAAATGAGAACGACTTGACAGCAGGGACAGTGCCCGATGTGATGAGATGCTGTCGCGTGCCTACCAATATCATGACCTTCACATCATCTCTTGTTGTGGCTGATGTACCATATTGGGTCAACACCACCGTAACATCAACACCACCAGATGCATAGATTGAAGCCGGAGCTATCCCGCACGCGAAGCAGGTAAGCAGGGGCAAACGATCATCGACATAGGTAAATGATCGAAGAGCAGAGTTTTGTGGCATATCCGTGGGGAAAACATTTATTTCAACATTTCCTGGTCCTGAAGAAGAGGGCGGCAGTATGAATGAAATTTCGGTACGCAAATCAGAACTGAATCCAATGCTTTCGACATCCACGGTCTTTTGTCCCATTTGCACTGCAATTTCATGAGGGAAGTAAACCATAAGGAAGTTCCTGATTTCAAGGGTCACGCGCATACCTCCAGCAAGCCCTGCCGACGATGGCTGTATACTTGAAATGGTTGAAGGGCCCTGCGGGGATTCGACGTATTCAAATGCAAACGGAACGCCCCCAATAAATACATCTCGTCGACCTGCGCTTGTTGCTGATGGCGCTAAGAAAAACAATAACTGCGCTTCAGATTGAAGGATGATACCTCTGCTACTTGCTACTGCACATTCCAGCAAAGTCACAAGACCCTGTCTCGCTGATGCAGATTCAGACCCTGAAAATGCCAGATACTGTGACAAGTCGGCGCCTCCCACCAGCTCCTGGTACTCCGAGTCGCGTTCTTTCCAGGATGCCAAACTAACAGCACCATAAACAGTCGCTAAGTTTTCGCCAACAGACACAGCGGGCCCGCCGCTAAACCCACTTACGGCAGCTAGAACAATTGATCCTCCAGATACTCGACTCTGGGAAGGTACCAAACTCCAAATTGTTGGGCTAGCAGCATTCTTCACCTCAAGAGAGATTCCGGTCAACGTGAATCCTCTTGCCGTGACGCTGATTGCCAAGCTACCAACGGGAAGAGACTGTCCAGTCAGAAAGGAAAAAGCAGTCTGCGCGAATCGCACGTCTGTGGGATCTCCTAATCCAACAGCAACAACGGCCGAGCTGAAATACTTGATGTCGCCCACGTTGACCACGAATGGATCAGTTCTGAGAAGATGCATGTGTTTCAATGTGAAAGTCACCAGCGCAGGGATCCTGCTGAAAACATAAATATCACCACCTGATCTCCCGTCAACAGTAAGGCTGAGCTTGTCGAGGAATGGATCGGGAGGCGCGACATATTCGAATAGGCCGTGCTCAGAAAGCGCAAGTGGCTGTGAAAACCTCCGTTTGAGGTGCACAGACACTTCGACGCCCCCCACTGAATCAACCTGGGGAGTTGTCGCAAAAATTTCAACATCACCGGTCTCGGTGATGCGAAACGATACGCCTGCACAAAGCTGCCCAGCAAATTGGACTTCTGGGAGGGCATCGAGTGCAACTTGACCAAGGTCCGAAACGACGAGTTTGACAGCCTGACCGCCAGTTGTAAGCCCAGAAAACGGCGTGACGCCAGCAATGTACGACCCACGATACGTGTAGTATTGACTGCGACTTTTGTTTGACACCTCAATTGGTGAGCTGGCAAGTAAGAAACTCACAAAAACGGAGTTCCGTTCGGCCCATTTGCTCTCAGGCGCTACAACCTTGAGCGTAATTTGATCGCCCTCGACCTTTGTAGAAATGATCTCCGCGCTCAACTTACCAAAAAGAACACCTAAAGTGCCGTCGAGGATCCCAATGAAAAAATTCGGCAAAGATGCTGCAAATCTGGTTTGCGGCTCCGTGGGCTCCTGTAGAACAATCTTTACTTCTTCGCCCCCCCCCAAGCGGCCTGAGTCGGCAAGCATCGTAATTAATGATGCTTTGGGATATTGGAAATATTCAAGCAGCATTTCAACCACCGTTCCTTCCAGGTCCGTAATTAGACGCCCAGTAAAAATTCCGTTCAGACGATCATTGGCAGGGGGATGGACCTGAAAGGTACTGGTTACGAACAGGCCCCACGGATCCTGCAGATTACCATTACCATTGACTTCTCGTGATATAAGGCGGGCCGAGCCGATAGCGCTGGTTCCATTTCCTGTTACAACAAAGAGTATTTCCTGGCCTTCTCTCATCTTAGGAAAATGTTGCACGGTTAGCAAGAAATAGTCGCTTCGTTCATAGCTTTGCCTGTTATCTTTCCATACTGTTGTCGTTCCCGCATACGTTGCAACACGTACCTGTCCAATTGGAGATAGAATCTTGGGGGATATCTTCCAAGGTAGCCGTTGCATTGGTGCAGCGGCAGTGTTCGACCATCCAACTGAGTTCTGCGAAATGACGCTGACGTGATAAACTTGACCAGCTTGCAGGAGCGACCCGCTCACAGCGTCTGTGCACCTTGTTTCATCCACTCCCAAAACGCATTTGATCGGGGACACTTCAATCGAAGCATCACCACACCCTGCATCGCACTTTAGCAGGATCATGTATAATAGAATTGCGGGAATCTCGTTGCCAACGCCAAATCCCGAATCTTCCGGCTGCCTCCAACTCACTTCCACCGACGACACTTTCTCCTTGACAGAAATTAGCTCAACAGCTCCAGGCAAGCCCAGAATTGTGACCGATACTGGTGTGGAGAAAGAACCGACCCCAAGGTAGTTTGCCGCCTTCACTCGCGCAGTTAGGGCTTGGCCCTTCATCAACACATTAGCACTCATGCTACATTCGCAATCGAAGTATGGGCCGGTTCCTAGATCAGGAAAAAATGGGCCGGGGGCGCACAGTAATTCACGCTGTACGGATACCGGCGTTGAACGCATGGCAACAAGCCCGTATCGAGCAAAGCCAGCACACGCACAAATTTCACCATACGCAGCACACCTATGCCAACTTCCTCCCACAGAATGTACCACTTCGAACTTTGTCATTGTAACTTTGAACTCGATAGGTCGAGCTGATGGTGACGCCGTAATTTCAACAATATAGTAAATGATCGAGACGCCATCGGGTGTAGTATCACCGCTGTCTATTGGGGGTTTCCACTTGATTATTGACGTCAAAGCGCCAAACCCTTGTGAAGCTGCCACACCCTCTGGCGAGCCTGGAACACCTGCAAGGCGTTGATATTTTGAAGCGGAGGGGCCGCTTCCCATTGCATTGGTAGCACTGATAGACACTTTATACATTGTCCCAACCTTGAGGAAGAAAAGTCGCCCATCATACGTGAGCTCCCTCAGTCTGAGTGCGTCTGTCTCATTCTTTGCCAGGAAACTGGCACAAGCACCCTCGCGGACACAGTTCCCTTCGAGGAGCAGCGAATACTTCTGAACCATGTTTAAAGATCCTGTCCTTATCCACTGCTGAGCCAGATTACTGTGCTGCCATGTCACATTTAAGGACCCGTCCGACGACGACTTTGCGAAAATGGTCCTGGGTTCGTCTGGCAAGCGCATAGATTCCTCTTCAAACTTAACACCACATTCCTCCAGCGTGCACCCAGCATCCTCACAGACGTGAATGTGTTCCATGACGTCCTTTTCCGACGTGCACAGCGCCCTAGACATGCAGCTGAAGTATCTGCGCAGGCAAAACGAGGCTTTGCAAAAAAGATCGCCCTCGTATTCCAATGAAGTTCCTTCCTCAGCTTGTTCGAAACCACACTGCAGATATTCATTCGCACAGACAAGTGCTGTGCGATTGCAGGTGTAAGGACCTATGCCACACTGTTCTGAGGTGCACCCGCGTTGAGCACACAGATCTGCAAAGGTCGCAAGACTCCGGTCGTCGATACACTCGTGCCGAGACATACAGGCATAATATTCCTCAGAGCAAGAGCACTCTTCTGACGTGTAGCACGTGTCTGTGTCAAAATCGTAGTTGCAGCCTACGATGCCCAGATATCGTGGATTTGAACATGAGAACTTTCCTGTCCTTCCAACAAAGTTGATGGCACATCGATCCTTTGCAGGATCCATTCGTTTCGCTGTGCACTCCATGTACTTTTGAGTGCAAACTAGATCTGACGAAACACATGTTCTGTTTTCGGGCAAGACTGCCAGGAGCTCTGCAGGAATCCCGCACTCCTTTCCTGAGCAACCCATTTGCCTGCACAAATCTCGATGTTCTCTGGCTATAGCATTTGTGATACAGGCACCAGACGCCATACATGTGTAGAAATCAGCAGCACACTCACATCTCTGAGTCTGATCAATTGAAGGGTCTAACTGCTGCGCCATTGAGGCAGCGTCGTCGCAAAGATTGAACGCATGCCAACAGGCTACTTGCGTTTGATTGCAGGAGACGCTGCACATACCACATTCCTGCGGTGTACATCCCATCGCGCCGCAAATCTCCGTGTACTCCATCACTGCCGCCTTATCCAGTTCGCATCCTCTTAAGCACTCGAGCATCTGACGCCCGCATTCACACCCGCTTGAAGTTCCTGCTTCCTCAACTCTTGAACCGCCGCAGTACGGTGGCAACGAGTCGCCTTTTGGTATGCTGCAACGGCACCTGCTGAAGGGGCACGGTTCGCCCACGGACAATTCGTGGAAGGTGTCTACATTTTTGCACACCAGGCCGACTCCACAGCCCTGACTATCATCGCAGCTCGCTCCGCATGGTGACTCTGTGCAACTCCAAAATCTTGAGGCACAAAGCGCGTGCAGCTCAGGGCCACAGTCTCGCGAGTCCTTCTTTGCAAGTTCTTCTATCGAAATGCTACATCGAGCAGCATCGCAGCCGTTTGAAATGCATTCTTCATAGATTCGACCGGCAACGGCGGCATCAACGCAGCCGACTGCTTCACTGCATTGCTGGAATGCTCTGCTGCAGTCACATACTGAGGATGTAAATGGTGCAAACCCTTGTGGAGGATCATAGCGGTAGTCTTGCGCGCCCAAGTATATCTTGACTGTTGCAGACCCTGCCCCACACAGTCTGGCGGCAGCAGGATGCCAGAGGTGATGCTCAACGAGCTCGGGGAGGACCATACCATCCGTTCCCGTGCTCGGATTGCCTTTCAACCACACACCATCCCGAGAAATCCAGAAGCGCTGAGTGCTAGCATCCAGAGCGAATCCGAGTCTGATCTGGCCTGCCTTCTGGGGTCCGATGATCGTTGGATAGAGCACGTTCGGTTGTGCTCCCCCCGTCATCAACGCCCACCCTTGTATTCGTGAGTCGTGCCCGTATGCGGCACCAACGCCCTGGAGTTCGTAAGTCCCCTTGTATTCTGGAATGAACACACGGTGCGGGTCAACATTATTGACCGCCCTCACACCTGCTACCACACACGTCCCGGGCGTCATTTCCAGCTCCCAGTACCGTTTCCCGGAACCCACGCCCTTGGTTGTCGCTACTACGGGCATTTTCGAGGGAAAGCTCAGCCAAGTAACTTCCACGTCAGTGATTATAGGGTCAGGGAAGCTGTCAGCCCAAGGGGGGCTCGCCCATTTGGAAGCACTTGTTCCTTCGCTATCACAAATAACGTAGTCGGACGAGCATCGAACCATCTTGTGATCTTCACAGTAGTCTGCAGGAAGCCCGCAGTCGCTTTTACTGCAGCCCTCCGAGAGGCACTGCTTTATGATTCCTACTGGATCCTCGTTTTGGTAATGTTCCCCGTCCGACGCGACACTAGTACACTCGATATACTTACGCGTGCAACTGCAAACGCCCATACCACCCTCCCACGACAAGCACGCATCAAAATCTTGCGCGCATGCTGAAATTTGCACTGAGACTGCAGCGTCGAGCCCGCACTGCTTGATGCTGCAGAGCTCCTTCTCACACTCTGCCCCCATCTTTGCCGCCTCCGCGTTCGTCAGGCAGTCAACAGCTCTCATGCACTCCCTGTAGTCAAATGAACACCAGCAGTTCACCGAGTTGTCTGCGCAGAAGATATCGTCCTTGTCGTGTGCAAGCAGGCCTCCGTCATCCACGCAGCCACTCTGGCTTTTTAGGGAGCACAGAGCTTGCGACTCCAAGTGCACGAGCGTGCATACCCCCTCGCTGAATTGAAACGCATTGCACTCCTTTGGGTTTTTCGTATTTTTGCAGGCGGGCCCGCATGCTGCCGCGCTCGGGGCGTTGCGATAGGCTATAATCTCCCACCTCCCAACGAAAGCGTAGCCGGCATGTCTCCAGAATCTACCTCCCGGCTGCGTCCCCACGCACGAGTCCCTCCGCTCCAGAAAGGCCGCATGCGTGGCCAGTTCTGACCCACGAAGACCACACTCTGCCGCCCTGCGTACCATGTCTGTGTGTCAACGCCGAGACCAGCAGGAACAGGGGCAGGAGCAGGAGCAGGAGCAGAGCAGGAGCACGACTGCAGGTGTTGGGTGCAGATGTAACCTCCGGCTGCACGTGGTTTTGGCCTGTACGCAGTCTTGCGCGCCACTGAGGCACCGGTGGCAGGTCCCAGCGGCGCGTGCGACGCCGTATGCGTCATAGCAGCATCTCCGGTCTCCGCCAAACAGCGGGTCCTCGCAGAACTCTGCGCTCGGTGCAGAGAGTCCGGAGCAATCGAATTCCGCGGCCGTCTCTGGCTCCGCAGCATCACACGTGGCGCCATACGAGACCATCTCGGGCGCGTGCAGCACGCGCCGCGGCCCGTCCTCACCTCTCAGTGTGGCCTGGGTGTGCACCCGCGCACGCGGCGCCCCGCCCGCTCCAAAGGTCGGTCCAGGGTCCGCCAGAGTCTGGGCGGAAGCCCGTCCCGCACGGCGCGAATCTTCTGCCGCACCGTCATCCACGTGCCCCACCAACACGAACAGCGCGCCTGACCCGAGCAGCACTGAGATGGTCGCTCCTGTGGCGCACCGCGCGTCAGGTAAGGCGGCGAGGTCGGGACAGAGTTTGTGCTACTGCGTGTACGTAAGTGTGGACCCACACACACACACACACACACACAGTGCGTACACACACACACACACACAAACACTTACGTACACACACTAGCACACACTCTGGCCCACGTGTGTGCTGGTGTATGTATGGAATCGCGTAGACACACACACACACACACACACACACACACACACACACACACAAACTCACCCATTGAGCCTCTCACTCCACTCTCGACTAGACTCACTCACTCGTTCATGCACACTCATGCTACGATCAGATGCTGCCGGGTGCAGGGTTCTTTGACTCAATTCACGGCTCACCTGGCGTTCGTCGGCGCCGCATCGCCGTCCCCGCAGTGTACACCTACTGTGCGTATGCCCGGCAAAAATTGTCCAGGGCCCGATGGACGGGCTTGTACTCAAGTACGGACCACTTCTCGATCTGCACGAACCAAAAAAAAACCCGTACAAACTTTTAGTACCACTGCGATTCAGTACGAAACAAACTGTGGTAAAAGTATGTTCCCAGTGGTGCAATTTTTTGCAGTGGATTCCTGCTTTTTTACGACAAGAGTGCTGGAATACCAGACTAAACGAGGTGAAATTAATTCTTTTCGAAAATCTCGTGTGGAATTGGAAATTCAAATGAATCTATAAAGAAATCTAAACCTTCTCTAAACCTTCTCAAATAAAATCCTTCTCGAACATCGGCGGATCCGGAAGTGCGCGCGAGTAAGAAGGGGAGGAGAGCGTGCTGCGTCTGCAGAGGCGGACCGTCTGACGCGTGTGTGATCTGGCTCGTGTGTGAAGTGCCCGCCACCGACGCGACCGGCCCTGGCCCCAGCTCGCGCGGCCTGTGCCGCTCCCCTTGAGAACAACCGCCTCCGGCCTTGCCTCGCCGCAACAGGAGGAAGCCGACGCCGCGAGGTGCACGGCGCTGTCGGAACTTGCTAGAACCCGCCCGGCCGCCGCCCAGTGCACTGTGCCTGCCCGATCCGCCGCGCGTGCCCGCCAGAACGCTAGGAAGAGACCTTGGTGCGAATGCCGCAGATGTGCGGTGTGTTCCTCGCGCATGGCCTCGACGCGCACGGCTGCCGGATGGAGCAGCTCGCAGGGACGAGACCAGGTGCGACCGCTAGCCGCCTGCTTGCGACGTCGTTAGGGGGGATGGGCGTGCGTGCGCAACCTGAGCACGCGCTGCGCTCAGTCTGCTCGCCTACTGGGAGCAAATGCACCGCCTCTCACTACGCGTCGCCCTCCTTCCCTTCAGGCCCGGCGGACGTGCCCGCGATCAAGCAATGCGACCCGTTGACCATCGTGTCCGCCAATTATGTGGTGCGCACCACTTGGGCAAAGGGTTTTGTCGTAGACGTCACAGTGGTGGTTGACTGCCTGAACTCAGGGCGCAAGAACAGGTTCGGTGTCGACGGCTTCCGGATTGCCTTCGACCTCCCAGACGGTGCGACGGTGGCAAAGACCTGGAACGGCACGCTGTACCAGGACGGGTCAGTGTGTACTGTGTCAAACTCGCGGTTTTGCAAACCTCTTGACCGTGGGCAGGCGGTTCTCTACTTTGGGTTTGAGGCGCGGCTTGCAATGGCGCAGAGCCACAGGTCACCGTCGCTGCCAACAACGATGCACGTGAACGGTCAGGTGTGCACAGTCAAAGGGTGCTTTGCTCGTGACCTTGCAGATTGCAGGAACGACGACTCTGAAGATGAGTACAACGATGCGCAAGAGCCGGAAATCAGCGAGGCGCCGCCGACTGAGGTTGAGGGGCGAGACCACAAGGCACAGCCAAGCCGAGAGCGCTGCGCCTCGGCGCCACCGGTTTTGTACCATTCTTTTGGTCTAGCAGCCCCTCGCGGGGATGACGAGTCTCATCTTTCCGACACCACTGTGTGCGCAGAAAGATGCTGTTCGTGGGGCCAAGACTACGAAACCCAGAGCATCGCCGAGACGGTTCGCGACAGACGCCGCGGTGATTCGTGCGCACATGCCGGTAGCAGTGTGCAGGACAGCATGAGCGATGCTGCTGCTGTCCTGACGCCTCCACTGCGTTGTGCGTGGCATCCGGGCTGCGAGTCTGCGATTGACACGCCGTGTCAATCGCGCAAGCGCAAATTTTTGGAGGAGGACGCAGCGGATCACACTGTGGTGTGCTCTGAGAGCAGTGTTGATTCGCCGAGAGCCGAGCACTGTGCAAGCGCCTCGTCATGTTGGCAATATCCAAGGACGCTGCAGATCGACTACTACCGTCGCTCGAAGGCACTCAAGAGGCGCAAGTACCTGCACATGGACTTTCTCGACGCCAACTTCCGGAGTAGGGAGCAAGTCATCCTTAGCTCT
>Ga0315899_10002444_pt1 | contig 20581 bp, 17 predicted proteins | sample LakEriMetagenome_2_FD_203518 | JGI IMG/M metagenome (GOLD analysis project Ga0315899, IMG submission 203518) | Freshwater fungal communities from buoy surface, Lake Erie, Ohio, United States - Buoy 4 MA112 | ecosystem: Environmental > Aquatic > Freshwater > Lake | place: USA: Lake Erie, Ohio... | reverse complement strand
ATCGCTCTCGTTTTCATTCTGTTTCTGAAAGAAAAGCGCCCGGAATTTCAGAGCGAGAAACAGAACGAGAATGAGTGAAAAAGAAAAAGCGCCATTACTTTCGTAACAGCGCTTTTCTTTTTAGTAGACAGGAACATCGAATTATCGAACCTGATATGGGAAGGTTTAATTAAAATAGTCGAGGAAATAATTGACTTAAAATATTTATTATCAGATATATAAGATGTTAACCCCCACTCTAAACCAAATTGACGAGATTCTCTAGAAGTTACTTTAGAATCCCGAACTTATTTTCTTAATTACTCCCCCCCAACTTCTACGCACCCTTTCAATAGTTGACTATTTGGAGTAAATCAATTATTCTTTTCAAAAAAGAATATGAATTCCTTTATACCACCAACAATTTTAAATAAGATTCAGGATCTTAAATTGTCCAAAAAGGATAAATGTAATTGTCTGAATTTCATTAGTCTTATGATCTATTATTCCATCATTAATCATCAATCAATTTTTGATTATGTTGAGATTCCCACCGATGTAATTAAGAACAAAATAAATCACCACTACAACCGATGGATGAAGGTTGTTTTGGAAAATGGAATACTAGTTAGGAATTACTATGAGGTGGGGGTTAAGTCATACTCATACAGACTAAATCCTATTTTACTTCTTAATTCTTTTGATGAGCTATTTGGAAGTAATAAAAGTTATAACTATTCTTCAAGCAATAATTTAAGCAATGCTGCTAGCAATAATATAAGCAATTGCTTTGCAAGCAATATATATAAGCTTATTAAGCCATACCCTTTATGTTCCTCACTTTTTCAAAATTGGAAGTCAAAATCAAAAATTGAGGACAAATACCTGGATTGGTTTTCCAATGATATTCAAAAATTGAAAATAGATTTTGATGAACTTAATCAAGTAATGGAACATAGACTTCTTCAAGTTGAAAATGAAATTAAAGATGAGGTTATATATAACCCCCAACAAAACATTAAATACCGAGTTCTTGGTATTGGTGATAAGTCATATTCCAATACATATCTTTTGGGGTCTCAACTTATGAAAAAAGCTAAAGAGCTCAATTTCAAAATTATACAAACAAAAAAAGGTGTTTATTTAGACGATTTAAGTCGCTTTACAATCAAAAGAATAATAAGTGTCTATATAGCGGATAATATGTCATTAGAGATGATTAAAAGTGGCTATTTGATGGCGTCTAGAAATAAAACCAACAACCGTTTGGATACTAACATAACAAATCTCTCGTCTGAGTACTGTGATTCTATAATGAATAGTAATGATATGATTCAAATCGATTTATCAAACTCTCAATTTAGTTTTCTTTCCTTTTGGTTATCCAAATATCTAGATTCAGATGATTTTAAATTATTTCAGAAACTTTCATATACAGGAAAACTTTATGATTTTATCCAAAAAGAATTGGGACTAACTTCCAGAGAAAAAACAAAACGGATCCTATTTTACATTTTCTTTTCTTCAAACGAAATCAACAACTCAAAAAAGGATTATCTGAGAAAAAAATTCCCCTCTGTTATTGACTGGGTTGAGGAATACAAATCAAAAAACAACCACAAAACATTCTGTATAGAGTTACAGCGACTTGAATCCAATTTCTTTATTGATAACATTTACGAAACCCTTAAGGAATTAGGTTTTGTATGTTTTACCAAACACGACTCCATTATTGTAGAATCTAAATATAAAGATAAGGTTAATAACCTTGTCAAGGATGAGATGGGAAAAATTGGGATGGGGGGCAATTTGGTTGTGAAGTAACCTTTTTATGACAGGTTTTAAATTTTATAAGTAATTCCGGGTTGTAGTTATTCATAAAAGTTTACTGACAAGAAAGGTCAATCATTTTGTGGATTCTTTATTATTGTGCTACTTTGTATTGAACTGAAAAACCTTTAATTCTATGACCACTCTTGACACAAAATTCAACCCGAAAAAAGACCTGTATGAACTAAAAACTCAGGTAAACGATTTAATGCCTATTCAGCGGTTTATGAGGGGGTTGGTAGTTGATGTTAATACAAAGTAATATCGTGTAAAAATCCAACATTTATATGTAACTTCATGCCCTACTACAAAAACTATTCATGAATAGAATCAAGGAAGTACTAAAAGAAAAAGGAATTAAGCAAACTTGGCTTGCTGAAAAGCTTGGTAAAAGCTTCAATATTGTTAATGATTATTGTAATAATCGGCGACAACCGACATTGGAGAATTTAAATATTATCTCCAAAATTTTAGACGTAGATGTTATTGAATTAATTGTATCAAGTAAGCAAAAGTGAAAAAAAAGAAAGACAATTTTACTTTTATAGATTTATTTGCAGGATGTGGCGGATTATCTGAAGGATTCCTACAAACAGGATTGTTTGAAGGGGTTGCTCATGTGGAATGGGAGCTGCCGATGGTTGAAACACTTAGACATCGGCTTTCAACAAAATGGAAACATACCTCTGACGAGTCAAAAAAATCCGTCATTCATTTTGACATACAAAAAACAAATGAACTTATTCACGGCAATTGGAGTAAGGAATCAATTACAAAGTTTGGTAAAACAAATCATGAGCAAATCATTAAAAATGGTATCAAATCTTTAACAAATGATAGAGAGATTGATTTAATCATTGGTGGGCCGCCCTGTCAAGCATATTCAATTGCGGGAAGAGCCCAAGATAATAACTCTATGAAAGATGATTATAGAAATTATTTATTTGAAAGTTTCGTAAAGGTCGTAGATGCGTTTTCGCCAAAGGTTTTTGTTTTTGAAAACGTACCAGGAATACTAAGTGCACGTCCCGGAGATAAATTAGTAACAGAAAGGATTTACGAAGCATTTAAAATCTTAGGTTACAAAATCTTAGAACCAAAAAAACTACAAACTGCGACCTTCACTGCCACAGATTTTGGGGTAGCTCAGAAAAGAAATCGCATAATCATTATTGGTGTAAAGAAAGATTCAGATTTCGATTTAAAAAATATTTATTCTGCAATAAAAGCTCAGTCATTAAAGGAGAAAAATACAACAGTTAAAGATGCAATTGGGCATTTGCCGTCAATTAAGCCCTTAAAAATGGTGAAAAGAGAAAATGGCAAGAATATATCTCACCAATTAGTTGACATCAAGGATAAACTACATTCGCCACGGTTTCATAATCCCAGAGATATTTCGATATTCAAAAATTGGGTTTCAAAAAACATGAACTCGATGCAATCAGCAGACAAAATCAAATTTTATAATGATCTGATTGGTAAAAAATCGAATCATGGTAAATATCGAAATTTGGAATGGGACAAACCTTCTCCTACAATTGTTGCACACTTGCATAAAGATGGACTAATGTTTATTCATCCGGATGCAGAACAAGCTCGTTCTATTACAGTTAGAGAAGCTGCCCTACTCCAATCTTTTCCTGAAGACTACCAATTTCTTGGTAGCCAAGGAACATGCTATAAAATGATTGGAAATGCAGTTCCACCCAAAATGGCCAAGGGAATTGCAAATGGCATTTATGATATACTCACCCAAAAATCAAATTCATGAGAATTCTTGTTGCATGTGAAGAGAGTCAGGCCATTACAAAAGAATTAAGAAAACTTGGTCATGATGCCTATAGTTGTGACTTACTACCATGCAGTGGAGGTCATCCGGAATGGCATTTCCAAGAAGACGTTTTTAAAATTATCGAAAATCACGGTGGTATTTTACAAAATGGTGAAGAGAATATCTCAACGGATCAATGGGAAATGATGATTGCCCATCCTCCTTGTACTTTTTTAGCAGTTTCGGGAGCTAGGTGGTACTATCATCCTGAAGATAAAGACATGCCTGTACAAAACAGAAGGCCTCACCCTAAATTCCCGAATAGAGTAAATGACAGAGATGAAGCTTTGGAATTCTTTATTAAATTAAATGAGGCCCCAATCGAAAAGATTGCTGTAGAAAATCCAGTAGGAATAGTCAATACCAAGTATAAAAAGCCTAATCAAACTGTTCACCCTTGGATGTTTGGTGATGAAGCATCTAAAGCGACATGTCTTTGGCTTAAAAACCTACCGAAGTTGGAACCAACTAAGATTGTCGGTAAAGGAGAAAGAGTCATTTTAAGTAGCGGTAAAAGTTTACCTAAATGGTATTCGGATGCGTTAACTCAAGCAAAATCCGCAGCAGAGAGAAGAACCCTTAGAAGTAAAACTTTTGAAGGAATGGCAAAAGCTATGGCTGAACAATGGACCAAACAATAAGACATTTAATTATGGCAGATAAAATAACATCAATCCCAGGAGCAAAAAGAACAATTAATGCACTAAGAGACTTAGGTTACGATCTTAATTCAGCTGTTGCTGACATTTTGGACAATTCAATCTCAAGAGGAAAAGCAAAAAACATTTATATTGATTTTAATAAAAATAAAAAAGGAAAATTTCATTTACACATAATTGATGATGGAACCGGAATGAATTCTGCAATTCTCGAAGAAGCTATGAGAATAGGGAGTTCAAATGACGACTACTCAAAGGGAGATCTAAGTAAATATGGTATGGGGATGAAAACAGCATCAATGAGTCAAGCCTCAATAATAACTGTTCTTTCTAAAATGGATAGATGTCAACAGACAGCATTTAAATGGGACCTGAATCATGTCGACAAAACTGATAAATGGGAAATTTTCAAACTAAATTTTGACGATATAAAAAAAGTAAAATCCAAACTATTGGAGAATGATAATTATAATTTGGAAAAGTTATTTGCAGGAGGAAGTTGGACAGCTGTGATTTGGGAAGAATTTGCTGATTTTCAAAAAAATTATGATTCTTATTCTTCTAATGTTACCTCTGAAAATTATTTCTACAGAGTAATTGACAACCTTGAGACTTACCTCAGGCTTGTTTTTCATCGTTTTCTTGCAGGTGAAAATTCAGCTAAAAAAACAAATATTTATTTAAATACTAAAAAGCTCAAAGGCTTAGATCCTTTTTGTAGAAATGAGGAGCATACTACCGAACTCGAACTAAGCGAAAAGAACGGAAATTTTGTAATAGAAAAAGATTGCAATCCCATAGTAATAAAAAGATATATACTTCCAACAAATCCGAAAAAACCAGGCAGTTTCAAGTTTTCATCAGTTGAAGCATGGGATGAAGCCTCTGGAACATTATCATGGAATGAATCACAGGGGTATTATGTTTATAGAAATAATAGACTTATTAGTTGGGGAGGTTGGTACAGAACAAAAGCACTTGATGAACACGATAAACTTGCAAGAGCAAGTATTGATTTAACTAGTGAACATGATAAGTTATTTACTATCGATGTAAAAAAAACAAGAATACAGTTTCCTGAAGAATTGAGAAATCATCTAAAAGATAACATAAATAGTAAATTTATTGCTGAGGCAAAAAAAAGATACGCGGGTTCAGAAAAAAAGAAAAATGATGTCGTTAATGTTGTTCGTGAAAAAACAAAAAAAGTCAGTCACTTATCATCAGAACTCATAAGAGAAGATAATATTTCCGTAACAGAAGGTAAAAACGAAAAAGAATTAATTATAAAAAATAAATACGGAAATAAAATATCTGATGATATGACTTATAAAATGATAGAAGTCGGTCAAAAGATTGTATCCACATCATTTGGAGATTCAACTCTTTTTTGGAAGATGGTGCCAAATCCATATAATGAATTTCAGGTAATGGTAAATACTGATCACCCCTTTTATGATTTAGTATATGGAGACGCTGAAAAAGATAAAAAGATTACTGCAATAATGGATGCCTTTTTATTTACCATGTCATTTATTGAAATAAAATGTATCACAAATAATAACGAAATGCTTTTTGAACAAATGAAAGAAGTTGCCTCGTCAGTGTTAAATAAATTTATCGATGATAAAATATTATAATTATGAATGAGGTACTTACGAATATAAAAACTCAGATTATTGCTCAAATTAGAGTAACAAGTAATTTAGAACGAATTACTAATGAATTATTAAATTCAATTCTTGATGGCTACAGACTTTGGATGGATGGCAACAGAATTCTTTCAGCTGATGAGAAAAAAGTACTTCAGGAAGAATTAAGTAATTATTTTATTGCTGATCTAAATTATGATACCGATTTAGTTGAACTCGAAAGAGGTATGGTAATATGTGACCCTGATCCTAAAAAACACACTGAATGGGAACCAAATAGTAAAAAACGATTTTATTGGAGGAAACAACGAGAGTTTTTAATGACTACCCTTGAAAGAAAAAATGGACAGGAAGAATCTTCTAGAATTATTAATTCCATTGATTTTGAAACGGAGACGATTTTAAAAAATATGGAAAACCCAATAAGAAATAATTTTGATTCAAGAGGTTTAGTCGTTGGATACGTTCAAAGTGGTAAAACTGCAAATTTTACTGCGTTAATTGCTAAGGCGGCCGATGCAGGCTATCGTTTTATAATTGTACTTGCCGGAATACATGATGAACTAAGGCAGCAAACACAAATTAGAATAGACCGAGAATTGACAGGACATAATAATTTGAATCTTGAAGGCGAATTTATAGCATGGAACGATTATGAAGAAGCACGCAGGTGGCATAACCTCACTTCTGCCGGTTGGTTAGATGGGAAAGAAACTGGTGAATTCAGTGGGAAAGGAATAAATAAATTCAAAGATATTTTTTTAAGTAAAGAAAGGCCCGTGCTTGCCATTATTAAAAAGAATGTAAAAATAATGGAACGTTTAATTAAGTGGATTGAAAATTCAGAAGAAAAGGATAGAGTAAATGTGCCCATACTTATTATTGATGACGAAGCAGATCAGGCATCTGTTGATGGTAATGCAAATAAGGAAGATACAGATCCAACAAAGACAAACGAAAAAATCAGAAAAATCATTGAATTATTTGTCAGAAAGGCTTATGTAGGCTATACGGCTACTCCATTTGCAAATGTATTTATTCAACACGACTCAGGGCATGAAAAACTAGGAGATGATTTATACCCAAGAAACTTTATTCATTCACTTCCGGAACCACGTGGGTATTTTGGGACTAGAAGAATTTTCGCTAATGATCTAGACAAATATTTTGTTAAACAAATAAAAGACTCTAAGAAAGAAAAAAAAGAGCTTGCAGATCTCGGAAATATTACTCCCGATCTTGTGTCTTCAGTGTACGATTTTATAATAGGTGTTGCAATAAGAAATCTCCGTGGTCAGGAAAATATGCCTATGAGTATGATGATCAACGTAGATCATAGAGTTAATAAAATGAACAGAATTGGAGAAATTTTAAGAGAGTATGTCCTTAAATCCCTTCCTGAACATTATGATATAGACGCCTTGGAAGCTGCATATATCAAATATATTCTTGACTCAAAGAAATTAAATACAAAATTAGAGGCCAATAATAAATATTTTGTTTGGAACACTATTAAAGATGAAATTGTAAAAGTCATAAAATCAAAAACTATTAAAATATCTATTCTTAATAGCAGCAATGAAGATAAACTAGACTATGCTAAAGAACCGTCAATGAAAGTTATTGCAGTAGGCGGAAATAAATTATCTCGTGGTCTGACTTTGGAAGGATTAATGGTAACATTTTATCTCAGAGAGTCAAAACAATATGATACCCTGCTTCAAATGGGCAGATGGTTTGGTTATAGAAAAGGTTATGAAGATCTTGTTAGAATATACACAAACAATACATTGTGGCATCAGTTTAAAGATCTTGCAATTGTTGAACTTGAATTCAGGGAAAGTATTTCAGAAATGGTAAATGAAGATCCTCCGAAAACACCAAAAGAGTTTGCAGTTGCGGTGCGCCAAATATTAGGATTGCTGCCTACTTCTAAGAATAAACTTGGGGCTGCAATGCTTGAAACCCACTATGGAGGCAGTCAGGTTTCTGTGACAAGGTTAACTCTTGAAATGCCAAAATTAATTGATTCTAATACTACTTGTTTATCAGATTTGATTAAAGAAATAAATTCAAGTGGCAATACATTTCTACCCGTAACTTCTAATTCAGATTTACCATCATTAATTGCTACCAACGTGTCATTCTCTTTTGTCAATTCATTTATTAATAGCTTTCATATTGCGGTTGATACAGATAATACTTCTCTTGAATTTGATAAAACTAATCTCTTAAAATATTTATCTAAGAAAACGCTTAAAGGTGAGTTGTTAAATTGGAATATTGCTATTATCAGCATTGGAAAAAATGAAGACAATAATATTATTACTTTACCGGGTAATCTTAAAGTAAGAGCAGTAAATCGTGCTAGATTGAAAACAAGTCCAGTAAATGGTGCTTATAATATTAAGGCTATAACCTCTAAGACTGACAGAATGATTGATTTAGCAGTGGGGGCTAAAAATGAATATGACGGAAGAACTTCACCACTTTTATTGTTGTATTTTGTCAGTAAAAACAGTAAGCCGTTAAGAGATAATGAAAAATCATCCCGAGAAATATTATATAAAAATATAGAAGCAAATAAACACAGGGATCCTGTCTCTTATTCTATAATTTTCCCTTCAGATAAAGAAGGAAAGGGCATTTATAAGCAAATAATTTAATTAAAAGAATTTATGAATTATAAAGATTTAAAGCCAGATGATTTTGAGTTAATTCCAAAAGGTGAGAGAATTAACGCAAGAGTAATTGAACTTGATTTAAAAAAAGATGTTAAAATATTTATATTTAGCGAAAAAGAGAGTGTTTACAGCTGTCTTTTACCAGTTAGTTCTACTTTACCAAAATTGCCTGAAATAAACGGTTTGGTAATACAATATCAGCTATTTGGAGAGGCCGGGCACGTAAAAAGTAATTTTATTTTACTTGAGTGTCATTCAAAAGCTTATCTCCCAAACTATACTGAAATACTTAAGGAAATTCTAGAAGAGTTTGATAAAGGAGATTCCGAATTACTTGAAGTAATTAATAAGATTATTTCTAAATGGAGGCATTTTCTTGCTCAACCTACAAGCCTTATCTTAAATGAAGATCAAATAATCGGACTAATAGGAGAATTAATGGTTTTATCAAGACTCATAAAGTTGTATGGTGCAGATGCTTTAACCATATGGTCAGCAGGAAGTGGAGAGGAAGATTTTATAAATTGTGGGAAAGTAATTGAAGTAAAAACAACACTAAAAGAAAAGCACGAGCATATAATAAATGGAATTGATCAGTTGTTAGTAAAATCAGATAGATTGAAACATATATTATCTTTACTTATTTCGCCATCTGCTTCTGAGAATTCATTTACACTTCCATTAAAAGTTAAAGAATGTTCTGATTTGTATACAGATGACCCTGAAAGTTATGACTTATTCTTTAAAAAGCTTAAGATTAGAGGGTACGATGCTAGAGATTTTTTACAATACCTTAAATATACATACGAGTTCATAAGAGGTGGGTATTTTAATATTGACAAATCTTTTCCCAAACTGACCACTGATGAGTTAGCATCACCTTTAAACTCTAGAATAAGTAAAGTAAGATATTCACTTGATATGGAGGGGCTAGCAAGCAAAGATTTTTTGTTGACCGAATTAAATGATGTTATATAAATGAGCTATAAATACTATTTAAAGAAACTGACATCCAACGAGCTAGGGTACCGAAATGGGAAATTATCCAATGGACAAATGTTTTATATTTCAAAACAAGCAACCCAATTTTTTCCACCATTAAGCTCTGAAATCAACAATGATTATGCAGTATTAGAGTTTAATGTTGAATATAAAGAAGATCCTATTTACCTTAATCTTGTTTATCACAACGATAAATTCAATCGTGAAGGCGGAACGAGGGATGAATACAGAATTTATTTAAACAGAGAAATTGCTCCTGATGACTTTTTCTATAAGCCGGATGATATAATTGTTATGGAAAGAAAGGACGAGAATAAATATGTTCTAGAGAAGTTTCGCCCAAGCAATAAAGAATATGACAAACTAGATGCCATCATTTCAGAAAGTAAAATGAGAGGCAAACATGCTTTAATAAACCGATTGAACTAACATGACTGTAAACGAAATACTTAATCGACTTACTGTTAATGATATTGAAATGGCAATGCTTTCTTTTGAAACCGTTAAATATGAGCGAGATGGTATAAAGGATAAATATATTCTTTTACACAACGGAAAGGAATATCCTAGTCGTGAATTGATAATGAGGGCTTCAAATAATGAACTCAAAAGAGCAGATAATACGACATCATACACAACTGTTATTGCAAAACAAAAACTAGTTGAATTAGGATTTTCAAAATTTAAAGACCAAGAAATCATGTATAGATATTATATAAAAAAGGTATCAAAACAGGATGTTGAAAAAACAACTGTCATTAATAGTGAAGCAGAACATAATTTCTTTGGAATTAATTTAACAGAAAGAGATGATACCGTAATTATTAAAGTCAGGTATTCACCAGATGGTTTCATTGATAAAGCTGTTAAACTTATAAAGAAACAAGATATTAGAATTTTTATTGATCGTGAAAGAATTAGAGAAGGCAATCTTTTGTTATTCGAAAATACAGATAATGGTGAGTTTGCACTTTCTGTGAAAACAAGTTATGATTCAGAATACAAAGTTCTTAATTCATCATTAAAGAATAACTACCTTCTTACAAATGTCCTACCTCTCAATGAATCAGCAGCTAATGTTGTTAAAGACCCTAGTGCTGAATATGTAACTAACACTATGAAACAACCTCTAAATCAAATCCTCTTCGGTCCTCCAGGCACAGGAAAAACAGATGCAACAGTTGAAAAGGCATTGGAAATTTTAGACCTAAAAACAGGTGACAGAACAGAAAACAGAGAAATTTTCAGAAGTCTGCTAAATAGGAAAATATTCTTTGTTACAATGCATCCGTCATACAGCTATGAGGATTTTGTACAGGGTATAAAACCAAAAACATCAGATAAAGGGGAGTTACTTTTTGCACCAAAACCAGGTATTTTTAAAATCGTATCTGAATTGGCTACTAATATTTTCGAGGATGAGGGGGAAATAATTGATAATGAAGTCGACAACAAAGATCTACTTTGTATATTTTATTTTCTTTCAAAGTTTAATACTAAAGAAAATAAGAAAGCTTCAAATTATTTTGGTGCAAACACTTATAGCGCTACATATAGAATCATTGGCGAGAAATTTAGTATTAACCCCAATACGATTAATAATCATGTAGACAAATTTGATTACTTAGTTTCAGAAGAACGTGTGGGGTGGAAGCCACGTAATGGCAGTGATGATAAACTCGACAATAGCGAAATGTGGCCTTATAATGATGTTTATATTGAATTAAAGGATAAATCATTCGATCAAGTAAAAGAAGTAATAAAATCAATTGAGAAGAAGTCCGAAACTAAAGTTAAACGAACAGAAAAGAATACCAATTATGTTTTAATTCTCGATGAAATAAACAGAGCCAATATTTCAAAAGTTTTTGGTGAGTTAATCACTTTACTTGAAGAGGACAAACGTATAGGCAAGGAAAATGAACTATCTGTTACTTTGACATCAGGAGAGATATTTTCGGTTCCGCCAAACCTTTACATTATAGGCACTATGAACACTGCCGACAAGTCAATTGCACTTGTTGATATTGCTCTAAGAAGAAGATTTCAGTTCATACCTGTTTATCCTGATTCATCTGTAATTGAAAATCATTGCAAAAGTTCAGATAAATCAGAGAAAGCTGAATTTATGGGTGCTCTTAATGCAAAACTTAGAATGGATAAAGGTGTTGACTTCCAAATTGGCCATGCTTATTTCCTTAAAGAGAACTCGCTTGCAGATGTAATTAATGAAAATATTATCCCTTTACTTGTAGAATATTTGCGAAATGACCTAGAGAAAGTGAAAAAGCTATTATCAGATATAGGAAAGCCACTTGATGAAGACTATTACAACAAAACAGGTTTGTTAAAATATATTGGATAGATATGTCCATACCAATAAACCTTTTTGAGTTTGTAAAATATTCATGGGATAGTTCTGTTGAGCTAAATAATATCTCTTCGAAAAAAACTTTTTCAGATGATCTAGAAAGAGTACTTGATAATATATGGGCAGATCGTAAGCGTTTTTTGCCATCTGAAAATTTATATTATGAATCAAGTTCAAAAAAACAAAGGTTTATTGATTTCAGAAAAAATGAAATTATGCCAAGAAATTGGATAGGCACAATACACGTGCGAAGCAATGATGAAGAATACGCAATAAACTTATTACCTAAAATATTTCATAAAGAAAATTACATATATGCCACCAAAGAAACGGACAGCATATTTGCCCATATTTTATGGTGGCTTTCAGGAAGTGAAAAACAGAACTACTTCACTATGGAAAGTTCGCTTGGTGCTTTAGAATCAGATTTTCTTGAGATACTTGTATATATATTTTCAAGTTATACCTTAGAGGTATTATCAGTAAGTTCATATAACTATTATCAAACTGTAAGTGAGGAGATAGAAACAGTAAAGGGGCAGATTGATTTCAATAGTTATGTAAAAAATTATGCAACGGGTAATAAACACAGGCTGCCTTGTGTATTTGATTCCTTTCAATATGACAACCTTTTTAATAAAATTGTAAAATATGTTTGTGCTATTTTAAATGACTTTACCAAAAACAAGCAGACAAAAAGAAATCTTGAAGAAATTCTATTCATACTTGATGAAGTAGAATTTACAAACATAACTGCCGAAGATTGTGACCAGGTTATTTTAAACCCAATTTATACTGAGTTTAAAACTATACTAGATAATTGCAAAATGTTTCTTTCATCCTTATCTATTTACAAATGGAAAGATGACTATAGTGTTTTTGCCTTGTTGATTCCAAGTGAAAAACTATTTGAAAATTTTATTTTTTCCACTCTTAAACAAAATAAAATCCCACAAATTTCAAATGTTAGCAGATCAAGACCGGGTAAAACTCATTTAGTAAGGCAAGCTCCAAGTCTGGTCGCTAATAGATACAACATGATAAATGATATTGTTGTCAAACTTGAAGATAATTCTTATATATTATTTGATACCAAATACAAGAAAATATACAATACCAAAATACAAGAAGAAGAGGATATTGACCCTGTATATAATATTTCACAATCTGATATTTACCAGATGGTTTCGTATGCGGTTGGTAGTGGCATTTCAGACCTTGGCTTAATATATCCGGCTTTACCTTTTGAACCGCAAAAAAATGAACTACCTGTTTACGAAATACAAGATGAATTTACGAATGATACAGTAATAAGAATCCATCCTTTTAAAGTTGATGTAGTGCATAGTGATGGATTAGAATTAGAAGTATCAGGCAAGCTTGAAAATTTATTCGAATCAGTACATCAAAAGTTAATAAACCAATTAAATGAATCTGTCAAAACAATAAAAAATATTTGATCTGAGTTTACCTGAAAAGCATAAAAAGTCTTTTTCAATATTCAAGTAAAAAACACTCGATTCCTAAGTGGTAAATCACATTTTTACAAGACATGGTAAACTTCCCTGTTTTTCAGACAATTCAAAATCATTTTCACGAATAAACATTATAAAGGTAGATAAATTTCCCCCAAAATTTTTTCTTCAACTTTTGACCACATTAATTTAATAGCGGTCGCGTTTTAGATTTTCGATTAATTCTTTACCCACTTCTTCACTAGCCACTGGAAATAGATTACCATGCCCCACAACGTAATGACCATCAAATTTAACAAGTCGGTATTCTCCTTCTACATGAATGACCATACCATCAGTAAATGATAATTTTTTAACTTCTAAGCAATCGCTTAAAAGTTCAATTTCTTCTGGTAACATCTCAACTACTTTACCCAATTCGTTCCAAAAAACTAGAATTGTTTCAGAATTTATTTTTTTGATTTCACCGATATAGTTCCCCCAACTTTTACTGATACCTATACCATTTGATCTAACAAATTGACCTACTTTATATTTCATCTACCAATGCTACGAGCTATTGATCGAATAGTGAGCTGTTTTTGTATTTTTTTCTAAAATTTTTATTGTGGTTTTGGTGCAAGTCTGTATTTGCCCCCTTTTTTATAAAAATTTTTAATCAAGGTTTTGGGTATATGATTGAAGCTGGCTTCAGACTTATAATAGTTTAAAAGCCCCCCAGGGATACGGAAGGGAGGGGCTACCCAAGGATCAATATTGCTTGGTTCTGAAGGGAGGGAGCTATCGACTATTAACAATATAATTCCGGTCTATTGTAATATAAAATCTTCTACTATTCTTATTATAGTTGATAGAATATTCATTTACTAATTTAGATGGAATCATACGACTTATGCGTTCATTTAACCGAGATACTTTTTGTCTAAAGGAATCTTTTGCGTTTTTAATTCCTTTTTCAATAGTAGAATTTATTTTCTTAACGTTCTCATCCTCGGATTTATCAATATAGTAATGTAATTTATTCTCGACTTCATTAAATAAAAATCCAAAAGTGTTTGCCATAGATTTTAATACCGTGGGTTCAGTACGTTCTGTTGATTCCTCTTCTTGAAATAATTTCAAAATCTCGTCATGTTTAGATTTATCCTGAAGATTTTCAAATTGAATACCCTCTGGATATTTAAGGATTAGTCTATAAATTACTCTTTCGGCTAAATCAAATTTTAAATCAACTCCTTCATATTCATCAATCGTAAAACAATTGATTCCATTATTATGATCAAAATTAATTGTAACATAAGTTGAAAATATTTCTGATCGTTCCCTGGTTAGCACACCTAACCTTATTCTCTCAAATTGTTGAAGAATGAAGTACATATATGGATAAGATGAGAAATTGTTCTCCAACATCCGAGTCAATAAGTTTTCAGATACATCAGCTGTTCGAATTTTTAAAAGAAAATCTTTTTTATTTGTGCAATTATCCATTACACATCCTTTTTGAATATTGTTATTTACAAATTTCCTCATTGTCTCTCTGTGATTGAATAGTAAATGTCTCAAAATCCAGGAATAGGTTTCGTAACAGATTGCTAATTCATAATTAAATTTTTCTGAAAAAATATTTGTCCAATCACTACACTGGATAAAAACATTCTTAATGTCATCGTCACAATAACCAAAGTAATTACTGGTGTTAAATTGGTTTGTTAGAAGAATAACTATTTCTGAAGAAGCTATTTTATCTCTTGTTCGGATTGATTCACAAACATCAAAATATCTTTTAAAATCATTTCTATCGTATGGTGTCCCATCCGTATTTATTCTCTTGATATGACTTGCCATTTCATTTCTGTCGGTTATAATATCCACATCCTTTGTTGGATCAACAGCATGACCAATAAATTTTATTGGATTCGGTTTGTTTTTATCTTTTAAATAATTCAGATATGAACTAATGTTATCGAAGGTTCCACAACCGAGATCACTATTTCTTACAAGATGTACATTCATTTGATTCCTTTTTTCAAAGTTAGCTAACTTTTTTATACCCACTAGCGACCGCAACTTGCGGAAGTCCAGACCCAAAAATTTATCTCCTGTACCTTAGCGGTAAGCTTTTGTGAAAGTTATTAACCATTTGTAAAACAGGTAGATATGTCAGAAAAAAAGAAAAAAGGGGAAGAAAGTTCAACAAGTAATAACGGCATGAATTATTATTCAAATTCTACCCAGTTACCAAAATTTGAAGGTGAGTCAAAATCAATTGAATCTGATCAATTTGAATATGTTTCTGATCGAACCTCATTTTATGATTTTGATCGTTCATACGACTTTATTAGAGGTGAATTAACATCCTATTTTGATGAGATAAATTCGTACGATGTTAGGACATCAACAATGGTAAATAAGTTTGAGGAGATCCAAAATCATTATTTTAAACCGATAAAAAATCTTGATTTAAATCTTTTAAAAGAAGGTCTTTGGAATTTTGATAATCTACACGACAAAGAGTTGACGATTCAACAAATTCAATCGATTGAACCAGTATTAATACGAGGTGACAAGAATTGGATACACTACCGTAGAATGATTCATAGTGCGGAGTATTCATCTGGAGTTGGTAGATCATTAAAGTATTATATAATTGATAGGAATTCCAAAAAACTTCTTGGTTTAATAGAATTGTCAAGTGACTTTGGTTCTCTTGGTTCTCGGGATATACATCTAGGTTGGACACACGAAAATCGATTTAATGATGGAAAACTAAACAATACAGCAATACTAAGTACGTGTGTAAGTGTACAACCGTTTGGTCATAATGTGTTGGGAGGAAAGTTAATGGCACTATTAGCTTGTTCAGATGTAGTTCGTAACGATTGGAAAACGAAATATGGAGATGAACTTCTGGGAATTACAACAACCAGTCTTTTTGGAAATCGAAATCTAACCATGTATGATGGAATGGATAAAATTTGGACAAAGTTAAATGAGACGAAGGGGGATGTAATCCCAAATCTACCGGGGGAACTATTCAGACACATAAAGAACATTTTAAAGAAGTGTTTTCCGAAGGAATTGAAACAAGCTGAATCAAAAACAACTCCCAAACAAAAGGTACTAAATCTGATTCTCGACAAGTACAGTATTCCTAGAAAAGATTGTACACATGGGTATGAGAGAGGGGTATATTTCAGTGAGTTTTATAAGGAGACCAAACAGATCTTGTGTGGTTCTGATATTCCCCCCATTTTAACTCCAATCTATAAATCAACAGTGAATGACCTCTTTCAATATTGGTTAACTCAATCGATTACAAGATATGAAAAACTCCATAAAAAGGGGGGGCTTAAAAATGACATTTTATTCTATGACAATTTAATTTAATAACCTATGAAAACAGTAATTAAAGTATCACCTTCGATTTTGAAGTATAATGATGAGAAACAAAAAATTCTTAGTTCCACACCGATTAACTATCAGAAAATTAAATCTAACATTCAAAAGGTTGGAATTTTAGAACCACTTTTAGTTGATAAGGAATCTTACATAGTCATATCAGGAAATGTAAGACTGAGAATAAGTATTGAGTTGGGATTATTAGAAGTACCGGTTATTTTCAGTGATACTCCTTTCGACATGGTAATGTCATTATCTACAGATGTAACGAGAGAAAAAACTTGGGAGGAAAAGTATTTGATTCATCAATTTATGGTAAAAAATCTTCAAATTAAACAAGGTCAACGTTCAGATTTGTTTCCCGAAAAAAAGGAAAAATTAAAAATATTGGAAGAGAATTCACCACTGACCAAATCAGAAATAAATAAAATTAATCGAATTAAAAAACATTATGGAGAAGAGAAAACCGAAGAAATAATCAAAGACATTGACAATGGGTCTACCACATTTAATACAGAGATTGAGCGTTTGAACAATAAGACGAATAAAACTCTTTTTAAAGTCGAAAAGGTTGTCAAACTCAATTCTCTTTTTGATGATGACTCATTGGATAAAATAAGTCAATTAATTAAAGATGGTTCGGTTATCGTTTGTTCTGATCCAACAAGAAGTTACTTGGATTTTTACACGAAGGTTCGGGAATTTAAATTGGAGATATTTTATCAATACGTGAATCGACATGGGGTTATCTTTTATCACCTAATATGTAAAGGGTCTAGTGTTTTACCTGATTTAGAATTGGGGGAAATACATGAGATTGATGATGTGATTCGTAGTTTGGATTATCCAGAAAAAATGGTCGCTTAACCTTTAAGCGGATAGACAAAAGTTAAATAGGTGGTAGGAAGCATACTTGTTTCTAACAATTAATCTTATCACACAATCTTTTTACTTGCATTGGGGTGAATAATTTACCTTTCGATGTACGAAATCCATTTTCATTTAGACTATTTGCTTTTTGTTGAAGTGTTCCAGAAATGGCGGTAAGATAGGCTCTTGCACGTATATTATTTTCATTTTTTTGTGCTATCATAATCCGTGCTGACACACCTTTTAATCGATGTTCTTTTTTAAAATTCTCAGATTTTCCTAGTTTCACACCTTGTTTTTTCTTTATTGCAAGTGCGGATTTTGTTCTTATACTAATTAATTTCCTCTCCTCTTGTGCAATGGCTGAATAAATATGAATTGTAAATTCAGTTGCTGTCGGCATATCACAACAAATAAATTTAACCCCACCGTCCATTAACTCCGATATAAAATTTACGTTCCGAGATAATCTATCCAATTTAGCAATTACAAGAGTAGCTTTTTCTTGCTTACATAATTCAATTGCTTGTTTAAGAATAGGACGATCTTTTCGTTTTCCACTCTCGATTTCGGTAAATTCTCTAAAGACCTTCTCTTTATTTAATAATTTTTGAACTTCATTTCTTTGTCCTTCCAAACCAAGTCCAGAATGTCCTTGTTTCTCTGTCGAAACTCGGTAGTACGCTACATACTTCATATAAATTCAATTTAAATTTGGAAAAATAACATCACTAGAACGTTCGTTTATGTTTTGTTAAAATTTGATAACTCCACCATAATAGAAGAATTACAACTTTTAAAAATTAAAATATGGTAACAGATTATCCCTTCTTCTCCTGTAAAAAGACACCAATACATCAACATTGAATTGGTTTATGTGCAACTTAATTGCACTCAACAAGAAACTAATTTCCTTTAAATCATATTTGTCTGGATCTTTACCACAGTAAGAAATCATCACTCGAGCGATTTTGTAATCCGATGGTTTGTGCTTATGAATTAAAAAATGCCGGTGCTGGATATATACATAGTTTAGCAGGTGTCGCTGGTTGCTCGACAGGTTGGTAAGGGGGTCTTTAAAATCACTCATTATATAACATTTTAATCAGTTTGACGTCTAAATCAGAATATTTGAGAACTTCATTGCTACCTTGGTAAAAGCAACTATTAGGATATCTCCAGCTGTCGGCAAAAAAACCAAGTGCCTGCGTTTGCTCTTCACGTATTGTCTCTAAAAGGTCAGTCAAACCCTCAATTTTGTCAATATTTATAAGAATTCTTGATGAAATAATTTCATTTTCCCCTCTGGTTTTAGTCATATAAAATCCCTCGCAATTTTTGAGTTTATCAATTCTTTTTAAATCTGGGTTTTCAAAAATAAATGATTCATAATCACCAAAATAAATTATCATATTGGCATCACTACGATTTTCAATTACTGAAATTTCAATTGGTTCAATTATACTATTTAAATCACTAGCAATATTTTTTACCTCATTCAACATAAATGGTTCGTAGTTACCGTACACAAAAACTTTAACGTCTTTCTTATATTTTTTTGGTGACCTTGGAGTTGGGTTTAATTCACTTTTAGTACATATTTCATTAAAATATTTAATCTCCTCCTCTGAATACCCTTTTGATTTAAAATTTTCGGTTTTGTTGTAAGTGTCTGATTCAGTTTGGTTAAACGATATCAGACCGATGATAAATCCTAAACAAGTAAATAAAAACAATTGCCTCATTCCGAAAGATAAAAGCAACTGCCCAGGCCACCAAAAAAAATTGAATAAAAAAATGAATCACTCAAATGATCCCTATCTTAAAGGTTTTGAATCTTGAACTTGTAATTTACATGAAGGAAATCATGTGCAAAAACCAACGGTGCCTCGATATGTTTTAACTGGTTTTCCTTTTCAATTATGTCAAACCTTAACTCACCCTCATACTCCAAATCAAATAGATAGTCGTAAAAATCCATAGAAATAAACATTAGTAATTTCTGAATGTCATACCCATAAAGATTTACCGATACCTCATCGATTCCAATATCAACACACAAAGCGAGTGGTATTGGGTCATTTACCATTAGTGTGGAGTACTTTATAAGTTTTATTATACCATTTATTATCGGTTCGATTTCCCTTTTCTTTTTAATTTTAAAAGTGTACTTAACTATCTCCAAAGGAAGGTTCAACCGTCTTATAGAAAAATAATTTTTGAGCTGTCTTTTGCTATAATAAGTTGCCATTTTCATTTTGAATTATAATTTATTCCAACTCGTACCCCCAATGTTACCATGATCCTAATAATTAATTTTTCTACGACATTATTATCGATTGTTTCTGGTAAAGTATATATGAAATGGATGTGTTTAATACTGTAAAACCATCGGTATCTAATATCCGAGAGTTGACTCCAGAAGTCGCGGTTCGAAACACCGCCGACCTTACGTTGGCTATTTGAAATCATTCGATGTATTTTGGATGTAGATCCTGCGTACCTTGATTCAAAATAGTATAACGGAATTTTAAAATTCAGACTAGTCATATTTCCCAGCGAATTTCACCCCATAATGGTTCAGTTTATTTTCAAATTGATTACTGGTAATAACAGTAATATCTGACATCAGATTATTGAATAGAGGATGAGGAATCTTTTTAATTATATTGGAATTAGTAATTCCCAGATGGATTGGTACCAATTCAATAATTAACTCCTCTTTACTTAATTCCTTTATTTGGTACTCTCCCCATGAATCATTTTGAATGACCTGAGTTAAAACATTTCTCACTTGGTGTCTTGTAATATTCAACTTTTTACCAC
>Ga0315899_10002443_pt1 | contig 20593 bp, 17 predicted proteins | sample LakEriMetagenome_2_FD_203518 | JGI IMG/M metagenome (GOLD analysis project Ga0315899, IMG submission 203518) | Freshwater fungal communities from buoy surface, Lake Erie, Ohio, United States - Buoy 4 MA112 | ecosystem: Environmental > Aquatic > Freshwater > Lake | place: USA: Lake Erie, Ohio... | reverse complement strand
GCCGGCCCCGCCCAAGGCGGGGGCGCGTGAACGCCCATGCGGAACGCGGCCTTCAGGGCCGCGTTTTGCTTTTGGGCAGTTTTTAGCGGAACATTATTCCACCGCCGCCCGCCGGGACTTGCCTAAAGTCAAATCTTCCCGACGCAGGACGCGGCATAGGACGCTTCGGACGAGACGCAAAATCCGTCCGTCGCGCGAGAGGGAACGCCATGCTGGATCAGGCCGCAGGTTCAACCGGACCCGAAGACGAGATTTTCGATCTCTATTCGGACATCGACGAGAATCCTTTTCCGCTCTACGAGCGGCTGCGCGAGCATTATCCCTGCTATTGGACCAAGACCGGCAAGGCGTGGGTGCTCTCGCGCTATGACGACGTGCTGCGCGCCGCGCAGGATTGGGAGACCTTCTCGTCCGCCAACGGCAATCTGATCGACGAAATTCCCGGCCGCGCCGGCGGCACTCTGGGCACCACCGATCCGCCGCGCCATGACCGCCTGCGCGCGCTGGCGCAAGCCGCCTTCATGAAAAAGAACAACGAACATCTGGCGGGGCCCACCCATGACATCGCCAACGCCGCGCTCGACGACCTCGTGAAGCGCGGGCGCTTCGACTTCATCGCCGATTATTCAAGCCTCATCACGGTGGGCGTGCTGTTTCGCCTGCTGGGCCTGCCCCATCAGGACCCCGCCGACATCCGCGACAAAGTGGTTCTGTCGATCTCCACCGACCGCAAGAACCGCGGGCGCAATCCGCAGCTCGACGCGGCCTTCAAATGGATCACTGACTTCATCACCGAGGAAGTCGCCAAGCGCCGCAAGACGCCGCAGGACGATCTCATCACGCGGCTTGCGGAGGCCGAGATCGACGGCGACCGCCTCTCCGAACGCGAGATCGTGCTCACCACCGGCACGTTCGTGATGGCGGGCGTGGAATCGCTCTCCAGCTTCATGTCGGTCTTCGCGCTGAACCTGTGCCAGCACCCGGAGGCTCGCGCGCGTTGCGCCGCCGATCCTGCGCTCATCCCCAAAGCGATCGAGGAATCGCTGCGCTACAACACCTCCGCGCAGCGCTTCATGCGCACGGTCGCCAAGGAGACCGTGCTGCATGGCCAGACGCTGAAAGTCGGCGACAAGGTGATCCTCGCCTATGGATCGGCCAATCGCGACTGGCGGAAATTCCCCAACCCGGACGTCTATGACATCGACCGCAATCCGCAGGGTCATGTCGGTTTCGGCTCAGGCAAGCATTTCTGCCTCGGCAACCAGATGGCGCGTTTCATCACCCAGATCTCCATGGAGGAGTTCCTCGCGCGCATCCCGAACTTCAGCCTGACGGGCGAACATTTCGACTGGGTCCCGTCGTCGAACTTCCGCAGCCCGAAGAAACTGCCGATAGAAATCGTGCAGGGCGGCTGACGCCAGCTTGCGGCGCGCGTCTTACGCAGCCTGAGGCTCGGCGAGCCCGCCGGACGCCTCGACGGCGGAGGACTGCGCCGGGCCTGATTGCGCGCCGCCTGCATGCGCCGAGCCCAAATGCGCCGAGCCCATATGCGCAGGCGCGGAACTGATGCGCCCTGCTCCCATTGCAGCAGCCGGGGCGCCCATATGAAGCGCCACATGTTCCCGGGCGCGCGCAAGCACCGCCTCGTCGCGCCGGTCGCCGCGGAACGGCGCAAGCAAGGTCAGCCAGAGAATGCGCAGGTCCACGAGAGGTCCGGCGTTGCGCACGTACCAGGCGTCAAGGGCGCCTTTTTCCTCCGGCGTCACGAGCTTGCCGCCATGCACCTGCGCCCAGCCCGTGAGGCCGGGTGGAGCCAGCAAACGCAAGGCGCCGTCTGGCGGCATGTCCGCCGGCAAGAGCGGCCGCGGACCGATGACGCTCATGTCACCGCGCAGAATGTCGAACAATTGCGGCGCCTCATCGAGCCGCGTGAAGCGCAGGAAACGGCCGATGGGCGACAGGCGCTCCGCATCGCTGCGAATCCGCCCCGAGCGGCTGACGGGGGCGCCAAGCGTGCGGAACTTGTGCACGAAAATGGACCGCCCCCCGCGGCCAACGCGCTCCTGCCAAAAAATGAGCGGCAAGCCGACATCGACCAGAACCGCGAGCGCCACGAGCACGAGCACCGGCGCGAGAACCACGAGGCCGACCAGCGCCAGCGTCAGGGCGAGCGCGGTCACGAGCCGCGGCGCCAGCGGATTGACGCGCAGCGCCTCACGCAGCATGTCCTGCGCGCGCGCGATCTCCTCAGGCTCTTCATTGCCCAGCGCGCGATCAGCGAAAGCGACGGCGAGGGCGGCGCGGCGCGGATCGAGCTCGAAAGCCGCCTCCGGCTTGCGCGCGCCCAACGCGTCGCCCAGCGCAACGTAAAAGGCGCCCCAGCCCAGAAGCCCGCAGACAAGGACGGCGCAGGCCAAACCCGCGAACCGGCGCGCGCGATCGATGAAGGCGATGTCGGTCGTCGTCATGGCGCGCCTCCCTTGGCGCCCTCGCCGCGCGAGCGCGCGAACGGCCAGCGGATGAGCCGCGCGCGCAGCCGGCGCAAAAGGCCGCGCAAGCCCTGCCCCGGCGCCGCGCGGCTGGCGCGGGTCCAGCCGCGCGGATGGCGCGCCCATGAGAGAAACTGCGCGGCCGCATCAGGCTGCGGGGCGGCTGGGGCGGTCGGCCCAGCGGCGCCCTCTTTGGCGACGGCGGCCCATGCGTCGATCGCGCGTCGCGCGAACGGCTCGCGCCAGTTCGATCCCGCGCGATCAGGATGAAGCCACAACATCAGCAGGCGAAAATGATCGCGCGCGAGTTGACGATCAGCCTCGGGGGCGAGGCCAAGCGCGCGCCAGGCGCCCGCCTCCGGATGCAGGATGACTTGCTGCACGTAGAGTTCGCAAGCGGCGGCGAGATCACGGCGCCGCACGCCGAGCGGCCGCGCAAATGCGCGCGCGCGATCCAGCGCCAGCGGGTCGCCGGCGAGCAGGCGCAGGACGAGCGTCACGTCGTCAGGCAAGGGCTGGGCGCGCAGGCGCTGCGCCAGACGCGGAGACCGCGCCAGCGCCAATGCAGCGTCCAGCGCGCCGCCCGCACGCGCTTCGCTCGCCGCGCTCATTTCCGCTCCAACGCCTGTTCAGGCCCACGGCCGTAAGCATAATAGCCGCGGCCATGAGGGCCGGCGCCGGCGCCATAGGCGTATCCATATCCATATCCATATCCGTATCCATAGCCATATCCGTACCCCGCTGAGGAGGGATCGAACTTGCTGAGCACGCCGCCCACGAGCCGCGCGCGCGCGAAGTGCAGCCGGCGCAAGGCGTCGCGCGCCATGGCGCGCCGCGTGCGCCCGGCCTCCACGACCATGAGGGCGCCGGCGCAGGCGCTGCCGATGATCGTGGCGTCGGCGAGGCCCATCACGGGCGGCGCGTCAACGATGACCAGATCGAAAGTCTCCGACGCGGTGGACACGAGCGCAGCGAAGCGCGGGCCCGCCAAAAGCTCCGCAGGGTTGGGCGGCACGGGGCCTGACGTCAGAACGCTCACGCCCGACAAGCCGTAAGACTTGTCGCAAGAGCGGACATGGCTCGCGATCTCCCCTGAGCCGGAAAGATAATTCGACAGGCCGGCAGCGTTTTCGAGCCCGAGCTGCTTGTGGACCGAGGGATTGCGCAGATCGGAATCCACCAACAGAACGCGCAGGCCGAGCTGCGCGAAATTCGCCGCGATGCAGACGGCGGTCGTCGTCTTGCCTTCGCCCGGCTGGGAGGATGTGACCATCAAAGATTTGGGCGCGCCCTCGGCCGTCGAGAATTGCAGCGCCGTGCGCAGAGAAGGATGCGCCTCCGCAAAAGCGGACATGGGATCATCCTTCAGGACGGCGGCCGCCGGCTTGTCGACGTCCAGCATGGGCGCCACGCCAAGAACGGCGAGGCCCAGACGCTCCTCAAGATCCTCCACGTCCTTAAACGTGTCGTCGAGCGCCTCGCGCACAGCGATGGCGCCCGCGGCGGCGGCGAGGCTGGCGATGAGCGAGAGCGCGAGATTGATGACAAGCGATGGCCGGTCATGCTTGATGGGCCGTTCCGCGCGGTCGATGACGGAGACGTTATTGGTGTCCACGTCGCCGGCCACGCCCAGTTCGCGGAATTGCTGGAGCAAGCCTTCATAGAGCGAGCGCGCGGCGTCGACCTCGCGGGCGAGGATGTTCAACTCGACGCTGCGTCCGCGCGCCTCCAGCGCCTCCGCCTTCAATTCGTCGAGTTTGTCTTGCAACGCGCTCTCCTGAGCGCGCGCGGCCTCATATTGCGCACGGATGGCTTCCTTGACGAGGGCCACCTGCGCCTTGATGTGGCGCTCGGTGTCAACGATCTGCGCGCGCAGCGCCTGCATTTCCGGAAACGCAGGCTTCAGCACGTTCAGCTTGTCCTGATAGATGGCGTTGAGCTGGGCGAGACGTTCGCGCGCGGTCTGAATCACCCGGTCGCTTTGCGCCTGCGGCAATTCGAGCCCGTCGGCCGCCTGCGCCTGCACCCACAATTGCTCCTGCTTGACGCGCTCGGTCGTCGCCAGCGTCAGGGCCGCCTGAACGCCCTGCAGGCTGAGATTGTGCGACTTCTGTTCGTCGAACTCCACGATGCAGCGCTGCTGGGCGTATTCGATGAGCTGCTTCTCGCTGTCCTGCAACTTGATCTTCAATTGTTGCAGGCGCTCCTCAAGAAAATTGCGCGCATGCTGCGACACGTCGAAGCGCCGGTCGAGCAACGAGCGCTCATAATGTTCGGCGATGGCGATGCTGATGCGTTGCGCCCATTCGGGACTGCGGCTGGCGAAGCGGATGCGCACGAGGGAGGACATGGGCACCGGCTGGACGGTGAGCTCCCGCATCACCCGCTCCACCGCCTCGCGCTGACGTTCGCGCAGCAGGTCGGGATCGCTCTCCTCCTGCGCCGCCCCGCCGAAGGACATAAGCCCGCCGCGCTCCACCTCAAGATAGCCCGATTGCGGCAGATTGAGCGCGGTGACGACGCGTTCGGCCAGCGAACGGCTGCGGATCAGCTCATATTGCGTCTGATAGAATTGCGGATCGGCGCCGCCGTCGACGAGGGGCTGCTGGGAGTTGACGACCTTGGGCGCCGCGCGGTCGATCTTCACCACGGTCGCCGCGCTGTAGACGCGGGGGGTGAGCGCCGTCACGACGAGCCCAAGCAGCAGACCCACGCCGGCGAAAGACGCGATCATGGTCCGATGTTTGACGGCGAGGGTGAGGAAGCGCAGCAGCATGTCGCGCAGCGCGGACTGCCGCAGGTCCGTCTCGCCGTGGAAGACTTCGGCGGCGATCTCCTGACCGCGCGCGGGCTCGCGCACGGCGGGCGCCGGGCCGTTGCGGCCTGCGGGGAGCTGATAAAAATTCATGCGTCACGCCAAAAATGACGAAAGCGGCCCGCGCTTTCAGAACAAACGAAAGAGGCCGGCCACAGGCAAGGCCTCGCGAAACTGCTTCCAGGCGGTGCGCGCGGAGGATTCATCCACCACCACCGTGTCGCCGCCAAAGACCGGCGGATCAGCGGCCCGCCCGTCGCGGATCGCCGCGACGTCGAAGCGCGCGACGGTGCGCCCCTGTTCGGTCGGGCGGAAAATCATGACGCCGGACTGATCGGCCGTGTCGGTGAAGCCTTGAGCCTCGGCGATGACGCTGAGCAGCGTCGTCGCGCCCTTCATCTGCACGAAGCCGGGCTTGCGCACCGCGCCGTCGACCGTCACGCGCAGACCCACTGCGTCGCGGATGAACACGCTCACCTGCGGCGATTGCAAATAACGCGCGCCCAGCCTGCGGGTGACCTCGGCCTCCACCTCGCGCACGGTGCGCCCGGCCGCAGGCACCCCGCCGATGAGGGGAAGGGAGATCATGCCCGCGCCGTCCACCTGCACGGTGCGGTTGAGGTCCGGCACCTGATAGACCGAGACGTCGAGCACATCCTGCGCGACCAGTCGGTAATCGGCGCGGCTCGCGGTCGCCTGTCCGGCGGGCGCGGACGCGGCGGCGGGCCGCGGCGAGTGCGGGCCCTGAGCGGGAGACGGCGCCACGGTCGCCGCACGCCCCGATTCCGCCCTGTCGGCTCCCGCCTCAAGCCCGCCCTCGGCGGAGAGGCCGGCGAAATCGCCGCCGGGCCCGCAGGCTGCAAGAAGAATCAGCGCCCCAAGGGCCGCCGCCAAAGCCCCCGCGCGCATCACGCGGTCCGCCATAAATCGGCGACGGAGCGCCAGAACGAGCCGCCGGCGGCCGCAGTCTCCGCAGGCGCGCGCGGCGGCGCCGGCGCGGCGGAGGGCGGCGCGTTCGTCAGGGCGACGTGGGGGCGATGGATGAGGAGATTGTCCGCCTCCGCCTTGCCCATGCGGCGCGCGAGCATGTCATGAGCTTTGCGCAAACGCGGCGGGCGCACCCGGTCGTCGTGCGCATCGCTCGCCACGACATGCACCATGCCCTCGTCCAGCATGCGCTCGGCCCAGTAACGCGCCTGCGAGCCGAACTGGCCTTCAAGCGAGCCCGCGGTGATCTGCATCCACACGCCGGCGCGAAACAGACGCTCAATCACGTCGAATCTGCGTTCGATCCAGGTCAGCCGCTCGGGATGGGTGAGTATGGGATGATAGCCGGCGGCGGCGATGTCGAAGAAAACGCCGTCGAGACGCGGGGGCGCGACATGATGAGGCGGTTCGACCAGCACGTAACGCGACCCGTTGAGCGACAGCGCCTCGCCGCTGCGCAGCCGGGCCGTCACGTCCGGCGCCACATGCACGTCGGCGCCGGCGACCAGTTGCAGCGGCACTCCCGCCTCGTCGAAGGCGAGCTGCAACGCCTCCACACGCGCGATCACGTCCGGGCCGCGGTTGTCATAGACGCCGGGCGTCATGTGCGGCGTGCAGGCGATCGTCGTGACGCCCTCGGCGACGGCGATCCGCGCCATGGCGAGCGATTGGTCGAGATCGCCCGCCCCGTCGTCCACGCCGGGCAAAATATGGCAATGAATATCGAGCAATAGAGAACTCCTGAAAGGCGTTCTTTTACTCGCTCAAGCTCATGCCGTCAATGCAAGTCAAGTCGAAGCGTTCCACGCAAGCCGCCGCAAGGGCGCCGCAACGTCCTGCGCGAGCGTCGAAAACCGTGGCGCAATTGTGCGCGCGCGCCGGCGCGCCTATGATCGGGGCAACGAAAACCCGGGAGGATAACGCTTTGACCCATCCCCTTACGCGCGTCGCCGCCGTTCTCGCGACGACGTTCGCCTCCGTCGTCGCCGCGCAGGCGCAGACCGTCGCCGAATTCTACAAGGACAAGTCGATCTCGATCATCGTGGGCTATGGCGCCGGCGGCGGCTATGACGTCTATGCGCGCGCGGTCGCCCGCCACATGGGCCGGCATATTCCAGGCGCGCCCGCCATCGTCGTGCAGAACATGCCCGGCGCCGGCTCGCTTCGCGCGGCCAACCACATTTACAACGCAGCCCCGAAGGACGGCACGGCCCTCGCGACCTTCGGACGCAACATGCCCATGCTCGGCGTGCTCGGCGGCAATCCCAACGTGCAGTTCGACGCGCGCAAGTTCACATGGATCGGCTCGCCCACCAGCGCGCAGGACGATTCCTACATGCTCTGGGTGCGGCGCGACGCGAAGACCAAGACGCTGGAGGCCGCCACGAAACCCGGCGGCGAGGCGCTCGTTCTGGGCGGCACGGCGGAAGGCTCCACCGACACCGACGTCGCCGTGCTGATGCGCATGACCATCGGCCTCAACGCCAAAGTCATCACCGGCTACCCCGACAGCAACGCCATCAACCTCGCGCTCGAACGCGGCGAAGTGGAAGGCCGCTTCATTGGCAAATCGGCCGTCGCCTCCACCAAGCCGGAGTGGCTGAAGCCCGACGGGCTGATGGTTCCCTTCCTGCAATTCGCCCGCGCCACGCGCCACCCCGAGTTCCCCAACGTGCCCACCGCGCGCGAGAAGGCGAAAGACGCGACGGCGCTGCGGCTCATCGAACTCGCCGAAATTCCTTACGTGCTCTCGCGCCCCATCGTCGGCCCGCCCAACATTCCCGCCGACCGCGCGAAAGCCCTGCAGGACGCGCTCCTGGCCATGTGCAAAGACCCCGTCTTCCTGCAAGAGGCGGAGAAGCTGAAGATCGACGTGAGTCCCGTGGGCCCGGCGGAAGCGCTGGAGATGCTCAATCGGCTCGCCGAGGCGCCGCAGGAGCTGAAGGACGAAATCAAGAAACTGCAAGGCGGGGGCTGAGAACCACGCCATGCAGACGCGTGAAATCGGCAAGACGGGACTGAAGCTCTCCGTCATCGGCTTCGGCTGCGGCGGCAACGCCGGGCTGATGGTGCGCGGGGCGCCCGCCGAACAAACGCGCATGGTGGCGCGCGCGCTGGAGCTTGGGATCAATTACTTCGACAACGCCCCCGACTACGGCGCGGGGCGCGCTGAAGAAGCGCTGGGGCGCGCGCTGAAGGAGATCGGCGCGCGGCCCATGCTCAACTCAAAAGTGGAGATTCGCGCACGGGACCTGAACGACGTCGCCGGCCATGTGGTGCGCTCGGCGGAGGAAAGCCTCAAGCGACTCGGCGTCGAGCGGCTCGACGTGTTCCAGATCCACAATGGCCCCGCCCTGCGCGACCCCGGCCTTGCGGGCGAAGTCTATACGCAATTGCAGATCGATCATTTCACCGGGCCGAACGGTGCGATGGAAGGGCTTGAGCGACTGCGGCGCGCCGGCAAGATCGGCTGCGCCGGCTTCATCTGCCGCGGCAATGACGCGAGCGAAGTCGTTCAGCTTATGGAGACGGGCGCCTTCGCCATCGTCAACGTGCCCTACACTTTGTTCAATCCCACGGCGGGCGCGCCAAAGCCCGCGGGCCTCAAGGTTAAAAAGGATTTCGGCGCCGTCATCGCCCATGGGCTTGCGCGCGGCGTGGGCGCGGCGATCTATTCGCCGCTCGCCGGCGGCTATCTGACGGACGACGCGCTGCGCGGCGACGCGCGCCATCCGCTCGCCCGCGGCCCGCGCGAGGCGCCTGAGATCGGCGCGCGCTATCGCGACATGGCGCGGCAGGTGAGCTTTCTTGCGCGCGAGGCCGGACACACGCTGGCGCAGGCCGCCTATCGTTTCATCCTCGATCATCGCGGCGTGACGACGGCGCTCGGCGGCTTCTCTTCCCTCGAACAGCTTGAGGAAATCGCCGCCATGGGCGAAGCCGCGCCCCTGTCAGACGCTGACCGCGCGCGACTCAGCGCGATCTGGGAGAGCGACTTCCAGACGTAAGGCGGCGCGCATGAAAAAGGCCGGAGGACGAAGCCTCCGGCCTTTGTTCATCACAGAACGCGCACGCTTATTCGGCGGGCTCTTTCTGACCCTTCGCATTGGCCGCGATCTGATATTCTTCGACGCGGCGATGCAGGTCCTTCACGAGTTCAAGCGCGGGGCCGTAACGATCCGCGTCGTCGCTGCCAAAACCCTTGTGATACATTTTGCGGAACGCCTGCGTGAAGAACAGCGTGCGCGTGGCCCAGTCGGGCGCGGCCCAGTCGTCGTAAGGCGACAGACAGGAGCCGTAGAGAATATCCGTCTCCTCACGGAAATAGTTCATCGGATCTTCGCCGCGCTCCACGCGCGAGATCTGCTCATCGAGCTGCCTGCGCAGGAAGACGATGGGGAGGTCCGTGCGGCCGAGCAATTCCTTCGAGCGATCCGTAATCGGGCCCTGCGCAACCCAGACGATGGCGTCCTGCGCAAGCACATAGTCGAGGATCTTGCGCCCGTGCTCGTCCTCAGTCGGCGGCTCATACCAGGGCACGGTGTCCTGTTTGGGCGCCTCGACGCCCGGAGGCGCGGCGTAAACCTGATAGCAGATGTGCAGCGTGTGCGTGTCATCCATCGGCACGCGGATCTGATATTCGCTGCGCGGCGAGCCGGTCCGGCCCGTCTGCGTGTAGAAGGGGAACATCACGGTCGAGTGACGATCCACGCGATCATCCGGCGAGCCCAGCGCCTTTGAATAGACGATGCCCTTCTCAAAGCCATATTCCGTCGGCTTGGCGTAAAGCTCCTTGATGCCGTCGGCCCAGCTCTTGCGCTTGTGGATCGTGTGGTCGCCGCTGTCGGCGGAACGCTCCTTCAGCTTGCCGTCGCGCTCCAGCACATATTGGAACAATTCGCCATGCGCCCACACGCTGTGCGTCGGGTCGCCCGTGTTCTCCTGGCATTGCAGCCAGTTGCAATCGAGCACGTTGAACGCGATCTGACGAATGGCGTTCGGCCAGACGAACAAATCCCATTTCGGCAAAGCGGGCGCGGGCAGCGGGCCCATATAGGCGAAGATCATGCCGCCCAGCGCCTTCACCGGATAGCCTTTGAGCTTGCGGTTGATCTTGCCCTTCGGGTTCAGCTCCATGGGACGTTCGGCGCATTCGCCGGTCTCGTCGTAAAGCCAGCCGTGATAGGGGCAGCGCAGGCCGCATTCGTCGGGAATGCCGTATTGCATGTCCACAAGACGATGCAGGCAGCGGTCGCCGATCAGTCCGAGCTTGCCGCTCTTGTCGCGGTAAAGCGTGAGGTCTTCGCCCAGCAGGCGCACCCTGCGCACGGGATTGTCGTCGAGCTGGCTCTCGGCGGCGAAGGGAATCCAATAGCGGCGCATCAGTTCGCCGCAGGGCGTGCCCGGGTCAACGCGCGTCAGCCTCTCGTTCTGTTCAACGGTCAGCACCGTGACGTCCTCCCTCGTGTCGTTTGTATGTGCGGAAAATGCCACTCCAACGCCACAGGGTCAACTCACGCGCGCATTGACGCAGCCCGCGCGACAGGCGCAAACTGTTCGCAACAGAACAAGCCGCACGCGCTCTTGCGCGAGGACTCGGCGCGTCGGGGAGGATCGGATGAAAGCGAAGACTTTTGCGCGCGCAGGCGCCGCGGTTTGGGCGGCCGCGCTGGCTTTCGCCGGATCAGACGCGCGTGCGCAGACGCAAGACCCGCTCGCGGATTTCTATACAGGCCGACAGGTGCAGATCATCGTCGGCTATGGCGCCGGCGCGGGCTATGATCTTTACGCGCGCATGCTGGCGCGGCGCATGGGCGCGCATCTGCCCGGCAATCCCACAATGGTCGTGCAGAACATGCCGGGCGCAGGCTCGCTGCGCGCGGCTAATTTCGTCCACGCCGTGGCGCCCAAAGACGGCGCGACCATCGCCGCCGTGGACCGACAGGTCGCGCTCTCCGCCGCGCTCGGTTACGCCGCGAACATGCAGTTCAAGGCGCAGGAGATCGTCTGGCTCGGCACGTTGTCGAGCTATGCGGACGATTCCTATAATCTGTGGGTGCGCAAGGACGCGCCAGCGCGCACGCTTGAGGATTTGCGCGCGCCGGGCGGGCCGCGGCTGAAAGTGGGCGGCTCCAGCGTCTCCTCCGGCGCCGACACGATGGCGCTCGTGCTGCGCGACGCCTTGAAGCTCAACATCGATCTTGTGAAAGGCTATCCCGACGGCGCGGCCATCGCGCTCGCCGTCGACCGCAACGAAGTTCACGCCTCCACCGCAGGCATTTCCGCGCTCGCCACGCGCCCGCAATGGCTGACGCCCGAGGGGCCGGTGCGTCCGCTCGTCGCGGTGGGGCGCACCACGCGCCATCCCATGTTCCCCGACGTGCCGCTCGCCAGCGAGCTTGCGCCCGACGATCAGGCGCGCGCGATGATCCGGATTCTTGAATTGCCTTACCGCATCGCACGACCCTTCATGACGACGCCCGGCGCGCCGCCCGCGCGCATCGCCGCCCTGCGCAAGGCCTTTCTGGCGACGGCGGCCGATCCCGCATTCCTCGCGGAGGCGCAGAAGGCGAAGATCGACATAAGCCCGCTGTCTGGCGACGAGATCACGCAGCTCGTCGCCGACATTGAAAAGAGCCCGGAAGCGGCGAAGGCGCATATGCGCTCGCTCATGGGCGGCGACGGCGCTCAATAAGCGCCGCCCCAGCGCGGGCGGCTAACGCTTAAGGAACGGGATCGCGAGATCCGCGACCATTGTCTCCGCGTCCCACGGCACGAGATGTTTGCAATCGGGCGCGATGTGCAGATCGAGCTGCGGATAAAGCTCTTTCAGCTTCATCGCGCGCTCATAAGCGTTGGCGCGGTCGTTGCGGCCGTAGATCAGGAGAAGCGGCTGCGGCAGATCCGCAAGCCGGCGCCATTGGGGCACGGCCGCCGGCTTCTTCGCGCCTGAACCAAGCTCGGAGCGCGCGACGAAGGTTTTGAAATTCCCTCCCACGCTGCGCTCGTGACGCAGAGCGAGTTCTTCGGGCGTAATCAGCTCGTGATGGAAGAGATTGGCCTCAAGAAGTTTGCGCGTGTCCTCAATGGTCGGCTCATGGGTCGCCATGCGCCGTTCAAGACGCTGCTGGGCCGCGCCTTCAAGCCCTTCCTTCTGCTCCTCGAGCGGCGGCAGGAGGCTGCCGGTGCCCAGAACCACGATATGGGAGACGCGCTCAGGCGCCTCCTGCGCGATCTGCACCGCGATGTTGCCAGCCTGCGAATGGGCGACGAAGGCCGCCTTAGCAATTCCCAGCGCATCCATCAGCGCGAGCACGGACTTGCGCCGGAAGCCGACCGAATGGTCCTCTGGCGCGTCCGACAGGCCGAAGCCCGGCTGATCGAAGGCGATGCAGCGCAGGCCCGCGGCCGCGAAGGCCGGCAGATTGCGCAAGAACACATCGGCTGATGAGCCAAGCGAAGCCCCGTGCAGAAAAATGACGGGATGGCCCTTGCCGGACTCCAGATAGCGCAGCGTCAAACCGCCCGCTGCGACGCGCTTGTCCTGAATGGTCATGGAGATCCGCTTCACTCGTCGGTGATGTCGATCCAGATAGCGCCGGGATCGGCGATCTGGAGCTTGCCGGAGGCGGTGCGCTCGAAGAAAGCGCGGCGCGCGTTCGCTTCCTTGCTGCCGCCCAGCGGCATGGGCGCGAGATAGGGGTTGGAGCCCGCCACCGCCTGCATGTCGGCGATGAAGGAGTCCATGCTCTCCACTTTCACGCCGATATGGTCCGGGCCCGGACGCTTGATCGACATGTTCTCGAAGATTGGAATCGACCAGGGCAAAATGGCGAGGGTCACGCGACCGTCCGTGAGCGCATAGCCGCCCTCCTCTGTCTTCGCGTTGGAGGCCTGAAGCTCAAAGACTTCCGCATAAAACTCCGCGCAGGCCTCCGCATTGGGGGTGCGAATTGCGAATTTGTTGAGATAGCGATCCTGCGTCCAGCTTTTCTCCGCCTGATCGGCGTAAACTTCGTTGAGCTTGCTCGTCTTCTCGGCGAGGTCGAAGACATTGCCGTCGGGATCATGGCCGGAATATTGCGCGAAGGGCCGCGTGGACGGACGCTTCACGATGTTGGCTTTGGGGAATTTCTTCTGCATGCGCGCCAGCGCCGCGTCCACGCTGTCCACTTTCATGCCGAAATGGTCGAGCCCGCCCACATAGCCGTCGCGCAGCGGATTGATGTTGAGCCCCACATAGCCGTCGCCCACGGACACGCCGTTCGCAGGGCGGCTGACCTTGCCCGACGGCTTGAGGCCGAACATCGCCTCATAGAACTTCGCCATCATCGGCCAGTTCGGGCTGTTCATGGCCATGTGATTGATCTGCGCGAACATGCTCGCGAGTCCTCCCAAGTTTGATATGGCCGCCATCATAGGCAGGCGCGCGCGTCGCGTCGAGAGCCCTCTGCCCCGCTCCGCGGAACGCCGCCCAGGTTGACGGGTCGCCCGTATGGGCGGACAATTCCTGAAAACAGGGGGAAACACGGGATGACTCGGGAGATGCGCCGCAACGGAACAGGCGCGCGCGGCCTCGCGGCCGCGGCGACGGTTTGCACATTCGCATTCGCCCTCGCCGCACCGCTCGCGCCGGCGCGCGCGCAGCAGCCGACCTTCGCCGGCAAAACGATGGACCTCATCGTCTCCACGGGCGCCGGCGGCGGACAGGACAGCGCCGCGCGCGTGGTGGCGCGCCACTGGGTCAACCATCTGCCCGGCAAGCCGACGATGGTGGTCAAGAACATGCCCGGCGCCGGCCACATCCGCGCCGCCAACTTCCTCGCCAATCAGGCGCCGAAGGACGGAACCGTGATCGGCGCCATCGTGCCCGCCTTCCTGCTCGCTCAGGTGATCGAGACGAGCAAGGCGATCCAGTTCGACGCCGCGAAATTTCAGTGGATCGGCGCGTCTTCGGCCAACAACTCCACCGTCTATGTGTGGAGCTCCTCGCCCGTGCGCGACATGACCGACGCGATGAAGCAAGAGGTGCTGATGGGCGCCACGGGCGCCGGCTCCTACACGCAGATCTATCCCATGATCCTCAACGCCATCGTCGGCACGCGCTTCAAGGTGATCGCAGGCTATGGCGCAGCCTCGGAGGTCAATCTCGCCATGGAGCGCGGCGAGGTGCATGGTCGCGCGGGCAATAACTTCAACAGCCTGCGCATGGAGAATCCGGAATGGCTGCGCGACGGCAAGGTGCGCTTCCTCGCGCAGGTGGGGCTTGCGCGCGATCCGGACTATCCGAGCCTCCCGCTGCTGCATGAATTCGGCAAGACGGAGGAAGACAAGCGCGTGCTGCGCCTGTTCTCCGCCGACATCGCGGTCGGCCGCCCCTTCATGGCGCCGCCGTCGACGCCGGCGCCGGTCGTGGAGGTTCTGCGCCGCTCGTTCGACGCCGCCATGGCCGATCCCGCTTTTCTGAAAGAGGCGAAGGACGCGCGCGTCGAGGTGGGCCCCGTGAAGGGCGAAGACTTGCAAGCCATCGTCGCGGAGATCGTCGCCACGCCGCCCGACGTGGCGGAGCGCGCCCGTAAGGCCCTTGCGCATGACAAGTGAGTTCGGCTGAACGAGACGCCGCAGGATCAAACGCATCAGGGAAAGCTGAAAGAACATGCGCATCGCCATTATCGGCGCCGGCGCGATCGGCGGATTGCTCGCCGGTCGTCTCGCCGCTGCGGGAGAAGACGTGACGGTCGTCGTGCGCGGCGCCCAGAAAGAGGCTATCGCGCGCAAGGGGCTCACCATCACCGGCTTGGCCGAGGGCGAAGTGACGACGCGTCCGCGCGTGGCGGGCGACATCGGCGACGCAGGCCCGCAGGATCTCATCGTGCTCGGCATGAAGGCCCATCAGGTGGCGCCCGTGGCCGCGCAGGTGCGCGCAGCCCTTGGGCCGCAGACGCTGGTGATGACCGCGCAGAACGGGATTCCGTGGTGGTATTTCATGAAGACCGGCGGCGCCCATGAAGGCCGGCGGCTGGAAAGCGTCGACCCCGGCGGGATCGTCTCGGACAATCTGCCCGTGGATCAGGTGATCGGCTCCGTGGTCTATCCGGCGGCGGAGCTCATCGAGCCCGGCCATATCCATTTCATCGAGGGCGAGCGGTTCTCGCTCGCAGAGATCGACCAGAGCAAGACGGAACGCATCGCCGCAGTGTCGGAAACGCTGACGCGGGCCGGCTTCAAGGCGCCCGTGTCATCGGACCTGCGGGGCGAAATCTGGACGAAGCTGTGGGGAAACCTGAGCTTCAACCCGATCAGCGCGCTCACCGGGGCGACGCTGGCGGGCATTTGCCGCAACGCGGAGGCGCGCGCGCTCGCCGCCGACATGATGCGCGAGGCGCAGGCCGTAGGCGAGGCGCTGGGGGTGCGCTTTCGCATTTCGCTGGAGAAGCGCATCGCGGGCGCAGAGGCGGTGGGCGAGCACAAGACCTCCATGCTTCAGGACGTGCTGGCGGGCCGCCAGACGGAAATCGACGCGCTGGTCGGCTCCATCGTGGAGCTGGGCGAGATCGTGGGGGTTCCAACGCCGCGGATCAGGGCGATCCACGCCTGCGTGAAGCTTCTGGAGGCGACGCGGGCTTGAGGGCGGCCATGGGCCGCTCCGCGACCCTTGGCGAAAGCGCGCAACGGATTAAGCATCGCTGCGGCCGCGCCTGCGCCCAGTTCGCCCACGGACAGCTTGGTTTTAGCCGCTGGACCTGCTAGCACGCGGCCCATGAAGACAGCGCTCATCACCGGCATCACCGGGCAAGACGGCTCCTATCTGGCCCGCCTTCTCCTCGCGAAGGGATACAAGGTTCATGGCGTCAAGCGCCGTTCCTCGAGCCTCAACACCCAACGCATCGACGACATCTATCAGGACGTGCACGCGCCCGATGCGCGCCTCATTCTGCACTACGGCGACATGACGGATGCGACCAACGTCATCCGCATCGTGCAGGAGACGCAGCCCGACGAGATCTACAATCTCGCCGCGCAGAGCCATGTGCAGGTGAGTTTCGAGACGCCGGAATACACCGCCAATTCAGATGCTCTGGGCGTGCTGCGCCTGCTGGAGGCGCTGCGCATTCTGGGGCTCGAGAAGAAGACGCGCTTCTATCAGGCCTCCACCTCCGAACTCTACGGCAAGGTGCAGGAGACGCCGCAAACGGAGCGCACGCCCTTCTATCCGCGCAGCCCCTATGCGGCCGCGAAACTCTACGCCTACTGGATCGTGGTGAACTACCGCGAGGCCTATGGGCTGCACGCCTCCAACGGCATTCTGTTCAACCATGAAAGCCCGGTGCGCGGCGAGACCTTCGTCACCCGCAAGATCACCCGCGCAGCCGCCGCCATTCATCACGGCGTGCAGGACAAATTGTGGCTCGGCAATCTCGACGCGAAGCGCGACTGGGGGCATGCGCGCGATTTCGTGGAGGGCATGTGGCGCATCCTGCAGCAGGATGAGCCCGACGATTACGTGCTCGCCACCGGCGTCACGCGCTCGGTGCGTGAGTTCACCGAACTCGCCTTCGCCCATGTGGGCGTGAAGCTGGAATGGCGCGGAGAGGGCGTGGACGAACAGGGCGTCGATCCGCGCACGGGCCGCGTGCTCGTGGCGGTTGATCCGCGCTATTTCCGCCCCACGGAAGTGGACTTGCTGCTGGGCGACGCCAGCAAGGCGAAGGCGCGCCTCGGCTGGACGCCGACTGCAACCCTCGAAGACCTTGTGCGCGAGATGATGGAGAGCGATCTCGCGCTCATGGCGACGGGTCGGAGCGGCGCATGAGCCAAGCCCCGTTCAGCCTCGCAGGCAAGCGTGTCTTCGTGGCCGGACATGGGGGCATGGTGGGGCGCGCGCTGGTGCGCCGCCTCGCCAGCGAGGATTGCGAGATCCTCACAGCGCCGCGCGCGCAACTCGATCTGCGCGATCAGGCGGGCGTGAACCGCTTTTTCACAGATCGGCGCCCGCAGGTGGTGCTGATGGCGGCGGCGAAAGTCGGCGGCATCTACGCCAACGACACGCAACCCGCCGATTTCATCTATGACAACCTCGTCATGGCGACGAACGTGCTGGGCGCCGCCCTGCGCCACGAGACCGAGAAGCTCACCTTCCTCGGCTCCTCCTGCATCTATCCGCGCCTTGCGCCCCAGCCCATGCGCGAAGACGCTTTGCTCACCGGCCCGCTTGAGCCGACGAACGAATGGTATGCGGTGGCGAAAATCGCCGGCGTGAAAATGTGTCAGGCTTTTCGCCGCCAGCACGGCGCTGATTTCATCAGCGCCATGCCGACCAATCTCTACGGACCATTCGACAATTTCGACCTGCAATCCTCCCATGTCCTGCCCGCGCTGATCGCCAAGGCGCATCGCGCGAAAATTGAGGGCGCGGCGAGCCTGCCGGTGTGGGGCTCAGGCGCGCCTATGCGCGAGTTCATGCATGTGGACGATTGCGCTGACGCCATCGTGTTTCTGACGCGCCATTATTCGGGCGAATCCCACGTCAACGTGGGCTCGGGCGAGGAGGTCTCCATCCGCGCCCTCGCCCGCCATGTGGCGGACGCGGTCGGGCTCAAGGCCGAGCTGACGCTCGACTCCTCCAAGCCCGACGGCGCGCCGCGCAAGCTTATGGACTCAAGCTTCCTGCGCGGCATGGGCTGGGCCCCGCGCGTGCCGCTGGCGGAGGGGATCTCTGCCACCTACGCCTGGTATCTTTCGCAGGCCGGGCTCTAGGGCGCCAAAACCGGCGCGAAACTTGCTGCAGTCATCGACGGAAACCGCCAGATGACTGATTTTGCTGCTAATTTTCTGAAGATGATCCAGCCCGGGGTTGCGCGCCGCGACTCCGTGATCGCGCAGGCGCGCAAGGAATTCGACCGCAACGGCGACGGAGCCATTGGCGCGGGCGAGTTTCAACGCGTCTTCGCCGCGGTGCACTTGCAGGAGGGGCAGCGGGCCTCCGGCGGCGGCTTTCATCTCCAGCCGACCTCCTTTTCGCTGCGCCCCACTTTGTTCGACTGCACGCTCTTCCCTTCCTATGGGCGCAATTACGCAGTGAGCATGTATCAGGCGCAGACGGCGCTCACCGCTCTCGACGCTGATGCCAACGGGTCGGTGAGCGAGGCTGAATTGTTCGCCTTCGGCGCGCCGAAGGAAGAGCCCGAAAACGATCCGAACACACAGACGCCGACGCTCACCGTGGCCGAGCGCGCGGACGCGCTGATGGCGCAATACGACATCGGCGCCAAGGGCTATGTCGTCATCGATGACGTGGTGTCCGTTTGGCTCGCCAATCCCGAACTCGGCTCCATCGCCGACGCGGGCAATGTCATCGCCACATGGGACGCAGACGGCGACGGCAAGATTACGCGCAGCGAAGTGGAGCGCGGCTTCCTCGCCATGGACGCCGCTGACGCGCTTATCGCGCAATTCGGCGGCGGAACGGACGCGGTGAGCCTCGACGCCACGGACGCGCTCGTCTCGGCTCTCGGGCTTGCGGCCGATCTCGTGAAGTCATGGGATCGCGACGGCGACATGCGCCTGTCGCGGCAAGACCTGATCGCGGGCATGCGCGCCGCAACAGCGCCCTTCGACATCGATAAGACGCCGGCGGCCGACATCGCCGCCGCCCTGCTCGCGCGCTACGACATGGACGCCTCCCATGCGATCACGCTTGGCGAATTCGAAAAGCTGATGGGCGATTTCGATTCCTCCATCGGCGACGCCTCCGCCTATTTCACAGACTGGGACGAAGACGCGGACGGCGCGATCACCGCCGCCGAACTGACCTCCGGCATCGACATGATCCAGAATGCGCGCAAGATCGTGGCCGACTACGATCTCGCCGGCAAGGGATGGTTCGATGCAACTGACATTCAGGCCGCGCTCGATCAGGCGCCGGCCGGCGCGCAGGGCGAGGATGGGCCCGCGGCTTCCGCCGCCGACATCATGGCCTGGTGGGACGCGGACGGCGACGGCAAGGTGGGCGTGCGCGAGGTGATCGCCGGCCTGCTCGCCGGCGGCTTCGTGCAGGGCCAGCAGGTCTATGGCGAAAGCGCTGCGGCGCAGGCGCAAGCGACGGACGATCCGGACGCTAGCCAGAAGGCTTAAAGGCGCGCGCACGCTCTGCGCATGGGCGCGGCGACGCCCCTTTTGCGCATTTCCATCCGCGCGCGCGCGGGATCATGCTGAACCGCTCAACAGCGGAGATCACCATGGCCATTTCATTCATCGTCGGCGACGACCCGTCAGAGGTCAATTCCGGCAGCACGCCGCTTCAGGTGAAAGTCACCATCACGGAGACGGACGCCAACAACGACGGCTTCACCGACCTCACCGTCAACCTGGAAGTGGTTCAGGGCGACGTCGCCGACCTGCGCGGCTTCTTCTTCAACGTGTCGAACGACGCGCTGCTGAGCCAGCTTGCGGTGACAGGCGCCGACATCGTGGATGCGCCGGTGTTCGACACCGACGGCGACGGCGTGCCGGAGATCAGCTCCGCCTCCCCGCCCCAGCCTGAGGCGGTGATTTCGCCTTACGCCTTTGAGGCTGGCCTTGAACTGGGCACGCCCGGAACCGCCGGCGACGACATCGGCTCGACCACCTTCGTCATCAGCGCGCCCAACGTGAACCTGTCGAATGCGCTGCTCGTCGATCAGCAGGTCGGCATTCGCGCGACGAGCGTGGGCGATGACCGCGAGGGCAGCAGCAAGCTCATCGGCACGGTTCCGCCGGCAGATCCGGAAACGGGCTCCATCGCCGGCGTGAAATATGAAGACGCCAATGACAATGATCAGATCGATGGGCAGGACGCGACCGTCTCTGGCTGGGAGATTTCGCTCTATCTCGACTCAGACGGCGACGGCGACGCGGATGCGAACGAACTCGTCGCGACGACAAGCACGAATGCGAACGGCGCCTATGCGTTCACGGGGCTCGCGGCTGGCGATTACATCGTCGTCGAGGGCGAGCGGGACGGCTGGACGAGCGTTCTCGACGACGAGCTGGACGTGACGTTGACCGCAGGCGAAGCGGAGACAGGCGTCAACTTCCTCAACGACCGCGCCGCCGAGCCCCCGCCCTGCGACGACGGAGACTTCACCTGGAGCCTCGACGTCAATTACGACTTCGAGTCGCAAGTCGCATCAGCTTTCGAGGTCGCCGCAGCCTACGACAGCGCGCTCAACGTCGATGCGGGCGTGGATGTGGCGCTGGAGCTCGACGGCAATCTGGCGACCTTCTATGTGGACGTTCAGGCGGTCGGCGAGGACGGCGCGAG
>Ga0315899_10002442_pt1 | contig 20598 bp, 19 predicted proteins | sample LakEriMetagenome_2_FD_203518 | JGI IMG/M metagenome (GOLD analysis project Ga0315899, IMG submission 203518) | Freshwater fungal communities from buoy surface, Lake Erie, Ohio, United States - Buoy 4 MA112 | ecosystem: Environmental > Aquatic > Freshwater > Lake | place: USA: Lake Erie, Ohio... | reverse complement strand
CCCCTCCCCCCCCCCCCCCCTGTCAACCCCGCGATCGCAATGTTGTTCTTCGCCGCTTCTCGTGCGTGCCAGCGCCTCGCTGAATCAACTGAACACGCGGCCGCCCAACTTGAGCACGGACCTGGGTTAGGGGCGCACGCAGTGTGCACGCGAGCACACGTGGGCATCGCGAAGCTGTGCCTGGGGTCCCCATCGCGCGAGGTGGCCCGAGGAGCGTCAGACGAGGGAAGCGGGATGAGGAACGTGTAGGTCAGCGGGGAGCGAAAAAAGCACACAGTGCACCCGGCCAACTTTGAACAAAGTCCAATATCGAGAGCCCCCGACAAACCGTTAGGTGAACTTTGAAACCTTGATCGCTCCTGTCTCATACCACCGTATCATCATTACCATGTGCTATGTACTTTACTATTCTCTACCACCATACTTTACACCACAATCCTACAGGCACCCCGTTACGGACCTCCCTCGCTCGCTCCCTCATTCTACTTCTACCTTCTACCCTGTTCCCACGCCCCTCGCGCATAGCACTTGAGGCGCTTGCTTTCAACTGGCGTCTGGGACAAGCGCTCCCTTTTTGGCACGCGCAGCAGGCCCGGGCGCGACACGCGAAGGTCTCCCACTATCTGGTCGTTTGGGCTTCACGTCCGTGACCTCTTCTTTCTCAGCGGGACCGCCCGACATGAAAGCAAAACTCGAGTCCCGAACACCGCTCCCCAATGCCGCTGCTGCTTGCCTCGGGGCTACCCCAGTGTGGCCTTCTTTAGCCTCGTCTCCTTCTGCGGGTACCCCAGCTGCGGCGCTGGCGGGGATAGCCGAAGGGAGAAGCGGGAACACCTGTTGTCATCACCACCGCTTGTTTTGAGTATCATAAAGCGAAAAAAGAGCACAGGATAAAGAGATCACCTGATCAATGGCTGATTCCCTTGCGTTTCGCCGGGAACCGGCTGCGTCCCCTGAAGCTCGCTGAAAGGCCTCGATGCTATCGTCCGGGTCACCCCCGCCGCTCAAGGTTCGGGTGAAAGAGCCGATCCGACTAAAAGCTGAAGAGGCGAATTGCGCGGCCGTGTTAGCCAATGCCGCCGAACTGACACGCGAGAGGGCGCCTGATTTAGCACGCGACAATGTGTCGGATTGTTCGCTTGCTATAGACTGGGCCCTTGAAAATGCCCTTTTGAGCTTCTTTTCTGCCATGAAGACGGCCAGCTTCTCTCTTGTATTCAAGTCCTCGCCCGCTTCCATTTTCCGCTCCGCCTCGATCAAGTCGGCGGAGCGGGTTCTCCTGAACGCCTTAAGTATCTTCTTGACCTGCTTTTGCTCTTCTTCGCTCACTTCTATTGCATCACCCTCACCTTGTCCCTCTTTTCTGTTGTTCTTGTTTGCAGCATTGTAAGCCTCTGGTTCATCCTGCCTAGTGACTGCGCCCCGTAGTTTGATCCATGCCCTCGAACTCACCGGGTTCATGTTCAACTCGTCTATCTTGTCCTTGCGCTCAGCCGCCACGGATTCCGAGTCCGTGTCGCTTTTTTTGTCCTTTGCCCGGCTCTGCCGACGTTTTGAAGTTGTGCTCTGCCGACGTTTTAAAGCTGTGCTGTGCTGCGAGGCACCTGGCTCTTGCAATTGTGCGCCCTCTGAGAAGCTTCTGTTGAGAAGCTTCTGCGCCAGAGTTTTCTGGAGGACTATCTGCTCACCTGGATCCAGATCTGGACTCAGAGCCTCGAGATCTGATTTGCCGATCTGGGATTTCATCTTGAAACGCTCCATCGGGTCTTGTTGCTCTGCGGATCTGATGAGGATTGAGGAAGGAGGAGCACATGTGAGACAAGAAAAAGGAAGGCAAACGAGGTCACGCGAATGAGGAGGATACACAGGGACGGGAGAAGGGAGACCTGAGGAAACGCGGCGACTGCGGTGAGCTTTGACCCTTGCTGCTGGAGCGAAAGGAAGCACTTGCACCACGGGATTCAGCGTTGCCCAGATCGCGCTGCCGTACACGTTCAAGTGCGTCGGTATCTTCGTGCACAAGATCCTGAGCAACGCGAAAATTCTGTGACGATGTTTGCGCCTGCCCAACTACTGCCAAAGCCGCTGAAGATAACCTTCTTGCAAAAGTGCTCTGAGATGCTGCCGACGCAGCACGCTCAAATGGGTTCAAAGACGAGGTCCGTTTGAAGACACCCGGGGTCTCTTTATTGTGGCGACTGAGGGGGGATATGCCAACGTTTTCGTCGACTACCTCCGCGTCTTGCATCCCTGCATTCAGGGCTAAAGACGATAATCCAAACGCAGGCATAAGCTTGTAGCGAATCCCCATTGAAAGCCTTCTTAGCCCACGCACCCCAGCTGCCGCCTGCTTGGCCATCGCTGAACCCTGGCCACTTGCAATCGACAACGCCCTGGCTAAAGGAGATCGGGCTTTTGAACTTTCCCCGTCCCTCTCACCATCTGCTTCCAGGGTTTCCCATCGGGGGCTTTGAGGCACAATCTCGTTGGCTTTGAAACGAACGGCAGAGCCGACTGTGTGCGCTGGTGATGTGGGTGTAGGAGAATTGGAACGTCGCTGAAAGGAGCAGTCGACACCGTCCTGCAAAGCGGCTGCGTCCATGTCGCGGATACAAACGATTGGCACCTGGTGGCCAGAAGGCCAAGCGGCTGATAAACCAAGCGGGTCCTCAGGAGCAATAAGCTCATAGCCCCTCCCCGTGTTTACAACAATCACCGCGACAGCACCGGCCATTACACATCTGTCTACTTTTTCAGCAAGGGACCCTAGTTTCTCTTGCAAATTCGGCGCATCGCGTTTGACTACTGCTGCGCACCCGTTGATTTCCTCACCGTTCGCCAGTGGCGCATTAGCTTCAGCGGGCTGAGCCCAGCGTACAGAAGCGCGCAACAACTTGAATTCCCCAAACGTCGCCTTGGTACATTCGATGTTGTGTCCTCCTATCTCAAGCCATGCACGGCCTGGCAACGCATCTCTTTCCGCAGCAGTTCTTGCACGCGACTCTTGCGTTTGTGGTCGGATCGGTGATAGCTCTGCGATGCGATAGAGTGTCTCCGGCATTGCCTCTTGCAGTGGTGTGATATCACCAGCATGAACATAAGGCTTTTTCGCGCTTTCTGATTCTGCAGTCAATGTACGATCACCAACTCCACCGGCTTGGTCGTAGCGCTCGCTGGTTCCTAAACTTTCTTCCCTTCTGTTCTCGTCGTCCTCTTCCTCAGACTCGGTCAAATGGCCGAAGGGCTCCAGTCCGAACCCATCCGCCAACTCATTTTCACAAATGGCTCCAGAGGCTGCGTACCGGCGTTTCCTAGGCTCCCATCCCCATCCTTTTTCGAGTGGCATTTCGTTGACGCGCATAGACTGAAGTAGTCGCTTTTGTACAACTCCTATCATCATGGCGACCTCGAGTTTTTGCTCGTCCAGCTTCGTAATGTGAATCAGGTGATGATAATCTGTAAAGACAGCGTCAAGATGCATGAGCTGGATGAAACTTGAGACTGATTGCCAGATGCAACATGAATTTTGAAATGAAACATGAATTATGAAATCAATTGCCAGATACAAATGCGGTCGTATTCTCCGAGATAGTAACGATTTGCTAACCAGATTCTTAGAATATTGAGGCTTATGTGTATCATGCGCAACAGTATTCATTTAGAATGCGGCCAGAGGAATAGATTGATCTAATCGTCATCCGAAGATCTCAACTTCCGAGCATTTTGTAGCAGTCACGCTCGCTTGCTTCTGATTTATACACAAAGCATATGCTCACCTTGCTCGGGGTGGGCATTTGCTTGATCCTTTTCACGTTGGATCGCCATCTGCTTTTGCTTTAGGTGCTTGAGCTGTTCTTCCAGCGTCTGATCGCCAAAAAGATTTCGGTAGATGCCTGTCATCTGGTTGGGGTGCGGCATGTGTGCAGGTTTCCGGGACCAATTTGGGGCCACTTCCCTTTCAATTTCGTCGGGCGACGAGTAGTTCATCGAGTCTTCGGATTCTGCTAGCGTGCTAAGACTGCTGCTGCTGCCACTCGAAGATTCGCTATCGCTTCCTTCTTTCGTAGGCTGGCGCCCAAAACCAATTAACGATCGAATGCCCCCGACAGGTTTCTGCTCCTCTTGTTTTGCTTCTCCTATGTGTTGTGCATGCATTCCCTTCGGAGCCCATGGCCTTAGGCGAATCCGAATACCAGAGCCAGCGCCAATTCGATTCCCATTGAGGTCGGTGAAGGCGTACCATTTTTGCGACTCCTGAACTTTGAAGCGTCCGTGCTTATGAATGCGGCCCTTTTGTTTCATTGCCGCTCTCCTCTGTGCTCCACGCCCTGGTGTTGAGTTAATGGCAGACGGCAAAACTCCTGTGCTCATTCCCCCAGACTTTGGCGATGTCTTTTTTGTTAGGGAGCTGCCTGGGGATTGCAAAGGAGATGCGGCCCCTGGCTGTCCCAGAAACTTGGCTCTCCCACTGTGTGTATATGTGTGTGGTTGTGTGTGTGTGTGTGTGTGTGTGTGTGTATTGGGACGCTGGCGATGCATATGGACACAGGTGGGTGATGCTATATGCGCTTACCTCCGCCCCTGTGCATCACCTGTGTCTGTATGCATCACCTGAAGGACGAGGTGTCGTTGCTGCTACTCACGTTCGACGAGCTCTCACTGCCTTCGAAGCCCGCAATCAAGTTCGCCGTCTTGATTTGCACCATTCCAAGAAAGGGTCCAGGGCCATCGTTGCGCCCATCCCAGTGGTAGCACTTTACAAACAAGTCGGTTGTGATGTCTGGCACTTTGAAGACAAAATTTTCATTCCACGATGGCGTTGCACTGCGGCGGACGGTCGATGTCGATCGCGACGAATCTCCATATGTCAGCACCAAGTACGGGAAAAAGCCCTGCGGAGGTGGCTTCCCACTGATTTTGCCTTCCTTGGCTTGCACCTAGAGCATGGATTCCATGTTTTGAATGATTACAGTCAAGAGTGCAAATATGCATCACGAATGCTAGACAGGCAGGAGGAACAGCACCTGGACCTGCAGAGTGAAACAGCAGAATTGAGTCGCACGCAGGGAAAGGGTATAGCGGCACCTGGAGTATCAAGGGGTGTTTTTGCAAGGCCATGCTATCGCTGGAAAAAAAGGAGCTAGAGCCAGACATCGTCGAGCTAGAGCCAGACGTCGTCGAGCGACTGCTTTCACTGTTCACGTCATTACCAGCCAAGCATTCATCGACCATTCCTTTGAATTCGCTGAACTTGATCGTGTTGTTGGCAGTTGTGTCAAACTCGTCAAACAATTTCGTCATCTCGTCGCTCGAAAGTTGCACCCCCATTGCAGACAGGGCTTTTCCGAATCTTGACCTGAACGCACAGCCCAGTGAGGCAGAAGCACTGGTCTTACGCAAAACAGTGTTCGTGTTTGGAAAATACGGGACAAGTCCGCGCGGCACGCAAACAATTGGGCTTCAGCGCGCGAGAGCGAGCGACCTGTCCAATTTGCCCCCTATGGGATCAGCCGAATCAAATGCATTCCTGATCGCACTTTCAAGCTCCTGTCCTTGCAGCCCAGCGAACAATGTCTGCAGCGCTCTGTCAGCTTCTTCCAGGATCCTGTCCATATCACTATCAGCTCCGGAGGAGCTGCCTGAGCGGCTGCCTGAGCGGCTGCCCGATCGGCTCCTCGAGCGGCTAGAGCGTCGCTTGGTCGGGCGCGGCCCATTTTCCAGAATTGGTCTTGCCGGCTGTTCTGACTGGGCCGGCGGGCCCCGTTTCGCTGATAGAGGCGAGCACCCAAAAGAGTCAATGGTCCCATTCGCTACCAAATGCACCGCACGGCACCCACAATCTCACCTGGAGATGAAGCCAGTGCTCCACGTTGTGCTTCCTCCCGTAGCAACCCTTGCCTTTCTTCCTCAGCCCGTATCATCCTCTCCTCTTCCTCTCTTCGCTCGGAGGCCACAGCCTGCGGTTTTGCAACTGACCCGAGTGCATGCGGGATGTGAGCGGGATGCAGCCTGCGCCCCGCCGGCGAGTGCGAAAAAACAGTGGCGACGTGGGCGCGCAGACGAGATGGCGCACCTTTGCCCCCCATTTCAATGGTCGGGATAGGGAGGCGTCACGTGTGGGCCTCGCCTCCTTGTCGCTACGCTGCCCGCATGGTTTTTCAAGTGGATCAAAGAGTTTTTTCAAGGATCAAATTAAAAAAATCAAGAAAAAAAGAAAATTTTCTGAGCAGTGATGTGGGCGCGGGGTCTGTGCTAGGCCACCTTTGGTGAGGGTCACTTTTGTGGCGCCCTCGTGTGGGCACGGGTGGTTAATAAAAATCCAGACAGCCTAGAACAAACAAGCGAGATGGCGCGGCATTTAGGCATACTGATGCTGCTGCTGCTGGGGGCGGCTGTCGACCAGGCCCTCGCGGGATGCGGCAATGAGCTCCTGGAGACGGGCGAGTCCTGCGACGACGGCAACACAGCGGCGGGGGATGGCTGCAGCGCAGCGTGCACGATTGAGTGTGGATTCACCTGCTCAGCGTGGCGAAGTGGGTTCCAACAATCTTGCGCACTGACCTGCGGCGATGGCATAACGATGGCCAGCGAGCAATGCGACGACGGCAATACGGAGGCGGGCGATGGCTGCAGCGAAAATTGCCGCGAGATTTCGCCCAGCTGGTCGTGCGTGCAGCTGCCCCCTGAGGAGGGCAGCTGCGGCGGAAAATCAGAGTGCTACGGCAGTAAGACGCTCAAATTTCTGCGCGGCAACATGGGGACCGGAGATCGGTTCGAGGCGGGGCAGGAGCTGCGGCCCGTCATCCGGGGGGCGATGCCTGGTACAAACGTGACGGTGCGGCTGCAATGCATTTTTGAGAGAGAAACGGCGAAGTGCTTGCAGGGGTGGTTGGTGGGTGATCGATCTGTTATGGTTGTGAGAACTGCACGCAATGGCAGCATCGCCGAGTTCAACCTGCATATCACTTACGCCGGATCGGCCTACATCCTCGCCTTCTCCACCCTCACAGACGGCGCAGGTGCACAGGCCGTGTCCCAGGCTTTCACGGTGCACGGCGCTGCCCCCACCGAACTGAAAATCGTGAGACCCCCAGAACCAAGTGCTCAGGTTCATACAGCAATCCTTGGGAACCCTAGCATCGCTGCGTATGATAGGTTCGGTAACGCCGTGGTGGGTGTCAGAATCAAGACTGAAGCACTGCTCGTCGACTCGCCGTATCTGGAAAACTTGATTAGCGAGTCCGATCTCTCAGTGTTTGTCGCCGGTGACACCTTGAAAGAGACCGAGGTCGACGGTATTGCAACGTTCGGCAATATTGTTATGACGCAGACTGGCAACTATACTATCACATGGTCTTTCAAGGACCAGCAAACCGTGCGCACGACACCTCTGGGCATAACGTCAACGCCCATTCAACCCAAGGTAATTCAGTTCCTGATTAATGAAGATTGGACCACAGGTTGGGTCAATCAGCGTGGCAATCTCTTGCGCACAGCGCTTGGCAAAATCTGCAAAATCAGCCCGCTCTATTTCAGAATCGTATCAGCCGTGCCTGCTAAAAACATGCCTGGGTACTTGGTCAGCGCCGTCGAAACCGCAATTCCCGCGGCACGTCGAAGAATGGGCGAGAGCTCAGGTGAATTGGAAATACAAGGTGACAGGACGCTGGCACGTGCCGAAGCGGAACAGCAACTTGTTTGGGATACATTGAGGCCGCAAGGCGAGGGGGTACAAGGAGACATCGGGGGAAGGCGTAAATTCATCCGGTATCCTGATGTTGTTGCGTACATTACAGTAGACATGAATCCCCTGGACGGCAGACGAAGTGAGTTGTTGACAGCAGGAGTGCGGGGCGTGCTTTTTGAGGACGGAAAGGGACTGGGAAAGAAATTTGAAATACCTGATAGCAAAGATGATGTCTCCAAGAAACCAGCGGAGCTCAGCATAGACACTAAAATGCTCAGTCTGGTCATGTCGACAATCACGGGAGGCTGTGTTTTTGTGGGTGCTGTTACAAGTCTTACAATGTCGATAGGGGTTTGCCATGTTGAGAAAGTAGCATTGAGTTCGGATTTCTTTTTCGTGCGGCAGGTCAAAGTAGCTTCAATTATGATGATTGAGCAGCTTCAATATTTGGGCTTAATTGAGAGAATAGGCAACGGTCTCGAAACGGAATATATGAAAGATCTTGCTCAATTTTCTGACGGCTTCAACTGGGCACACCTGAGGAATTTCAAAATGCTTCCCCGCTTTCTGGGTAATCGTACTCGCACAGAATCTGAGCTTACTGCTGAAGAGATATACCAGATTCAATGTGAGGACGCCACCAATGAGTGGCTTGTTGTCTTTCTGACGATCATTGTCCTTGCGAGTTTATGCTTCGTCTCTCGCGTATCTTTGCTCTTATCGGTCGATATAGTGCAGAAAAAATTCAGACAGGCGCAGGATATTCCCTTCATGCTTCGGCCGTCAGCCTGGTCGGGGCCAGCACTTTTAGTATTGTCCTACGGATTTTTTGGAGCATGCTCTCGGGCTATATGTGGGGGATGCCTGGGCCCTACTCTCCTATCAGCTTTCTTGGGATTAATCCCATTTCTCCTGCTGTTTGGCTCGGCATTGTATCAGATCAAGAGCACAGAGGCCTTCAAGTTGTTGCATGCGCGCATCGTCTTGACACGGCATGAGGAGGTGCCCTACTCGAAGTTGCAGAGGTTGCTTTGGACCTTTACTGAACAATTCGAGCAACGCTTTCCAGACGCCGTTGTCACTGAAGACCAAGAAAGAGTGTTTCTGAAGTATGGGTGGTTTTTTGAGGATTGGTGCTACCGTGCTTACCACTGGGGTGCGTTGGTCTTGCTGAAAAAGTTGATTTTGGTATTTTTGTTGGAACTTCGATCGGAAAAGATTAACATTACGTGCGTCATGTTCTTGCTTGGCGTTGACGCACTACTATTCCTTCTTGTCCGTCCGTACTTCAGGTGCGAATGCCCCGCTTCCTCTGCTGCTGCCACAACCGACATATCTGTCATTCTCCTGTCCCTCCTGCTACAAACTCTAATCTCTCTCGGTATCATGCAGCAACGTTCTCAATGGATTGGGCAGCACCTTAGTAGTACTCAATTTTGCGATAGGCGGCCTGGTCGCCCTTACCCGCATGCGAGCCGTTGGTCATTTCGGCACTAAGGCTGATCCTCTGCCTGCCTTCTATGCAGCATGTGTGTACTCGCCGCCCGTCCATCCACTGCGTGCGTTTGTTCTACTGCCGCGCGGATGTACATTCAAAATGATCCATTCAAGATGAGCATGGATCATGTTGCTACGTCTACAGCACGTACGCTGACTTGAACTAAAACGATGTCATCACACTGCCACCTGCAGTAGCGCTGGCTGTGCTCTCATGGATCATCTTGGTATTCACTCTAGCCTACCTGGGCTATCGAAGCTACGTTACCTTCCGGTAAAGTAACCCTAATTTTCAGCTCCGTTTGGCAAAGATGGCGGCTGCTGTTGCTCTCATTGCGGTGGTGGTTGATGCTGAACATCTGATAGTTGTTGTTGACACCTCACTGTACAACCACGCAACCTTTTCCCCTGCCTCCAATCACTCCATGAACTAGGAGTCGAGCATGGGAGAAAGCCAGCGACATAGCTGATCTTCAAGAGCTAGGTCCTGGACATATTGATGACACTCGGGAGGGAGACGGCGGGGAAGAGCGTCAGATGGATGACGACCTGAATCAAGTTGCCAAGAAAGGTGATGACTGCAGCACAGACCAAAATGGCACACGAGAGGCGCACGATCGGCGGGACGACTACAAAACCCTGACAGAGGATCTCATGCGCCAACTAGAAAGATTAGGGCACCGCGATGGCGCGTTGTTGCTGTCTGCGTCTCCGGTTCTCACAGGTATGTCAGAATTTCCGCTCCTCTCTCCCTTTTTTTCGACCGTTCACATTTTTGTTCCCTTCTTCTGCACGCTGCGGGTTTGTGCGTACGCAGCTGACTGGCAAAAGCGCACAGTTGATGCGCAATTGGGCAGCTTGGGCAGGACCAGCATTATGTCGACGCCCGTCCTGTCGGCCTACTCATCTAGAGAATATCTACGATCAGGTAACGCGTGAGCGAGTGCGGGCTGTGTGGCAGGATTCGGAAGAGCAGGGCAGAAGGAAGAGGAGTGGTTTGTGCTCGAGTTTGGGCGCTGAGCACTGACAGGAGAAAACGCTTCCAACAGGTACACAACAGACAACACAACTCTTCGCCGGGAGTAAGATCACCGAGTGCTGAGAGCGAGGGAATCGAGACAGGCGCAGCCTAGTGAAAGTGGCCTTTCTGTGCGGTCCGTGATAGCATTTGACTGTCGGATTTCTAATGAATGCACATTTAGTGTCCCTCCATGTCAAACTCAGTACCGCAATATCCGGATCTTCATCTTCAAACACTCAAATGTGTGTTCTTCGAAGCGCATGTACAGTACTGTTATGCAGAAGGAGACAGCGATAAAGGGGGTCTAGACCGAGGCCTTAAGGCCGATTTAAGGGCCTGGATTCTCCTTAGAAGCTTGTTTTTGGGAAATCTCTAGAGTTAGCCCAGAGACGAGGAATGTGGGGTTAGTTTTGTACCAAACGGTACTTTCAGATACTCCAGAGATTAGGAGTTTGCGGTTAGTTTTGGCCGAAAAACAAACTTTGTACCATACGGTACTTTCCGATACTCCAGAGATTTAAAGCCGCGCCTTGATCGAGGTGAGGCGCGCGCGCTATCATTCAGTAAAGAAGTAGTAGGTCTCTTTGGCCTCTATAGTAGGTCTCTTTTGACAATGCTTGATCGAGGCGAGGCGCGCGCGCTATCATTCAGTAAAGAATGTCAAAGCCTGTGGTTGTGCTTGCCTATTAACAACCATCACGCGTCCATCCCTGCACAGGGAATCGCTGAAACCTTGAGCACAAACGGTGCGGCGAACTCAAATCACAAACACCGGCGGCAGGGCGCTGTTTCGTAACTCGACCAGCAGTCAACACGATGCACATTCCTGCGTCCTTACCCCTCTCCACTAACCGCAGCACGTGCAATCTACGAGCCAGGAAGTGACCGAGTTGCGCGTGACCTCAACGTTTGTGAGCGTCGCTCGATGCACTACTTCTCCCCCCGTACGCTAATTGCTGCTGCTGCTGCTGCTGCTGATACTGCATCATGAGCAGTTGCTGCTGCTGCAGCAGGACTGCGGGAACACCTGGCATCAAACCCACCGGAGGTAGTGGTGCGCTGTTTGACGCTTTAGTTGCCGTATCCCATTTACTCTTCTTCTTTGCAGGGCCATCATTTTCTGCCGTGTGCGCCGTTTGCGCAGGCTGCGATGAAATTGTAGACACACCGTGTGCCAGTGCCAGGGCAGCAGCGGCAGCGGCAGCAGCTACAGCGGAAGGTGCGTTGGTGATCAGGCCGGCGGCATGGACCGCGCGTGCGGGGTAGTCTGGTTGCTGTACACCGCCTGACTCAAAGCCGATCGAAGTGCGCATTCCGCGGGCCTGCTCATCCCGCCTATCGGCCTGGCGCTTGAGGGAATCAAAGTACAGTTCTCTGCATTCATTGACGGGGCTAAACATGTCCGCGCTGTAGTTGGTACCGGACTCCATGATCTTGAACTCTGAAACCAGCCGCTCCAGAATCCCCGGGTTATGAAACTCTTTCTTGTCCTGGAGCTGCTCGTTGAGGTTGATGCCTTTCTTGCGCTGTGCCAGCAGCTGCTCCACGCCCCCCATGACAGTATCGCTCACGGGCCCGGGCGGCGCCGGGGGCAGCTCTGCTGCAGGCGGCTGGGGCGCCTGCGCAACATTCTCCAGCGGCGACGACGCATCCGAGGGGGCCCCGTCCGAGGCCACGTCATCGGCAAGCGCGGGCTCGGTGCCCAGCTCCGCATCCTCCGCGGCGTCGCCAAAGCCCTGCGCCTTCGGCGACGCCTGCTTGTCGCTTGTCGCTCCGTCGTCCTCCTCGTCGTAGGCCCCGAGCAAGTCCATTGACAAGGTTGAAGGTCACGAACACAAAAACGAACAGCCATAGTGGGGGTCATCAAAGATGGGCGCGCGGGCGCTGGCGGTGGCAACACTGGCGGCGAGCGCCGTGCTCGTGGTCGTGTCGCGGGCTGCAACACGGCCCGTGGAGGACTTTGAGTTGAAGCCGCTCCCCACGCCCGCGGACCGCCCGCCAAGGCACCCTCTTCACTTTAGCGTGGAGGAAAATTGGGACTCGCAGAAAAGCGACTGGCCGACGGTGGCGGGCAACTGGGAGCAGCGCGGTGGGCTTGTGCGCCGTGCCACTGATGCTGACGTCTTCCCCCCGGGCTTTGCGGACGCCAACCAGCCCGACGTGGACAAGGTGCTCAAGCCAAGTGCAAGGGCGCGGAGGAGGAAAGCGGCGCGCACAGAGCTGTCGCACGTCGCCGGGAACGAGATCGTCGGCAATCCGGCCAAAGTGGACGAGCCGGGCAAAGGGGAGCTGATATGGTCGTCCGACGGCACGCCGGTGCAGCCGACGCCCTGGGACTTGCAGTGGGACGGCGGGGCGCCCGCGTGGGCCGAGGGCAGCAGCGCGGGTGAGGGGGATTCCGAGAGGGCGGAAAAGTCGGATGGCGCGATCGAGGGGGATTCCAGCGCGTTGCAGGCGGATGCGTCAAGCCCGACGTTTGACGAGGACTTTGAGCATGCAAGGATGGCAGCTGCGGACGCTGAGGAAATGTACCTTGCGCTGAGCACGAACAAGAGGCGTATGCATCGGGGGTCGGACGGGAAGCCTCAGGAGAAGCACATGTGGCAATATTGGGCCACAGAGGATGATGACCTCAAAGCTCGAGCGGCTGGAAAGGCCCTGAAAACGGCGTGGGAAATGCAGCGTAAGTACCTGAGCAAGATGAAGAGCATGTGCCCGATGTGCGCACACATGCCGGGCCCGAAGCAACTGTCAGAAATGTTCTGCAAAACGTGTGAGCAGTTTCCCGAGAGTTGGGGCGACAAGGGTGTTTTCGGCAAGCCTGGTGCGCGGGGAGAGCCGTTCTCTGGCTCGCCTCCAAACTATCTTAATGACGACGACCGACCGCTCCACCACACGCCCATGGACAAAGGTACGTGGTGGGGCGACAACGACGCATGGTACGATGGCTGGGAGCAGCACCGCACTGATCTGTGGCCGCCGTACCAGCCGCGTTATACTGACGAATTGGGCGCCGGAGGAGCTGACAGGAATCGGGAGCTGATAGGAATCGCTAAAATGGATGGAAAGGGGGACGGGGATATGATCAATGGTGGCGGGTGGAAGGCTATGGCGGACGATTTGAACCGTGGTGGTAACGACTACCCGGAGTACAAGCGCACAGGCATGGCGCCAGAGTACTGGGAGAGGCCTGGAGACGAGCATGACCTCGACAATGTGGGCAAGGTGACACACGACGCAGCCTCGAAGTTCGGCGAGGAGTTTCTGGATGCTGGCGAGGGCGGTGTAATTCGTGGCGCCACGTCATTCGAGGATGACTGGAAGAAACTTCGCCCCGTTGATAAGCTTCCGCCCTGGTGCGACCGGATCCTCGGCTGCCCGCCTCCGTACAACGCCAAAGGAGAGCAGGCTTCCGGGCGAGCCGCACAGGATGACAAGACGACATGGTCATGGCCGTACAATGAAAATGGCAAAAAGATACAGCTAGGGGACGTCGCCACTGGAAAAGCGGTGCTGAAACAGCACCACTTGCGGCGTGGCGATGGAAACTCCCCGCAGCAGAGGCAGGCAGCGCTGCTTGAAGCGCATGCTGAAGGGTCTGAGGGGGAGGTTTCTGCCGAGGTGCAGACTGCGGAGAAGGAGGCCGTCGCCGTGGAGACTGCGGCTGAGGCCATGGATGGCGCTGCTGCGCATGTTAATGAGCCATTGGATGGCATTTCGAAGATGCCGGGGTCTTCCCTTGACGCGCACGGAGCAGTGGTCAAAGCGGCATCCGTCGTCCCACTCTTCCCTCCTTGGGCGCCAGTCCCAGCGGATCAAGGTAGCAAGTCCAATGGAGAGGATGACACAAACTACCCGGGTTTCCGCGAGTGGGAGTGGACGGGCGAGGGCTCTGTCTCGGATGTCTCTGCAGGCAACGAAGCGAAGAAGGATGATGCCGAAGAGCGAGACCGGGCAAGCGCGCGTGATCGCGAGAACCTCATGTTGGATCATCCTGTGCGTACTGGATGGAAGGCGCCGGTGCCCGGTGCGGACAGGATTGCCGATTTCTACGTGCAGAAATTTCCACGCACTCAGGTGCTCTCGGAGAAGGCGCTGTCGAAAGAGATGGATTATTATTTGGGGTCCTTGTTCCCGGGCACATTTGCTGCGGAAAAATAGGAGTTTCTGGCCTACGCCTGGATTTGTGGCGCGGTTTTCGTGGGGGCGTTGCTCATAAAAGTGGGGCGCTGCTCATAAAAGTATTGTTTCAACCGCTTTTCGGGAACTCTATCTTGTCGCAGTCGAGATGTGCGTAGCGCTCAAGCATCGCACTGCTTGAACCTCTCTCTCTCCCCGCCCCTCCGCCCCCCCCCCCTCCCCTCTCTCTTTCTCTCTCTGCCATTCACGCCGCTTCACATTCCGTATCCGCCTCTCGGCAGACTAATGGCACGGACGCGGTGGGCAGAGGAGAAGGGCGTATTGGATGTGTGCCCACATAGTTCGCCGTGGTGATCAACTTTTCTGTTGATCGATAGCAGGTGGCTTACCATGCCCTTGTTGCTCAAAGTCTCTCGGTTCGGCACCGCGAGGCGCACATCTGCATTGAACAGCCGAGAGCGGCAGCCCAGCACAGGATCAACCCTCTCTGTCGCTGCCCACTGCGTCGATTTGGGGCGCGGCGTCTTCCCGCCTGTCAAACTCACTTGCGGCCATGCTTGAGAGCCCTCGTCCACGCTCGTGCTGGGCACTGTGACCTGCACTCTGGAATACACCTTGGGTGCCCACGCTGGAATGTCGCCTGGCATAGGGAGGGGGGAAGCGCGGGCGTGTGTGGTGAAGATGCGTGCAGAGGGAGGATCGGGCACAGAGGGGCAGGGCAGAACAGATTTGAGCACCAAGATCTTTTCTTTTGCTTGCGGATTTTTGTGTTTTTTGGTTTGATCGGCTGCGGATTCTTACCGTGAGGGGGGCGCATGTGAGGGGGCGGTCTTCGCAAATCGCTGTACTTCCACGAGCGGGAATTTGGTCTCGCCCTTGATGCTCTCTCTGGATCTTTTTCTGCTTCCTCCAACCTGTGTGTGTGTGTGTGTGTGCGCGCGCGCATGCGTGCATGCGTGCATGTGTGCATGCGTGCATGCGTGCATGCGTGCATGCGTGCGTTGGTGCGTATGACGTGTAGAGTGTATGCTTGTGCGCGTGGTGTTTGTACGTATGGGGTTGTACACACGCACCTTTGCTCCTTCCACAGAATAATGTCCTATGTAAATACACGCACACACACACACACACACACACACACACACACACACACACACACACACACTAACACGCACGCTCGCACGCACACACCAACACACACACACAACAACAACAACAACCACAATCCAGTTTCTGGAGAGGTGCCTGCACTCTAAACCCTAAAATAATTTCTTGTGTAAATAATAATTTCCTATGGGTGTGAGCACGCGCACCTTTGCTCCTTCCACTCGCGACTGTAGACTCGCTTGTGGGTGTCTGTGCCGCCTTGCAGAGAGATCATGTGTCCAATGTGCCGATCGTACGCCGCGTACAACCTGTCCACAACCTCCGGGGGATCTTGCAGCAGCTGCCCATGGGAATGGGGGCGGGGGCGGGGGCGGGGAGGTGGGGGTCGTTGGGGGGGGCGCAATCATCACATGCGGATGATCAAATTCAAAAACCATGCGCACAGGGCACACGCGCTCCCTCTGCACGCATCTTCACCACACCCTCTGCACGCATCTTCACCACACGCGCGCCCTCTGCACGCATCTTCACCACACTACTGCTGGTATTCAGTGAGGTATTTACCCGAACTCTCTTTTCCTCAGCCTCCCCCTCCCGCCTCCCGCCTCCCCCTCCCCCCTCCCCCTTCCCTTCCCTCCTCCTCACCCCCTTCCGTTCCTCCCACGAAAACGGGACAACACAAAGCACCTAGAGACCAGTCGGAGGCTGCAACACCACTTCTCAAAAGAAAAGAAAAACAAAAGCCACACAAACAAGGCAAAAACAAAGCACCTGGCGGCCAAGCGGACGCCGCAACACCCACTCCTCAAACGATGGCATGCTCTCAGGCCCCAGGTAGTGACGCTTCGGAGACTCGTTGACCTGCTGCGTGACGCTGCAGCGCATGGGCATGTCGGTGGCGTTGAAGGTCTCCTCCGCCGCGGTGCGATACGTGCTGAGCTCATCGAGCGGGCGGATAATGTTGCGGTCGCCATCATAGACATTGCCAGCCGCCGCTGTGGACAAGGACAAGAGAGGCGTGATCCCATATCATCAGACCGCGAGGGCGTGGCGTGGAACGGGCCGGGGGTTGGTACCTCTTAGATGCGTGCCGGGCACGCACGCAGGCAGCGTACATGTTCACACATGCAGCGTACATGTTCACACATGCACCTGGCAACGTCCATTTCTGCATACCGGGACCCTTGTGGTAGCAAGACTGAGCCAGTGAGCCCATGCACACGCACCCACACCGTCAGTATTGCGCCTCGGTTCGTCCAAAGCAGCAACACGCGCGGAGAGCACATCTGCGTGCGAGGCGAATCACAATACGACATGCGCGGGCCAAGTCTGTTGCCCAGCAGCACAAATCACCTCGATGCCCCTGGCCGACGTGCTCGCGGAGCTGTAGCGGTGGTCGAGCGCGCCAATCTGCGGGCCCAGCGCGTCCCGAGGGGGGTCCCGCGACTCTTGGTATTGCTGGTACTGATCGAAGAATCTGCGTCGGCGGCGCGGCGCGGTCAGCAAGAGAGGGTAGGAGACTGTGCGCCCGTGCATGTTCCCGACTCACATGCGCTCACACACACATAGGCACGCGCGCAAACATGTGCACGCGCACACACCGCACGATCAATACAATCAAAACGCCTGTCGTATGATGCCGGGGCCATGCCCCATTCGCCGGGTATGGGCATTGCGAAGAGGAAACGGTCGTGGACGGTTGGTTTGGTTCGTGCACGAGTTTTTGCGTGACAAACATGCAATGGTCGGTAAGCCACTGGCCTTGCTGCTTTCACATGTTCAGACACGTGAAAGTGACACGCCAAGCGGGTATTGCTCCAACCCGCACGTACCGACGGTCATGATTATCACAAACAAGACGACACCAGCGACTGGCGAGCCTGTGTCGAACTCTGTCACGACCAACATTCGCCCTGTGGCTGGGACCCCGGGCTCGACCTTGGGCGCTTTCCGTGTCATCACGAGGATGAAGCTGAGGACGGTCTCTGTGACTGCGAGACCGCACCCTCGACGACACCGACATCGCTCCCTGCGAGAGCAGCGACGACGACCAGGGCTAGTTACTAGTGTACGTAATAGTATGTAGTATTACTATTATAGTGAGCCGAGCCGGCTTCCGAGTGTTTTGGTTCTGTTAGGTGCCCGTGGCGTTACATCATCAGTAAACGAACACATCTCTCTTTTGCGTCTTATTTTTCTACAGGCCCACAGGGAGACCGCACTTCACTGCAGCTGGAATGTAATCGCAAAACTACCAAACGGACGCGTTTCGTTTCAAGCACGCGGCTTTCCTCCAGTCCCTGAAGAGCAAGATCGGCCTATCAGCCTCCAAAGCGGCGGCGTGGAGGATCAACCTCAATATCCAGGGTTGTGAGCCCCAGTGCACGCTCCTTCTCACGCTCCCCTTCTCCTCCCCCTCCTCACTCCTTTCACACAATATCCCTCCCCCCCGCGTTCACTAGTGCGTGATGGGCAGACTAGTCCACTAAGGCCTCGGTTCGTCGTCTCTCGTAGCACATGTCCTCCACTATCCCCCTCCCCCCACGCGAACAGCTTTTTATTGGGTACTGCAATAATAAACACACACAACATGTCTAAGGAGATCTCTCTCACATCTCTCTCTCTCATCTCTCAAGGAGGATGTTCCTTCAACCAACGTTGCAGCAATGCCGGTGTGTTGCCTGTGACAGCGCCTTGCGATGAAAGCTCCGTGCGATGCGCTGTTTTTGTAGTTGCGGCTGGCCTATGAAGTGGTTCAACCTGGTTGACCCCGAAGGAGGGAGGTCGCTGCTCCGAGGGAGGTCCGATGGAAAGTCACTTGCGATGGACTGACTTCGATGGACTGACTTCAGGGACCGCATTTGGTCCCGGGGTGCGATCTTTCTCTCCCGGCTACTATCATTGCATGCTGTGTATAGCATGATTCATGCATATGCATACAACCCATACGAGCTCTGTTTAGTTCCGCGTTTGAAACCAGACTCACCCTCGAGTGTTTGATTTGGAAGCAGATCAAAATCTATGGGATGCCCCTGCAGCACAACTACTGTGCCATCAAAGCCGTTTGCAAGGCGAGCGGTACACCGGAGGAGTTCGCGATGACCACCTCATGACTGGCGACAACAAGACTCCCGAGTAAGTTGTTGCTCGTACTCCAAACGACTCACGCGCGCTCGGGTCTGACGCTCCTCCTCGTGAAATGGTATCTCGCCAAGTTCCCCAATCACTGCGCACCGGCGAAGGAGGACACAGATAACGGCCTCTGCATCACCGAGACAAATGCAGTCCTCCGCTACATCGCGAGGAAGTCTGAAAGCAAGCTGTACCCCTCGGACCTGAAGCAGGCTGCCATCTGCGACATGGTCTTTGACCACAAACTCTGCTCTACCGGCAAGGACATCGCGTCCAACTGCATCTACCCCAAGGCGGGCTTCGGCCCTGCCGTCACTGATGAGACGCTGACAGCAGCTGTGGCGAAGATGAAGACCGACCAGTGGCCTGCCGTGCAGAAGTTCATCAAGGAGAGTGGAGGGCCCCTCGTGTGTGGTAGCCAGGTGACCATCGCCGACTACTCGCTCTGGGGTCATGTGAAGATCGTCTCAATCCTCTCACCAGACGCTCACCTCCTCAAGGAGTGCGATGACATGAAGGCGTGGTTCGACGCTGTGGAGGGCACCGTTGGCGACGATTGGTTCAGTGACGACAACTGGGGCTTCTGGAAGCAGAAGGCCTCTGAGTAAATCCTCGATCTGCTCAGATTTGGCTGGTATGGCAAAGGTGTACATGAGGCAAACGGTTTCACGTTTTTGTAATAAAGCTACAGACGATCGAGACGATGTGTGCTATGAATCGCTCCCGTTCCGGGGGCGAAAGGAGCAGGAGTCCCGTGCACACGGGGGCGCCGCGCATCTGCCGGGCGATCCGGGCGCCGTCACGGCAGGTTTGGTTTTTAGGGCCGCGTCGTAGTGACGAACGGGAGGCGGACCGGGCTCGCTGCAACATGGACAGGATCTCGCTGCTGATGTGCAACATCGGCGACCGCACAGACAGACGGAATCTGCGAGAGGCATTCGAGCGGTACGGGCACGTGAAGGACGTGTACATCCCGACGGACTTCCATACGAAGTAAGGCCGTCTCTCCTCTCTCGAATGCCAGCGGGCAGAAACCTTCCTGTTTGGGGGGTGTGAGCGCAGTGTGGTGTGACTGTGGGGTGCGTGGGGATCGGCGGGCAGGCCGGCCGGCAAAAGGGGCTGCGCCATCAAGAAGCGGGATGGTGCCCGTGGTTATGGCTTGCTCCCAAGAAGACCGGACACGCAAGCATTCTGTTGATCAATAGCAAACATGTTAGTGGATCAAAGCGTTCGCACGTGCGACGAGCAAAATTTGAGTCTGTCGAGTCAAGGAGGCCCTGAGCCTGCACAAGCAAGTTGCCTGCTGTATGTAACAGCAACTTGCTTGGCATGCTGGCAGCGGGGTCGAGAGAAGATGTAGAGTCCACACAAGATATAGGCGCAAGCAAGAGAACACACACACACAACACACACAGATAGACAAAAAAGGACAAAATATCACAAGATATAAGCGCAAGAGAACAAGATAGAGACTGCAAGCTATAGGCGCAAGCAAGAGAAGCGAACGCGAGAAAGCGCAAGATGAATCTTAGATGATGAAGATCGTTAGTCCCGGTCGGAATTACCGAAATCGTTTTTCTTCCAAATTTAGGTTCACCCTTAACCCGCAAACGACCGGGGTGAGCTTGAACGCAAACCCCTAGGGTATCGGTATGTCTAGAGGGACAGAGAGGTGTGCGTGGTGACGTACATTGCGTTCTGTTGAGATGACCTTTACTGAACAGGCGCATCGTGAAAAGTCACGATAATAAACCAAACTAAACCTGGAAACCACGAACAACCTACGAACCGAAGGTTTCCATTTCAACTGCCCTCCAAATCACTAGTCTACCGAAGGCTAGCTGATTTCAAGAAATGAAAGGCCTGGTAGCGAAGAGAGGTTGTGAAGGTGATGATGATCCTTTTATTGTTCTTACAGAAACAAAATTTAGCATCCGCTATATACCTGTTTGGGCTCGGTACTCGCCTCTCCGGACCAGGGTTGAAGCACATGCGATAACGCTCTCACCATGAC
>Ga0315899_10002441_pt1 | contig 20604 bp, 22 predicted proteins | sample LakEriMetagenome_2_FD_203518 | JGI IMG/M metagenome (GOLD analysis project Ga0315899, IMG submission 203518) | Freshwater fungal communities from buoy surface, Lake Erie, Ohio, United States - Buoy 4 MA112 | ecosystem: Environmental > Aquatic > Freshwater > Lake | place: USA: Lake Erie, Ohio... | reverse complement strand
CGTACTGCCTGCAGGCATAATGTTGTCAAATGTACGGGCGCGCGTCTCCACACGAACCTCCGTGTTGACAAACATATTCGTCGGCATACTCTTCACTCATTGATTTCAATGAGACGTTAAGCAGTCAACAAAGATTCAAGCTGCCTGCGCGTCCCCGCATCCAACGATCCCAATACATCACCAGAACATACGTTCACAGCACGGCGACGCGCATCCGTCGCCGCTGGCCGCCCCTCCTCATCCGAAGATCGGAAAAACGTAACCATCCGGCGAGCCTTTCAATTACCCACATCGTCGTTTTGAGCCGATATGTATGCCACGGGCGATATCGTGAAGACGCGTCAATCCGCGCCATATGACCATGTTCCCGGGTGGCGGATCGTGGTTGCGGTTGAGGTACCCGCCGAGCATAGCGATCTGGAGCAAGTAAGCGGCCAAGCTCCGGTCGTGCAGACGCGGGGTAGGCCTGGAAGCGTCAATTTGGTCGAGCACATTGATCTCGGCGGAGGTGAAAACTGAGCTCGGGGTGGCGTCGGGCTTGTTCCTTGCTGTCATTGTGAGAAAAAAGATGCGCCAGCTCACCACCGCAATGAGAGCAAGAAACTTCGCCAGTCGATCAGAGGTTTCAAGCCTCGTCTCCTCAGCCCGGCACCCAGACTTCATGACCTTGTGGAACGTCTCAATTTTCCAGCGCAGAGCATACCAGCCGAGTTTCTCGACGGCGGCTGCGAAGTCAGCGACTGGTAGATTTGTCACCAGTCGCCAGTCAATCGGCGGGCGGCCTGCTGGTGGATCGGTCTCAAGAGCGTGGATATAGGTGAGAAGCCGCGATGCATAACGCTTCTGCTTTCCCACGGGCGGCAAGGTCCTGATCGAGGCAAATTTAACCTTCACGACTGCAGCCTCATCTTGGCCGATCAACACGTGATGCTGCCCCGCCCAAGGCGTTGCTGATAGCTGCGCAAATACCCTGTGCGCCGTATTCTTCGCCGAAGTGGCGGGTGTATCGGCAAGGCGGTTTGCCTGCACGCGAACCAGGAAATTTGTGCCAAGATCTTCTGCTAGGCAAAAAAGCTCGTAGATGTCGCTTTCCCGATCGCCCACATGAATATAGCGCTCGGGCTCGCCTAACAGCGCCATAGATTGGCGTAAGTTTTCAAGCCATCGATAGCTCTCCTTCGTCTCAATCGGCACGCGTGTCGGGTTCACATGCCGCCTGAGCGCCCAGCTGCCCTTGAACTTCTTTCGTGTCCAAAACTTTGCCGCGGTTAATCCAATCGGCGTGCCGCTCAGGTTCAACGCCAAGCTTGAATGCATCAACATCCCGCACAAGCTCCGCACATTAGGACGACCCGCCTTGTAGCGCCCGCCATTGATGGTTTTGGTGAAGCCGATCATGCCAGGTTGCGCGCGGTTATAGATAAACTCGGTTGTATCCTGCAAAATCAGGATCGGCCCCTCACTCGCAGCAACCCTGGCGGCAGTTGCCGCAAAATGACCAGCCAGAACGCCGTGCTCTGTGACGCGTGGATTATCAAAGAACCTATAGGCCGCCTTGGTCGCCGCCCAGTCGCCACACGCAGCCGGGACAGGTTGGCCAGGCGATGCCGACATCTGATCCAGAAGACACCGCAATCGCCTCGCCAGCCGCTTGTCCGGCAGCCCCGCCCCAACCACCTCCTGGTCATGCCAGCCGTATGTATTGACTACCTTCTCCCCACTCATCCGTGACGCCTCCGCGAATCGGCGTCACAAACAGAATCACAAATGATTCACTCAGAGCAAATGCCCCATCAGAGATGTGGGTAATTGAAAGGCTACCCGGATGGCTACACACTGTTTATGGCGACAAGCGGTCCAGTGACTGTTGCGCCCTCTCTCTTCGCGGCGCTGCCCTATGATCCGCAACGTGACCTTCTGACGGTCACTTATCTCGTGAATATGCCAAACGCGCTGTTCGCTGCGCCTAGCGCAGGTAACGACCTTGCTACCATCTTGGCTGCCGCGCGCGCTGCACCAGGGAGCATCAGCTTCGGATACCCCGGCACAGCTTCCCAGGGGCATCTTGCGCTGGCACTGATGTCGCAGGCAACAGGCACGGAATTTCTTGCTGTTTCCTATCGTGGCGCGTCGCTAGTGCTGAATGACATGGTCGCTGGCACTGTGTCCCTGACTTTCACCACCTATGCGACCGCACGCGGCCTGCTCGCTGATGGGCGAGTGCGACCGATCGCGGTTGCTGCCGCCACGCGCACTGCCTCCATGCCCGATGTGCCGACTTTTGCGGAACTTGGGTTCCCTAGGGTGGAAGTGCCGCTCTGGGCCGGGATCATGGCACCGCGTGGTACGCCGGACATTGTGATTGCTCGCCTGCATGAGACACTCCGCGCTGCTGTCACGTCTGATCCCATACGACAAATCATGCAGGGGGTTGGCGCGGATATCGCTGCACAGGGGCCCGGCGAATTTGCCGCAATGCTCCGCGCCGATCATGCTCGCTGGGCAGAAGTCATTCGCCTAGCCGATATTAAACCGTAATGAGACCGTTGGGGGATCGAACGATGACGCGCAAGGCATTTGGCGGCAAAACAGTCTACGGCGCGCGGGTCGGCATACTGATGCTTGACACTAACTTCCCTCGTGCTCCCGGCGATACTGGCAATGCTGCGACATGGCCATTCCCCGTTCTCTATAAGGTGGTGAAAGGCGCTACCGCGCGAGAGGTGGTACATGAAAAGGGGGGCAAGTTGCGCCAAGCTTTTCTCGATGCCGCAGCAGAACTGGTGAAAGAGGGTGCCGACGGCATCACCACCACCGGTGGCTTCCTGTCAGTTTTCCAGAAGGATTTGGCAGCGCATGTCGGCGTACCGGTTGCCAGCTCCTCACTGCTGCAGGTCCCACTGGCGCAGAGCCTTCTGCCGCCGGGGCGGCGCGTCGGCATCCTGACCGTACAGGGAGAGCGCCTTGGCGCAGACCATCTGAAGGCGATCGATGTTGATCCCACCGTCCCAATCGTCGGTACGGAGAAAGGTACCGAATTGACGCGCGTGCTCATTAACAACGAAGCCGATATGGACTACGAGGCGGCCGAGCTTGACATGCTGCGGGCAGCCGAGGAATTGCTTGTCCGCCACCCTGAAACAGGCGCCATCGTGCTGGAGTGTCACAACATGGCACCCTTCTCGCGCTGCCTTGCACGCACCTTCCGGCTTCCGGTCTATGATGTCTACACGCTGGTGACTTGGTTCCACGCTGGGCTTTCCCCGCGCGATTTCGGTCCGCCCGGCTCAGGTCCAGGCTACTCCGAGTGGCGGGAGAGATAGGCGCTGATGGCAGCTCCGCGAACCCCTTCTCCACAGCCGTACGATTCAGCTACCGAGCATTTGACCGCGGATACTGGACTGGGTGTAAAAATTGTAATCAGCTCTCACAATCTCAGCTCTCACGATCTCAGCTTTCACGATCAAGGATCAGGAAGATCGCCATGCCCATGATCACGCGCTCTGGCCGTCCAGCGCTCCATGTAAGTGTTCACGACCATACAGACCCGTGGCGCGATGCCCCATGGCTCATCCTGCAGCATGGCTATGGGCGGTCAGAGGTGTTCTGGCGTTCGTGGATTCCATATCTTTCGCGTTTTTACCGGATTGCCTGCCCCGACTTGCGCGGGCTTGGTCAATCGCCGCTTGATTTCGACCCGCACAAGGAAATTCATGTCGAGGCCTTCCTGGATGATCTGATTGCGGTCATTGATCATTTTGGTCAGGGCAAGCCCGTTCATTATTGCGGGGAGTCGCTGGGTGGCATTCTAGGCATTGTCATGGGTGCAACCATGCCAGAAAAGCTACGAAGCCTGACCTTGCTTGCTGCACCGGTGACGATTCCCAAGGCTACCCAGGAAGCATTCGCCTGCGGTCATGCCTCTTGGCAGGAAGCGCTGCGCATCATGGGCAGCAAGGGGTGGTCAGACGCAGTGAATGTCGCCACACGTTTTCCACCCGAAGCAGACCCCGCATTGGTGAAGTGGTATGCGGAGGAGATGGGTAAATCGAATGTCGAAGTACTCATCGCCATTTCGCGTGTCGCCGCCAAGGTGGATGTTTCCTCATACCTGTCGCAGGTGAAGGTTCCAACGCTTGGGCTTTATCCCACCGCCGGCGTGGTGACAGGATTTGAAGAAGCGCAGATCAGGGCCTGCATACCGGGCATCAGGGTCATCAATCTGCCGACGCGCTTTCACGCGATTCAGGTGCTCATGCCGGCAGCCTGCGCGACATCTCTCCTGCATTTTTGTGGAGAGATTGACGGCGTGGCGAACCGGGAATGAGGAAAGATCAGTCCTGACGTATTCCAAGACGCTGAATCAATGCGCCCCAGCTTGCCAATTCTTCGCGCATGAGGGCGTTCAAGGGTTCCGGCCCGAGATCTCTCGATTCGAGTGACTGGCCCGCGAATCTTTCGCGTACCGTTGGCATTGCTGTGACGCGACGCAGATCAGCATCAATCTTTGCGACAAGAGCGGCTGGCAGACCGGTAGGGCCCAGCACGGCATACCAAGTGCCTGCATCGAAGCCCGGATAGCCTGATTCTGCCAAGGTGGGCACTTCCGGCAAAGCCTGAGCGCGCTTGGCGCCGGTTGTTGCAATGGCGCGTAAGCGGCCAGCCTGAACAGCCGGCACCGCCATGACTGGATTATGGAACATGGCCTGAACCTGCCCTGCGAGGAGTGCCGTATGTGCGGGTGCCGCGCCTTGGAAAGGAACATGCGTGAATTCTAAACCGGCGCGAATGCGAAACAGCTCCGCCGTCAGATGCGTGGGTGTGCCTACCCCCGCAGATGTCATGGTGAGCTGCCCGGGATTGGTACGCATCAATGCCTCGAATTCCTGGAGATTGGCGGCGGGAACCGAAGGATGAACGACAACCACCAGGCTGTAATAGGCAATTTGCGTGATTGGCATGAAATCAGTGATTGGATCAAAAGCAAGGCGGCGGTAAAGTGCCGCACCTTGAACATGGGATGATGCGGCAAGCAGCAATGTGTGGCCATCGGGTGCCGCCTTCGCCACAACATCCGCACCAATATTGCCGCCCGCGCCACCACGGTTATCGATAATGACGGGCTGGCCCCAAATTTCAGCCAATCTTTCAGCGACGATGCGGCCAATGGCGTCCGCCGGCCCACCAGGCGGGAAGGGCACCACAAGGCGAACGGGCCGTGTAGGCCATGCTTGCGCGCGCGCCGATGTTGCGGCCAGCGCTACGGGAAGGCTCAATAAGAACCGCCGCGTGAGATGTACGTTTTTGAAATGAGACGGCATGGCGTTCGAGCTCCCTCGCTTTTTTCGATACCCTACTGGCTGTACGATTATGCGCAACGCTAACGCCGGGCGGAATTCAAGGCAATCCGCCAGATTGACAGAACCATCGCAACGCGCGGAAGTTGGGATCGAGAAGCAACGGGGGAAAGCCCATGGAACTTGGCTTGAGAGGCAAGACCGCCATTGTCACTGGCGGGTCGCTCGGTATTGGGCGCGCCATAGCGCGGGAATTGGCGCAGGAGGGTGTTTCGGTTGTCATCATTGCGCGTGACGCTTCAAGGCTTCAAGCGACCGCTTCCGAAATTTCGCGTGAGACAAATTCGCTCTGCGCGCCTATCTCGGCTGACCTGACCGATAGCGCGCAGCTTGAAGCTGCGCTGGCCAAGGCGCAGCGCATGCTCGGGCATGTAGATATTCTGGTGAATAATGCAGGTGCAACACCCATGGGGCGCATTGGCGATACGGGTGATGATGTTTGGATGAAGTCCATCAATCTCAAATTGATGGGATATATGCGCTGTGCGCGTATTCTGACACCACCAATGCGCGCGCGGAAATGGGGACGCGTCATCAATATCATTGGTCGCTCCGGGCACCAGCCACGCCCGAATTATATCACCGGCAGCGCAGTGAATGCCTCGCTTTTGTCTTTCACGCTCGCCCTGGCTGCAGAATGCGCCCCCGACAATGTGCTCGTTACGGGGGTCAATCCCGGTCCAATCGCCACACCACGTTGGGATACGGTGGTCGCACAGGGCGCGGCCGATATGGGCAGAAGTGCTGCGCAGGAAAACGCGGCCGCGATTGCAACAGTCGCCTTGGGCCGCGTTGGTACGGCTGAAGAATGCTCGGGTCTGGTTGCCTTTCTGTGTTCGGACCGCGCAGGCTTCATCACCGGTACGAATATAGATATTGATGGCGGAGGGACCCGCTGCATCTGAAGGATAATCATCATGCCCATTTTGGAAACTGCGCCTGGCATCCATATCCATTACACAGTTGACGATTTTACTAATCCTTGGTTGCCGGCAGCAACAACCATCATGATTCATGGTTTGGCCGAAAGCGGAGAGGCCTTTCGCGCCTTTGTCCCCGCGCTTGCTCGAAGGACCCGCCTCGTGCGGATGGATTTGCGCGGCTATGGCAGAAGTCCAGCGCTGCCCGCCGAACATCCGTGGCGTTTCGATGCCTTGGTTGAGGATGTTGTGCGGTTGATCGGCGCACTCAATAGACCAAAGGTGCATCTGGTGGGAGGAAAGATAGGTGGTACCATCGCCCTGGCTGTAGCAGCGCGACACCCGGCATTGATTGATCGCTTGGCTGTTCTTGGTGCGCCGGCATCCTTGCGCGATATGATCACGCGAACCCCAGCCTGGCGAAAACAAATTACCGAGGAAGGCGTTATTGCCTGGGTGCGGGCCACCAATTCAGGGCGGATGGGCAGTCGTATGACGCCTGCTCAACTGGAATGGTGGGCAGCACTGATGGGGCGTACGGCTGCTTCGACGCTCGACGGTTTTCTTCAAATGGTACCGAATGTTGACGTGACTGAGGAGGCAGCCTGTATCACCGCACCCACCCTTGTTGTCACGACCACAGGCAGTGGCTTGGGTTCAGTGGATAGCGTACGGGCCTGGCAGGAACGCATTACCGGTTCACGCCTGATGGTACTGGATAATGACAGTTACCATGTCGCTGCGTCAGACCCGGATGAGACAGCCATATTGGTGCGTGATTTCTTGTTCGGGAGCTAATCCGCGCTGGCACCTGATGCCCGAACCACGCGCCCCCAACGCTCACGCTCGGCAGCGACAAAGCGCGTAAAGCCCTGGACATCAAGGCGGCCAGGCTCGGCGCCAGCACTGGCCAGCCGTTCGCGGAGAACGGGATCCGCAAGGGCCGCAAGAACGGCCGCATTTATCCGCCCGATCAACGCGGGTGGTGTCCCGGCCGGTGCCGCCATGCCAAACCAGGAGGATGCCTCAAATCCTGGCAGGCCCGCTTCGGCCATGGTCGGCAATTCTGGTAGTGCGGCCGCGCGCTCAGCACCGGCAACCGCCAAGGCGCGCACACGCCCTTCCCGTACTTGCGGGAGAACGCCTGGCATATTGTCAAAATAGAGTTGCAGTCGCCCGGCAATCAGATCCGTCATGGCCGGCGCTGCGCCGCGATAGGGAACATGGATGATATCAATACCAGCAAGATTCTTGAGCAATTCGCCGGCAAGATGATTGGTGCCCCCGACGGAGGAGGAACCGAAAGTAAGCCGACCCGGCTCTCGCCGTGCCATTGCAATAAGATCACTAAGGCTACGCGCGGGACTATCGGCAGGGACCATCAACACAATCGGGACGGAGGCGACAAGCGCGATAGGGGATAGATCACGCTCTGGATTGAAGGGCATGCTGCGATAGAGATGCTCATTGATGGCGAAGGCCGGCGGCGCGCTGATGAGCAGCGTATGGCCATCTGGGGTTGCTTTGGCGACGATATCGGCACCGATATTCCCCCCGGCGCCGCTGCGGTTTTCAACCAGAAAGGGCTGGCCGAGCCGATCGCGCAAAGCCTCGGCCAAAAAACGCGCAATAATGTCGTTCGATCCGCCAGGCGGGAAGGGTACGATCAGGCGTACCGGTCGCTCTGGCCAACTGGGTTGCGCCAAAACGCGGAAGGCAGGTGATGAGATTACGACGCCAAGGATATGGCGCCTTATCATTGTTCTCATGTGACGTCGCCCCTTTTGTGCTGCTTTTGGGTAGCAGCTGAACCCGTGGTGCGCCAGCGCTTCACCCAGGAGCTCCTTGGAGCAGGCATGCTGTAGGCTCTTGGATAAAGCTTATCCGCGGCAAAAGGCAGCGATACCTCCCCCGCCGCAGATCCCTTCCAGGAAGATGCGGATTTTATCCTCGGCGGAATGGTCCTTGCGCGTACGCTTTACAGGGGCCGGTCGTGGCGCTTGATAAGGAAGCATGGCCTGATTCAGAATCGTAAATCAGGCCAGCTTGATCCTCTGGATTTTGAAGTTTCAGCGAGGTGAAGGCGGCATAGTTTCCTTCAAAAGGCCTTCCCAGCGTTCCACCTCAGCAGCAATGAAGCGTGCGGTATCAGCCTGATTGAGGGCCGGGATTCGGTCCATGCCAAAACCTGTAAAGCGCTGTTTCAAATCCGCATTACCCAGCGCTTTAACTAGGGCGGCGTGTAGCGCGTCGCGCTGCACTTGTGGAGTCGCCGAGGCTACGAGAATGGCATTCCAAATGCTCATGGCCGCGGGAACGCCCGCTTCCTGCAAAGTCGGTAAATCCGGCGCGGCCGGGCTGCGCTGCGCCGTGGTCACAGCCAAGGCGCGAGCCTGTCCACCTTGAGTCGTAGCAAGCGCGGTAGAGCTTGCGTCGAAGAGCATCGTAATTCGTCCTGCAGCGAGATCTAGTGTTGCCGGCGCACCACCGCGGTAAGGAATTTCATTCATTTGAACATTGGCCGCCTTAAGGAACATTAAGGCTGTCAAACCATTGGTGCCACCCGTGCCGGTGCTGCCATAATCATACTTTCCAGGATTAGCTCGTACTAATATCAGAAAGTCACGAAGGTTCGTCACTGGCAGGCTGTTGGCGATCATCATGATCATGGGCGCTTCGCTTACGATCGTCAGTGGCGCCAGGGCTTGATAGTAATCCAGGCCAGGATTTGGTGCGATCAGGCGCAAGACGGCGAAGCCGTTGTTGGTGAATAGAAACGTGTGGCCATCTGGCGTGGCGCGGGCCACAACCTCGGCGCCGATTCCGCCGCCTGCGCCGGTACGATTTTCCACCACCACCTGATGTGGCAATTGATCCGACATGGTCTGCGCCAAGACGCGAGCGACAACATCGGTACCGCCACCTGGTGCATAGGGCACAATCAGTCGCAGCGGCCGCTGTGGCCATTGCTGCGCCAGTGCCGGCACGGCATGAAATCCAAGCAGAACGAACAGAATGAGATTGGGAACTAAGCGACCTGAAAATCTCCTGAACATTTGCTATTTCCTCCCTTTTTGTGGTTTTTGCAGAGAATTCCGTTGTGATGTTGTCCTATGGTAAACCTCCCAGAGGGCAGCCGGCCATTTCATAAGCGGCCGCAGTCAATCGCATCACGGGCAACATGTCATCAAGCGAAGCGAGCGGCGCTTTGCCGTGCCGTACGCGGTGCAGCGCATCGGCGACGAAACCCGGGTAATTCCCGACATTGGTTGTATGGACAGCGCATGTTTTGCGAGAGCCGTCATTGGCAACAACATGAACAGTCTCTGGGTCGGGCGCAATCAGGTAGTGGCGAGGCGTGCGCATTGCGAAATGCATATCAAAATTACTGGTTGGCGCGGGATATAGATAGCCGCTTTCCACTTGAGCAAGCGCGCCGCCGGGCCCGGCAAAGGTGATACAGCCGTAATCCTCCACCGGAAACTTCCAGGCTGCGTTGGAAAAATGCGCTGCAACAGGCCTTGCTTCTGCCTGCCAAAGGGCATGCACGATATCAACAAAGTGGCAGCCCAGGTTCAGCATACAGCCACCCCCAGCAAGGGCTGGGTCAAGATTCCAGCCGCAGCCGCTATCCAGGTAGCGTTGCGCAAAGCCGGCAATGAAGCGGAAGGACATCTGCTGCACGCCGCCATCTTCCTGCGCATAACGTTGGAGCATACGAAAAAAACCACCGTTGCGAAATACCAAAGGCACAGCGCAAAAAGCACCGCGCGCGGCGGCAAGCAGTGCCAGCGCCTCAACCTGTTCTACATTAATACCGCAGGGTTTTTCCAGGGCGAACGGAATACCCTCGTTGATCAAAAAATTTGCCTCCTCCGGCATATCAATATGCCTTCCTAAGGAAAAGACAAAATCGGGCTTGATGCGGCGGCAAAGCGCGCGAAAATCCGTATCAGTCGGGCATCCGAAGCGTGTTCCAAGAGAAGCGAGTTTGTCGGGATCCGGGTCTGACATGCCGGCAAGCGTCACGCCGGGCAGCGCCAGGGCTGGCTCCAAATAAAGAGGCAGATGCCAATGCGATGCGCCAATGAATACCACACGCATGTAGACGTTCCCTCAAGCAGTCGTTCTGAAGACCCACTCTTATCATGGCGTATCTTCGGGAAAGTGTCGACACCCAGGTTGTCAAAGCCGACGTTTAATGTAAAGCTCTCCACTCAAGAGCATAAAGTGTAGACACTCAACAATCTGGGTCCTCGTGCCATCCGCGGCGAGGGGCCGGTGAAGGAGGATGGTTCGGCATGGAACTCGTGAGTGACGCAGCGCGCGCATTGGTCGGCTTTCAGTCTGGCTGGGCAGAAGCAACACACCCTGTCGAATCCAGTGAATTGCGCCGCTTCATGCAGGCCACCATGGATATGAATCCACTTCATCGCCCGGGTTACAAAGGGCCTCGCCATGATGGGCCGGTCGCACCGCTGGGATTTCCGGTGCATGTCTATCGTCGTCCCGCATCGGACGCCTGGGACCCTTTAGAAGGCCGCGGCGATCCGGAATTCGATGGCGAAACACGGCTCATTCGCTTGCACCTGCCACGACTGCCAGTCAAACTCTCTGGCGTGCTCAATGGCGGCTATGAATACGAATTCTTCAGTAACGCTAGGCTCGGTGAACGCATCTTTAGCCGCAGCAGCTACCGAGATGTGAAGAAACGAGAGGGGCGTAGTGGCCCGATGGTCATTGTGACCGTTCACGATGAATTCGCTGCCGGAGAGGAGCTTCGCCTTCTGTTTCGCTGTACAACAAATCTAATTTTGCGTTGAGCATGACGGCAACCTCATCAAAGCCCGCGCTATTACCCCTCTCGGGTATAAGGGTATTGGAATTGGGCAGCGATGTCTCGCTCGCTTTTGCCGGGCGCCTGCTGGCGGATTTGGGGGCAGAGGTCCTGCGACCGGAGCCGCCAGGCGGCGATCCGCTGAGGGCGGCGGCACCGGTGACGGAAGCCGGCAGTGCGCTTTTCATTTACCTCAATCACAGCAAGAAGCTTGTACCGAACCTTCGGCCGGAGGTGATTGCCGAAGCGAACCTTGTGCTCTGGGCGCCAGAGGCGCAGGGCGGCGCGACGTTCGGCGTGTTATTGCCAAGGCGCGAGGAGAAGGCGCGTCCGCCCGTAGTGGTTTTTTCTGCCCATGGTCAAAGCGGACCACGCGCGGGCATGATAGGAAACGCATTCACGGCACAGCATGCGGGCGGCTTTGCTTGGCATCAGGCCAGCCCGGTAACCGATACAGAGGCGCAGCCACCGCTTGGTTGTCCGGACCATGAAGCAGCGTTGCTGGTCGGGCTGATTGGCGCCAATGCGGCGATGGTCGCCTTGACAGAGCTTCGAGACGACGCGTCACCGCCTTGGCTTGATCTTTCGGCAGAAGATGTCTTCGCCTGGAATCTGGTTGATGCTTTGGCAGAATACCATGATGGGATGCTGACGCCGGGCCGCAAGCGCCGGCCAGGCAAGGAGATCACCATTGCGGGCGGCCTTGTGTGGCTCTTGCCATGCGCTGATGGCACCATTGTCGTTTCTCCCCGCGAGGACCATCAATGGGCGCGCTGGGTGGAATTGATGGGCAATCCGGCTTGGGCGCAGGATCAGGCTCTCTGCGGAACGCGTGCCATCCGGACGGCACGCGCGGCGGAACTTGGGCGACTAATGCGCGAATGGTCTGCCAATGTTTCAGCGCGCCCCATTTTCGAACAGGCGCAGGCCGCACGCGTTGCCTGCTTTCCTGTCAGTACCGCGCATGATCTCCTGTCCAATCGCCAATTGGCGGCACGATGTTTCTTTCGAAGCTTTACGGTACCTGGTGTTGCGGACCTACCCATGGCCGGCCTTCCTTTTACCATGCGAGATAGCAGTGCGCACACCTTGCCACGTGCTACGCCGATATCTTTGCAGCACGATGATGGGAGGGGCTTCATCAGCAAGGATACATTTCGCCCTATCTTTCCAGGCGCGACCCGTCACGCGCCGCTGACCGGTATTCGCGTAGTAGATTTCTCCTGGGTCGTCGCCGGCCCCATGGCGACGAAAATGCTTGGCGCCCTTGGTGCGGAAATCATAAAGATCGAATCCTCTCAACGCGCAGAATTTTCCTTTCGTGATGGCTGGTTCGCTGGCATCAACAATAACAAACGAAGCTGCACGATTGATATTACAACCAGGGAAGGTCAGTCGCTAATTCGGGATCTTGTCACCAAAAGCGACGTAGTTGTAGAGAATTTTTCTTCACGCGTGCTGCGCAAGAACGGTTTGGCCTATGAGGATCTACAACTGCTGCGCCCTGACCTTGTTTATGTATCCGCATCAGGCCTGGGACGGGAGGGGCCGGAGCGTGATTTGCTCGCATATGGATCCCTTCTGCAATGTTATAGTGGTCGGGTTGGCCTGATTGGGCGCGCCAATCCGCAGCTGGAGGCGATGGGGGTCATGCCCGCCTGGACTGATCCTGTCACTTCGCTTTGGGAGAGCTTCGCCATTCTTGCGGCGCTTACCCATCGTGCAAAGACAGGGCATGGCGCCTTCATCGATCTTTCCATGTTGGAAGCAACCGTAGCGCTTTTGCCGGATGCGCTGCTTCATGCCGCTTTGGGCCGCGCGGTACCGCAAGATGGTGGTACTATGGATATTTGCGGTGTTCCCTCTGGGCTATTTCGCTGCGCTGGCGAGGACGAGTGGATTGCCATATCGATTCGTGACGCCTCGGCTTGGGCAGGGCTATGCGCGGCGCTAGATAGGGCCGATTGGCAAATGCAGCACGAATTTTCCACCCATGCCGGCAGGCAGAAAGCCGGTGATATGTTGCATGGGGCGATCGCTGCGTGGTGTCGCCAGCGAAGGTCACAGGATATTCAAGATTTGCTGCAAGCCAATGAGGTTCCGGCAGCGCGTTCGCGCGGTATTTTTGACCTTGTCCGAGACGAGCATTTGAAAAGCCGCGGCGTTTATCGTCATCTTGCCAGTGGCGCCTGGAGCATCGCCCTACCCTGGATGGATGCGGATGGGTGGCGCGGACGGCTTGCACCGACACCAGGTCTTGGCGCCGATAATGATTATGTCTTCGGTGAATTATTGGGCCTTAATGGCGCACAGATCGAGGTCCTGAAACAAGGCGGAGTGATCCGATGAGGAAGGTCAGGAAATGTTAAAGATTAAAACAAGAGAGCCGGCAGTTCGCTTCTTTGAGGATTTCCACGAAGGTCAGGAGCTGCCCTTAGTTACTCGCGGACCGATGATGGTGGGCCACCAGGTACGCTGGGCCGGCGCCTGCGATAATTATGAATCAGAATTCCACCACGATGAATATGTTGCTAAGGCACAAGGATTACCCGGCATTCTGCTTTCTGGACCGCTTATGGCTTCCTGGCTACTGACCACGGTTCAGGAATGGATGGGAGGTGCTGCGAGAATCCTTCGATTTACAGACCAGAATCGCGGTTCGACCATGCCGCGCGACATGGCTTTTTTTCACGGTACGATCCGACGTGCGTATATCGAGGAAGGGCGCGCATTGATTGAGTTGGAATGCTGGATCAGTAATCAAAGGGACGAAATAACAACACCGGGTTCTGCCCTGGTCCAGATGCCCCGTCGCGGCGCTTAGAGGAGACAAGGCGATGTCAACGACAATGGCGGAACCCAGCGACGCCCAGGCGCAAGCCTTTCTAGACCAGTTGATCGGACCTTTGGGGGACGCCGTTCAGGTACAAGTCGAACTCGGTGCTGTTCGTCGCATGTCGCTGTGCATGGAGAATCTTGATCCCATCCATTTTGACCAAACAGCGGCGCAACAGCGCGGCTATCGCGGAATTGTGGCGCCATGGCCACTGCTTTGGCTCTATTTCTTCACCTGCACCATCTATGAACATGATTTCCCCTTTGGCAAAGCCACGGTTCATGGTGCGGATGAATACGAATTCCACGAGCCAATGATTGTCGGCGACGTGCTGACTGTGAGTACCGCCTTAGTAGCGGCAAAACTGAAGCAGGGGAAGGTGGGCCGGTTGGGCCAAATCACTTCTGAACGCCGCTTCGTGAACCAGAGGGGGGAACTCTGCGCCGTATTGCGCACGATCCTGTTCCGCCGGTGAGCACAGATTTCGAAGACTACATCACGCCAGCGGTCAAAGCCGTGATTGGTGCGGAATCACCGCCGGTTTTGGCCCTTCATGCGGTGGAGGCCAGCGAAGTAAGGCGCTTCCATCAAGCCGTGATGGATCACGCGCCGCGTTACTGGGATCTTCGGGCTGCCGAGCGTTATGGCGGCCCCGTGGCACCCGCTGGTTTTCCGGTGCATGCCTATCGTCGCGCGGAACATGAGCCGGATCCCCTCGCGAATATGGATAGCCCTGATTATGACGGGGTTGATCGTGCTCTGCGACCCGGTCTTCCGGAAGTGGTGGTACCGCTTAAGCGGCTGATGAATGGTGGCTATGAATATGAGTTTTTTCGCTACGTACGCCCCGGTGAACGGGTCATGCTGCGCAGCCGCTACGCCAATATTTATCAACGCAATGGGCGCACCGGACCTATCGTCTTCGTGGTGATTGAAGACAGCTACGAAACAGAAACTGGCGAAAAGCTGCTGCGTTCGCTCAATACCATAATCTTACGCTAAGGAGAGTGAAATGCCCGAAAATGAGAGCGTCAACTTTGATGATGTCGAAATTGGCCAGGCAATTCCTACCTTGGTCAAGGGGCCCATGACCACCGCGCACATCATGCGTTGGTCCGCGGCGATGGAAAATTGGCACCGGATTCACTACGATTGGAGATACGCAACCGAGCATGACAAACTGCCGGATGTAATGGTGAATGGCAGTTGGAAGCAGCATGTCGTTATCCAGCTTTTAGCCGATTGGGCCGGCGATACCGGCTGGGCTTGGAAGGTTTCTTTCCAGTTTCGCGGCATGAATGTGCCTGGTGATACCCTCACTGCATGGGGCCGCGTCGCAGGCAAGGAGGCGCGCGGAAAATGGGGTGTCGTGGATCTGGAGATCGGTTTGGTTGACCAGGATGGCAAGGAAAGTACGCCCGGTACTGCGCGGGTAGTCCTGCCACGACGCGGCGGACCGCCTGTTCCCTATCCTTTTGATCCCGCCATTCTGGATGGCTGACCCCATGTGGAGCCTCCCAAAGACTGTCCATTTGATGGAAGTCGGACCGCGTGACGGTTTGCAGATTGAAGCAAAGATTCTGACGACTGCCGAGAAGATTGAATTAGTTGAGGCCATTGCCGCCACTGGTGTGAAGGAAATCGAAGTCGGATCCTTTGTCAATCCGAAGGCGGTTCCCCAGATGGCCGATTCAGAGGAGGTATTCGCCGGCCTGAAGCGTCAGCTAGGCGTCATGTATCGCGCATTATGGTTGAATCCGCGCGGGCTTGATCGCGCGGTAGCGAGCGGTAAGGTGGATTTGGATGGTAGGTTGCAACTCACCGCGAGTGAAGCCTTCGTCAAGCGCAATACTAATCGCAGCATTGAGCAAACTTTCGCTGATATTCCTGACTGGATGGCGCGATACCGCGCGGCCGGCATTATGCCCGATTGCGTTGGCGTCATGGCAGCTTTCGGATGCAATTTTGAAGGCGATGTCGCGGTAGAGCGTGTTATGAGTCTGCTTACGCGGATCGAACATACGCTACTGGAAGCGGGTTCGGGGCTCAAGCATTTAAGTCTGGCAGATACTATGGGCTGGGCGACACCGGATCGCATACGCAAAATGATAGAGGTAGTAAGAACACACTGGCCAGATCTGCCGATCAAACTGCATTTGCATGATACGCGCGGCACAGCGATGGCGAATGCACTCGCCGCACTGCAAATGGGCGTAAGGGAGTTTGATGGCTCCATCGGTGGCTTGGGCGGCTGCCCCTTTGCAGGACACAAGGGGGCAGCTGGCAATATTTGTACCGAAGACCTTGCTTATATGTGTGAAGAAATGGGTATTGCCACAGGCATTGACCTGCCAGCGCTTGTGGATGCCGCGCGTATGGCAGAACGAATGCTTGGGCATGAAGTGCCGGGCAAGGTGATGAAAGGCGGGCTTTTGCCTCGCCCAGATACAAAATGAACACCGGCGCTCTTTCGCATATCACTGTCTTGGACCTAACGCGCGTACGTGCGGGCCCCACAGCCGTAAAGCAACTCTCGGATTGGGGGGCGGCGGTGATTAAGGTGGAAGGGCCAATTGAAGATGATATGACTGGTGCGCGCGATGGGTCAGATTTCCAAAATCTGCATCGCAATAAACGCTCGATCGTCCTTGATTTGAAACAAGCGGATGGCATCGGCGCCTTGAAGCGTCTTGCCAGTCGCGCCGACGTGGTGATTGAAAATTTCCGCCCAGATGTGAAGCGCCGTCTGGGCATTGCCTATGAGGATCTTGCCGCAGTCAATCCAAGGATTGTGTATGCTTCGATTTCTGGCTTCGGCGAGGATGGTCCCTACGCCAAGCGGCCGGGCTTTGACCTGATTGCCCAGGCCATGGGTGGCATGATGTCAGTCACCGGCCTGCCAGGGCAAGGGCCAGTGCGTGCCGGCATTCCGCTTGCCGATCTCAGCTCTGGTCTCTTTGCGGCTATTGGTATTCTGATCGCCCTTGTGGAACGTGAATGCAGCGGTAGGGGCCAATGGGTACAAACTTCCCTGCTGGGCGCTCAGATCGCCATGTTGGACTTTCAGGCCGCGGCATGGCTGATGGAAGGCAAAGTCTATCGCCAGAGCGGTAATGATCATCCCTATACGACACCAATGGGCGTTTATCCGGCCAGCGATGGGGATATGCTGATCGGGGCTTCAGGGCAGGAACAATATCGCAAATTATGCGAGGCGATTGATGCGCCAGCATTCCTGACTGACCCTCAATTTGCCTCTGCCGAGGCGCGGTTGGCCAATCGCCCGGCCTTCAACGCGGCACTTTCAGCCATTACCAGGACCCGTTCGGTCAAGGAATGGGTGCCGCTCCTGAATGCGGCCGGGATAGCGTGTGGCCCGATCAATGGCATTGATCAGGTCTTCGCCGATCCTCAGGTAGAAGCCAGCGGCATTGCGCAAAAGTTTATGCATCCACGCCTTGGCCCCATCACCCTGCTCGGCTCACCAATCCGGCTCTCCCGAAGCGGTGCCACCATGACTTGCGCTGCTCCGGCCAAAGGTGCCCATTCTAAGCAGATACTGTTGGAAGCAGGTTATACAGATACCGAAATCGCTAGCCTGCGAGAAAAAGGTGCCGTTGCTTAAATCGACAACAAAAACCGAGGAAAAATCCAATGAAGAGTATCACAAGACGCACAGGGCTGACCGTTGCATTTGCCCTACCTTTTATTGGGGGGAAAAGTCAGGCGCAGGGCGCTTGGCCGAACCGCCCTATCCGGCTGATTATCCCCTTCAGTGCGGGCGGAGGCGGCGATTCCTCAGCCAGACCATTGGCCGCGCGTATGGCGGAAATACTGGGCCAAAATGTCATTGTGGAAAACCGGACAGGTGGCAATGCGGTTGTCGCCGCAACTGCCGTGCTACAGGCTCGCGATGGTCATAGTTTTTTGATTGATGCGCTGAACCAAATTACTAATCCGCTTTTGCTGCGCGATCTTCCGTTTGACTATAGTACTTCATTCAAGCCGGTGACGCTAACCGCCCGGTTCCCACAGCTTCTGTCAGTAAAGGCGGACTTTCCTGCGCGTAATATCGCTGAATTCATCGCCTATGTTAAAGCAAATCCGGGCCGTGTTTCGATCGGCACACCGCCGGCGGCAGGTGCCGGTCATCTTGCTGTCGCCTTGCTTGAGCTTCTCGGCGGCTTGCGCTTTATCCACGCACCCTATCGCGGTGGTGCGGATGCGGCGCGTGACATCATGGGGGGGCAGATAGACGCGATGCTGCTGACTTCTTCCACGTCGCGCGCGCCAATTGAATCAGGCAAGGCGCGCCCTCTTGCGGCAGCCGGTGCCACCAGATTGCCGAACTATCCTGACATCCCCACGCTTGCTGAAAGTGGCTTTCCGGGCTTTGACATGGATGATTGGAATGGACTTTTTGCGCCCGCCGACACACCCGATGATATCATTGCCAAGATGCAAGCCGCAGTTGCAGAAGCTTGCAAGGATCCCGGCGTGCAAGCGCGTATGGCACCGCTCGGCACTATATTGGGCGGGCTGAGCACCGCCGAATTCACCAGATGGCTAAATTATCAGCGTGAAATTGTCGCACGTGTTATTCGTGAAGCAAAGATCACGCTGGCATAAAAGTACGGAGGGAGCAGATATTATATGATCTGCTCCGTTTTCTCCCCATCCAGCATGGCCTCGAGCATCTTTAGGGCGCCAAGTACATTTGCACTGGCCATCGCGGAGGCAAGCACGGGATCACGATCTTCTAATGCAACCACAAGTCGTGAGTGATCAGCGATTGAACGGCTCACGCGCTCAGGCTTGGCAAGCGTAAGACGACGAAAGCGCAAGCTACGCAAGACCAGGCTATCAAGCTGACGAAGCAACGTCCGATTGCGTGCCAATTCGGCGAAGCGTTCGTGGAAGCGCACATTGCCCCAGTAATAAGCGTCCCGGTCACCTTTGCGTGCAGCCTTTTGCATCAAAGTGACGATTTGGCGCAATTCAGCCAATTCTTCGGAGCTTGCATGTTCGCAAGCTTCGCTTGCGCAAAGGCCAAGCATGGCAGCACGCACCCGATAGATTTCACGAATCTCACCGCGCCCATGATCCGCTACACGGGGCCTTCTGCGGGGAGAAATTTCAACAAGCCCTTCCTTCTCCAGTATGACCAATGCCTCACGCACCGGCGTACGGCTAGTGCCGAATCGATCGGCAAGATCGACCGAATTCAGATCGCGTCCGGGTGATAATGTATCATCCAGGATTTCAGCCCCAATGGTGCAAGCAATATCGATGACAAGCGAATCATGTGCCATGGTGCCTGACAGCACCCGGTGAATGGTGGCGCGGAAGCGTTCTTTATTCGTGGGGTTACTTCCGTCAAGCATGGCCATTCAGTATCTCGATCCTTGGAGTTACGCGTCCGCGTTTCACTCCCGAACCCTGTATACTTGTTCAAGATACTGGTTCTAGCCCCTTTTTCAGAAGGGGGTGTAAGAGGTCACCAGATCAACCGACTCCTTGGCACGCCCGAAATCATTGGGGTCGAAATCCATGCACAAGGGGGCTCGCGCTTCTATAAAGCCAATTACGTCAACGCCTTCGCTAGGGGATGGGTCTACCAGAACGCGGTACCGTACAACCTCTGCCCGACCAGTATAGGTCGTCGCAAGGCCTGCGGAAACATCAGCGATCTGCGCCTCCGCAAGATTACGGAATCGAATGATGCCGATACGCGCAGCTCGGCCTGTCACAGCATCGCCCGGCGCAATCTGGTGGCCTGCAAAGCGCTGAACGCGCGCGCGTGCCGTTACGCGCTTCGTCCATGGGCTGGAGTTATCGTATGCCACACGCAGATATTCTGGCGACTCCAAGACGCCAAAATGTGTCAGATCATACATGGCGACGAAACGTGGGGCGCCGCTCGAAACATTGATGTAGCGCAATCCCGTCAGAAACCCGGGAACGGCGAGACGCTCAGGGATATGCTCTGTATCGTACCATGCGTTGAACTCCTCCTCAAAGGCAGTTGGCGGATTCATGAATACGAGCAGAAATCCATTTTGAGGCATGTTCATATTCCTTTTCTGCAATCTTGCGGCAAGGCAGTGGAAAGAAATTCCAGAACGAGCGTCGCGAAGGCGATCGGGCGTTGATATGGTAGAAAATGCGCCCCCACCTCATCGAGAATGATGCGCGCGAGCTTAGGTGACATCAAGGCCGCGCATTCATCCGCCAGAACGGGCGGCAACAAGAGATCATGCCGGGCTGGTACCAGAAGCGTTGGGCAATACAGGCGTTGAAATGCCGTGCTGGCATCGGCGCGCGCAAAGCCTAGCACCGATTGCGCATAGGCAGCCCCATCCTGCGCCGCGAAAGCCGAATAATAGGCGAGGTAGCGCGCATCCCGGGGCTGATTTTCAAATGGTCTCTCCACCGCCCCGGGTAGGATGGCCGCCATGCCGCCTTTGCGCACAGCTTCGGCGCGCGCCAAAAGAGCTTCCTTCGCAGCGGACCCAGTACGCGGTGTAGGATTTGAGAGTATCATTGCTGGGATATGGCTGACATAGCTTGCGGCATAGCTTGCTGCCACCATACAGCCGACAGCGCAGGCAATAGGTACCAGCCTGGTCAGCCCGATGGCACGCCTCAGTTCTT
>Ga0315899_10002440_pt1 | contig 20604 bp, 20 predicted proteins | sample LakEriMetagenome_2_FD_203518 | JGI IMG/M metagenome (GOLD analysis project Ga0315899, IMG submission 203518) | Freshwater fungal communities from buoy surface, Lake Erie, Ohio, United States - Buoy 4 MA112 | ecosystem: Environmental > Aquatic > Freshwater > Lake | place: USA: Lake Erie, Ohio... | reverse complement strand
CGATGATCTGATTGCGGATTTGGCGCAAGCGATTGGATAAATGCATAAGCAAGAACTTCAAGAATTATTGGAAGAAAAATTTCGGCTTTATAATAAGCCTGATTTTATTCCAAATGATCCTATTTCTATTCCACATCGATATTCTCTACAAAAAGACATTGAAATAGCAGGCTTCTTTGCTGCTCTTTTTGCCTGGGGAAATCGAACTACTATTCTTAAAAAGTGTGAAGACTTATTGAACCGAATGGATGCAGCACCGTTTGCATTTATTCAACAACACCAGGCAGTGGATCTTAAACGATTTTTAAACTTTAAACATCGAACCTTTCAACCAACCGATATTCTTTATTGTATTGAATTTTTGAAATATCATTATCAGCACCACTCAAGTTTGGAGGCTGCATTTTGTTTACAGCAGCAGGACATGGAAAATAGGTTAAATGCATTTCATGCATACTTTTTCTCTTTACCCGATGCACCCGAGAGAACGCGTAAACATATTCCCGCTCCAGCAAAAGGCTCCACTTGCAAACGATTGAATATGTTTCTTCGTTGGATGGTTCGAAAAGATCAACGTGGTGTAGACTTTGGTATTTGGAAAAAAATAAAGCCCTCCACCTTAATTTGCCCGGTAGATGTGCATGTAGCAAGAGTAGCGCGTATGCTTGGGTTGATTGAAAGAAAGCAAACAGATTGGCAAACAGCGGTGGAACTCACGCATGCATTACGCAAGTTTGATGCCGCCGATCCTGTAAAATATGATCTAGCTTTATTTAGCCTCGGCGTGCATGAACAGGCTCGAATGCTCAAGACTTCTTTTCAAACATCAGGGACCTGACTTTTTCCTGATCCTCTTGTTCCTTATTCAAATCGAACATAGTTCCGAAAACATGATCCCAAAGCGTTGAACTCACACCAAAACCCTGATGCTCATTTTTGTAATGATGAAGGTGGTGATTTCTCCAAAGAGGTTTCATCCATTTGAAGGGAGGATTCCAAGCATGAATAGCATAGTGCATGGACCCATATAAAAGATATCCCAGTACAAATCCAGGGAAAAACATAAACACATAAGGTCCCATACTGACACGCATCAATACAAATAAAGTGGTTGCAATCAGTAAACTGGGAAGGGGGGGCATAAATAGACGTTGGCGATCCCGGGGATAATGATGGTGATTACCATGCAAGGTGTACACAAATTTTGTAGAGCGCGGCGTTTGGGGAATCCAATGGAAAAGAAATCGATGCGCCACATACTCAAATAATGACCAAAACAGCAATCCCGCTAAAAATACCAATGAAATAGTCAGTGGGGTAAATCCGAGCGTACTGCCTGAACGGTAGAGAAAATAGATAATAACTGGCAAATACATACCCCAGATAACCAGCGGGTGTGATTTGGTGAGCGCCTCCAAAAAAGGATTTTCAAAAAGACGCGCTTGCCCTTTGTTATGTATTTTTTCAAATTTCATGGCGCAAAGATAATACGGTTTTCATTGGAAGAAATGAGCTTGGTCATCCCAACATCATTAACTTCGCCCTACGAATGTTTCACCTATGAAATTGTTGAGCTACTTTAAAGAGGATCGCGAGCAACTAGGCGTGCTCATCAACGGTACTGTCTACGATATGGAGCAGCTGCACCCAGATTTGCCAAACAGCATGAACCTGTTCCTCAATTTTTGGGATGATTATTTTCCCGTAGCACTGGCTGGCGAAACACTCATCAAGGAAGGGCAACGCACAGTAAGCGGCGGTCAGCCGATAGAAAGCTTACAACTAATGGCCCCTGTTCCTTTTCCTTCTTCCTGTAGGGATGGCTACGCTTTTCGGCAACACGTGGCAGCTGCCCGCCGAAATCGGAAAGTGGATATGATCCCCCAGTTTGACGAATACCCCATCTTCTATTTTACCAACCATCATAGCATACAAGGTCCCGGACCTATTCGTTGTATGCCCGATCATTTTGAAAAATTGGACTTTGAATTGGAAGCTGCAATTGTAATTAGTAAACATGGGAGAAATATTCGGGCCGCTGAAGCTGATCAACATATTGCCGGGTTGATGATCATGAATGATATGAGCGCACGCACTTTGCAGATGGAAGAAATGCTGTTAAATCTGGGACCGGCAAAGGGTAAAGATTTTTCAACAGTCATTGGCCCCTGGTTGGTAACATTGGACGAACTGGAACCGTTTATCACTGCGCCAAAACCCAATCACCAGGGACTAAGCTGGAATCTCAATATGACCTGTAAGGTGAACGGCATCCAGGTTAGCGCAGGTAATTTGGGAGATATGGATTGGACTTTTGCTGAGATTATAGAAAGAGCGTCGTATGGAGTTGACCTATACCCTGGCGATGTGATTGGCAGTGGAACAGTGGGAACCGGCTGTTTTTTAGAATTAAATGGAACGGGTAAACTAAATGACCCTAACTATAAGGAACAATGGTTGCAGGCGGGAGATAAGGTGGAAATGGAAATTGATCAATTGGGCACATTAACCAACACCATTGTAAGAGAGGAAGAGGACTGGAGTATTTTGAAACAGAAAAAAACCGCACAGTCTTAAATGTTATTTGACTTTTCAAAACTGAGTCCGGCAGACCGACAGTATTATTTGCAAAATGCTGTGGCACCAAGACCCATCTGTTTTGCCTCTACGATTGATCAAGCAGGAAATGTTAACCTGAGTCCTTTTAGTTTCTTCAATGTATTTTCTGCTAATCCCCCCATTGTAATTTTTTCTCCAGCAAGACGAGTAAGAGATAATAGCACTAAACATACTTTAGAAAATGTTTGGGCGGTTCCCGAGGTAGCCATCAATATGGTTACGCTGGATATGGTACAGCAACAGTCGCTGGCTAGCTGTGAATTTCCAAAAGAGATAAATGAATTTGAAAAAGCCGGTTTTACACCTATCCCTGCAACTCGAATCAAACCCCCGTTGGTCAAAGAAAGTAAAATACAAATGGAATGTAAGGTGGTTGAAGTGAAACCACTCGGCAATGAAGGTGGTGCAGGCAATCTGGTGATCTGTGAAGTGCTTTGCATGCATATCAATGATGCCTTATTGGATTCCAATAAAAAAATGGACCCCCGTCATCTGCCGTTGATAGCCCGACTGGGTGGTGATTGGTATACAGTTGTAAACGAACAGAATTTATTCCAGGTCCCTAAACCGAACACCGCGCTAGGCATGGGAATTGACGCCTTACCGGTTGCCATTCGTACTAGTCAAATCCTAACCGGAAACGACTTGGGTCAACTAGCTAATTTTACCAGCATACCCCCGATTGATCCGGATTTTCAAGATCCTCATTTGAAACAGATTGTCCAGTACTTTTCAGTTAATCCGGACGAAATGGAAAAGGAAATACACCGTTATGCCAGCCAATTACTAGGCAAAGGGGAGGCGGTGGCTGCCTGGCAAGTCCTGCTTTACTCAGTAGTTTCCTGATTTACAATAAATTAATACCAAATTCGCCCTAAATATTATCGGGCCAGTTCTGCTAAAGTTTAGCGAAACTAAAATATCTTTGCGCGCAACAGCTTAAGTAGTAAATGCTTAACTTAGGTTGCCGTTTTAGCTGAACCAAAAAAACTGATATGAAAAAATTGTTTTTCCTGCTCGCCCTGCTAACCCCCTTTGCTTTATTTGCCCAAAAATCAATGGTGGGTGTAACTGGCGGTATCACCATGGCCAATCAATATGGAACCAAAGGTGGTGCGCTGATTAAGGACGACCAAAAAATCGGCTACACACTAGGATTAATCATGGAAACTCCAATTGCAAAAAGCAATTTTAGTTTTCAACCTGGTATATTCTACACACAAAAAGGAAGAATTGAAAATGTAAGCTTTAAAGAAAAGCGTCATTGGAGTCTTCGCTATGCAGAGCTGCAAGCCAATGTGCTCTATAATTTAAAGTGTGACAAGGGTGGTACTTTTTTTGCAGGAGGTGGTCCAACTCTATCTGCTGATCTTCCCTCATTTGTTGAAACTCGCTTATTGGATACCGATCCTACTTCACCAACTAGTAATGATTTTGTAGCTAGTGGAACACGTAGTGTGAACTTTGGTACACAAGCTGCTTCTGATTTTAAAGGACCTGATTGGGGTGTAAATATGACTATTGGCTACCGCACCAAAGCAGGATGGTCTATTGGATATAACTACACCATTGGTCTACGCAACATTATGCCTGTAGTAGCAGGTGATGATGGCGTGCGTAATCACTTCATGGGTCTTCGCATCAGCTACTGGGTGAAGAATAAATAATTTTTCCCGCTTTGCGGGATTCTCGAAAGCCTCCTGCATGGGAGGCTTTCGCATTGATACCCGAAACGAAACAAATACCTTTGCGCGCGAACAAGAAGAAATCATTTGAATATGAGTGCACCGCAACTTTCAGAACAGGAACAATTAAGACGCGAAAAACTCGCTGAACTGATTATGATGGGGATCGAACCCTATCCGGCTCCTTTATATCCTGTCAACATCTACTCTACGGATATCAAGGAAAAAGTTAATGATCAAAACATCGGTGAATACACAGACTGTTGTGTAGCGGGTCGCATCATGAGTGTACGCGATATGGGAAAAGCCAATTTTGCAGTACTACAAGATGGCAAGGGTAGAATTCAGGTTTATATTAAACGCGATGACATTTGCTCGGGTGAGGATAAATCCCTTTACGATATAGTTTGGAAAAAGCTACTGGATATTGGAGATTTAATTGGAGTGAAAGGATATGTATTTCGTACTAAAACTGGAGAACTTACTATTCATGTAAAAGAGTTCACGCTGCTTAGTAAAGCCTTACGCCCTCTTCCAATCGTAAAAGAGGCCGAGGGACAAACCTTTGACGCCGTTACTGATCCAGAATTTAAATATCGTCAGCGCTATGCGGATTTAATTATCAATCCCGCTGTCAAAGAAACCTTTATTAAGCGCACCAAACTGATTAATTCCATTCGCGCATTCCTAAATGAACACGGTGCGTTAGAAGTAGATACCCCGGTACTGCAATCCATACCGGGTGGTGCTGCAGCGCGTCCTTTTATTACGCATCATAATGCATTAGACATTCCACTTTATCTGCGTATTGCCAATGAACTGTATTTAAAACGTTTGATTGTAGGTGGTTTTGACTGGGTATATGAATTCAGTCGCAATTTTCGAAATGAGGGAATGGATCGCACGCACAATCCTGAGTTTACGATTCTTGAATTTTATACCGCCTACAAAGATTATTTCTGGATGATGGAAACCACCGAGCAGTTGCTGGAAAAAGCAGCGCTCGATGTTTGTGACACTACAGAAGTTACCGTAGGGGATAAGGTAATTTCTTTCAAAGCTCCTTTTAAACGTATTAGCATATTTGATGCTATTCAAGAACATACCAGCTTTGATGTAAGTAGAATGAACGAAGAACAATTACGTTCCGTATGCAAGCAATTGCATATTCAGGTAGATAATACCATGGGAAAGGGGAAGCTGATCGATGCCATCTTCGGTGAAAAATGTGAGAAGCATTATATCCAACCCACGTTTATTATTGACTACCCCGTAGAGATGAGTCCGCTCACTAAAAAGCATCGTGAGAAACAAGGCCTCGTAGAACGATTTGAGTTAATGATCAATGGAAAAGAAATTGCAAACGCTTACAGCGAATTGAATGATCCAATTGATCAGCGCGAACGATTTGAGGAACAAGTGAAATTAGCAGCGCGAGGTGATGATGAAGCCATGTTTATTGATCAGGACTTCTTACGCGCGCTGGAGTATGGAATGCCACCTACTGCAGGTATTGGTTTTGGTATCGATCGACTGTGTATGCTGTTAACTAATAATCCTTCGATACAAGACGTATTACTGTTTCCACAAATGAGACCGGAAAAGAAATTTTCTGAAGGAGAAGAGTCTACTGAGCAGGAATAACTGCCCGATAGCAATGAGCTCAGTCCACGAACAAGTCAGGATATAATTCTGCACCAGGGACCACCGAATAAGTAGACAGGTCAGTAATGCCTTCGGCCGCTAGTACTTGTTCATCCAGGAAGAGATTTCCAGTACAAGTAGCCGAAGGTTTGCTAAGAATATAATATGCAGCGTCTGCAAGAATCTCCGGCTTACGACTCATGTTAGCCAGCATTTGTCCTCCTAATAAATTTCTTACAGCAGCCGTATCAATGGTAGTACGTGGCCAAAGTGCATTGGCGGCAATACCCTCTTCTTTGAATTCCCGCGCCCAGCCAATGGTCAGTAAACTCATATCATATTTACTAACGGTATACGCCACATGATGAGCAAACCATTTTGGATCAAGATTCAAGGGAGGAGACAGGGTAAGAATATGTGGATTATTGCCTTTGCGTAAAAAAGGAATACAGGCTTTAGTAACTAAAAAAGTTCCTCGTACATTGATTGTATACATCAAATCAAACCGCTTCGACTCTGTTTGTTCCGTTGGTGTTAAAGAAATTGCCGAAGCATTATTAATCAATATATCGATACCTCCAAATGTCTGAATCGCTTTGTCAACTGCATTTTGTATCTGATCCTCAAAGCGAATATCACAAGGAACTGCCAGGGCTTTACCACCCGCAGCTTCCATCTCTGCAGCAGCGGTATAAATAGTACCGCCGAGTTTTGGATTTTCTTCCACACTCTTGGCAGCAATCACAATATTAGCGCCTTCACGAGCCAAGCGAAGTCCCATCGCCTTACCAATGCCACGTGTAGCACCAGTGATCAATACTGTTTTGCCAGCAAAAGACATAATCAACTCAATTAATATTCTGGAAGAATTGGTTTAGTACCCGTAATTGTGTCAATGCGGTTCATCAGATCCGGCGTGAGTAAATCTAAAACTTCTAATGCTTTCAAATTCTCGAGCAACTGTTCTTTACGTGTTGCACCTAAGATTGCAGTTGTAACATTTGGATTTTTTACACACCAGGCAATACTCAAAGCCGGTAAACTAACACCTAGCTCTGTAGCCAGCTGACCCAAGGATTGTACTGCATTGAGTACTTTATCTTGCATCCAGCGATCCTTGAGCCATTCAAATCCTTTGATTCCAAATCGGCTATCATCAGGTACCCCCTTGTTGTATTTACCTGTAAGCATGCCAGAAGCAAGCGGACTCCAAATAGTAGTGCCGAGTCCAACTGTTTTATAGACCATCAAAAATTCGTTCTCAATTTTATTACGCTCAAACAAATTGTATTGCGGCTGCTCTACAGTTGGACCGATCAAATGATGTTGTTGTGCAATACGGTGTGCCTCCATAATTTCTACCCCACTCCACTCGCTGGTTCCCCAGTATAAAATTTTTCCTTGCATAATCAAGTTATGCATGGTCCATACCACTTCTTCAATAGGTACATTCTTATCAGGTCTGTGACAGAAATATAAATCGAGATAATCCGTTTGTAAACGCTGTAAAGCTTCATGACAAGCTTCTGTAATGTGCTTACGACTCAGACCATGCTGATTGGGCTTATTCTCTTTACCACGCCAACCCCAAAAAACTTTTGAGGAAACCGTGTAGGAAGTACGATCCCAGTTTTTCTTTTTGAGCACACGCCCCATCATTTTTTCACTTTCTCCCAACGCATACACTTCGGCATTGTCAAAAAAATTGACTCCATTATCATACGCAATTCCCATCAATTCATCCGCGATGGCGTCATCGATTTGTTTATGAAAACTGACCCAGCTTCCAAAGGAAAGCACACTTAATTGTAGACCGGTACGGCCCATGTTACGATATTGCATAGTAGTTTAATTGAGCGCTGTAAAGTTAGTTCTTATTGGCTCTTGGGAGCGTTCACAAGTCCGGTTGTAGATTTAAAAGTAATTCGTTTTAAATCCTGTGTAGCCTCTAAGCCTTGCCCGCCTAAAATTTGTTGGCCCGGACTACGATAGCTAGCATACTTATCTGTGTAAAAGAGTTTGGTGTTTTGGTCCCACCAAAGCTCAGGGGACAACAGCGTATCTCCTTTTACGGTGATCACCACTACACTATCTCTTAGATATACTTTATTGAGATTTTCATAATAGATTCCAAATTTTGCATCCAATCGAGTTTCGATTATGGCGCTATCATTATAAAAATCGCAATGAAGCATACGAGGGAATGTCATCTGGATGGTATCTCCCGCTTCCTTGACCATAAAGGGAGATTTAATTCGAGCCTTTAGTTTTCCTTCCTGACTAATTGTACTCAATACATCCGTGGCTTCCTCCTTAAGTCTTAGTTGCTTTGTCCAATTAGTCAAAACACGATCATCATTCTCACAGGCAGAGAATAGTATTACAATCAAAAAAGCCGAAAGGGCTGTCCAAAAGGACTTAATCATATTGACGCTTGATAAACCAGATATCACTCAGCGAGAATCCAAGTGTAAAACGGAATAAATTATCCTGTAGCAAATTTTGCTTGTTACCACGCTTGATATATTCCAAGGCCACATTGACAAATGTGATCTGATTAGGTGCTTGTCGGGAAATTGAAATCGGAAGACCGGCTCCAAAACTGGCACCGAATCGGGGAGTACTTTGATTTAAGCGGACATAGTCAGGCCCTACAAAAAATCCAAAACGATAATTAACATTCGTGAAATAATTGCGGCGAGGTACGGGAGTAATTTGTGCTCCTACACGAATCTCCCAGGTATCTTGAATGGAATCTGTCTTACCAAAAAAACGATAATCACTCCAGGATTGTTTGTTATAATCGGCACCAATCATCCAGCCGCCTTCCTTATTGGGAATAGCATACTTCTGCCAAACAAATCCAAATGTATAGGATGCGGGGAGTACTAATTTTCCTTTGCGTCCACGAATATCAGCAACGCTATCCAGACGAACTTCTCCCTGGCCTTGATCATAATAGAAGGTTTCACGAAGTATGTCCTGTTCGGCGTTGATTTCCTGTCCTAAATTTCCGTAAGCCCCCAGGGTAAGGGTCATACTTTTATTCAATGGAATCTGATATTGTAAACCGGCGCTTGCTTGTAATTTTCCAAACGTTGATTTTGTTTGAAAATTGGCTTGATAATAAGAAATTGAGTCGTTGATGAGACTTCTGCGGCTACTGTAATCTTTTTTACCAAATAAGTATCCTGTGTTGAAACCGATACTAAATTTTTCTTCTAGCCCAAACTTCTCGCGGCTGAACAAAGACAGTCCAGTTCCCACAGCAGCCAAATAAGAACCTCCATCTCCACGATAACGAGTAACGGCACTATCAATAGCAACTCCTGTAATAGGATCGCTCAGCCGTTCGTTCTTATCAATACGATAACTAATTCTGGAAACAGGTCTTAAGCCAAAACTCATTCCCCAACCTTTACGAAGAGGCAAGCCTACTTGCATGTAGGAGAAAACTGCATTGCTAGCTTTGAAACTATTGACAACAGCTGGATCCCGTAAGGTGCGGTTGTCTACATTCACCCCCATATCCAAAATGGCACGACCAGAACTTAATTTTTTTGATTTTTTTTCTTTCCAAGCTTGAAAAGAAGAAAAAGAAGCCGGGTTATTAAAATTAACCGACAGCTGATCGGTATAACCTGCCGTGATACCACCCATACCTCTGTTGTTGATATTAGTGGTAGCGGTCAGGTCTCCAATGCCGTACCGGGAATAGGGAGAATTGTCCTGAGCAAAAGCTGGAGCAAAATAAAGGGAAACAAATAGGGCGGCTAAGCCGAATGACTTGTATAACAAATTGATTCTGTTAGGAATTATTGACTTCGCTGATGGCATAGAGCCCCTTGTAAATTAAATCAGGGTCCGCAAATATCCTGTTTTTACAGTGGGTAGCCAAATAGGGCAGATCCCCCCCGGTTAATAGCACGTTAAAGTTCTCATAACGAGCGCTGTACGCATCAACAAATCCATCTATTTCAAAGGCCATCCCCTTGATTACCCCTGATAAAATGTTTGTATTGGTATCGTAGCCAATCAAGGGGACATCCGCATCTGGTTTAACTAAGGGTAGTAAAGCTGTATGCTGATGCATGGATTTTAACCGCATTTCCAGTCCCGGAGAAATACTACCGCCCAGAAAAGCATGTTGTGCACTGATAAAATTATACGTGATACAGGAGCCCAATGCTACAACCAACGTATGTTGATTGGGATAATAATGAACAGCGGCGGCGGCAATCGCTAACCGATCAGCTCCAATGGTTTCAGGTTTACCCACCGGCGTAGTAAAGGCCAGACGCGTTTGATGATTGAGTTTGTGGAAACGGGTGTTTTGTGACAGGATATCTTCTAATTCAGGATTATGATTTACCACCGAAGAAAGAATAGATTTAACTGGCTTAAACGCTTTGATTAGTTTTTCAATCGTGTCCTTGTTATCGTCTGAAAGGGTAAGCGCTTCACGTAAAGTAGCATTTTCAAAAACGGCTACTTTTCTACGAGTATTACCAAAATCAAAGCATAGAGTTACTGCCATGGCGCAAAGTTATCCTTTTTGTAAGGAGTCAAACCATTGAAGGGCAGTGGCTACACTTTGTTCCCAACTAAATTTTTCCAAAAGCTGTTCCTGGCTTTTTTCAGCTAGCTGAATACGCAGGGCTTGGTTATCAAATAATGTAGTAAGTGCTGTAATAATTGCAGCTGTATTTTCTGTGGGGATCAGCAAGGCGGTTTCGTTTTCCTTGGTATAATCAGCATGCCCACCAATTTTGGTGCAAACTACCGCACATCCACAAGCCATCGCCTCGGCCGGGGGTAAAGCCCAACCCTCCCCCAGTGATGCAGAGAGAAAAATAGCATGCTGATTGTAAAGACTTTTCAGATCCTTTGGTTTTTGATAATACTGTACCCATTCAGGTAAAGAAGCAGGACGGGGATATACCCCAAAAAAGCTAAAGCATAATCCAGGGTATTGGGCCCGTAGTGGTTCGAGTGCAGCTAGTATATATCGAGTGCCTTTCCTGGGCTCCTCAGAATATAAGGCCAGTACCGATAAATGATCTCGTGTAGCGGGTGCAACAACTTGTGTAAAATTATTTGTGTCGATGGCATTGGGTAATAATTGCACCTTACGTCCTGATTCATTTTCCACGAGTACACGAAGCCAATTGGAAATTGCGGCATGTTCCAACGGTAACCGATAAGAAGATTTTACCAAGTCCTCTTGCCCGGTCCAATTTTCATAATCTTGTACCAAGTTCACCCGTATTCCTTTTCGTGGAGCGAGTTGAGCCAGCGCATAGGCAGTTTGCCACCAAGTAGAAAAGAGAATATCCCCATCAGGAACAAACATGTCACTGATTTCGTCTACAATTTTTGAATTGACTCGATTATCCAGCGGAAACCAAGCGGGACGTGCGGCACCTCTGCATGCAAATACCAATCGCTTCCACCATAATGGAGAACGCATTTTTTTAAAAGGACGACGTAAAGAGTGTAACACGGTTACCTGATGCCCCTCGGCTGCAAAACGGTTGGCATATTCATACATCACCCGCGCGCCACCCACAGGCTTGGTAACCGGAAACGGAAGAAGAACGGTGATGCGCAATTTTTAAAATAGATTTGTAAACACAGCAATTTAGTAAACCTTTTATTAGTTGCTGAATTAATATGAAAGAACACCCACCCGTTGGCAATGCATCACCAGCCGTAACTGTGGTACTTTGCACCTACAACGGAGAAAAATATATTGAGCAGCAGCTGCACTCCATCCGAAATCAGTCTTATAAAAATTTATTGCTCCTTGTATCGGATGATGCCTCTACCGATGGTACCTGGGAGCTGTTGAAAATCCACGCTGCAATTGATCCTCGAATCCAGCTACACCAAAATACAATCAATCAAGGCTATAATCAGAATTTTAGTCAAACCTGTGCACGTGTTACCACACCCCTACTTGCCTTTGCCGATCAAGATGATCTATGGCACGAAGAAAAAATAGAAAAACTGGTGAATGCTTTAGAAAATAACACCCCCTTGATCTATTGTGATTCGCGCTCATTTACGGGTGATACCCCTCTCACGACCCCTCCAAAATCACTTTATCAACGATTTGAAGGAAAGAATATTCTTAATCTCTGCTTATATAATACCGTAAATGGTCATGCTATCTTGGCCCGTACTGATTTTATCAAAAAGATACTTCCTTTCCCCGCACACTTATTTTATGACTGGTATATAGCGGGGAAAGCGACCCTCGCCGGTGGTGTTCAATATTTACCGGAATTGCTGGTTTACCAACGTATGCATTCGTCTAATGCATCGGTTTTTGGAGAAAGGGCTGGACAAAAAAAGACAAAGCTTTTACATATGACAGCGGTAAGAGCGCACTGTAAATCCTTTGCAGAGAGTACGGAGATATCAAGCAGATCCCTCCAAGTCTTACAGCAATGGATTGCTTGTTTAGACCAATTGATTGAAAAGCGAAATGCTTGGCCCTCATTTATTTTTATGATGCGTTACAGGAAGGCACTGTTTTTTTATAAAAAAAGAAAAATCGGATGGCCCTCTCATTTTAAACACGCCATTCGATTGATAAAAACCCATCTACAACATAACTAAACTAGCGTTGTTGTAATTGCACGGGTTGCTGATTGATTTGTTGCTGAAGTTTCGCAAACAAAGTAGGCACCCCTTGCAATCGTTTACTACCTGATAATTTTCGCAACTCCCGTCGACTTTTTATTACTCCCGGGATCAACTTTAAAAAATCGATATAAGACAGGAGTGGTGTAAACCGAAGCGTGAGTAATCGGAATGCCAGTTCGAGTTTTAATTGTAAAAACCAACTGAGTAGATAGAAACCATCTAAATGAATAGCGTGTAGCAAATACTTGTTGCGATTATAAATACGATTGACTTGCCTTTTTCTTTCGGGCGAACCTATAGTGGAGGAAGTGCGGTGAGCACAAATGGCTTTGTGTTCGTAATAATTACTATATCCTAAACGCCAGGCACGTAGGCAAAGCTCCGTGTCTTCTACATAAAAAGGAGAGAACAACTCATTAAAACCACCGAGCTCCAGGAATAATTTTCGATTGATCAGCGCATTGGCTCCAGAGCTATAGAAACAAGGAAAAGAAAAAATTGCTGGTGAAGTTTGTTCAGGGACAAAATCATAACTAGTCTTAATCTTTGCCCCCTGAAATACCGGATATTTTCCACCATCCTGGATTTGATCCGTTTCCCATCCTACTATTCGCCCACTTACACTGAATAAGTCCGATTGTTGACAGTAAGGAAGAAGGTATTCGAAATAAGTTGGCGTTAACTTGACATCACTATTCAATAGTAAGACCCAGTCAAACCGGGCCACTTGTATACCTGCATTAGCTGTTTTAGAAAATCCTCCGTTCGTAGGTAGCTGAATAAGCTGTACTTGAGGAAAATCTCTTTGGAGTATTGCCACTGAGTCATCGGTGGAAGCATCATCCGCCACTATAATTTCATAAGGTATCCCGGTTGCAGATAATGCAAGGACAGCAGGAGGAAGAATTTGAGGTAAAAGTTGCTCCCCATTATAATTTGGAATCACCACTGATATGCCTTTGATAAGTTGCACGGGTTAAAATTAATGCTATCCCGCTTACCTTTACAAAGAAGGATTATGTTCCATGCAGTGGGAATCACAATTAGAAAAAATTAAGGCGGGAGACCGAAAAACGCTGGCTCGTTTAATTTCTGTTATTGAGAACGAACAGGAAGGCTATATCGCCTTACTTGAAAAACTACCCATGGGGACCAAGCCTGTATTTGGTATTACGGGACCTCCCGGTGCAGGAAAAAGTACGTTAGTAGATAAGCTAATCGGTAAAGCAATCGAAGAAGGAAAGAAAGTGGCGGTCCTCTGCGTAGATCCTTCTTCACCTTTTCATCAAGGCGCTATTTTAGGTGATCGTATTCGGATGTCCTCCTGGTATATACATCCTGATGTGTATATCCGTTCACTTGCCTCGCGGGGATCCCTGGGAGGATTACATCCCAAGATTATTGAAATCTGTGAACTCTTACAACAAGGAGATTTTGACTGGATTATTATAGAAACAGTAGGCGTTGGACAGAGTGAGATTGAAATTGCTGGATTGGCCGATGTAACGGCAGTGGTGTTGGTTCCCGAAGGTGGTGACGAAATACAGACCATGAAAGCAGGTCTGATGGAAATTGCAGATCTGTTTGTGGTTAATAAAGCCGATCGTCCCGATGCAGCAAAATATCTGAATCACCTTAAGTTGATGCTTGCACCGGTATATGCAAGAGGCGAAAAAGAAATCCCCATCTTACAAACCACCGCTGTTACTAACGAAGGAATTGCTCAATTATATCAAACGCTGCAACAAGTAGCGTCTTCACAAAAGCAAGACGATAAAAGAAACATTGTGCTGGCAGAAAAGGCCTATCGCCTGATTGAATCGAAAAGACTCCAAGATATTAGCAGGGCTAAACTGGCTGCAGCCATAAAAACAGAAAGAGAGCAGGGCGATTTTAATCTTTATCGCTTTGTAGCAAAATACTAATCAGCCTTGCTGATTGCTCTTCCACCACCGATAACCGATATAACCGACAATGGCAAAGGGAGCGAAGGCCAGATAAAGAATTCCCGTGTTCATTCCCTCGGCGGGTCCTTCTCCTAATTGTTGCGCTGTTTTAGTACAAATTGAACACTGCGCATACACTACCCCCTGTATCAATAAAAGGATGAATAAAAATAAACTTCTCATTTCACCACAAAATTAAAAAATGCTTAGGATGCTTCTGCTTCCATTCTTTTTTGAACTTTCTTACGCTCTTCCTCATTCAACACCAACTTACGCATACGAATAAAGTTGGGCGTTACTTCAATACACTCATCATGCTGAATATACTCCATACACTCTTCCAGCGTCATCAATGTTTTGGGGGCAATTCGCGTAGCATCGTCACTACCGCTGGCACGGTGGTTTGTCAACTTTTTAGCTTCGGTTACGTTCACCACCAAATCACCTGGCTTAATATGTTCTGCCACGATTTGCCCAGCATAGACATCCTCTCCGGGCTCAATAAAGAAAGTACCACGATCTTGTAATTTATCAATGGAGTACCCAGTGGAACGCTCTTGAAATTTAGAGATCAATACTCCATTATTTCTTCCGGGGATTGGACCTTTCCAAGGTTTGTATTCACTGAAACGGTGCGCCATTACTGCTTCACCAGTGGTGGCAGTTAACATTTGTGTACGTAAACCAATTAATCCTCGAGAAGGAATATCAAATTCCAAGTGCTGCATTTCGCCCTTGGTTTCCATCACCAACATCTCCCCTTTTCTACGGCTCACCAGATCAATTACTTTAGAAGCAAACTCCTGTGGTACATCTACTACTAAAACCTCATAAGGTTCACACTTTCTTCCATCCACTTCTTTCACAATTACCTGGGGCTGTCCTACTGTTAATTCGTAGCCCTCGCGACGCATGGTTTCAATGAGAATCCCTAGATGGAGAATCCCTCTTCCGTAAACCAGGAAGCTATCCCCCTCATCTGTATCGTGTACACGTAATGCCAGATTTTTTTCAATCTCCTTCATCAATCGATCACGCAAGTGACGAGACGTCACAAACTTCCCATCCTTACCAAAGAAGGGAGAATTGTTAATGGAGAACAACATGTTCATCGTGGGTTCGTCCACACTGATAACAGGTAGCGCCTCTGGATTTTCTGCATCAGCAATCGTATCTCCAATATTGAAATCTTCAATTCCAACCACTGCACACAAATCACCGGCTACTACCTCAGTCACTTTTTTCTTCCCCATTCCTTCAAACACATATAGCTCTTTTACACGAGTCTTGCGGATAGTTCCATCTCCTTGCACCAATGCAATAGGTTGATTTTCTTTGATACTACCACGGCTTACTTTACCAATGGCAATACGTCCTAAGAAGGAAGAATAATCAAGAGAGGTAATCTGTAATTGCAAAGTACCCTCACTTACTTTAGGTGCCGGAACGTGCTTTAAAATACCATCCATCAAAGGAAGAATGTTATCCGTTGCCTCGAGCGAGTCATTGAACCAACCATTTTTACCACTTCCGTAATAAGTAGGGAAATGCAACTGTTCTTCCGTTGCATCTAAATTGAAGAACAATTCAAATACTGCATCATGCACTTCATCTGGTCGGCAATTAGGCTTATCCACTTTGTTAATTACAACAATGGGATGCAGGTTCAACTGCAAGGCCTTCTGTAGTACAAAACGGGTTTGAGGCATCGGCCCTTCAAACGCGTCCACCAAAAGAATAACCCCATCCGCCATTTTTAATACACGCTCTACCTCACCTCCAAAGTCGGCGTGACCAGGGGTATCGATTACATTGATCTTTACGTCCTTATAGGTAACCGCCGCGTTCTTACTAAAAATGGTAATTCCACGTTCACGCTCCAGATCATTACTATCCATGATCAGCTCACCTGTTTCCTGGTTATCCCGAAAAACCTTGGTAGCATGTAAAATTTTGTCCACCAGGGTAGTTTTTCCGTGGTCAACGTGGGCGATAATAGCAATGTTTCTAATATTCATGAGCGCTTGTTAAAGACGCGCAAAGGTAGCTCATTTCCTGGCAATAAAGGGTTAATTTTAAGTGTAAATCATAGGTATGAAGCCTTTAAAAATAGCAGCACTGATTCTCGGTATACTCACCATTATTTATTTAGCAGGCCCGCGTCCTGCAAAACCCGTATATCAGTTAACACTTCCTGAAGTACCCACACAGGCTGATTCGCTGGAAAACTATGTACAACAACAGGAAAGCAAACAACCAATCAAACCTGGTAATCAGGCTCATATCATTTGGAATAATGACTCGTTAAAAAATCAAACAGAATTTGCCATTGTATATCTACATGGATTTTCGGCCTCACAAATGGAGGGAGATCCGGTCCATCGGAATTTTGCAAAGAAGTTTGGATGTAATCTCTACCTCAGCAGATTAGATGATCATGGCGTAGACACCAGTGCTCCGCTGGGTAAATTCACAGCAGAGGGGTTATGGAATAGTGCGTTGGAAGCGTTGGCCATTGGAAAAAAATTAGGAAAGAAGGTTGTATTAATCTCTACTTCCACCGGTGGAACCTTGGCATTGAAGCTAGCAGCGGAATTTCCTGAAATTGCCGCATCGCTTCTTTTTTCACCTAACATTGAAATTAATGATAATAAAGCCTGGCTATTAAACAACCCCTGGGGTTATCAAATAGCAAAATCAATTGTTGGAGAAATGAGAACCGTCTCAGACACCACCGCCGCCTACGCCCGCTATTGGAATTATCAATACAGAACATCGTCTGTGGTCCAATTGCAGGAATTACTTGAATCGACAATGAAAGCATCGTTGTTTGAGCGTATTAAACAACCTACGCTGCTATTGTATTATTATAAGAACGAACAAGAGCAGGATCCTGTGGTCAAAGTATCGGCCATGAAAAGAATGTTCAGGCAATTGGGAACACCTGACTCACTCAAATCAGCAGTAGCACTTCCCAATACTGGTGATCATGTTTTAGCCTCGCCGATAAAATCAAAAGATATTGCCAGTGTAGAAAAAGCCTGTACAGAGTTTGCCATACAGGTTTTACATTGGCGTCCGCAAACACCTTGATACAATTTTACCTGGCTAAAGTTTTAGCTGCGAAGCCGATTCTGTACCTTTCCAATTCAACCGCTTGCTATGTTACGCGCCCGTATTGCAGGAATTGGGAAATACCTACCCGAACAAATTGTACGTAATCAGGATTTATTACGCTACATGGATACCAGTGATGAATGGATCCAAGAAAGAACCGGTATACAAGAAAGAAGATATGCGCACCGAACGCAGGAAACAACCACTACGATGGGAGTTGCTGCCGCACAAATAGCCATGGACCGTGCTGGAGTGACTGCGGCAGATATTGATTTTATCATTTTTGCTACTTTATCACCTGACTATTATTTCCCCGGCTGTGGCGTGTTATTACAACGCGCCATGAAGATGAAAGAAATTGGTGCATTGGACGTACGAAATCAATGTAGTGGATTTGTGTATGCACTCAGTATTGCCGATCAGTATATCCGAACCGGTACCTATAAAAATATTTTGGTAGTAGGCGCTGAAAAACATTCATTCGGTCTTGATTTTACTACTCGCGGCCGGAACGTATCCGTAATTTTTGGGGATGGTGCTGGTGCAGTAGTAGTTCAACCCGCACAAGACAATCATGCAGGCATTTTATCTACTCACTTACATAGCGATGGAGAAAGTGCAGAGATACTTGCGATGTACAATCCAGGCACCCATGCAAATCATTGGAAAACGGAAGAATATGCTTCATTTGATCAAGCAGAAATTGGGCAACTATTTTTTAGTCATGCCATGATTGATAAAGGTCAAATTTATCCTTATATGGATGGACCCGCTGTATTCAAGAAAGCCATTGTAAAATTTCCAGAGGTCATATTAGAAGCATTGGGGAAAAATGGATTTACACCGGCTGATCTAAATTTGCTGATTCCCCATCAAGCCAATCTTCGTATTGCGCAGTTTGTGCAGCAAAAACTAGGATTGCAGGATAATCAGGTGTATAACAATATTCAATATTACGGTAATACCACTGCCGCCTCAGTACCGATTGCCTTATGTGAGGCTTGGGAAAAAGGGAAAGTAAAGGAAGGAGACTTGGTTTGTCTGGCAGCCTTTGGAAGTGGTTTTACCTGGGGAAGTGTATTATTAAAATGGTAAGTCGAAAGTTTCTTTATATCATCAACCCAATTGCAGGAACAGGCATTGCCGCTGATCTTGAAAAATTTATTCATAAAGAACAGGCCAAGGTAAAATTTTCCTATGCAATTGAATATTCAAATTCGGAAGGCAATTACCAAGCAGTAATACAAAAAATAAAAACCGAATTATTCACTGACATTATTATTGCAGGTGGAGATGGAACAGTCAATCAAGTGATAGGTGCACTTCGCGGATTACCCGTTCAGTTTGGCATCATTCCTGTTGGTTCAGGAAATGGATTAGCCAGGGCTGCCAAAATTCCAATTGACCCACAAAAAGCTATTCGGTTTTTATTTGAGACCAGCGCTTGTTCCACAGATGGAATGATGGTGAATGAAAAATTTTCTTGTATGCTAAGTGGCGTTGGATTTGATGGAGTCGTGGCGCACTCTTTTGCCAAACAATCCACACGTGGCTTTTTTACGTATTGCAAAGAGGTAATTGGTCATTATAGTCATGCAAAAACTTATCGTTTCACCTTACAAACAGAAAAGAGTATACTTGAAACGGAGGCGTATCTAATCAGTATAGCCAATGCCAATCAATATGGAAACAATTTTACAATTGCGCCTGCAGCCAAGCTGAATGATGGACTACTGGATGTAGTACTGGTAAGAAAGCAATCAAAGCTGCGATTAATAGCAAACACATTATTACAATTGATCGGAGCCAATAAAGTACAAAACATTGAATCCTTAGATAGACAGACCTCAATTGTTTATTTCCAAACTGGATCGATTACTATTTTGAATCACCAACATGCAGCAGCACATATCGATGGAGATCCTATTGCAAATACAGCCGCCTTACAAATTCAGGTTGTACCCAACGCTTTTCTTCTGATCAGGAATAATAATTGAACCAAGGATAACAATAGCAGCATAGCTACTAATTGATGAAGCTGTGCCATCCATTCAAAAATCCCCCAGTGGCCAGGAATAATTTTAGTACTGGTCAATACTGATAAAATTCCTAATCCAACCTGTAGTAATACCAAAATCGCAGGCCATTTGCGTGCATGATAAAACCAAGGAGAACCCTGTTGTTTATATAATTGTACCGTATAAAATAGTATAGCTGCTAATAGTAAGTAGGCTAATCCTCTATGTATGAAGTGCACAAAAATTAAATTATCTACCCAATTAAGTGCGCCTTCGCTGTTCTTATACAACCCTGTGGGAATCCACTCCTGATTGATAGTTGGCCAGGTAGGTGCTGCGGTAGCTGCTTTATGCCCTGCCATAAATGCACCATATATTAATTGCAATAGCAAAAGGATCATGATCCAACGTAACCGCTTTTGTAAGGATGGGTTATACACTTTATCAGCCGCAGGAACCGTTAACTGTAAAGCAAACCAAAATGTGTAACAGAGCAATCCCAAGGCAAATACAAAATGCAGTGCAAGACGAGTGGGCTTTACGTAAATAGCATCTCCTGTAAGTCCGCTGGCTACCATAATCCAACCAATTGCTCCTTGTAAGGCTCCCAAAAAGAATAAAACCAGCAACGGCTTCACCATATGAGACTTGAAATACCCCCGCCACCAAAAAAATAAAAATGGTATAGCAAAAACTACCCCAATCAAGCGGGCCCAGTTACGATGAAACCACTCCCAGAAATAAATAACCTTAAAATCTGTAATCGAAAAATCAAAATTCAAATAGCGGAACTGCGGCGTTGACTTATATTTTTCAAATTCCACCAACCATTGTGCATCTGAAAGCGGAGGAAGTGCCCCCGTTACTACATTCCACTCGGTAATGGATAAGCCAGATCCCGTTAATCGGGTAATGCCACCCAGT
>Ga0315899_10002438_pt1 | contig 20609 bp, 12 predicted proteins | sample LakEriMetagenome_2_FD_203518 | JGI IMG/M metagenome (GOLD analysis project Ga0315899, IMG submission 203518) | Freshwater fungal communities from buoy surface, Lake Erie, Ohio, United States - Buoy 4 MA112 | ecosystem: Environmental > Aquatic > Freshwater > Lake | place: USA: Lake Erie, Ohio... | reverse complement strand
GAGAGTTTAGAGAGAGAGATTAGAGAGTTTAGAGAGATGAGAGAGATGAGAGAGATGAGAGAGAGAGATGAGAGAGATGAGAGAGATGAGAGAGATGAGAGAGATGAGAGAGAGAGATGAGAGAGATGAGAGAGATGAGAGAGATGAGAGAGATGAGAGAGATGAGAGAGAGAGATGAGAGAGATAGGCTCGCGAGACAGACTGCCGAGCATTGGGCTAGCCGAGAGAGAGATAGTGCACGGGAGAGAGGAACAGGAGCGCGGGTGCTTTCGCGGGCGGGGAGGAGGGCGGGGGCGCGAGACCTTGCGCTGCTGTGCCTGGCGCTGGAGGCGAAGCTGCTCTTCCTTGCCGGTCTTGTCTGTCTTGTCCCCAGCCCCCTTTCTTCCCTTCCCTCCCTTCCCGGGACTCATGTCATCATCATGATAACTAACGTCCAACATCACCACTTCCTCCTCATCGCCGTCCTGCATCAGGTCCTCCTTGGCCCGTATCAGCTCCTGCTTCTGCTTCAAGCCTCCTTTCTTACCAGCCCCGTCGCCGTTGGCAGTTGGATTGTACTGCGCTGGCGGGCGGTCTTCTGCTTGAACAACGGGGCGGGGCGCAAAAGTGACTTGGGTTCGGACGTTGGGGTCGCTCTTTGCCAGTAGCACAGCATCATCAATATCCCACTCAGCCTTCTTCAGGTACTCAACGGCCTCTTGCTGGGAGATTTTGGCAATTTCGACCACTGCGTCTATCTTCATGCGCATCCCGCGCGATCGTATCTTTGCCTGCTTCTCCTCTTGCGTCTCTTGCCGCGCCACTGGCACCTGCGGCATTTCGAAGTGGAATTCATGGCGGGGGTGCTCGGCCATGGCGGGCTCGGAATGGAGGGCGGCGTCGCACTTGCGGCAGAGTTCTTGCTTGCACACGGTGCACCGTAGTTGTGGTATCTTCTTCTGGCACAAGGCACACAACTTGCCCTCGTCCTGGAGGCGGATGAGGACCTTGCGCCGCCGTGTGGCGTCGTCGTCATTTTCTGTTATCTCGAGATCCCTGCGCGGCAGCGGTGCCCTGCTGTTCTTTTTCGCCACGGCTGGCTTCCTGTGGCGGGGAATAAACGGCTCTACGCGTTCCTCCGCCTCCTCCTCGTCGTCTTCAAGTGTCTTTTCCTTGTTGTCGGCGTCATCGGTGGTGGCCCCGTCGTCGCTGTCTTCCCCATCTGGAACGTATTTGCAGCTCAGATAACAGCGAAGGATGCCGAGCTCAAACGGGCCATCTTCAATGTCGAGCTTCAGCTTCTTGTTCACCACCGGGTTCTCGACATTGGCGAACTCGGTCAAGTCTAGGTCCACGACGCCCATGCGCTGCGATTTCTTGTTGCGCACGTGTCGCTCGATAGAAATGATAACCGTCTTCGGCGCGTAATTTTGCTTCTTCTCGTCCCAGAAGAGCGTGAGCGAAAAGGTCATGAGACCTTTGTCCTCGGTCCATGTGATCTTTTCCTTTTCCTCCCACTGCACCCCCGTTCGCCCGGACTTGCGGCCCTTCGACCACTTGACGAAAATGGGCATGTTGCTGCACTGGCACTCGATGACAGAGTGGCACTTGATCGCGAACCGGAAGCACCGCGGCTCCGCGCCCTTGTGCCCGAGCTTCGTGAACCATCTGCTCGCACGCATTCGAGGACGCCCCGTGAATAGTGGATATGCGGCCGGGCCGCGCGCGCACGCACAGGTCCCTCCGCGCACCAGTGCGCGCATGCGCGCAGCATTGCACGCGCGCGACGTAGACATACTTGCGCATCGTGCCGGCTCCGCCCGGTTTTCGAAGTCTACGTTTTTCAAAAAAAAATGGGCTGACTGAAGTGTGACGACGAGCAAGGGCGCGCGAAGGGTTGGGCACCCACCTACTACTTGACCTAGGCTTCCTGTTCCGTGCTCAGGGTTGCCTGAACTCTCACACACACGCACACAGACATCAGGGGCGCGCAACCCGATTCCTCGCGGCGGCATCGCATAACCGCCTGTTTCAGGCGGCCATGTCGGCGCTCGAAAACCTGCCTTCCTCAGGGAACTTGGTGGACCTGTTGCCCAAGTTGGAGCAGCTCACGCGGCACGAGTTCTCCGCCCTCGACGGGCCAAAGCACGTTCCCGCCTACGAAACTGCGCCGCAGCAGCAATCGGTGGCGTTTTCTGAGGACAGGCTGATGATGCTCAAGCGCTTCTGCAGCACGCAGAGAGCGCAAGCGCAAAGGGGCAGCGGTGCCCCCGGCTCGAGCACTGCCGCCACGGCCTCCATGCTGGGAAAGCGCGAGCGCGAGCGCGAGGTGCCCAAGACGTCCAGTGCCGCAGCGTCCTTTTTGCACGGGCTCGAGGTCAGGTAGCAGTAGTGGGGCGGCGAGGGCCGGTGGCAGTAGTGGGGCGGTGAGGGCCGATGGCGGTGAAGGGGGTAAGTGTGGAGGCGGGGGGATTTACAGGCCTACAACTGTGCACATAGTGTGGACGTCTTCTCTTTTACGTTAGTGCAAATTTCGGAGATAGAGAGAGAGACGCACACGGGGTAGCCGGGAACGCGGGGTTTTTGTTGAGGGTGCGCCATTTGTCATTCAAGCACATGAATTCTACACTGGAGTTGTCTGGGCATGCGCGTACCAACTCCCTGTGACACCAACTCCCTGTGACCCTCTACTTGTCAACTCTCTCTCAACTTGCGCCATGCGTACATTGGGGCTCAGGAGTAATGTGTTTCATGATACCCTTGGGACCCGACAGGCGGTAACCGCATCAGTTGGGACCCGTTTATTCCAGTTCAAGAGTGTGTGTTGAGTGTTTATTACATATGGTATGGTGTGTGTGTTTTGAGTGTTTAGTTGGAAAACAAAATAAACCAACTCTCTTCAAGATCACCGAGCCGAGTTCCGTACCGTACAGAACTCCGTCGGCGTGCGCCAAAAGGGCGACCGTGTTCACGGCGCCGCGATGCGCGTACAACGTTTCTGCTGAAACCCAGCGCGGAGAACGCGAAGTCGATCATGATGACGCACGATGCGCCTGGGCCCCCGGCGCACTGGCATCGACAGGGGATGCCGTGTGGGGATGCCGTTGTGTATTACTCAGGCCCGGGCAAAAGTACCTACCTCCAAGTCACTTTTCCCCGGCGGCCGCCGTCAATTAGTTTTTGACAATAAACGGGTCGCCCACCGATTACGTATTTCAGAGAAATGCTCGTTCTCGCCAATGAAATGTTCAATTCTCCTCCCGTTTTCGGCTGCCGCGGCAGCGGTCATGGTCACTGGCCGGGCACTCTCTCAGGATGTAGAGAGCCGGACTCTCTCTCTCTCTGCCTCCACCCCTTTCTTCGAATCTCTCTCTCTCTCTCTCTCTCTCTCTCTCTCTCTCTCTCTCTCTCTCTCTCCATTTGAGCTGGTATTTGCATCCTCCTTTCAACCCTCCAACCCTCCCTCGAGTCACTCCTGCAAACACGCACACGCATGCACACTGATGCATACGCGCGCGTGTGCGCGCGAAGCTCCCCAAAAGCCAAGGAACCACGCAAAAAGAATTGAGTCTATCATCACGTCTATGGTTGAAAAAAAATTTATTCTGTAGTTGACTGCCTGGATCAGTTTGCAGTTGGAAGTTCAGTGGGTTTCCGCACTCCCGCTTCTGCCTCCTTTTTTAGTTTGGCGTATCGTTCGTGCTCTGACATCGCAGCATAGCTTTGCCACTTCTTTTTCGAGTTTTCGCCGACTCTGTATGACATTTTGTTGGCACGAGGAATGACAGGTAGAACCACCTCTCTCGGAGGCGCCAGGGGCACATCATCGCCCGAGAAGTCCCCGAATACGTTCAAGAACGTGCGATCACGGTGCATGCTGAGGGCGCCCGAGCGAGCATACAGTTGTGGCACCCACGACAGGCGGTTGCTGTGGTCGCCACCTGCAGCGTCACGGTCATCTTTTGGGAGGCTTGAAGGCAGGGTCCCTGGCTCCAGTACTTCTTGTGCGTCTCCAAGATTTGTCTGCGGAACGCGCCATCGACGCAGATCAGACAAGAATGATGCATCGGTGGGTGGATTTGCGTCCCCCTGAATACCTCCAGTTGACCCAGTGACGAGATCTTCACCTAGCTCTGAGCTGAGCATTTCTCCGAGGAGCTCACCCAGCTCGATCTGTGCCTCGACGCTCAATACGTCATGAGCACTTTCAGCTGCATCTTCAGCGCATGCCGACGCCTGGATATCCGATTTCGAACGCTTAAGGGTTAAGGGACTCACTGGTGGATTCAAACCTGGGATAGTTGTTGAATACGGATTCCTCTTAACCGGTGGCATGGGCTGGACAGGAGGAAAGGCTGGGGATTTCTGCGGTGCGTTAATCTTGGGATTTCTTCCATACCAGTCAGGCCGATCTTCAACGATTTCTTCATCAGAAACATCCTCATATGACAGCTGCTCTTTTGACTTTTCTTGCCTCAAAGCAAGATTGGTCTTATGCATCGGCATAACATCGTTGCGGCCCCAAGCGTCCAGTTTGCGGGGTGGCTTGAAAGGTGGTATCCTCCTATTCGCACCACGTTTGCTGAGGGGAGACAGATGAGGACGCTCACTCTTTTCAGGCGACCTGGCGTCGTCTTCTCCGTGGTCGTGTCGTTTCTCAAACAACGTCCCGCCCAACCAGTCGTCTTCGTCGTACTCATCCTCATCTCCATTTGCAGCCTTGGTGCCCTCCCACGCTTCCGTCCAATCGGAGGATATGGTCAAGAGCGTTCCTCGACACCGCTTGTGAGCCTGAATGGCGGCTTGCTCCCGTTCATGGTCAGCTTCATCTGCATGCTTCTGTTTGATCGAGGCGAGCGCGATCGAGGCGATCGCTGCAGCAGAAGAAATCTCAATCGCCGCAGCAGAAGAAAACACTACGTCGAGTGGAGGGGGGTGTTTCGCAGAGGATCTGTGTTCTTGTTTGGTTTCTGTCACTGCTCGCACAGGTGGTTGTGCAACTTTATGTGTTGTCGGCGAAGGTGGCTGTACGACTTTCTTATCGTCAATGAAATTTGTTTGCATTTCATCCCTCGTCGCATCGGACTGCTGCTCCTCGTCCATGTTGTCGCGCTGTGGGGTAATTTGTACACACTTGTCATTGAGATCTCCATGACTGCTTTGAATGTCTTGGTCAATCATGATCTTGAGGGACCTGGCACGAGAACCATACTTTCCTTGCCGTAGCATAGATTCTGGGTCATCAAACTGCCGCATCAATTCTGCCACAAGATCTTCTGTGGTGACTTCATCGACCAGGCTGATGCCTGGCTTCAATAGCAAGTGCGCAATAATGGAACCAGCCAGCAGCTTCAGCACTGCCATTCTGCTGGAGTCGGCCTTAAGTGCCGCGCACAATTCTTGGCAGAGTTCTGCGATAAACTCTTCTTCCTTTTCAATAATTTCGTCCATTTCCATATCAAGAACCAATTGAACCTCGATTGGCTTGTGCGCTGACTCTCTCCGGTCTTCCTCAGGCCTCTCTACGCTCACTGGACACTTCATGTCAAGAGCCTGCTCTTCCTGCATCTGCAACGTTTCAAGCCGAGCTTTCTCCTCTTCTGCTGCCGCCAATTGAAGCCGAGCCTGCTCTTCCTCTAACCTGATTGTTTCAAGCCTCTGTCTTTCCGCTTCTGCAGCAGCCTCCGCTAGCAGGGCCTTTTCTTTCTCTGCACGCTTCAATTTTTCCTCCTCGAAACCCGCCACAAGCATGGCTTTTTCTTCCTCCATCCTTATTTTCTCCTCCTGAGCAGCAGCGGAAAGCTTTTTCTCTTCCTCGTGGGCAGCAGCGGCCATCTTTGCCTTTTCCTCTTCTAACGCTTGCTGCATTTGCTGCATGCTTTCCATCGCGGCTTGTCTTTGCTGTTCTTTTTCCTCTTTCAGCATATTCTGCTCCTCTGCTTTTTTGTTATCTTGTTCCTCCCTCCTGCGCTGCGCGTCCACTTGTCGTTCTTCCTCATTCATTTTTGCCTCAACCAGCTTGCGCTCTAACTGTGCAGCCTGATCCGCTGCCCTCTGCCGCTCTGCCTCCAGTTCGGCGGCTAATTTCGCGCGCTCCGATTCCAGTTCCGCAGCAAGCCTCGCTCGTTCTGCCTCTGCTGCAGCAGCTTTTTCCAGCGCCTCTGCCTTCTCGCGTTCCAATTCCGCTAAAATATTGCGACGCTCCTCTTCCATCTGCCGCCTTTCCTCTTCTTGTGCGATCCTCTTGGCTTCTGCTTGCTCTCTCTGCGACTCAGCAATCGCCTCCTGCATGGATTCCTGCTGACGTTTTAGTTCCATACGCTGTCTTTCCTCTTCAATACTAGTAGGCAGCTCTGTTCTCGTCGTTTCCACGTGGAGACGCTCTCGCGCTTGGCTTAGCTCGCCCAGTCTCTTTGTTTCCGCCAGGTCGCGCTCAGCCGCCAGTTTCTCTCCAGCAAGCTGTCTGTTCTGCTCCTCCAGACTTTGCTTCTCTGCAGCGAGTCGCATGGTGGCGAGCTGAGCCTCCTCGACAACACGCGCATGCGCTTCTTCCAGCTTTTTGGTTTGCTCTATCAGGTCTTGCTTCTCCTTTGCCATCTGTGCCAATCGTGCCTTCTCCAGGGCCATTTGCTGCATGATCTCTTCTTTTTCGCGCTGAAGTTTCATCACCTCCTCTGAGGGCGCGCTGACCTGGGCTGAGTGTTCAACCGCATTTTCCTGCTGATTCTCCTGCAACTTGAGGTTGAGTGCTTCCAGTTGCGCTTTTAGCGTCCCGAGTTCTTCCTTGTCACGGTTCATATGATCCGCCAGCGCCTGTTTCTCAGCTTCCCGCTGCTCAAGTTGGTCTTGTAGAGCTTTCTTTGCAGCTTCAATCTCTCGCTCCGACTCTGCCTTGAGACGCGCACGCTCTTCTGCTTCTACTTCTTTTCGCAGCGCGGCCTTTGCTGATTCAAGCTGTTCAGGATCTCCAACAATTTCCTTCTCAGCAGCTGCGCCTGAATTTGTAGCAGATGTAACTTCCTCAGCGGCCGCTTCCTCCTTTGTTGCTACGGCGGCGAGAGCTTGCGTCTCCTCAGCCTCGGCATCAACTACTGGAGCGTCAAATTCATGAGCAATTTCGGGGACAGACTGTGGCTGAAATTCAGCATCCAACTTCCTGGGCTCGGCCTTTATATCCTCCAACGAAAGAGAAGGTGGTTGCTTGGCCATGAAAGATAGTTGCTTGGTCCTGAAAACAGGCTCAGTCACTGGCTCTGTTCCTTGCGTCTCCGTGTTGGGTGCACCAGACGATCCCTCTAGAGCGGGAGTCTCGCTTTCCACCGGCGCAGGCTCCACCGCAGCGATCACAGCCTCCTCCTCAGCCTTGGGCTCAGCCGGCACATCTTCTTCTTCCTCATATTTCCCTTCCTCAGCGGCCGCTTCCTCCTTTGTTGATACGGGGAAAGTCTCCGTTATGGATTTGACGGCAGCAACGTCATGCTCTGCGGTATTGCCCGGTACCACCTCAGTAGAATGTCCAGCTACAGGGTCTGACTCGTGGACAATTTGGGGAATAGACCGGGGCTGAAATTGAGAATCGTCAGATCTCGGTTCTGACTTGATCTCCTCCATCGAAAGAAAGGGCGGCTGCTTGGACTTGAAAGTTGGCGCACGCTGCATTGCTGCAGCAGAACCAGAATCACCGGGTTCGTCGTTAGCGGTCTTCTTCTCCGGCGTGAGTTCAATCGAGTCATCTGAATCGAAAGCGACTCCACAGGCAGCTTCGGCAGAATCCATTATTTCTTCCACAACATCTGTGATTAAGTCGGTTGCAGATTCGCTGGCCGCTGGTTGAATCTCGTCAACGTCGCTTCCTGCAGCTCCTAAGCTGGCTGAAGACTCTTGAGCAATAAGTTCTGGCACCGCTTCAATGATGTATTCAACCTGCGGCGCTTCAGCCGCTTCAACACCAGCAGTTGCTGCTACTGCTCTTTTCAACGTCCGTGCGCGCAGCCGCTCTTCTTCCTCATCGTCGCTATCATCAGACTGCGCTTGTTGGTTTGTCGGCAATGCCTTGGCTGCCAGTTCTGCCTGGAAGGGCTTTGCCTCTGGTGCTGGAGCAAGAGCGACCCTCCATGTCTGGGCAACTTGCTCGGCTGCAAGGCCCTTACCGAGAGAATCCATCCATGGAGCTGCCAACAGACGACTTTCTGCGTCGTCAACTTCACTTGATAGTCTCGAGAGATGTTCCAGATAGAAAGCTGGATCGTAAAGGTCAACGCAACCAGCACGCGCACTTTCGATGGCTCGGCGAGCCTCCACAATGTCTTCTCGACAAAATGCTCGACCGTCAACCGGGGAGACCTCTCTTTGCAAAATCACCCGGACTTGAGCGATTTCCTCCTCAACTTTCATCTCGATTACCTTGATCTGCGCAAACTCCATATCGACGCGAAGCTCTTGAATCTGCGTTGATCGGTCTACAATGTGACCCGTCTTTGTAATCTGAACAGCCTGGTCCAACAATTTCTTTGCTGCAGCAACATCAAACGCCCTCGCCGCTTTTAATCCCGCAGCAAGCGCAGCATCTGCCTTTTGTCTATCTTCTTCCATCCGGATGCGATCGCGTTCAACTCGTTCCTTGCGCGCGCGTTCGACAGCCATCAACTCTACCTGCAAGCGCTCCTGCTCAGCTGCTTTGCGTGCCGCCTCTTCCTCTGCTTTTCTGCGCGCCTCCTCCTCGCGTCGCGCCTCTTCTACTTCAGCTGCCTTCCGTGCTGCTTCTTCAGCCTCGAACTTAGCTTTTGCCTCTGCCATCAGCCGCGCCTTCTCTTCCGCCTCTGCCTTTGCCCTGGCAGCTGCCTCTGCCTCGGCCCTTTTCCGCAACTCTTCTGCGACTCGTCGTCGGGCTTCTTCCACGGCGCGACGCTGCAACTCCTCCTCCTCCCTGCGTGCAGCTTCCTCAGCCTCACGCTGTTTTCGCTCAGCGGCCGCAATCCTTGCCTCTTCTTCCTCTCGCATCCTACGTTCTTGCTCAGCAAGTCTTCGCGGAGATTGATGCAGTGTCCACTTGATTGACCCAGCTGCAGGGTTCATCATGACAAATCCTTTCCTTTGCTTTCCAACGACTGCAGTTTCTTTGAATGAAATTTTGTCATCGGCCTCTTGGGTTTCTTCCAGTCCAGTTTGAGCCACTAGAGTGTCAGATCGCTCTGACTTTTCCGAACCCGGGGTTGTTGCCCGTGACGAGCTGGCACTTGCTGGCCGAAGCGCTGAAAAGGCTTTACGCTCTATCATCAGCCGAATAGGCTCTTTATCACGAAGAACAGTCAGTCGTACTCGAGACCCAGCCGGTCCTTTCAGCAAGGGCATGACGATATCGTATGCCAGGTCTCTGACTGATTGACCATCTACTTCAACAAGTTGGTCCCCGATCATTATGCCTGTATCATTCACGACACCTTTTTCGAGAAATCTGTTTGCAATCCACATTAGCCCGCCGTCGACAGGCCGTACTATCCAGTCGACAGGAACCGTGCCCGTGGCACCCGCCAACGGGCCTGTCGACGTGAGCACCGGAGGCGAGTCTGCGTTATCGTCGAACTTCACTTTCCGAGACCGATGATCCGCCAGAAATGTATCGTCAGCCGTCCCCATTTCCGATACCACCGAGAATGGCATATGTCTGGCTGCGTCGATGGACTGTGGTCGATGGACAGCTATCGGAGTGCGCCGCATGCTCGGCGCCCCGTCATCCGACGTGTCCGAAGCTGGCGCCTTGCCTGCGAGTTCTGCGAGCTCTGCCTGAAGGATCGCACACTGCGAGCGTAATGAGAGCATCTGGCTGTCATACTCGTCTTTGAAATTTTGCTTCGCCTCTCTTGACCACTGTTTCATTTCCGACATGGCTTTCGTGATCTCAGCAAGCTCCGACTCGATTGCCTTCAGCCTGTTCTCGCTGGCGCCTTCCTTTTGTTGGGCAGACTGCACACGTGGTCGGGGGCCTCCATAACTGGATCCGGGGCCTCTATGCCCGTGAAGGGGGTCGCCCTGGTTCAAGTCGGCTTTCACGTCTGCAATGACTTGTGCAAGCCTGTCCACCTTAGTATCACGTCCGCTCCCGGTGGTGTGCAGGATTTTGGAAAGTATCTCCAGCTTCGTGAAAGCATCCTGTGCCATATGCGCACGTTGTTCTCCAATCTGCGATGCTGCGTCCACCTGCGTCAAGAGTTCCATGCATTCTGACCTCCGCTCACGCAAGTCCATCTTGCTCACCCGCTTGCCCCTAAAAGGAAGGTGGAAAGAAAAATGTCATATGAGAGAGTGTAGCGCATCAATCATCAGTGTCGCAGGAAACAGGAGCCCTGCCATGAGCGCGAACATCTGTGGAGGGCGTCTTACATCTCGAAGACGGAAAAGTATTTTTCGCCGCTCTTGCCCATCTCGACACCCTCGCCATGACGCAAACCAGTGTTCCAGCGCCCAAAGTACCGTTGGCCATTGGCAAAGTAGTATGCACCCAGCCCGTGTCGGGCGTCGTTCCAGAATCGGCCCTTGTACACTCCCCCATCAGGATACACCTCAACACCACATCCTTTCGGGTGGTCGAGAACCCATTCCCCGCTGTACGTGGTGCCGTCGCCAAACTTGATCCCGCCGAGACCGTGCCGTGCGCCCCCCTGGAATTCTCCACGGTACTCATTCCGCTCCTCGCGCTGTGCGCTCCGGTTGGTCGCCACGCCCTGCCCGTCTGGCTTCCCTTCTCCATCGACGCTGCCAAGGAAAACACAGGCCTGGTCCGCAAGGACCTCGACCGACAGGTTCCCGTGCAGGAGTGGGAGCGCCTGCTTCACGAGGCCTTGCAACTGTGCGCACAACACCCGAGCACCATGCCACGAAAAATGCAGTCAGGGTCCCGCAAACAAGTGGAGCTGGCGCTGCGCTGGGAGCCGCAGCAGCGCCGCGCCGAGCCGGGGAAGGCGGGGGGGGGCAGACTCACATCATCGCCGCTCGGACTGATGCCCGAGAAGCTGTCGGAGAGGTGCAGCGGCCTGACGGGACTCTCCATCTCGCACAGGCTGCCCCTTCTTTGCCCTCCCAATCTCCCGCCCAGCACCTCCTCGCAGAACGGGTGTGCCAACACCAACGGTCCGGAATGTGTTCTCCAAGGACCAGACACAAGTAGTAAAAGACATGCTAACGACCTTGTTGGAAAACCAACGACATGGGAGCCTGAATCGGACGGAGGTGAGGGACATCGAGACAGGGAGCCATGGCGGCGGCGTCCGCGGTGGGGAGTGGACACGCGGTTTCCGGCGCGCTGGTCTGCGACGGCCAGCCGGCGTGCGTGCACGGGACCTTTGTGCGGGTGTCCTCGGAGTACGTGGGGTGGGATGTCTTCAAGAAGTTCAAGGGCAAGGTCGGCATGCTCACATGGCGCCACTTCAGCGGCATGTGGTATGCCGACTTCCCCGGCGAGGACGAGTACGGCTTCCTGTGTGGCCCGCTGCTGTTCCAGCTGCAGTATTCGTCGGAGAAGGAGGCGCACGAGTCGGCACAGGAGCTCGAAAAGCTGCGTAAGGAGCGCGAGATGCAAAACGCGCTCGAGACCGAAAAATCGAAGCAGCTGGTGCACGCGCTCGAAAAGAGGGCCAAGGAGATGTCGGCCACGACGACTAGGCTATTCGAACAGTTGGCAATCATCCAGGAGGAGATGCGCAAGACCGAAATGGACATGGGCAGGATGGAGCGCGCCTTCACAGACCTCACTGTGCAAGCCAACGCGCTGGATGCTGAGCTCGCGACTACCCGAGCTCAGCGCGACTCGCTGCAGTTCGCAAATGGCGAGCTGTCAAAGCAGCTGCATGAGTCCAAGGAAGACGTGGACCGGTTGGCAAATAGAGTGAAAGAGCTTGTGAGCGAAAACACAAAATACCAGGCGGACCTCGAGTATGAAAAAAGGGAACGCGAATTACTGGCGAGGGAGCTTGAGGAAAAGGTCGAGCGCATGAACGCTCTCGACTCAGAGAACAAGGCGTTCAAGGAACAGGTGGCAAAGCTGGACGACGAGCTGGGCACATCCAAGGCGCATGCGGCAATCATGGAAGAAAACTATTTGGCGGCAAGACAGGAGGCTGCAGATGCCAGCGCAACAGCTGACCAGTTAAGCATGACGCTGAAAGAACTCGACGGTAAGCCATGCATTGTTCGATCTCCTATTCTCTCCCACGTTTTCTGGTCTAGGTGGCCAGCTGTGGATTCTGTTTGCTGACAGGCTGTCTTGTTTGGATTATGTTGGGTTGGCATGTTCGCAACAACCCAGACGCGGCACTGCAGGGTGGAGGAATGACCCGAGCAGAGCGGGAAGCACTCATGGCAAAACTCGAACAATCGCAGCGAAGTCTGGCGGAGGCTAACAAGCAAGTGGAGGAGGCAAATAAAAAGCTTGATGACGTGATTAACGACGAAGATTTGTTTAAAAGGCTTGCCAGCGCCAAGCATGGTCCTACCACTGGCCCGGAAGGTAAACGAGCAAATCAAGAGTCACATCTCATATCCGAGGACGAGTTGGCGGCGCTCCAAGAACAGGCTTTCCGCGCAGATGAAGCTGAACGGGAACTGGATAAATTGAGGACTAAATTGATGTTGATGGAGGAGGACTCGAAGAATGGGAAAAAGGTCCCAGGGTTGCTCAAGGAAATCGAAACACTTAATGAGAAAATCAACAAACAAAAAGATCTTGCAGAAAGGCACAGGCAGGAGCAAACCCGAATGGTTACTGACTTGAAGAACCACAAGATCCAAGTCAAAAACCTCACGGCCGAAACGGAGAAGCTCCAGATTGAACTGTCGAAACTACAGCAGGAGTGCGGCAAGCTACAGACCAAGGTGGAGGAACAGAATCATCGAATTGCGTCGCTGCAAGACGAGCTTGAAGTCATGACCAACGAAGAGGGCGCTCAGCGCTCGCGCGCGGACTCACTTTCGGAAGAAAAAGACAGATTAATTGCAGAACGAACCGAGATGGAAAGCCTGCTTGCAGGCCGAGAAAAAACCATCAGCGAATTGGAATCGGCAGCAGAACAGATGCGGCGAGAGGCCAAAAGGCTAAATCATACGAAGACAGAGCTGGAAAAGCAATTCAGGCACGCAAAAAGCAGGACTACTGAAGTGGAGGAGAGAGAGCGAAAGTACAAGGAACAAAGCGAGGCGGCGATGCGTAAGCTCGAGGGGCGGTTGGAGGAGTTGCAAGACCAGCTTAAAAATCTCGGGCAGGTCAGAGTTCAATTTAATGATCTGCAAAAGAAGTACACAGCCGATATGGGCGAATCAAATGCCAAGATCGAGGAAATGACAAAACAAAATCAAGACGTTTCGGCTAAGCTGGCAGAGACTAAGCGCCTGGCCGATGCACACCAGAAGATTGTCGGCTTGTACTACCACAAGATCAACCACAAAATATCGGTTCCACCGCGGAAAGTGCTATTTAAGGTGTGGCACCTTTTTACCGTGGCGTGCAAGTACTGGTATGCTGATGAGAGACACAAGGCTATGGAGGCAGCTGTACGCAAGTCCAAGTACGAATCTAAATCGTTGCGCTTACGTCTCGGGGCCGCGCACCGGCTTGTAGAAGAAATGCAGCGCCGAGATAAATCTATTTCTTGCGCTAGCACGCTGCTTGCACCACCTCCATCTGTGGATGGCTCCGAAACAGCTAAGGCATCTGAGCGCCTGGTAGCATCAGATGCTCCATCTGTCCAACTCCTGAAAGGACCAGGTGCGATAGGGGGGACAAGTGCGACGTCGACAGATCGTAGTGCCTTTGGAAAAAGTCAGGATACCTCTCCAACATTGCGGTCTCCAAACAAGGACGCTGCGATGAAAGACAGAAAAGTCCAGGACCAGGCCCACGGCCCCGAAGAAATTAACGAGGTTCAACAACAGGCGCCGACCGCATCAAGTGAAAATTCACAGGATTCGGCCAAACAGTGTATGCAGTGGAGTGAGATCGAAGGCATTAAGCAACGCAATACCAGGCTCCAAGCAAGTGTCAAGAAGTTGGAAGAGCAGGCTAAGAAGCTAGGAGAAGACAATGAAGATCTCAATGCGCAATTAACGGACCTAAAAAAGTATGCGCCTTCCATTGCAGTTTTGCCCACCGTTTGTTTGAATTTACTTTTTTATTTAATGTGTCCCTGTTGTTTCCCACTGTGACGATGCACATGTGTATTCGCAGGCAAATGTCACTCATAGGCTGCCTTCGTCTTGCCGAAAAGTTGACACCGGCACTAAAAGATCGCAAAACTGCAGTGGAAGCTCGCACCTTGTGTCAGTCCATGTCGGTGGCATTGCTTGACAAGGAGCGAAGCATACCGCTGGCTTCCGACGCCGGTGCCGCAAACCAAGTGAGTTCTATTCAAGCACGAAAAGCAGAGCTGGAGAATGAGGCGGCACAGCGTGGCAGTACCCTCGAGCAGGAGACCAAGGCAAGGATGAGCAGTAAGTACCGGGATATGGTGCAGGTGGCGCAGGCGGAAGGCGACAATCAGAAGAGTATTTTTGAGCAGCTCGACCTTCTGACGGGGCAGGTCTGATTATAATCACTATCTCTCGCACGCATCATCCGCATCTACAAATCGCAAAGCCGTACGCAAAGCCACAAAATGCAGGATGCATGCACCAAACTGCACGCGTTTGACATGAGGAGCATCGCGATGCTGATAACACGCAGGTATCTGACCTGGTCGCACGCCACGACACGCATCATATGCGGCGCTACCGTCACGAAATGCAAATGAAAGAGGAATTGAGAAAGCCATTACCGGTCTTCGCCGCAAACACCAAGAAACCTGGATTTCAGGGACTGGTCTCTTCGCTCAAGAATTCTGTAAGTGCCAACCAGGCGCTGCCCCCTGCACAAAAATCGCTCCCTCCCCGTCCCCAGACTGCCCATGCCTGAGGGGATGAAGAAAGACTGGCAGTCGGCAGTCGGCAGCCACTCGCTTTCTCTAGGTGGCAGTTGTGAGAGCCCCTCTGTTATTCTCAACATTGTACAATCTTGTAGAGTACAGGTGAGCACAGGCGTTTGCAAACTTGACTAGTGGCTGTACAGCCCATGTCCGGGCTTTAGTGAGCGTGCTTCATGTCTCGGCTTTAGTGAGCGTGCAGCTGCGTGCTTCATATCGCCCACGCTTTGACTCCTCGTAAGGACATGTCGGAGTGCATGGAGTGGCCCATCTGCACAGTCAATGTCGTTAATAACGCAAAATACTATAATCAAGAATAACCATGGGAAAGTCCGAACTCGGGACAGCTGCTGCACTGGCACTAGATTGGATGAGCGGTCGATGGTGTTACAATATACTGATGGTCACGGATTGAATAGCTCGTGACAGTCAACCTCTGTCACGGTCTGTCACGCATCCCAAGTTCATTGTTATAAGAAGGAACACCTGTTCTCTAATGAATACCCTTTTTCGCACGAGCATGGCGTGAAGGCCGATGGCAGCGCAAGCCAAGGAGCCAAGGCGCCGAGCGCTGACAAGGCAAGGAGGCCGAGGGCAGAACCGAGGCCGCAGGGTTGACACAATACATCGAGTTTCACGGCGGTGAGGTAGTGACTCGTGTGTCCCAAAGCGCAGCTTGCACAGGTCTTTCCAAGTGAACCGCTAGCAGCAGCTGGTTGCTGCGGAGCGGGCGTAGGGCGTATTTCATCACCACACACGCGCAAGAAGCTACTACAGCTGGTGCAAATTCAAATACTAGGATCTAGGCACATCCTCCGGCACGCTGCACAGACCACGCAAGACCAAGCCTGAGATTGTTGATGCAAGCAGGGGCTCAGAGCCCCTGCTTGAGCCCCTGCTTCATTCTGAGCCCCTGTTTGCATGCACAGTCGCTGGCTTGGTCTTGCGTGGTCCCTCCAAGTGGTGTCGAGAGAGTGTCGAGGACGAGGCGCCCGCTTGAGTTGTTAGGAGCGATTAAAAAAGTGACAACACGCTATCATCCAGCTGAGCTTGAGCGACGCAGTTTGACGGGCTGCGAATGTGGCCGCCTTGCAGCATCAAGAGGTGCGTCCAATCCCTTAATGTTCTGCGCGATTCATGTTTAAATTCAAATGAAGTGTCTACACCGGGGCTACTGGCGTCCCCCTATTCACAATATGGGATCCTGTAGCAGGTCCGGGGAGGACGCGAATGCCTGGACCGCTCCTGGAAACAATTGGGACTCACCACCCACGGTGACTTTTCGTCTCGTCACTTTCTCTTGGAATCTAACCCAAAACGCGCTACCCCCGGGATGGGGATAGGTCGTGAGGATGGGCCAGGGCCCTGGATGCGTTCCAATCTGTGCTGGGAGTGGGGGCTCATTGAATGACTTAGAGGAGATTTGGCAGGCGGAGGAGATGCGACAGGCGGGCCACCGGGCTCTTGCCTTTGCCCAGACCGAGCTGCTGCTCGGTTCCCGCTCCTGCATCCGCCCCAGAGGACTCATTTGCGGCCTGAAGCAACACATGAAGCAACACATGAAGGAATGCAAGGTGCTACATGCTGCTAATGTGCATGGTGCTAATGCGCATCATGGTGCCGCCGTGGAGGCAGCTTGCAACTCGAGCACGCTCACATGCGGATGCATGTTTGTGTGTATGCAGTGATGCAAGCACAGTCATGTGTCAGCACAGTCATCAAAGCACTGTACATCTTCTTCTCACGCGCGCGCAAAACAAGCAAGCCAGCATCCCACGGCAGCAAGCGTCGCCAGCAGGTTATGTGGCCCGAGGGTGTGAGGCCCGCTGCGGGTGCAAGGGGTGCGGGGTCCCGTACGGCATCGCGGGAACAAGGTCTGTGTCACCCGACAACGGCCTGGGAGGAGGAGGCGACGAAAGACCAGCCTGCATTGATTTTCGACTCGTCAGCGTCAGCTGCGTAAACACGCGGGCGGCGATTCTGCCGCGGCCAACTGCTGTATTGACGCGCACTGTTACTGTCCACGTCCATCCACCAACGCGCGCGCACAAGCACACAACCGCTCACATACATGCTCATCGTCACACGCACGCATACCATGAGCGATCCCATCATGTCCCACATGTCCTGCAGCGAGTCGCCCAAGTCTGAGAGGGGAGAGTGACCGAGAGCACTCCTCGCCGTCACTGACTCCGGGGAAGCAGCTAGCTTGGCCCTTATCCGCCTCATCTTGCGCATGTTGCGCGCCTCGATTATCTGCGGAGGGCGCTTGCTGCGTCACTTGCACCGCGAATCGGACTGCGCACCACTGCACCCACATCATCCTGCGGGAGGGGAGAACCTGCTGCAGCGCCGTGTTTTTGGCTAGGCGCGTCTCTTGGCGCACTCTTTCATCCGAAAATGCAATACACCTGTAAGCACAGCGGCGTAACGGGTTGCGCATTGACTGCAGCGGGCGCGGCGCAAGAGTGGGACCGAAGGGCACGGAGGAAGCGGTTATTTAAAATCACCTCTGGCCCGACGGAGTTTTCTCGCCCATGTGCTTGCCCGCTCCGGGTAGTGACGACACCGCAGGCGGGTTGGCAACTCTGCGGTTGGCGCCCGCGTTGCTGCGGGCGAGTGCAAGCCGGTGGTCCAGCCGGTAGCACTCGTCTTTACTCCAGAGGGGCGACGCCGACGCGTCGCCGTCGTCCAGAGGGGACGCGGGCGGCGAGCCTGTGTCGAGGGTCAACCCTGTGTCGATGGTCAACCCGGCGAACCACCCGGTCTTTCCCGAGCCCAGGTGCGCAAAGCCCATGGCGGCACTCGGGCTTATACGTCGCACCGTCGCAGCCTCACTCACCCACGCTCGCGCTCATGCTGGCGGGTCCGTAGCGACGTCGGGAGCCGCCCGCACGACGCGACGGCCTAGGAATAATGTCGCCTGCACCGCATATGAGCATAGTCTGATCAATAGACAATGGACTTCGCACCAAACACCAGCGCAAACTAGCGCAATGAGGGCGAGACGGCGCGCGCGGGCGGCGGCGTGGGGGGGGGGGGAAGACGTTGACATGGCACGACACACTTGAACACCGGTGGCATGGCACACCACACTCGTCCTTTGTAAAACTATACTGTAAACTTTCTTCCTGCTTGCCATAAGTTATCAGGCTGTGAGACAAGCTAAAAAAAACATAGACACTTAAAATTTCAAATTTACTACTGCCCTGTCAATTATTATTCAAAGAAATGGTACCAGACTTTTTCTCCGGAACACCCTCTCATGGAGGGGTCGGTATTTATCACGTTGTTCAAATGTAGTAAATTTCAACCGAAATCATGCCTATGTTTTTGCGTCCTCCGGAACCAAAGAACATAAACACCTGCTTAGATGTAAACATTCAACGATTCGGCCTTTCGGGCCATCGAAAGTGTGACGTTTGGGTTCGTTAATGGATCCAAATCGGGCAGCTGCTTGGAGCCTTGGACGTGCCCGATAGGAGATGCCAGAGTGGGAGCTCGGGTTGGGAGCGGAGATGCCGGGGTGGGAGCGCGCAAACACCCGGCGGTTAAAAAACCAGAGTATCCGCCGCGATGCGGCTGGGTCCCAGCCGCATCGCGGCGGATACTCGCCCGCGGCGTCATCGTCAGCGGGGGCAGAGCCGCAGACGACGCTGAGCGCAACGCGGCGCCCAGCAGCGGCGGGGTGGGGGCGGACGGCGCGGAGCGGCGTGTGCAGCGGGCTGCTCCTGATGATTGCTGTTGTGCTGGAGCCCGGTGCCACAGCTGCGGAACATGTGGCACCGGGAGCGGCTGGGCACGCGCGCACGGCTGCCCTTGCAGAGAGCGCAGCGCAGATGCGGCTGCAGCTGCGGGACGTGACGAAGAGCCAGGACGCAGCGCTGAGCAAAGCCGAGCAGTTCCTGTCGACGCCCATTGACTACGGCAGTGACACGGGCGCAGATGCCAAGGCGCCGCCCACGCCCGCGTTCCTCAAAGCGGGAAACGCGGGGCTGAAGCTCGCTGAGGGGACGAAGCTGGTGGGCGAGGGAGCCAAGCAGACGGCACCTCGCAGGTGGAATGTGCTTAATAGGGAAGAGGATAGACGGAGAGTTCGCGCTCGATTGGGCAGGGAGACGGACGAGCGGCAGGCCGTCCGAAGCGGCCCAGGGGCTGCTGCAAGGGCTGTGAACGCTCGAGAACTGGCGCAGGAGAGGCGAGACCGGTCCTCGGAACGGAGGCGTGCGGGGCTGGGCTCGGAAAAGCGTGCCCTGGAGGAGGCTGCTGCATTCGCACGGCTGACTGCAGGCGCCAGAGACCCCCGGGCTGCTGCCAAGAAGAGACTGGCGCAAAAGTACGAACACGAGTCGTACGAGCGAGCGTCCAATGAAGGCCAGATCTGGAAGGAGATCAACCAAATGAAGCACCACGCCGAGGACGACACTATTCGCATCGATACATCCGACGGCCTCAGCGGCGAGGTCCGTGCACTGGCGAATTTGAGTCCGCCCAAAGCAGCGGAGGCTCTGGCCAAGATGTCGCAGACCGATGGCTCTGCTGCTCTTGGCGCCCTCAAGAGTATCGACCCTGAGCAAGTCAATCGCATTCTGGCTGCTCTCGGCGAGCAGGAGCAGCAGCACGCGCAGCAGACGAAACACGGAGTTGCCGAGCACAGCCCCAAGTCTAATGAGGCGGCGGGGTCTAGGCACGCGCCGGGGGCGGCGGCAGGAGAAAAGCAGGGTGGGGGCGGAAAGCAGGCGCTGGTACCCAGAGCGCCGCCTCCGCAATTTAACATAAACACGGTGGACCGCTTCGATCCCGGGGAGTCGCTGTCGTTCGCTGGAGGCAGCGATGGGGGAACCTTTTCGATGTCTTACGCCGACACCTCTGTTATTACCGGCTATGTCTGCAAGGACATTGTGCAGCTGGGCCACTACTATGCCATGACCCGCTTTGGCTGTGCTGTTGACTGCAACGACCCCCATTTCAATGGCGTCGACGGCATTCTCGGTACCATGCGCTCCTCCCTCCCCCTCCCCTTCCCCTGCTTCCACTTGATGGCTCTCAGGTATAGGTATAACACAAATGTATAGGCTTAAGACATAGGCTTAAGACATAGGCATAGGCTGAAGACATCGGTATAGGTTTAACACAGGTTTAACACAGGCTTCACACATTGGCTTCACACATGGGTATAGGTATAGGTAGGTATAGGTTTAGGTATAGGTTTAACACATAGGCTTCACACCGCTGCTGCTGTTTCCACTTGTTCTCTCTCCCGCTATTGCGTTGCTGCAATCTTGCCGGGGTTATTGTGTAATAGCATATGTCGCATGGGGTGGTAGGGATGGGCATGCCCGAAGCAGCGCTGGCCAACATCCCAACGCCCCTCTTCTTCGCCATCACTAACGACCGCGGCGGCATTGAGGGCGCCAAGTAAGAGTCAATTTGAGTCCATCTGCACTTTGTTCATGCTTGTTTCATCATTTTTTTTTTATGCTTTCTCTCTCTTGTGCCTGGTGCGTGAGTGCTGGCTGAGGCATGGGGCTGCAAGTGTCTATGTCTATGCGCAGCATGCGCAGGTGTCCATGTCTATGCGCAGCATGCGCAAGTGTCTGTGTCTCGTCCGCCTGTTGTCTGCCTTGTCTGCCTTGAGTCCGCCTACGATGTGTCTCGAGTCTGCCTCATTTTGAGATTTGGTGA
>Ga0315899_10002437_pt1 | contig 20613 bp, 23 predicted proteins | sample LakEriMetagenome_2_FD_203518 | JGI IMG/M metagenome (GOLD analysis project Ga0315899, IMG submission 203518) | Freshwater fungal communities from buoy surface, Lake Erie, Ohio, United States - Buoy 4 MA112 | ecosystem: Environmental > Aquatic > Freshwater > Lake | place: USA: Lake Erie, Ohio... | reverse complement strand
TTTGGCCAACTCGACCGCCTCGTCGAGGACGACGGCCGTGGGGACCTCTGATCGGTGCTTCAGTTCGAACGTGGCGATACGAAGGATGTTCCGGTCGAGAGCGGGCATCCGGTCGATCGTCCACCCCGTCGAATGGGTGGTGATGCAGTCGTCGATGTCGTCTCGATGTTCCATCACGCCGAGCACCAGAAGCCTCACCACGTGGTCGACCGGCATCACTTGGGCGTCGACCACCTGACGAGGGGTGATTCCCTTGGATTCGGCCTCGTAAAGCAGCGTGAGGGCCGACTCGCGGGCGACGGACCGGGGATCGTCGCCCCCCGAGCGCTTGCTCACGTCAGACTCGCGTGATGTAATCGCCGGAACGGGTGTCCACTTTGACCTTGTCGCCGATGTTGACGAACAAGGGAACCTGGATGACCTTGCCGGTCTCGAGTTCGGCGGGCTTGCGCGCACCCGACACGCGGTCACCCTGGATACCGGGCTCGGTGTTGGCGATCGTCAGCTCGACCGCGGCCGGGATCTCGACCGAAACGATCTCGCCATTGTGGATGGCGATGATGGCGACCATCGACTCGATCAAGTAGTCGGCCGCCTCACCGAGCGCCACGGGTGCCACGGACATCTGATCGTAGCTGTCGGTATCCATGAAGATGTAGTCGTCGCCGTCGCGATAAAGGAACTGCATGTCCTTCTTCTCGAGGATGGCCTGCTCGACGCGGATTCCGGCGTTGAAGGTCTTGTCGAACACGTTTCCGGTGCGCAGGTTGCGCAGCTTGGTGCGCACGAAGGCACCACCTTTACCCGGCTTCACGTGCTGGAACTCGACGACTTGGAACAGTCCGTTGTCCAATTCGAGGGTGATGCCGTTCTTGAGGTCGTTGGTGGTTATCGCGGGCATTTCGGGTCCTTCGGGGAGCTGGTGAGAATCTCGTGGGAATCGTCGGTGACGAGGATCAGATCCTCGATCCGCATTCCTGCGAAGCCCCCACGATAGAGCCCAGGTTCGATGGTCACGACATCTCCCGGTCGCAAAACGGCTTCCGAGGTGGCGTTGACGAAGGGATTCTCGTGAATCAACAAGCCGACCCCGTGACCGAGGCCGTGAGTGAACCATTTCTCGAGACCCGCGGCCGACAGGACGTCGCGGCACGCCGCATCGATGTCTTTGACCGCACGACCGGGGGCCACCAGCGCCACCGCCAGAGCCTGGGCACTCTGCAGGACCCGGTACCACTCGACGACGTCCGCTTCGGGTGATCCGACGAAGAAGGTCCGGGTCATGTCCGAGTGGTAGCCATCCACGAGCGCGCCGACATCGACCACCACGGTGTCCCCCGACTCGAAACGACGCGAGGTCGGCCGATGGTGGGGCAAGGCCGAATTCTGCGGGCCACCGGCGACGATGGTGTCGTACGACGGGCCGTCGGCCCCGAGTTCGCGCATGCGCGCCTCGAGAGCGTCCCGAAAGTCCCGTTCGCTCGTGCCGGGTCGAAGCAATCGCAGACACGTGGCCAAGGCGTCATCCGCGATTCGGGCCGCACGTCGAATCGCGTCGATCTCACCGCTCGATTTCGTCCGACGGAGATCGGACAATCCCGGTCCGGCGCAGGTCAATCGCTCGCCGACCACGGCCGAAATGGAGCGCCAGGTGCTGACCGTGAGGTGGCTTTCCTGGACCGCGACGGGACCGTCTGGCACGATCGCGACGAGCGTGTCCACCATGGACCGGGCGGTGCGACACTCGAGCACATCGACGCACGAGTTCGTCTCCTTCGCGGCTTGTTCGATGTAACGACCGTCGGTGAGGAGCGTCGCGCGCCCGTGACGGAGAACCAACCAACCGTTCGATCCGGTGAAACCGCACGTCCAGCGCACGTCCTCGTGGCTGGTGAGCAACAAGGCACCGGTCCCGACGCCCGCGAGATCGAGTGCCGACGCGAATCGGTCGGCGGCCGTGAGCATCATCGTGACGAAGTGTGAGCGATCGCGGCCCGCACCGCGAGGTCGTAACCCTTGGCTCCCAAACCCGCGATGGTGCACACGGCCTTGGGCGCCACCACACTGACTCGTCGGAATGCCTCGCGGGCATGGGGGTTGGAGATGTGAACCTCGATGACGCGACCCTCGAACGCCCCGAGCGCATCGTGGACACTCCAGGAGTAGTGGGTCAGCGCCCCGGCGTTGATGATGATCGCATCGTGTCGTCCGCGAGCCGAATGGATCGCGTCCACGAGTTCACCTTCGTGATTCGATTGCAAGGATTCGACGGTGTGTCCTCCGGCGGCGGCTGCCCGAACGACGACATCGCGGTAATCGTCGAGGGTCGCCGTGCCGTAGATCTCCGGCTCACGACGACCGAGCAGGTTCAGGTTCGGTCCGTGCAGGAGAAGAATGCTGGCCACGACCGGACATTACCGTCGGGCGACCGACGAAGGGTTCCGTTTATCTCCGTTGGCGAGATATCCCCGAAGTGCGTCGACGACGACCGAAGGTTCGACGTCGTTGACAACTTCCAGACCTCGGGTCGAATCGAGGATGAAGGTCAGTCCCGATGTGGCTTTCTTGTCACGGGCCATCACCGCCATCAGATCGTCGACCATGAACGCCTCGGCGGGACGTGTGGCGAGACCGTAGACCCGTCCGACGACCTCCTCGTGAAGAGCCACTCGCTCGGAGTCGATCCGGCCCATTCGATGGGCCAAGTGGGCGGCGAAAACCAAGCCCATGGCCACCGCTTCGCCATGGGCGACCGAATGCCGTCCGACGGTCTCGATGGCGTGGGCCAGGGTGTGTCCGTAGTTCAGCAGTGCTCGACGACCACCTTCACGCTCGTCCTGCGCAACGATGTCGGCCTTGAGTCGGGCGCACGCCGCGATGCGCGCGTCGAGATCCAGCCCCAACAGGTCCCGACCCGAGATGAAGTGATATTTGGCGATCTCGCCCAGACCACAGCGCGTCTCGGTGGCGGGAAGGGTGTCGAGGTGATCGATGTCGCACAGGACCGCGGTCGGCTGCCAAAAGGCGCCGACGAGATTCTTGCCCTCCGGAATGTTCACTCCGGTTTTCCCGCCGATGGCCGCGTCGACCATGGCGAGCAGGGACGTGGCGACGTGTACCACCGCGGTTCCCCGATGCCACGCCGACGCCGCGAAGCCGGCGACGTCGGTGACCATGCCGCCACCGACACCGATGATCACGTCGTTTCGCGTCAGTCCGCACGCGGCGAACTCTCGACTCAACCGCTCGATCGTCTCCAGAGACTTGTGCTCTTCGCCGCGACCGATGAGAACCGTGGTGCTCGGAACTTTCGACACCTCGATCGTCGGGAGACCATCCTGGGTGACGATGACCGCCCGACGAGCGGACGACGGAAGGTGGCTGTCGATCTCCCGCGACACACCTCGGCCGACGATGATCGGGTACGACCGAGGGCCGAGGTCCACGATGATCTCGTGACGGCTCATCCGAGACCACCATCGATGGCCACCTGACACGCGCGCACGATCTCGTCGGGAGTCCGATCGTCGACGTCGATGACAGCGGTGCTCACCACCTCGTACAAAGGTCGGCGCTCGGATGACATGGTCGTCAACTTACCGAGTGGATCGTCGTCGACCAGTGGACGATGGCCCGAGGCCTTGCGTGCCTGCCGAGCGATGCGCGATGCGAGAAGTGTCGGCTCGGCTCGTAGCCAGATCACCCGATGTCCGCCGAGCCGGATCCGGTTCTCCTCGCGGAGCACGATCCCCCCTCCGGAGGCGATCACCGTCGTCGTCGGAACCGAGAGTGCCTCGTCGAGAACACGTGATTCGAGGTCCCGAAAGGCGTCCTCGCCGTCTTGCCGGAAAAGGGTCCGAATGTCGCGACCGGCGATCTCCTCGACCCGGGAGTCGGTGTCGAGGAAAGGAACCTTCATCGCCGCCGCGAGACGCCGCCCGACGGTGGACTTGCCGCTTCCCATGAGACCGACGAGAACGACGTGGGGCACGTCGAGGTCACCGATCGCTGGCGCTGGCGGCGTTGCGGGTGAACTCGCCGATCGAGTCGCCACCGAACTTGCGTTGTGCCTCGGCCGCCAGCACGAGTGCCACCATCGTTTCGGCGACGACACCCATCGCGGGTACCGCGGTGACATCGGTTCGTTCCTTGAACGACACCGCCGAGTCCTTGGTGACGACGTCGACGGTGGGCAAGGACGGTTTGTTCAGCGTGGCCAACGGCTTCATCGCGGCCCGAACCACGAGCAAACCACCGTTGCTGATGCCGCCTTCGGTTCCTCCGGCCAGGGTGGTGTCGCGCGCGTAGTCGCCGGCCGAGTCGTCCCACCGGACCGCATCATGGGCGGCACTTCCACGACGACCGGCAACCTCGAAACCGTCGCCGATCTCGACACCTTTCACCGCCTGGATACTCATGACGGCTTGGGCCAACAATGCATCCAGTTTGCGGTCCCAGTGAACGTGACTACCGAGACCGACCGGCATTCCGTAGCCGAGAACCTCGACGATGCCGCCGAGACTGTCGCCGTCCTTGGCCGCGGCCTCGACCTCGGAGATCATTCGTGTGGCGGCTTCGGAGTCGAAGCAACGCACGGGCGACTCGTCGACGGTCGAAAGATCGTCGAACGTGGGCCGTGGTCCCTGCGAGCGAGCGCCGCCCATCTGGATCACGTGCGACAGGATCTCGACCCCGATGCTTCGCAACAGGAGCTTGGCCAACGTTCCCGCCGCAACACGGGCCGCCGTCTCACGGGCGCTGGCGCGTTCGAGTACGTCGCGGGCGTCGTCGAATCCGTACTTCTGCATGCCGGCCAGATCGGCGTGTCCGGGACGGACCCGAGTGAGAGGTGCCTTGGTGGCTCCCGGGGCCGGATTCATCTCCTCGTGCCACTTGTCCGAACGGAACCACTCGGTGTTCTTGATCTCGATCGCGACGGGGGAGCCGAGAGTGCGTCCGTGGCGAACGCCACCGACGAGGGTGACCTCGTCTTGTTCGAATCGCTGGCGTGGGCCTCGTCCGTACCCGAGTCGACGACGCGACAATTCGGCCTGCACGTCCTCGACGGTCACCTGGAGTCCGGCCGGCAAACCCTCGACGATGACCACGAGGGCCTGTCCATGGGATTCTCCGGCGGTGAGGAAGCGCAACATCGCTCCGCAGGTTACCGGTGCGTCAGCCCAGTGCCCGCATGGCCGCGCGGGTCATGGACGTGACATCGGGACGCCGGCCGGTCCAGAGCATCTGCTGTCGCGCCGCTTGGTGGATCAGCATACGCAGGCCGTCGACCGTGCGACTCCCGGCTTCCTGCGCCTGTGCGAGCAGAGTGGTGTGGAGCGGGTGATAGACGATGTCGACGACGACGTGATTCTCGTTCAGCAAACCGTCGCGGAGGGGACTGGCGTTCTCCCCCATTCCCACGCTCGTCGTGTTGATCACGATCTCGCTCGAGCGGACCGCGTCCGCGAGGTCCTCGGCGGGACACAACTGTCCTCGGCCTCGTGACAGTGGCAGGAGCCGTTCGGCGTTGGCCACGGTGCGGTTGTGGATGAGAATCGAGTCGGCACCCTGTCGGGCCATCGCGTCGACGATCGACCGGGCCGCACCCCCGGCGCCCAGGATCAACACTCGACGGCCGTGGACCGACTCGCCGGCTTCGAGGAGCGCATCACACAGTCCGTCACCGTCGGTACTGTGGCCGACCAGTTTCCCGTCGCCGTCCTTCACGATGGTGTTCACGCTTCCGAGGGCGGATGCCGACTCGTCGAGACGGTCGACGAGTGACGAGACCGAGTTCTTGTGGGGCATGGTGACGCTCACACCGGAGATGGATGAATCGCGCATCAGTGAGACGAAGCCCGGCAAGCCCACGCTCGACACACGAAGGGCGGCGTAGGTCCAGTCGAGGTTCGACGAGATGAACCCGGCGTTGTGAATGACCGGCGACAGGCTTTGTGCCACGGGATCGCCGATGACCACCGCCAGTTTGGTGCGACCGGTGACGACCCGTTCCGTATCACTCATCACAAGACTCCCGCTTCGATCGACTTCTGGACGTTGGCGAGGTGCTGTTCCAACGTCGCCGCGAAGGTGTGTCGGCCGTCCTCGTCGGCGAGCACATAGTAGAGATACCTGCATTGCCCGGGATCGGTGAATTGGGAGCAGATCGGGTCTCCGGCCGACGGATTGGGTGCGGGATCGAGCGCGGCCGCGATGGACTCTCGACCCGGATTCGCGATGGGAGTCGGCGGCAACCCGGTGTACAGGTAGGTGTTGTACGGCGAGTCGAGTGCCTTCAACTCCGAGAACGGACGTTCCGGATCTTGACGGTAGTAAAGCGTCGCATCGATCTCGAGTGGCATGCCGAGTTCCAGGCGGTTGTAAATGACACGGGCGATCTTGTCCCGATCCTCGTCGAGCTTCGCCTCACGTTCGATCATCGACGCGATGATGAGGACCTCGTACGGGCTTCGACCCACCAGGCTCACGGCAGCGTCCAAACCCTCCTGCCGCCCGACGCGCTCGGTGAGAGTGACCATGTCACGGAGAATCTGTGCGGTCGTCGAATCGCCCGCGATCAAGTACGTGTCGGGGAAGAGCAATCCTTCGAGGCTCGACACGGAGTCGGGCTGATAACGCGAACGGACGACGGACGAGGTCGCATCCAGGCCGGCATCCGCCACGAAAGTCGCCGCAACGATCGAACCCAATTCGTCGGCAACTCGCTGAGCGATCTGTTCGACCGTGAACCCTTCGGGGAACGTCACCTTGAAGTAGGTCTCGTTCGGAGGGGTTCTCAACACGCGCAACAGATTGCCGATGTGGTCACGAGGGCGCATCGTGTAGTAGCCCGGGACGACCTCGAGACCTCCCTTCTCGGAGACGTAGCGCTCGAAAACCCCGGAGTCGACGATGAACCCCGCGGCCTCGAGGTCTCGTGCCAACGACGACACGTCGGAATTTTCGACGACGCGAAAAACGTCGGCGGCCAACGGATCCCCCGCTGGGTTCACCTTGCGCAAGTACGACAATTGATCGAGGCCGAACCACAGCATTCCGATCGACGAAACGAGGATCCCGGCCCCGATGACCGAACGCCGGGTCCTGGTCCATCGAGAAGATCTGATGCGCAGGTCCGGAGTCAATCGGTCGTCGTCGAAGTCGATCATCGCGGGCGTCCTCGGTCCAGCCAACTCTGCAACATCACCGCCGCTGCCACGCGATCCACGTATTGACGGCGGCGACTGGCCGAGATGTTCGCTTCCTTCAGGGCTCGGTCGGCGGCCACGGTGGTCATCCGCTCGTCGAACATGATCACGGGCACGTCGAGAACCGTACCGAGCAGGCCCGCCTCGCGCTTGGCGGCCTCGGCGGCGGGACCGAGTGCCCCGCTCATGGTGATCGGGAGCCCGACCACCACGATCTCCACTTCCTCGGAAGCGACGATTTTTGCGATCGTCGAGTGGTCGACGCGAACCGATGATGATCGAACCACGGTGGTCAACGGAGACGCGATGGTTCCACTCAGATCGCTGGTGGCCAACCCGATGCGCTTCGTCCCGAGGTCGACACCGAGCGCCCGCATCAGATCCCGGCCGCCTCCCGAGCGAGTCGCAACGCTTCGTCGAGCCCGTCGGGATTCTTGCCTCCGGCGGTGACCACGTCACCCTTTCCGCCTCCTCCACCCCCGACCGCCTTGGCGGCGTCGCGAATGAGGGTGGCGGCGGGAACCGTGAACGTCGGTGTCACCGCGGCGACCAATGACACGCCACCCGTGGAGGCGACTCCGCCCAACACCACCGCTGTCACGCCCGACTGCTGGCGCACCGCCAGGGCGAGTTCCCGCAAATCGGCCGGAGCGAGGTCATCGACGCGGGCGACGACGACGCCGGCGACCGCTGTCACCGAGAGCTCCGTGGCGCGCCCGGTGGCGAGGCGTCCACGAAGAACCTTGTTCTCGTCGGACAGGCTCTTGATCTCCTCGATCTTCTTGGTCACCCCGCTCACGACGTCGTCCACGGGCGAGCCGACGAGGCGCGCAGCCTCACCGAGTGCCCCCTCGTACGAACGGGCGAGTTCGAGTGTTCGCATGCCGGCCACCGCTTCGACGCGACGGAGGTTCGCACCGATGGAGGACTCGGAGGTGATCTTGATGATTCCGATGTCGCCGGTGGCCGACACGTGGGTTCCACCACAGAGTTCGACCGAGGGTCCAGCGGCCAACACACGTACCCGGTCGCCGTACTTGTCGCCGAAGAAGGCGATGGCCCCGCGCTCCATGGCCGCGTCCTTGTCCATCTCGTCGGCGGCGACTTCGGTGTTGCGCAACGTCACGCCGTTGGCCAGTTCCTCGATCGCGCGCAGTTCGGCGGCTCCGACCGCGGCGTAATGACTGAAGTCGAAACGAAGACGCTCGTCGTCGACCAGGGAGCCAGCCTGCTTCACGTGATCGCCGAGCACCTCGCGCAAAGCCCAGTGGAGGACGTGGGTTGCCGTGTGATGACGACGAATGGCGGTTCGGCGATCGACGTCGATCGAAGCCTCGACCTCTTGTCCGACCGTCACGTCACCTCCCATCGGCCGGCACAGATGACGACGCAATCCGGGTAGGGCGAACGTGGTGTCGAGAACCTTCAGCGTGCCGTCCGGTCCGGTGATGAGACCGGTGTCGCCGACTTGGCCACCACTCTCCGCGTAGAAAGGGGTGCGATCGAGAAAAACCTCGAGGTTTCCGTCCTCGGATTCGACGACGGCCACGACCGTGGAGCGGGAGGAATTCTCCGAATATCCGAGGAATTCGGTCTGCCCGGTCGATTCGAGAATCTCGCGGTACTGATCCATTCGTTCCGGACCGTGAGCGGCACCCTTGCGCGCGGCCTTGGCGCGTTGGCGCTGCTGGCCCATTTCCTCCTCGAAGCCCGCCTTGTCGACGGCAACGTTTCGCTCGGCCACGATCTCCTCGGTGACCTCGAGCGGGAAGCCGTAGGTGTCATGGAGCAGGAATGCGGTCGAGCCCGAGATGCCACGTGACTGACGAACCGCCTCGTCGATCTCGTCCGAGAGGATTCCGAGACCGGTCTTCAGTGTCTGACGGAATCGCTCCTCCTCCTTGGTCAACACGCTGAGGATGAAATCCTTCTGACGCACGACGTCGGGATAAGCCTCGCCCATGACGGATATCGCCGTGTCGACCAGCTTGGGCATCACCAACGACTCGGTACCCAACATGAACGCGTGGCGCACCGCGCGTCGAATGATGCGACGCAAGACGTAGCCACGACCCTCGTTGGACGGGAAGACACCGTCGGAGACCAGCATGGTGCTGGAGCGCGCGTGTTCGGCCAACACGCGCAGACTGAAACTTCCGCGGTCCTCGTAATCGCCGACCAGATAGCGCGCGCCGGTGACCGACTGCGCGGCCTCGACGATCGGGAAGAGAGCGTCGGTCTCCCAGACGGAGTCCTTGTTCTGCACCAGCGCCAAGATGCGTTCGAGGCCGGCACCGGTGTCGATGGACGGCTTGGGAAGGAGTGTGCGGGTTCCGTCCGGGGCCTGGTTGTACTGCATGAAGACGAGATTCCAGAATTCCATGAAACGATCGCCATGGGGATCGTTCAACGGTCCGCCGGGAGGTCCGAACGCCGGACCGCGGTCGATGTGCAGCTCGGAGCAGGGGCCACACGGTCCGGTGTCGCCCATCTGCCAGAAATTGTCCTTGTCGCCGAGGCGCTGGATGCGATCCATCGGCACGCCGACCTGCTCGTGCCAGATGGCCTCGGCCTCGTCATCACTGGTGTGGACCGTCACCCAGATTCGATCACCGTCGAAACCGAGTCGCTCGGTGACCAGTTCCCAGCTCCACGGAATCGCCGACTCCTTGAAGTAATCGCCGAAAGAGAAGTTTCCGAGCATCTCGAAGAACACCAGGTGGCGCTTGGTTCGGCCGACGTCATCGAGGTCGTTGTGTTTTCCGCCCGCGCGCGCACACTTCTGAACCGTGGCCGCACGAGAGAACGGGGCCACCTCGTCGCCCACGAAGTACGGCTTGAACGGCACCATGCCCGCGACCGTGAAAAGAACTGTGGGGTCGTGCGGAATCAAGCTCGCGGAGTCGACGGCCACGTGTCGACGGTCGGTGAAGAAGTCCGTGAACGCGCGACGGAGCTCGTTCGCGGTGGTGGGCACCGATGATGACCGGGAAGGCGAGGACGGGGAGGATTGTGAGGAGGGTGACGACGACATTGTCCCCGAATGTTAGCCCTATGTTTTCCCTGCTCCCGTGTGCTCTTCGGGTGTGTCGCCCTAACCTGACCACGTGACCGAAACGCTTCCCCTTCCTCACGATGCCGCCCGCAACTCGAATGCGGCTCCCAAACCGCGTCAGGTCGACGGCCTGTCGGGCCGTCACGAGGACCTTCACGAGATGATCGCGTTCGAGGACCCGACCGAACAGCGGACGTGGATGATCGACGCGACCTTCATGCGTAGTTCCTGGAAGTGCATTTTCGGAGAGGGTTGCCAAGGTGTCTACGACCATCCGACGCCGGAGCTGAATCAAGGCTGTTGCTCGCATGGTGCGCACTTCGTCGACGAGGCCGATGTCGCCAACGTGGTGAAGCACGTCGTGCGTCTCACCGACGAGCAGTGGCAGATGAAGCCGAAGGCCGCGAAGAAGGGCTTCCTCAAGAAGCACAAGAACGGTGACACAACCACCCGTCGTGTCGATGGAGCCTGCATCTTCTTGAACCGCCCCGGATTCGAGGGTGGCGCCGGATGTGCCTTCCACATCGCGGCAATGGAGGCCGGCGAACGCCCGCTGGACTGGAAGCCGAACGTGTGCTGGCAGTTGCCGATCCGACTGGAACACCACACCGATACCAGCGGTTGGGTGACCACCTTCGTGCGCGAGTGGAAGCGTCGCGACTGGGGCAACGATGGAGACGACCTTCACTGGTGGTGCACGGACACACCCGACGCGTTCGTCGGCAGGGAGCCGGTGTACAAGTACCTCAAGGACGAGATGATCGAGACCGTCGGTCGAACCGTCTACGACCTCATGGTCGAGGTGCTCGAGCGTCCGACCGCGGTGCCCCTCCCCCATCCGGTGATGGTGAAGCGCAAGAAGAAGAGCTGAATCAGCTCGTCTTCTTGTTGGCCTTGCGTCGGTCCTCGAGTCCGAGGTGACGCTTGCGGATACGGATCGTCTTCGGAGTGATCTCCACGAGCTCGTCGTCGGCGATCCATTCGATGGCCGTCTCGAGGGTGTGGATGACCGGTGCCGCCAATTTCACGCCGTCGTCGTGACTGTGCGTGCGGATGTTGTTCTTCTCCTTGGCACGAACAGCGTTGACGACCATCTCGTCACCGCGGGCGCTCTCCCCGATGACCATGCCTTCGTAGGTCTTCTCGCCGGGTTCGACGAACAGGGTTCCGCGCAACTGGAGATTGTCGAGTGCGTACGCCGTGACCATTCCCTCACGATCGGAGATCATGGCACCGCCGAGACGGTGCGGTAGATCTCCGCACCACGGCATCCAGCCCGCATGGTGCTGGTGCAGCATCGCGGTACCCCGGGTGACGGTGAGCAACAGGGAACGGAAGCCGATGAGGCCTCGGCTCGGACATTCGAAGGTGATCACCGAACGGCCCGGGTCCCCGGGACGAAGATCCGTGACACGACCCTTCCTCGGCGCCAGGGCCTGGGTGACGGCTCCCACGTGTTCGTCGGGCACGTCACAGACACCACGCTCCAACGGCTCGAACTTCTTGCCGTTCACTTCCTTGGTGATGACCTCGGGGCGACTGACCTGCAGCTCGAATCCCTCGCGACGCATCGACTCGATGAGCACGGCCAACTGCAGCTCACCGCGGCCGGCGACCTCCATGACCTCGGCCGATTCGGTCGGGTGCAACTTGATCGAGACGTTGCCCAGGACTTCCTTGTGCAAACGATCGAGAAGGTGACGGCTCGTGAGGTACTTGCCGTCACGCCCGGCGAAGGGCGAGGTGTTCACGCCGAAAGTCATGCGCAACACCGGCTCGTCCACCGTCAATCTCGGCAACGGGACCGGATTGTCGGTGGAGGCGATGGTGTCACCGATCTCGACCTCGGGAAATCCGGCAACCACGAAAAGATCGCCCGCGAGCAACTCGTCCTGCTCCACCCGACCGACTCCGGAATACGCCATCAACTGCGCCAGACGTCGCTTCAGGGGTGGTTGCCCTTCCACGAACTCCTCCTCGAGGAGCGCGACCATCTCGCCCTTGCGGAGAGCGCCTTGGTAGATGCGTCCGACGGCCAGTCGCCCGAGGTACTCCGAGGCATCGAGGTTCGTGACCAAGGCCTGCAGCGGGGCGGTGGGGTCGCCGTCGGGGGCCGGGATACGGCTGAGGATCGTGTCGAGCAACGGCGAGAGATCGGCGTCCTCGGCGGGCATACCGAGTCCGACCATGGCGCGACCTTCGCGGGCCACGGCCGAAATGACCTCGAACTCGATGTGGTGATCGGCGGCCTCGAGGTCGATGAACAGCTGGTACACCTCGTCCAGCACTTCCTGGGCGCGGGCGTCACCTCGGTCGACTTTGTTGATGACCACGATGGCCGGCAGATCGCGGGCCAGAGCCTTCTGCAGCACGTAACGGGTCTGCGGCAAGGGGCCCTCGGCGGCGTCGACGAGCAACAAGATGCCGTCGACCATCGTGAGTGCCCGTTCGACCTCGCCACCGAAGTCCGCGTGGCCGGGCGTGTCGACCAGGTTGATCTTGGTGCCCTTCCACGTGATGGACGCCGCCTTGGCGAGAATCGTGATCCCGCGCTCTCGCTCCTGGTCGTTGGAGTCCATGACCCGGTCGACCACTTGCTGGTGCGCGGCGAAGGTACCCGTCGCCCGAAGGAGGGCGTCGACGAGCGTGGTTTTGCCGTGGTCGACGTGAGCGACCAGGGCCACATTGCGGAGGGGATTTGTCATAGAGGGGGTGTGAAACGAGAACTCACTCGTCGTCAGCGTCGTCGCTTTCGTCCATGTTGCTCGCCTCATCGTCGAGGTCGTCGAGATCTTCGTCGTCGTCGTCGAACACGACGCCGTACTTTTCGGCCAAGGCCGCGTATTCGTCGTCCTGGGACTTCGGACCCTTGTCGGACCCGCCAAGGCCGAGGTCGAATGCGCTCGGGCCGGCCTGCTTCAATTTGCGCGCTTCTTCGAAGCGACGATGACGACCCTTCTTCACGGCAGGGCTCCGAACTGGTGTGGGGACTGGGCGGGATTGGAACGATCGGGTGAGACACCGCTGGTGATCATCGACCCTGGCCCACGAGGGGCTTCAGCATTGTAGGTCCGCGGGACGCCCGTCAGCGGGTATCCCCGGCACAAAATCCCACTTCAGGGCGCCGACACCGGCCACCAGACCCCGAAACAGGGTGTTTCAGGCGTCCCCGCCGGGTGGTTCGGCGGCCGCCGAGATGAGGCGCAACCCGCCGCGACCGTCGAACGACAGGCCGGAACGCCCGGCCAGAAGGTCCTCGATCTGCTCGCCGACCAGGTCCCGCCTCCAACCCATGGCGAGTCGGGCGTCGGTGTCCCGACGGAGCAACGAGACGATGTCATGGCGTGTGGCCAGCAACGCGGTGTCGACGTCGTTGGTGCGAGCCACCTCGCTGATCCACGCCGAGACCAGCGTGATGGCGGGCCGGAGATGGCGGTCCAATTCCTCGCCGTCGGACGAGGGAAGGTCGGCCGTACGTTCGCGTCCCCGCTTGACCGCCTCGAGAATCTCGCCACCGATCGACCCACGGGTGTGTCGATCGTCGACCCCGCGAGCCTGTCCGAGTTCGGACAACGACGAGGGATCCCGTTGCGAGATGCCGTGCAACGCGAGGTCGGGCAGAACCTGGCGTGGGGGTATGTCGCTGGCCATCGCGCGCCGTTCACGCCACTCGGCGAGCGAGGCGAGGATGCCTCGGGTACGAGGTTTCATTCCGCGCAGATCCTTCTGCTTCAGCCACGCGTCGGCCGGATCACCGGGTCCGGTCTTTCGCGTTCGGAGCTCCTCGCACGCATCCTCGGCCCAGACGAGACGACCCCGTTGGTCCAGATCGGTACAGAGGCGATCGTGGAGCTCGAGAAGATGTTCGACGTCCGAAGCCGCGTAGGACAACTGCCCCTCGGTCAGGGGACGACGCAACCAATCCGTCAATCGGTCGCCCTTCGGGAGCGCGATCCTCAACTCGGCGTTCACCAAGGACGCGAGGGAGGGCGTCGAGAAACCCAGGAAACCGGCGGCGATCTGGGTGTCGAACATGCGAGCCGGAACACGACCGACAGCGTGGGCCAGAACATCCATATCCTGCTGGGCGGCGTGCAACACGATCAGGTTCGCGTCGCCGAAGATCCGAGTGATCGGCTGGATGTCGACGGCCAACGGATCGACGATCGCGATTCCGTCACTCCACGCCACCTGGATCAGTGCGAGTCTCGGAAAGTAGGTGCGCTCCCGGTGGAACTCGGTGTCGAGGGCGATGCGTGGTTCCCGTTCGAGCACGTCGAGAAGGCGTCCCAACTTCTCGCTGTCGTCCACCAGATGGAAACTCACCGGGGCTGCGACCCTTCGACGACGTCACGACCACTCATGAGCCACGCCATGGTTCCACCGGAAACGTTGACGACGTCGAAACCGAGTCCAGCGAGGTGCGCGCACGCGTTCGCACTTCTACCGCCGACCTTGCAGATCATGATCGTCGTCCCACCGTTGGGATCACGGCATTCGTCGACCCGGGACACCAACTCCGACAAAGGGACCGAAACAGCCCCCGGCACGTGACCGGAGAGGTACTCGTCCGTTTCTCGTACATCCACGAGATGGGCGCCGGCCTCCATGCGCTCGTCCAGGTCGTCGACGTCGATTTCGATGAAGGTGCCTTCGCTCACGTCGTCAGGCTAACCGAGGTCCTCCGGTCGATTGACGTTTCGAAGAACGCCCTCGGCGAATTCGATCGTCGAGTGTCGCAGCACTCCCACGACGCTGCGCACCGATCTCCGACCAAGCGACAACTCGCGTTCGATCGTCTGCAAGGTGGATCGACGCCACCAGCCGAACAGAGGCTGAGGGCCCTCCGAGGACATTGCGTGGATGACGTCGTCGAAGGGATGGGCGATGAGCGAATCACGCATCGTTCTGATCGCCTCGCTGTTCAATCCGTGAAGATCGACGGCCACCACGAGCGTCCACTCGTGAGAAGACGACGCGAGCGCGGTTCGAACCCCTTCGAGAGGTCCTCGGCCGGGCTCGATGTCGACGACGTGTGGGAAGTCGCCATCGGCGAAACGATCGCCTGATCCCCCAACCAGGACCACTTGGTCGAACCCGACCTCCGTGAGCAGGCGACAAAGTCGTATCGCCGCCGGTTGCTCGTCGACGATCAGGAGTGACTTGTCGGTGCCCATCCGTCGCGAGGCCCCGCCGACCAGAACGACGGCGCGCGACGACGTCATTCGATCACGCCTCCACCGGCACGCCGTTCGGCTCCAACTGCAACACGAACAAACGACAGCGTTCGGCCTCGTCGATCTCACCGATGGCCTCGGCCGAGCGCCCGAGATGATGCAGGGCTCGCAGAAAACCACGGTTCGGTTCGTGGTTCCAACGAACGTAACCCGATCCGCGCCATCCGTTCTGGCGCAACGAATCGAGCCCGCGGTGATACGCAACCCGATAGCACGCGTACTTTTCGATCTCGTCGCGACCGAGATCTCCGAGGGCGACCCAAGCGTCGATGCAACGGGGATGACGGGCGACGACCGTCGCAACGGCCGAGCGGCGATCGGCCGCGGGCACCTCGGATGCCTGCATCAGCTCGTGCCTGATCGCCGGATCGATCTCCGGCAAACGCGTCGACGGCGGACCTTGTGGAGAGAGATTGATCGAGTTCTGCGACATGCGGGAAATCTAACCGCACGACTTCTCCGGGCACATGACGGCCGAGACCGTCGACGCGTGTCGGACGAGTAGCGATGTACGAGATGTCCCGCAATCCGGCACCATGTTCCGTAATCTGCGACGCATGATCTCCACCATTCTCTCCTTGTCCGTCGACCAGTTGAAGAACGTCTCCCTGGCCGGGGTCGTGGCTCCGATCGTGATCGGTGTGGTGCTGATGAAGTTCGTCGCCAAGGCGATGGTCCGCACCGCCATCATGGCGATCGCGCTGGTTCTCGCCATCGCCGTTTATACACAGCGCCAGGAGATCACGGATTGTTACGACCGGGCGCGAACGGCCGGGACCGTCGTCGCGGGTGAGCTCGTTTGCTCGTTCTTCGGTCAGGACGTGACGCTCACCCCGTGATCGGGGTCGGTGAGGTCGTTCCCTGGTGCCATTCGCCCGTCTCCAACCTCGTCAACAGCGGTCGCACCAACTTCTCGAAGAAGGATTCCGGGTTCGCCGCGTGGGCGTTGTGATGCGCCTCGGTGATCTCGACCGCGCGACAATCGGCGTTGGTCTCTCCGATCAGACGCGCGGAACGACGGAAGTCGTCCCGGGATCGCCCACCGGATCCGGCGATCACCGGACAGCGGATGTTCGCCGGATCCCATGGCCTGCCGGCCCGCAGCGAAACCGTCTCCGCGACGAGCGTGTCGCCCTCGGCTCGTCGGGCCTCCTTGATGCGTTGGGGAAGCCGGTCCCACCGTTCGTCGCCCACGAAGCGGCGCATGAACGCCTCGGCGACGTCGCCCGTCGATCGAGGGTCGCGCCGAGAATCGTCGACGGTTCGCCCGGTCCACCACGGCTCCCAACTCATGGGAGGCTCGTAGACCGCGGCCCCGAGAACGAGCGACGGTTCGCGACTCGCGAGCCCGAGCGCCAGTGCCCCACCGAGGCTGTGCCCGATCAGGATGCTGGGTTCCGTTCCGACGATGGACAGAAGGTCGTCGATGTGCGCGGCGATGTTCCGTTCGCCGGGAACGGATGCGGATCGGCCGTATCCGCGCCGGTCATAGGTGACCACCTCGCCATGGGGTCGCAGGTGCTTCACGAGACGGGCGAAACCTCCCTCGCGGTCCATGGAGCCGTGAGCCAGGACGAATCGTCGCGGACCGCCGTCGTGTCTGGTGACGTGCAGACGCTCGTTCGGTCGGACTGTGGGATCGGTATTCACACCTGATTATCTAGTCGCTCATGGAGATCATCCTCGTACGTCACGCGATACCCGTTCGCCGGGAGGTGGAATCCGGAGCCGCGGATCCGGAACTCTCCGATGCCGGCCACCGGCAGGCCCGCCTGATGGCCGAGTATCTGCGCTCCGAAAAGGTCGATGCCCTTTACACGAGTCCGATGTTGAGAGCGAAGCAGACCGCGTCGCCGTTGTCGGATGCGGTCGGCGTGGAAGCGATCGAGTTGGACGGTGTCGCCGAGTACGACCGGCACAGCAACGAGTACGTGCCGATCGAGGAACTGAAGGCCTCGAACGATCCGCGGTGGCAGGAAATGTTGAAGGGTGAATGGCCACCGGCCCACGAACCCGAGGAGGTCTTCGTGGCCCGCGTGATCGAGAGCATCGAGGGCATCGTCGAGGCGCATCCCTCGCAACGGGTCGTGGTGGTTTGCCACGGTGGCGTGATCAACGCGTACGCATCCCACGTGCTGCGGCTGTCCATGGGCGGGAACCGGTCCTTCTTCTACCCGAACTACACGAGTCTCCATCGATTCGCAGCGGCCCGCAGCGGGGAACGCAGCATCGTCACCCTGAACGAGACGTCTCATCTCCGAGGATCCGGGCTTCCGATCGGCCTGTTCCAGCGTTGAAACCGGTAGAACGAGGATCATGGCCGTCGAGGACTTGATCGCACACCTGGATCGTTCCGTTTCACCCGCGCACTCCACCTCGTACTCGGCGGAACGGCTCCGCTCCGCCGGATTCGTCGAGGTTCCCTTCACCGCATGGGGATCACGGCTACCGCGCACGGGTTTCGTGAGAGATGCCGGAATGCTGCTGGCCTGGAACGGCGATCGGGGTCCGTTCCGAATCGTCGGGGCACACACCGACAGTCCGACGTTGCGAGTGAAACCACTCCCCGACGCCGGTGCCCACGGATGGAAGCAAGTCGCCATCGAGGTGTACGGCGGGATCCTGAACAACTCCTGGCTCGATCGGGATCTGGCGGTCGCCGGTCGACTCGTTCTCGACGACGGCGACACGGTTCTCGTGGACACCGTGGAACCGGTCGCTCGAATTCCCCAACTGGCGGTGCATCTCGATCGTGAGGTGAACGACCGTGGTCTCGTTCTCGATCGACAGGTTCACTTGTCCCCCGTGTGGGGCCTCGGAGCGCCGACCCCGGGAGCGTTCTTGGAACTCGTCGCTACCCGAGCCGGTCTCTCGTCGGCGCGGGTGCGATCCCACGATCTCGTCATGTACGACGTCACGCCCGCGAGACTCCTGGCCGACGACACGCTGCTCGCTTCGGGTCGTCTCGACAATCAGGTTTCCTGCTGGGCGGCAACCTCGGCGATCATCGAGTCGGTGACGTCCGGCGACCTCGACAGCACATTCGTGATCGCTCTGTTCGACCACGAGGAGGTTGGAAGCGAATCGACCCATGGTGCGGCCGGTCCCCAACTCGATCACCTTCTTCGTCTTCTGCATTCCGACGACGAGTCGTCCTTCCGCGATCGGTGCGCGCGATCGTTGTGCGTTTCGGCGGACAACGCCCACAGCGTGCATCCGAGCTACTCCGACCGGCACGAGCCCGGTCACCGACCCATCGCGAATTCCGGACCCGTCATCAAGGTGAACGCGAATCAGCGCTATGCCACCTCGGCCGAAACAGCGGAGTTCTTCGCGAGTGCCTGCCGTTCCGTGGACGTCCCGGTGCAGTGGTTCGTGAGTCGCAACACGATGCCGTGCGGATCGACCATCGGTCCGATCACTTCCACCCGTCTGGGGATTCCGACCGTGGACGTCGGTGTCGCCCAGTTGTCGATGCACTCCGCGCGCGAGATGTGCGGTGCCCTCGACCCCGACTTACTGGTGCGGGCGCTGCTCTCCGTTGCCGCTCGGTGATCAGCGGCTGGCCAGACGCGTCGACTCGTCGAGAAGTTCCTGCAGCCGACCGTGTAGTTGCAGAGAAATCTCCTTCACCGCGGTGCGGGGCATCCGACCGTCGACCGCCGGTGGAGCGGGTATCGCCTCGCCGATGACCACCACCACTTTGCGCGGGAAGACGAACTTGGCGCCCTTGCCCATGACGCGTTCGCTTCCACCGATGCCGACCGGAACGATGGGGACGCCCGCCTTGCACGCGATGTACGCGGCTCCATCCATCAATGGTTCCACCGTCGGGCCGGACTTACGCTCGCCCTCGGGGAACAGGACCAAAGGCTCTCCGGACTGCAACACCTGTATTCCCCTGGTGACCGCTTGACGATCGGCGGATCCCCGCGTGACGGGGAAAGCTCCCAGCGCCGAGAGGATCCATCCGATGGTTCCGTTCTTCCAGAGCGAATCCTTGCCCATGAAGCGCAAACGGCGGCGGGTACAAGCCGACGCGATCGGTGTGTCGATGTAGCTTCGATGCACCGGCGCGAGGACGTAGGCACCGTCCTTGGGGATGTTGTGACGTCCCTCGATCCTCATCCGACAGTACGTCAGCAGGATGAAGGTGACCAGACTTCGGATGGCCGAATAAAAGAGACGACTACCACGGCCATTCCCGGCGAGATAGGACTCGACGTCACTCATTCTCGTTCGCCTCCCGCCGGCCTTCGATGATGCCCGCGATCTCGTTCACGACGTCGTCGACGGTTCGATTCCCGGTGTCCACGACGACGGAGTCGGACGAAGTGGCCAGAGGGCTGTCGGCACGCGAACTGTCCTTGTGATCGCGGTCGATGATGGCGCGCTCCATCTCGTCCACGTCGCCTCCGACCTCGGCAACCCGACGGCTGGCCCGAACTCTCGCCGACGCCGTGAGGTACACCTTCAACAAGGCATCGGGGAACACGACGGTTCCGATGTCGCGCCCTTCGATGACTCCCCCGTCACGCTCGTCACCCCAGGCGCGTTGCAAGTCCCTCATCACCCGCCGAACCTCGGAGTTGGCGGCCACCGTGCTGACACCCGAAGTGACCGTCGCGCTTCGAATGGAGTTCGACACGTCGAATCCGTCGACCGAGGTGCGTCCGTCGGCCACGTGAATGGCGATTCTCTTCGCCAGATCACTCACGGCCGACGAATCATCCAGAGGAATCCCACGCTCGATGGCGGCGTGGGTGACGGCTCGATACATCGCACCCGTGTCGAGATACTCGACGCCCAAACGCGACGCCAGAGCACGCGCGATGGTCGACTTTCCCGCACCGGCCGGACCGTCGATGGCGACGATGGTTCTCACGATTCTCATGTCACCAACTGGTGCCGAGCGGGCGTCCCTCGTCGTAACCCGATGAACCCTGGACGCCGACCACCGCGCGTTCCCGGAATTCGCCCATGTTTGCGGCGCCCGCGTAGGTGAACGAACTCCGCACCCCGGCCACGATCTGGTCGATGATGTCCTCGACGCCGGGCCGCTCGATGTCGAGATACATGCGCGACGTGGAAATGCCCTCCTCGAAGAGCTCCT
>Ga0315899_10002435_pt1 | contig 20621 bp, 15 predicted proteins | sample LakEriMetagenome_2_FD_203518 | JGI IMG/M metagenome (GOLD analysis project Ga0315899, IMG submission 203518) | Freshwater fungal communities from buoy surface, Lake Erie, Ohio, United States - Buoy 4 MA112 | ecosystem: Environmental > Aquatic > Freshwater > Lake | place: USA: Lake Erie, Ohio... | reverse complement strand
ATAAGTCCTTTGTTCACTCTCATCAATCTACTTACTTCCAATTTATCAGAATCAGCAGATTGGAATATCGAACCACTAACTATCTTTTGTGAGATATGCGATGCATATTTAATACCATCTGTTGTTTGCAATAATTGAGAACCAGTAGCTTGAGATGGATATAAGAAATAATATAAACCAGCCTGTCTACTTCTCTCATTACCACCATATACCAAATCAGTTCTAACCGCATCAATAATATATCCAACATCTCTCTTACAAGTTGTTTCGTTATAATCAAAACCACCCCAAGAAGAACTTAGGTATGCGATTGTTTCATTTTGGATAAACTCTTTGTTATTAAATAATAAAGCGTTTGAAGCAGATACTTCAGTTGATGGTAAATTAAATACGACATTTTGAATTACCTTTTGTGCTAATCTACTTGCGTAGTTTATACCATCTAAAGTTTGATTTAACTGTCCACCAGTATCACCATCATTTGCAATAGTTGCTTGTGATGGGTATTCATAGTAGAATTGTCCGTTTACAATTGATGCCGAATTAGCACCAAATAAAAGGTCTTCCGCTGCTCCACTAACAATCAATCCAATATCTCTCTTACACTTAACTTCATCATATTGGAATCCAGCCCAAGAAGAACTTAGATATGCAATAGTTTCGTTTTGTATAAATGGAATGTTTTGTTTTAATATTTCGTACACCCCAACTCTAGCAGTAATACTTGCTGAATAATTTGTTTTTCCAAAAAGGTCTACATTTCCAGTTTCAACTATTTGAGTTACTTTAGAAATAGATTGTGAAACAAATTCTATATCTTCCAAACTACCACTATAAGATGCTGATATGAATTGTGTAGTTGTTGTTACCTTTCTATTTGCATTTGTATTTTGTACCAATGATGGTAATGCAGCAGTTCCACTAACAATCACATTTATAATACTTCCGAAAGAAGAACTAACACTTGAGGTTTGTGCATTTGTACCAACTACACCACTTGTAAATTGTGGAGTTGCTGTTACTTTAATACTTGCAGATACATTAGAAACAATTGGGTCTAATTTAGATAATCCACCACTTATAATTTCAACAACATATCCAAATGATGCTGATATTGATGATGTTAATGCATAAGGATTAGATACTGAACCTGTTATTTGTTCGTTGTTTGTTACTTTTATTTGTGTATTTAAAGATGATGTAAATACAGGCTCAACTCCATTACTTTGAAGTATAGAAGTAACTACATCAAATCCATTTCCTAACTTTTCTGCTTCAGTAGGTGATACGAATGAATTGGTTATTTGTGTTTGACCGGTAACGCTTAATGGAATGCCAACACTCCAATTCAAATCACTATTTTGTGCCAATATTGATGGTACGGCTGCAGTTCCTCTTTTTATAATTCCTTCAATAATAGCAAATGAACTACTAATAGAATTTTGCTCATTTATAGTACCACTAAATGAAGATGTAATATTACTACTACCACTTACTACTTTAAATAATTTTTCATCGTTAGTAATAATACGTGGAGTTTCTAAAACAATATTTTGAACAATAAAGTCAGAAATAATTTTAGAATATCTTATACCACCAGAAGTTTCTCTCTTTTGCGTTTTTGTAGCTTGTGATGGATATTCATAATAATATTTACCAGCAGTTACACTTCTTTCGATTCCACCATAAAGAAGGTCAGTTGATATTGCATCAATTATATAACCAACATCTCTCTTACATTTGTCTTGATTATATTTTAATTGAGGATATGCTACATTAATAAACTGAATTGTTTCGTTTTGAATCAATTCTTTGTTTTCTCTTAATAATCTATATGATTCTCTAACATCCAATGATGCAGTTTGATGTACAATTCCAGCTATTATATTATTAGTATTACCAGCTGCGAAACGCACTCCATCTAATGTTTGTCCTAATTGACCTTCAGAATCACCATCACCATCAACAACTGCTAATGATGGATATAAATAATAGAATTGACCTGCTTGTACAGACCTTTCGTTACCACCATATCTAGCATCAGTTGCTACCGCATCTAAAATATATCCCACATCTCTTTTACATTTAGCTTCATTATAATAGAAGTTACTCCAAGAAGATGAAAGGAACGTTATTGTTTCGGTTTGTATAAATTCTCTATTTGCCTGTATAGCAGTTGCTACTGCATCTCTTTCATTGTTTGGTTCAACGAATGTTACACCTTTTAATAATTTTTCAGCCATTCCAGCTGCATATTTAACTGCAGTTTTGGTTGGGTCTTTTTGTGTTGTAGTTGCTGTTGATGGATACTCATAATAAAATCTACCAGCGGTAATACTATTATTGTTTCCACCATATATAAGGTCATTAGCTACCGCATCTATTAAATATCCAATATCTCTACGGCAAGTTGATTCTACATAATCAAAATCAGACCAAGAGGATGATACAAATTCAATTGTTTCTTCTTGAATAAATGATTTGTTTCCAATAAGAAGTTCGTAAGCATTTAATTTATCTATATTAGATGTTGATTCCACACTACCACTTATTGTTTGTGGATATGTTAATGTATTTTGTATAAAACCAAACGGAGTTGCTGAATTATTAATAATATGAAACTTACCTGTCATATTATCCGTATTTTGTGCAACGTAATATAATTCATTGGGAGCATCGTATGGTACTGTAAATGTTATATTACCAATTGAATCTCCATTATTTATTACACCTTTATCATAATCAAATTGTTCACTAATACCACTTAAAGGTCTAGTTCTAATAAAGAAAGGATAATTTATTCCACCAACTACGCTAGATGCACTTACATAAAATTTGTAAGTTTCACCTCTATATAATGTTATTGTTGGATTTGAACCTACACCTTGCCATTGATACGATGAACTACCATTATTTGTTATTGTATAATTTCTTTGATGATTTTCAGGTATTGGTAAAATTACACTACCAGTTCCTTTATCCAAAATATTGTAAATTATACTAAAACTTGCACTTACACTATTAGTTGTTTGTAAAGATGATGATAATCCCGTTGTAAATTGTTCTACACCAGAAACTTTTATAGCTGCTTCATTTGATGAAGTTACTTTTGCAACTGCTGTTAATCCAGAAGATATAATTGATATTACTGTTTCAAATGATGAACTAACACTAGCCGTAATACTATTTGAAACAGACATACCAATAGCTGTTGGTTCTAATTCAGTTGCTTTAATAGCATTTTTGGTATTTGATACAAAATTAAAAGAACCAGTACCATTTGCAAATATACCCAATATAGCTCCAAATGATTCACTTATATCAGTTAAAATTTCAGCAGATGCCGATGCTATTGATGATGTAATTTGCTCAGCTCCTAAAATATTATAAGGAGATTCAAATCCATATCCCTTATTAGAACTTCTTGCTAAAAGAGTTGGAAAATTGGATGTACCATTTTCTACAATAGCAGATATTAATTTAAAATCAGAAGCTACTTCTTCAATATTTTGTGTAGTTGGTGTTAAATTTATATCACTACCAGAAAGATATAATTGAGGATATTGTGATAAAGATGTTGCACGAATGCCTTCTGCTGTATTTAAAGTTGTTATTTCAGGAAGTGCACCCAACCCTCTATTAAGTACATCCACTACCACACTCCAACTTTGTCTTACTCTATTTCTTGCATCAATATTACCACCACTACCAGAAATAAAACGAGAACCACTAGCATACATACCATACAAACCAAACGAAATGTTTGAGTTGTTTAGTGTAGCATGTCCACCATTGTTTACTCTAATTGCGTAATATGAGAAGTTATTAAAGAAAGATACGAGCTGAATGAAACCTCTACCATTAACTAAACACCCAACTCCGTTTGGAGAAATTTGAGTATAAGCATCTAATACCATTGAAGCCAATGGAGAATCGGGATGAATTACATCACCATTAACATAAAGTCCTCCACCACCTGGCGGTATTTCTTCATAAAGTTCGGTGAATGAATTCTCTTGGTTTGAAATCTGCGAGCAGTTCTGAACGTATGGTGAAGTTGTAATAAATGCACCAGGTTGGAAAGCCACAGCAAATCCTTTTTCAGGATTTATTTGGTCTGGATATAATCTCAATCCTCCCATAGTAACTTCGGCAATGTAACATCCAGCGTTTACCCAAAAAAGGTCTTCAGAGGGATTCTTAGCGTTAATTTTGGTAATACGCAAACCAGCACCCCAAATGGTTGTGTTGGATGGAAGTATCACAGGATTATCCTCTAAATACGTTCCTGCCTGTACCTTAATTACATATCCATTTGAAACCGAACCAGTATCAAAACCATATCTACCATCATACCCCGGAGATGCTAATTGAGCGGCTCTTTTAATTGTACGAAGTGGATATTGAATTGTTCTACCATCGTTAGTATCATCACCATCAGTTGAAGAAACATATAATGTAGGTTGGTTAGCACCAAAATCTTTTGCAAGAATTCCAGAGTATCTTTGTGTATCAACAGATTCAGATGAAAACGAAGCTGTTCCAGAAAATAAAGTTTGTGAACCTAATTGAAATAAACCATCAACTGTAAATGAACCTGTTACGAATACAGAACCCGTAATCTCATTTAAAGAGCCCGTATCGTTTCCCAAAAAGAAACTTTTTGATACAAATAATGAGCCGCTATTAATAATATCATTACCAACATATAGATTTTCTCTAATCGCTAAAGAAGCACTTATATCCTGTTGTTCTTCAATTTGTTTACGAGGTATCAGTCTTGCCATTATACTATTTCTGCTATTTTACCTTTTATTTCGAAATCTGATGCTTTTACCTCATTTGGTAATCTTGTAATATCAGCTGTGAATGTAACAATTATATTAGTATCAACCTGTTGAACATTATATCTATCCGCAGGTTGCTTTACTCCAAATAAATATACATCAACGTAATCTCTCACATCATCTACAACTAAAATATCAAAAACAAATTTTTTATTTAACAACGTTAAAGTAAAATATATTTGATTTTCTACTGAAATTATATTTGGGGAATATGAATATGTGAATGTATCCGTATTAATTTTAAGCACAAAATCTTTGAAAGCCTGTCTATCTCTCAATAATTGTGTTGTTTGTACGTTTATATTAGGTTTTTTTCTGGTCATTATATAAATTTTTCAACGTCTCCTTCTATTTTTACCTCATCATCATCATTTAATATATATGGATTATCAAATCTGTCAAATTCAGGAAATCTATTTTTTATAAATTTAATATAAAAATCATTACCCAATTGGTCAAAAATATAATCGTTTTCAGATATAAATAATCCATTTATAAAAACATCGAATCTTGCAGTCGGTCTTCTTAACTCAACCATTGTTTTATATAAATCTTTTACCCTCACTCCATCAACTTTATAAACCCAATAGAATGGTTCATCTGCATGAAAAAATAATTCAAACTCATTTGGTTCGTTTACTTGTTTCATTATATTTTTTAAGATTGTTACACTCATAGTTCTTGAAATTTACCAGTTATTGCAATTTCATCTTCAGTATCTAATGGAAATCCTAACGAATCAAATGAAAAAATTATTTCTTTTGTATATCCATTATAGATATAGGTGTACAAAGAAGGTGATATAAAATCTCCATTTATGTAAACTCTAAACCAAGTTTCAACATCAAACACACCAACCAATTCTTGTGGTAAAACTGGCTTCTTTACATTAGTTAATTTAGCTGTTGATGAGTTTACAAAAATTGCCATTTGATTTCCTCTAATACCTATAAAATCAATCACCTGCGCATATTCGTTGTATAAAGATGGTTGAGTAAACATAGCTCCACTTAAATCCGTTTCTACACTAAATATTATTCGTTTAGGAGAGTAAGTCTTTTTAATAGTTGGTTTTTCATTATATCTTTCAGGAAGTAAATAAGCATTTACAACCATAGTAAATGTAGTTCTTATAATTCTTTCAGTACCCTGTCCAACCTCTTGTTGATTGTCAAATGAATCTATTTTTACTTTAAATTTGTAACTATCATCTTTACCCCAATATCTATCAGTTGCCCATTGAAATGCTTCTACAATTTTATTCATGTGCTCTGTAAAAGATGTCCAAATCATTACCTCATACGTTATAGTTACATATTTTGGTACATTTATACTATATAATTCTTTTGAGGGTTTTACATTATTTTGTAAAGAAAACCTTTCATATTTACTTTTAGGCGAATATCTTTGGAATGTAGCAATAGTATTTTGTTCGCTAAAATTATTCATAGATTCATTTCTATCTATGGAATTTCTTTTAAACATTACTAAAGGAATTTGTATTTTTCCTCTTTGGTCTCTTAAATAACCCTCCTTTCGTGCACCAGCCCATCTTTCGGCATTACCATAAAGAAGTGGAACTTTAACTTTCAATCCATTTTCCTCAACATCGGGTATTACTATTGATGCCATATAATCGGCAATAGTAGTATCAACATCAATTAAATTTACGCCTTTAATGAATTGCTTTTCTACTGAAAGTTGTTTACCTCTATTTGTTTCTTTGTTATCCATTATATTACTCTCATTTCAGTTTGTATTGCGTTTCTTCTAGTCATAAATGTTGAACATATAATTGAGAATTTTTCTCCATCTCCAGTTTCAGTTCTACCACCTATTAATTGGTCTTCTGTCACATTATCAATTTCAAAATAAGCTTCATTATGAAAAATAATATCACCAACTTCTGGGTAAAATTCTTTTTCTGCTAACGTAAATCTATTAAAACGAAATTGTACAGTTTGAGATGCATCTACACCAAATCCTTCATAATTAGCTTGAGTGTCATCTCTTTGAATTATTGCACTACACTCTACTCCTTGATAATATGTTTTATTTAAAGATTCTCCATAAAGATTAGTTTTACTATCTTCTATGACAAGTTTATATAGTACTACAGCCGTTTCGATAACTGCATCTACTAATTCTCTGGATATACTCTCAAAAAATTTTATATCTCTTGCTAATGTAAATCTTGCCATATTATCCGATGTATATTGCTAATGGAACTTTTCTCAACATTTCTTGATGTTGATTAGCTTCATTATTACGATTTTCAAATTGAACTTTTCTACTCAATTCTTCCAATGTTTCTCTTAATTGAGTCATTAGGGCTTCCTTTTCAGTTTGGGCCTCACTTCTCAATGCCGCACCATCTAAACTTACTTCAGAACCAGGTATTGGAATTGATGAATATTTTTCTCTAATAGCGCCCAATAATTCTTTTACTAAAGCTAATGCATATTTTCTAATCCATTGCTTACCCACATCATTAATTCCACTATATTCCATAAAATTATATGGTATATCCGAATAATCGGAAATTACATTTGGAGTTACAGTTGTTGAATTTTCAGTAAATTCATCCTTTACATAATAATCAAAATATAATTTTCCATAAAGGTTCATATTTTGAGAAGTTGGCATTGGGAATACTCTAATCTTACCATTTACAATATTGAATGTAAATGCTGATTTTCTAAATTGGTCATTGAACTCAATAGCTTGTATTCTAAGTAAATCTTCAAATACAGGCATCAATACGAATTGAGCAGCAGGTGAATATGAACCAAAACCAAACTCATCAATTAAGTTTAAAGTACCCTGTCCAGATACTGAATAAGGGTCAAAGAATCTATTGATTGCTGGTACAGGTTCCTGAAATACTTTTACTATTTCAATACGCTTTCCACTTTCACTAACAGCCGAAAATAGTGTATCTAAATTATATTCTTGTTGACCGGGAACTAAATCAATATGACCTTTCTTAATATCGGTATTACCACCAACGCCTGCTAATGTACCATACGCATCTGAAATTGCTATTAAATTTGGTAAATTTGAACCCTGAACTAATTTATTTGTAAGATTTGTTGTTTTTACTTTTCCCTTAACAGAATCTAAATTGTTACGAATATTGAATTGATTTACTTGTGCTCCATATTCCGATACAGATTCTTCGAAGCAAGCATAGAAATTTTCATCTATTAATTCTATATTTTGAATAGGATACCCCAATCGTCTAGCACACCAAAGTGCTACTTTTGGAGCATCTTCTTGGAACTCATAATCAGTATCGTAAATTCCAAAGGGGGTCTGCCCTGGAAAGAATGAAGATGAACCAGGATATATTAAAGTTTCTAATGCCATTATAAGTAATTATTTTAGGTTACCTATAAATATTAGAAAAGGGAAGTTTAGTAATTTAAGGGATTAATTATCTAATTGTTTCCACTGCCCACCATCCCATCCATAAAAATGAGAATCGGTTGTATTGAAGTAAAGTGAACCAGATGTAGGAGAAACTGGCGCTGAACTAAAATTGGGTGCTATACTTCCTCCGTTAGTTCCGCTTGTACCAGAAGTACCAGATGTACCATCTTTACCGGGATTTTTTAGTACAACCGGTGGTACATCTGATATATATACTTTATTTATACCCATATTATGCTATTTGAGTTATCGTTACTATTGCCGATGGCGTTGCTGGTCTAGTTGGTGTTGATTGTGGTGCTTTATACAACAATTGTCCATTTCCCGTATTATTTGACCAATATATTTCCACATAATCACCTCCTACAATTGGTGTAAGGAAGTTTAATGCAGCAACACCATTACCACCACCTGCCGTTTTATCAATTGAAAAATCGGTATTTGAATTTGCCATAGAAGAACCTGTCATAGCATACCAAACAGAAAAATCACAAGTTTCAGTTGCTGTGGTGTTTAATTGGAAAGAAAACTGAATGTTATACAATCCCGTATTTTCTGCCGTAATCCTAGTTGGAAATCCACTTCCATTGTTTGCAATACTAATACCGTCCGAACCATCAAATTTGCTTTCTAGTTTAACACTATATGCCGTATTTGCGGAACCCGATTGAGTTTGAACCGAACCCCATTGTCCGTAATTGAATAATTTGTTTCCTGCTCTATAATACGATGACCCACTTGCTATGTTGATACTTCCACTAAAAATAGAATTACCTCTTATTTCATGTGAACCCGTAAAGTAGGATGAACCAGTTACTATGAATATTGAATTGTGAAAATTGGAACTACCACTAACATTAAAACTACCACTCAATTCGGTGTTACCAATAATAGTATTAGTTCCCGTCATTAAGGTATTGCCTACAATTGTATTACTACCACTTAATGTGTGAGTTCCATTAAATGTTGTTGAGCCACTAATATTAATACTACCACTTAAAACAGTGTTACCAATTAAAATGCTTGTGCCTGTTTGATTCATTGAACCTGATAGATTAAATGAACCACTAAATGTTTGCGTTCCACAAAGAGTATTTGAGCCACTAGTATTAAGTGAACCTGTTAGTTCTAGTGAACCTGATAATTTCATTCCCATATTAATCTATTCTTATTGCTATGAAGTTTCCATTTCTATACAACCCACCCAAAGGAACACCTGCTGATGCTGCTGATGCATCATCTGCGAAGTTCAAGCTTTGAGAAACTTGTGTTAAAACAATATAACCATTTTGTATTGTATGTGATGAACCACTAACTAATAATGAACCAGTTATAGTTTGATTACCATAAAAAGTATTAGCAGATGCTGTTTGTGCAAATGTATAGTAATCTTTTATTTGTTGTGAAGATGATACAATTGCTACTGCTTTCAATGATGCCGTATATGCTTCAATTAAGTTCACTTCACTTCTCAATGAACTAGTAAAAGTTGATATACCCAAATTAACCAAATCCTGCGAACCAGTTTGTGTATTCAACGATTGTGTTGTAAAATGAATTGAACTTGTAGTTAATCCAATTTTGATAAATTCAGAATTAAACGAAGATGTAGTTGTATTAATTGAACCTGTTGTTGAGCTGATTCTTAAATTAACTAAATCTTGCGAACTACTTTGAGTATTCATTGCCCCAGTTACAGAACTGATTCCTAAAAACACATTATCAAAAGATGATGTGGTTGTATTCATTGAACCAGTTACAGAACTAATTCTCAAAAATACATTATCAAAAGAAGATGTAGTTGTATTAATTGAACCAGTTACAGAACTAATTCTTAAATTAACTAAATCCTGCGAACTACTTTGAGTATTCATTGCTCCAGTTACAGAACTAATACCTAAGAACACACTATCAAAAGATGATGTAGTAGTGTTAATTGAACCCGTTGTTGAACTAATTCTCAAAAATACATTGTCAAACGATGATGTAGTTGTATTAATTGAACCAGTTACAGAACTAATTCTTAAATTAACTAAATCCTGCGAACCAGTTTGTGTATTAAGTGCTCCTGTACTAAAATTAATAGATGCCGTTGAATTATTTATTGAACCAGTTACTATTGAAATACCTAAGAATACATTATCAAAAGATGATGTAGTTGTATTGATTGAACCAGTAGTTGAACTGATTTTTAAATTAACTAAGTCCTGCGAACCAGTTTGTGTATTTAGAGATTGTGTTGTAAAATGTATAGATGCCGTTATGTACGATAGAGTTGTGTTTTGATTAATTATAGATGCACTAAATGCATTTATTTCAGTAAACCCTATTGGTTCATTTCCAACAAATAATGTATCTTTTAGGTGTACCGAACCAGTAAACTCATGTCTATCAGTAGATTGGTCACCAATTATATTAGAACCAGTAACAAACAACACCGATGATGTTATGTATTCAGTATAGATTTTTGATGCACTTAGTTCTCCAACTATTTTTACATTAGTACCATTTATTACAATTGCTGATTTTAATGATGATGTATAAGCTTCAATACTATTTAACTCAATTCTATAAGAACTTGTTATAATTGAATTTTGATAATTAATTAAGTCTTGCGATGAACTTTGTGCATTAATAGCTCCTGTCACAGAACTAATACCTACGAATACATTATCAAATGATGAAGTTGTTGTATTCATTGCTCCGGTCACAGAACTAATTCCTAAAAATACATTGTCAAACGAAGATGTTGTAGTATTAATTGCCCCAGTTACAGAACTTATTCCAACAAAAACATTATTAAATGATGAAGTTGTTGTATTCATTGCGCCCGTTACGGAAGATATACCAACAAATACATTATCAAAAGAAGATGTAGTTGTATTGATTGCCCCAGTTACAGAACTGATGCCTAAGAACACATTATCAAATGATGAAGTAGTAGTGTTAATTGAACCTGTTGTTGAACTGATTCTTAGAAATACATTATCAAATGAAGATGTAGTTGTATTCATTGCGCCTGTCACAGAACTAATGCCCACAAAAACATTATCAAAAGATGATGTTGTAGTGTTTATTGCTCCAGTAACAGAACTAATTCCTAAAAATACTGAATCAAATGAAGATGTGGTTGTATTGATTGAACCCGTTACAGAAGATATTCTTAAATTAGTTAATTCCTGTGAACCGGTTTGAATATTTAAAGATTGTGTTGTAAAATTAACAGAAGCTGTAAATATTGAAATAGTATTTACTTGTCCTAATAATGATGATGTAAATCTATTTAATGCCCCGCTTACTTCACTAATACCTAAATTTATTTCAATTTGAGATTGTGTAAAAACATTATGTGTATTAGCAAATGATTGACTATAAAAACTCATACTTCCACTAACCGAACTACTATAATTTGTGAATGTAGTTGAATTAGATGAACTTAAATTTGTAAAAGTAGTTGCGTTTGATGAACTAAAATTAGTATGTGTTGTAGAATTTGAACTACTAAGGTTTGTATAATCAATACCATTAATAACAAATGAACCTGTTAATTGTAGTAAACTACCATCAAATGTTAAAGCATGCTCTACTACTGCATTTGGAGAAGTTGCATTTAAAGTAATGATACCATTATCTCTTACCGATGGAGAGTTCCATGTCAATTGCAATAATCCAGAAGTACCAGAAGAACCATTACCACCTTGAAGTGTAATTGCAAAAACATCACCATTTGATGCTAATCCGTTTGATGATAATTCATCTACTTCAAAAACCTCATACCCACTCTCATCGGGCAAAGAAACAGTTACTCTAAATAATTTATAAATTGTATCATCTAAAACATTTACAATTTTAATTATACTATTGATATTAAGAGAATCTAATACATCTATAAAATTTATAGCCGCTGGTTCATGTGATATATTATCAATTATAATTTTTGATATTGATGGATTATTCCAAGAACCATTTAATCTAAATTTACCTGTACCAGGGTCACTTTCATTAGTATCTTCATCGTAAATCCATTTTGCTAAATAACCTTCTAAACCATTGATACCGCTTGTACCACTAGTTCCAGATGTGCCGCTAGTTCCAGATGTGCCGCTAGTTCCAGATGTGCCGCTAGTTCCAGATGAACCAGAACTACCACCAGTACCATTTGTACCATCTACACCCGAACTACCACTACTGCCACTAGTTCCACTACTCCCACTACTTCCGCTTGTACCAGACGAGCCGGATGTACCAGATGAACCAGATGTGCCATTTATTCCAGATGTGCCGCTAGTTCCGCTAGTTGCGCTTGTTCCAGATGACCCAGATGTACCACGTGTTCCGCTTGTGCCAGATGGACCTCTACCACCACTTGAGCCACTTGAACCTGATGAACCATTTGTGCCTGATATTCCGCTTGAACCAGATGTGCCTGTTGTTCCGGATGTGCCGCTTGTGCCAGATGTTCCCGATGTACCATGTGGGTCACCCTTTTCACCTTTAGGTCCTTTTGGGCCTGATGCACTTACTATTACTGTTGATAAATCTTGCGATACTGTTACTTTCATATTATCTAGTTACGTTTTTAGATAACTTTACCTTTCCTTCTAATAACCTTGTAACTTCACATCCATTAACAATTTCCAAATCATAGTACGCATCTCCAAAATCCAACATAGATGATGATTGTGCTGATATTATAATACCAATAGAACCCGATTGTACAGGAGTAATTCCATCACTACCACTTAAATTTAATCCAGTACCACAACTATCAAAATAAGATGATGTTAATGAAAGTACTGCTGTGTTTGATTGTATTTCAGGACGAATTTGCATTCTAGCGTGACAACCTTCTAAACTTATAGGGTCATCATTTTCATCATTCCATTGAACATTTAAATTTAGAGTTGCTCCCTGTTCTATTACAAAATTATATTTTCCGGCTGCCATATATTTAGTGTGTTTACTCTTATAAATATAAAATAGTTAGAAAGGGGTAAAAATAAAAATAGCATAAAAAAGGGAGATGATTTCTCACCTCCCAATTTTATTATCTAAGAATTACTTTAGATTAGATAGATGCTAAATCTTTAACATAAATCTTACCATAGTACTCAGGACGAACCATCTTCTTAGCGTAACGAGTCATCACACCTCTACGTGGAGTAAAGTTTTGTGGGTCGTACACTAATGGAGTCATAATCAATGGTACATAAGGAGCGTAAACAGCACCAGTCTCAAGGAAGTTATTTCCTCTATAACCCATCAAGATTTCGTTAGAAGTCATGTAAGGGTTTTTGTAAACTGTGTATCTATTGCTCATTGAACCAACTGCAGTAACACCAGCAGCGAACTGCATTGCGTCTTTATCTGCATTTACAACGAATCCAGGAATTGATTCTAAGATAGTACAAACATCAGGAGATGCAACGATGAAGTTAGCACCACCTCTTAATGTTAATTGATGAATCTTGTTAGAAACTTTGTTCAATTTAACACCTAATGTTTGATACCATGTGTTCTTTTGGTAAGCTAATGTGTTAGTACCAGCAGCCCAAGTTGAACCATTGTATTCTTCACCAATTGTTGCTGACCAGTATTCAGTAGTTAATGCGTTAGCTTTTAACATATCTAAGATTTCTAAATCAATCTCTAAAGAGATATAATCAGATAACATAGAAGTTAATTCAGCTTCAGCATCAATTGAATGGTAAGCGTTAAGGTCTTGCGCTAATTCAGGAGTCCAAACTGCTTTCAACTTACGAGTCTTAGCAACGATAGCCTCTGATTTTAATTCAAGATCGATTTCAGGAATATCCAATGCAGTAATGTTTGTACCATTTGCTGATTGGTCTTCGAAATCACCTCTGTTGTAATCTAATGGTTGTACAGAGAAATCTACAGTTGCAGATACTGTTGCACCACCACCATGCTTAACATAGAATATAACGTTAGTACCATCATAAGCTGTGAAAGCGTTGTAAACTTCAGTAATACCAGTTCCACTTAAAGTGAAAGATTTTACTGCTTCTACATCAGCATTCAATAAAGATGCAACAGGAACAGCTACAGTCTTCAATGAAGCAGTAGTGATGTTTGTTGCAGAAGCTGATACAGCTGAATCGAATCCGATACCAGCAGTAGAACCAGATGCAACAGTACAAGAAGCAACTACTGAACCAGTGTTGTTTACAGTGTATCCATATCTTCCGTTTCCGTAAAGACCGTTTACAGCTGCTTTAGTTCTACCGAAATCAGAATTAGCTGCAGATGTACCATTACCACCAAATAGTGATTTACCACTATAAGCTGGGTTACCACCTTGTGCAGAACCATATTTGAAATCTAAGAAGAAGATAAGACCTGAAGGTAAGTTCATTGGTTGTACACTAACGAATTCCTTTGCAGCGATTTCTCCGAAGATTCTTCTTACTAATGGTAAAGCAACGCCTGACCATTCTTCAGAACCTGCTGAAGTACCAGTTTGAGTTGCCTCATCAAGCAATTGCTTTGCTTGGTTTTCTAACAATACAGCCATGCTGTGTTGTTCTCTTTCTTTCATACCTTCTAAAAGGCCAGTTTTTTCCCATTTGGTTTTCAATTGGCGAGTTTCTGCCAACATTACCGCTTGTGGGTTTTTGCCTTCCATAAGTTTACTTAAATCAAAATTTGCCATTTTATTTTATTTTTTTATGGGTTGTTTATTTTATGATACCAGCTAATTGCTTAAAGCGATTTGCTAATTCATTTGTACTTTCTGCGATGATTTCCTTTTTTGGAGCAGTAGAAGCTTGTACTTTAGAAGCAAAGCCTTCAGTTACAGTCTTTTTAGCTGCAACTTTTCTTTCAGTTCCAGTGAATTTCATTGATTCAGATAGTGTAGCGTAAACTAATTTTACTTCTCTTACAGAAGTTGTTCTATCCAAATTCTCTACAACTTTAACTTTTTGTTCGTTTGTAAGGTTATAACCTCTGAACAATTTGTTAGCGTAAAGTAATTTAGCGTTTAATAGGTTTACTTCGTTGATAGTACCTCTTAAAGATTTGATAGCATCCATTGCTTCTTTTAATTCAGCTTCAAGTTGTTTAACTTTTGCTTCGTTAGCCGCAGGAGCTTCTTCTTCAGCTTCATCATCTCCGTATCCCATTTCTCTTAGAATTTCGTCTAAGTCGATTTCTTCATCGTCAGCTGCAGGTGCTGCATCCATTTCAGCTTCCATAGCTGGTTCTTCAGCTGGAACTTCCATTTCTTCTTCACCTTCTACTGCTGGTTCTTCGATGTGAGCTTCTTCTTCTCCACCTTCTTCACCTGCAATTTGTGCTTCCAATTCTCTGATGATAGATTCTAAATCTAATTCATCTTCTTCAGATTCCATGTCACCCATGTCACCCATTTCTTCTTCACCTTCCATAGCTGGTTCTTCTGCAGGAATTTCTTCTTCTGCACCGAACTCATCTTCGCTTTCTGTAAGGTCTTTAACTTTGTCGTAGTCTTCTACTTCAGAACCTGGTTCACCAGATTGCTTAGAGATACCACTCAAGTCAGTTTGTGCTGAGTAAGCTTTGTCTGCAGGCATTTTGTTATCACCTCCACCAATTTCACTTGAAGTATCATTATCTTCGTTAATATCTGCTTCTTCTTCATCACCTTCCATTTCGGCTTGTAATTTCTTAGAAAGAATAGATTGTAAACGAGGAGTAAATGCTTCTTCTAATGCGATTTTAGCGTTAGCGATAGCAGTTTCACGTACAGCTTTAGCATCAGCAATTGCTTCTTTCAACAATTTTGAACTTGCCATTTGTTTTCCTTATTTATCGGATTTCTTAAGCTATTAGATTTGAGAGCTTAAATAGAATGTTTTTATTGGCGTTTTGGTCACTGCTCATAAAGGAGAGTATTCATTACCAATCTAAAAACGCATATAAAAAATACGTTATTGTATGAATAAATATATAAAGATTGATAAAAACGTAAAAATTCTAAAAAAATCTTTAGAATAAATAGATAAAATCAGTATGTTTGTCTGATTTTAGTTTTTGGCGGATACGCTCATCTGAACAACCAAAGAAGTTGGCTGCATCTATAATTGAATAAAATTCTTTACCATCACAGCTTATGATAGGTAATTCTAATGTAATATTGTTTCCCCACAACTCTTGCATTTGTTCGTAGGTAATATCCCAAACATCTACTTTCTTCCAATGTCTGAATTTGGGATTGTTTGATTCTATGTAATTTCTAGCCATTGATTCGGTCATATCACCACCAATCAATTCTGCTATTTGCTTTGGATTCTCAAAAGGAACTCCATCAACTTCGTATTTAATAGTAGGTTTTGTTTCCTCACCAATTATTTGCCAATCTTTGTATTTGGATTTAGTTGAACGGCATCTTCTTTCAACTTCGGTAGCTACTAACTCATTTGGATTAATATCAATAGCTGCTTCTCTAAATGATTTGTATTGTTTACCATCCACTATACATTGATACGTTCCGTTGAATTCAATATCTTCTGCAGCGATGTCAGGGTTTCCTTTTACGAATACTAATATGTTTTGGTGAACCGATGCTACCTTACGATTTCGTTTGAAGTATGTATCAACCACTCTAGCAGCCTGATGTTGTGAATTGAATAGTATCATATCGTTATAGAAATGTAATCCAGCTTCCTCACAAGCAGTTATAGTTTTGTTTACCAATCCTCTATACTTTCCAATTTTATAATTTCCAGTTACCGATTGTTCTCTTACTTCGGATACTACTACTGCAAAGAATCTATTGTTCTTTAATTTTTTTGCAGCCTTTCCTAAAATACTGAAATACTTTTTATCGAACTCCGTATCTTCCATATTTGATAAGTCCAAAGGATTATCAGTATAGATTTCTAAGTCATAGTATGGTGGACATGTAAAAACAAAATCAAATTGTTCATCTACCAACACATCCAACATTTCATCACTATCACCAATTACCCACTTTGGTTTATCGGATTGCTTTCGGTTTTCTTCTATTTGAGTTTTAGATAAATCAATACCCATATACTCATATCCCATTTCAGTTGCCACAATACCTCTAACACTACCTCCGGCAAATGGGTCTAATATCTTACCTTCTTTTGGAGTGAACCATTGATACATATTCTCACAAAGGGTTGCATCGAATATTGAAATTGTATTATCTTCCCAAAAACGGGCTCTTGAATCAGCATCTTCTCTACCTAATTCCGATTGAATATTGTAGGTTTGTATCCAGTACCTCTTACGGTCCTGCCATTCTTTTGTACGAGTATCTAAGATTGAGAAAGTCTTAATCATATCCAAATATACGAAAAAAGCTTGGAATAACCAAGCTTTTAACAGTATTTATTTTAATTTTTTATTACTCACCTTCATACTCCGCATCAGCATATAATCCAGTAATGTATTTATCTTCGATTGCAGCTAGGTTTCTTCTATATGATGCTAATTGTTCAGTACCTTTTTTCAAGTCCTGCAACATCTTACTTTTTTTGTTTAATTCCTTTTCCGCAAAATACTTAGCAGCCATTTCTTTTTGTTTGGCTTCCAATTCATTAACTTTCTTTTGAACTGCCATATACTTTACATACATCTTTGGAAGTCCACGTGCTTCATCAATTTTCTTTGCAGCTAATTTAGAATCTTTCTTTGCTTTGTTATTGGTATATGAACCATCACCCCACCATGCTACAATCTTATCAATATCAGCTGTTGAATGGAATCCTCCAGCGGTATTAAATACATCTACAAATTGTAAACCTTTTTTACTTTTGATTAAATCTTTAGCGAATTGAACTGCTTGTCTTTCGTTACCAAACTTTTTAGAAGCTCTAATACCATCTGAATAGTGTACTTCAAATGATTCGTTTATCGATTCGTTTGTTCCGTATTCGTGATAGTTTCCAGCTGCTTGGGAAATATAATTTTCTGCTTTAGAAATATGGTCTTGAATCCAAGCCGGTATTTCTTTTTCATCCTCACCCATCTTAGCTTTCAATTCAGTTGCCATCTTAATGATAGTATCCAACTGATTTTGTCCCATAGAAACTTCATGGTCTTCACCTTCTGCTTCTTTGATAAATGCTTTTACGAATGGATTAGAAACAACTTGTCCCAATTTAACATCCATATTACCAAGCTTAACGCTGTTTCCCATCAAACCACCTAAACTAATCATAATTATTTCTTTTTATTACCTAATCTTTCGTGCATAGTATCCGTAGATATATCAGCGATTTCATAATAACGATTTAAGATGTGACCCATATCTTCATATAAAGAATGCAATCTTTCATCCATTGCTTTTGCTTCCATAGCAAATTTATCGAATGATTTACCCATCTTATCTAATTCTTGCATATTTCTTTTTACAGTCACATTATCGAACCAATCACCACTTTCTCTCAATGTCATTTCTTTTGCTGCTTCAACAATCGCACCTAAAGTATTTGCAACTTCGGTCATATCGGATTGTCTTTTCATTTGGTCTTGGAAAGTGTTATAGGTAGAAATAATTTCTAAGAAGTGCTTTTTTACTTCGTTAGATAATTTTCTATCTTCTAAGTTTTCTGCTAAACTAAACTTACCATTAACTATCTTTACTTCATTCAAGTTAGTTTTACGGATGTCATTATATGCTTTAGCTACAGAAGTTCCTTTTGGTCCATCAACTTTCAAAGTCATTTTGTTGTTGTGAACATAATCGTATATGTCAAATGGTTTGCTCATTTTATGCTATTTCAGTTATTATTTCTCTCATTAAATCCTGTGCTTTGCAGTAATCACCGCAAACATCAGTTCCTATTTGCTGTAAACCTCTATTAACAGATTCGTTTACAGGTACCATAAATGCTCCATGTGTTGATGGGTTTGAAACAAAGTCCCAACCAATCAATTCAAAATCATCTTGCACCTTTACTTTACCTTCACCAATATTAGTTACAGACCCCATACCTCTTGATGAGATACCCAATAGGATTCCAGCTTTCAACAATTCTTTTAAGATGTTGCCCGATGGAGTTGGTAGAATTTCTACTGTTCCGCAGAGGTCTTCACCTTCCCAATGTATTTCTCTTACATTGTGAGATACGTTCTTCAGATTGATTACAGTTGAATCTGGGTGGTCTAGTTCTCCCAATGCTCTACGTTCCTTAATAAGTACTTCGTATTTCTTAGCTTCTCTCATTAAGATTTCTTTAGGATATACTCTACCATTTTGATTTTCCGCAGAAGCTCTTTGTAGAACACCTTTTACCAAAGTTCTTCCACCTTCATCTTCTTTTACCTTACCTTCAAATAGGTTTGTTTCTATTAGTAATGATTTCATGTTATATTCTTATTTAAGCTGGTACGCAGTTTGGAACTTGTTTACCACCTTTATCTTTCATTCCAATTTGCTTATATCCTTTCCAACAAGGAGATTCTTCTTTAATAGATTTAATAGAAGATTCCATAGTTCCTTTCAACTTAGATGACATTTTATTAAACTCACTCTTATCTACACCCAAACTATCCATTACTTTTCCAACTACTTGAATTTTTTGGTTGTATGTTAATTTTGTATCTTTAATTTTATCAATAACCATCATCAATTTAGATTTAACTGATGTTGGAATTGTTGCTGATGGTAATTCTGCTTCGTTTGTTGATTCGGTTGTTATTTTTTTTGATTTAAAATATGCAATTACATCTTTACCAGTATCAAATGCCTTTTGACCTCCCCAAGAAGAATGACTCATCCAATATGAATTACTCCCATCTTCCCAATCAAAATCACCATGAGATAATACTTTACCATCATAGGTTAAATACCCAACACCCTGTTTAGAATAAAAACGATATTTACCATCTCTAAAATTAACATCTTCGTTTACTGATTCATTGGTTAATTGTTTTACTGCTTTAATTAATTCCGAATCACTAACACCTTTGGTACTGATACCACTATCTTCTATTATTTTTCTAAGTTTATCAGCATGGTCTTTTCTAACAGCATCTCTGATTCCTTTATTTTGAAACAACATTGATATAGTTTTTAAATTTGCAGCTTCATCTACTTTTTTACCAGCTCTTAAATCTGCCAAATCATCGCCCTCAATATCACCATCTTTATCAACATCTAATTTATGCTGGTCACCTTTTAGGTCTTCGTTTTTCTCACCTTTACCATTCCAAGCAGAATCAATTTTATCAAAGAATGCTTTCTTTTCTTCATCACTCATAGATGGTATAGATTTACCTGCTTTATCCAAAGCCTTTTGAAAGAATGCCTGATATTCAGATTCCTCTGTCATTACTTCTTTAACCAATTCTTTTAGTCTTTCTCTA
>Ga0315899_10002433_pt1 | contig 20635 bp, 16 predicted proteins | sample LakEriMetagenome_2_FD_203518 | JGI IMG/M metagenome (GOLD analysis project Ga0315899, IMG submission 203518) | Freshwater fungal communities from buoy surface, Lake Erie, Ohio, United States - Buoy 4 MA112 | ecosystem: Environmental > Aquatic > Freshwater > Lake | place: USA: Lake Erie, Ohio... | reverse complement strand
TATATATATATATGTATATATATATATATATATATATATATATGTATATGAATATATATATATAAGAAACGTCCCCGCGCTGCGCTCAGTCCAAGAACCGCTGATACAGCTGGAGCAGTACAGACATCAAGTGTGTGTGTGTGTATATATACACACGCACACACATGTACATATATACACACATATGGAGTAGCATATACATATAGTGGTAAAGATAGGTAGTAAAGATCGGCAGTAAAGATCGGTAGTACAACTAGCAGAAACCGAGGAAGCAGATGTATACATCAGAAACCGAGGAAGCAGATGTATTGCAAGATCCTCTAGTACCATCTTTACTACCTAAATTTACTACCTGTTTCGTCGGCTTCTGCTAGTTCCCGGTGTCTGAGACGGTACTAAAGGATCTTTTTTTTAATTTAATTTTTTTTTAATTTACTACCTGTTTCGTCGGCTTCTGCTAGTTCCCGGTGTCTGAGACCTTGTTGAATCCACGCCCGACCTGATGTGTGTGTGCGTGTGTGTGTGTGTCTGTCTGTCTCTCTGTCCCTCTGTCTCTCTCTCTCTGGTTGTGTGCGCGTCTGTGTATGCGTGCGAGCGTGTACACACACAAGTACAAACGTGTCACACACACACACACACTCACTCACTCATAGACACATACATACACACACACATACACACACATGCATACATACACGCATACACGCACAATGCACACAAACATACTTTAGATATACTGTGGCAAAATCCATATTATTAAATTTTAAATCTTCCGTATAATACAAATAAACATACAATATTAAGTCTTGTATGTCATACAATATCCGCATATCACCTGCACGTCTACTATATGACAAAAGAGACCTACCATATGACAAAAGAGACCTACTATATGACAAAAGAGACCTACAATATCCGCATATCACCTGCACGTGCTGCAATGCTCCAACTGAACCTAAACCCTAAACCCTAAACCCTAAACCCTAAACCCTAAAGCTGCCTGGAGCCAAACCCTGAACCTCCAACCTGTATGTGTTGGCGGGCTCCAGTATGATCTGCACGTGCAATAGGGTAGGCACCAATATATCAGCGGAGAGAGAGAGCGCGCGCGCGCGAACGAACGACAGAGATAGCGCGCGAGAGACCGAAAGAGAGAGCGCGAATGAGTCCGTGAGCCAGGGAGACCGCGCTCGAGAGAGACCGAGAGAGAGAGAGGGAGAGGGAGGGAGGTAGGGAGGGAGCGAGCGAGTGACCAAGCGGGAGCACAGACGGGACTGAAGAACCAAAAGAAAGACAAGACACCACACCTCGGCTTCGATAGCCTTCCTCATGGCAATAGCGTCGGGCGTCTGGAGAAGCTTAGGCCGCTCGCGTCCGAATGGCGTCTGCTCGCCCGTCTCTCGCTTTGGCAGATTCTTGCACAGCGTCTTCGGCGGCCCCTTCTCCTTGAGTTTTGCCAGCAGAGGCGCGTCTTCTCTTGCGGTTCTGCCTCCAAGCCCGTGGTCTCTGGCGGTCCTGTCGCCAAAGCCAGGCCATCCCGGGAGAGAGGAAGTTGCGGGGTCTAGCGTGAGCCAGTCGGGGCTGCCGGCATTGCCCTTGAGCCACTCTACTATGCCCATGTCGGAGCCCTTGTGCGGAGCCTCCTCAGGTTGAATGGGCGAGGGGGGCGGCTGAGACCCGTGCCTGCTGCCGCCGTGCGACGCGGGGGCGTTTGCCGGGAGGGCGTTGGCGGGCGGGGGGGAACGCGAGCCATTGGAAATTGACTTGTGCTGTGCGGAGTGGGCATCGGCGGGCGGCCCCAGCAACTCATTCGCGGTGTGCGATTTCTCCGGCCTTGAGCTTGTCCACGAAAACGGCACGGTGCTCGAGTGCACGGGCGCGGTGGCGCGGATACTCTTCGCCTGCGAAAATACTGACGTGCCCGTGAGGTCGTACGTCCCGAGCAGGTCCAGCCGCGCAAGAACATTGCCAACGTTCAGAATCTTTGCGCCGGGCGTGCCGAACGGCAAGCCTCCTGCAGACCCGCCGCCCGTGTCGCGCTCCCACTGTTCCTGCGCATGCTCATCGTCGTCCCAATCGATTTTGCGCCTCACTCCGTTCATCTCAATGCGCAGGCCGTGGCACAGTGTGGCCCGCAGCCAGCCAAGGAGTGGTCCTGCGGGTCATGCCATGCAGTACGCTTTTTGGTTTTCTCAAGTATATTCTGATAGGGCGAGCCAGCCACGAACACCACGTCAGTTGACAGTTGAAGCTCGGTGCACTTGGCCGGGGACGAGACTCGTCAGCAAGGGGCGCCCCTAGTCAAGGGGCGTTCTGCCGCTGAGGCCCCTGGGCGTGTGAGGCAAGCGACGCGCACGCCGCGGGGATGAAGAAGCAGCGCTCCCCGGGCCCAGCGGCCTACAACATCAAGTCGACAGTATGCTCGGACGCGCCATGCTACTCCTTCGGCACCATGAAGCGGCCTGCCCCCAACTCCAAGGGCATTTCGCCGGGCCCCGTCTACCAGCTCAAGGCGAGTCTCGGGCGCAACAAGGACATCACCTTCAAGGCCCTGCCCGCCTTCGGCTTTGGCACGAGCGAGCGGCCAGATCCCGGGGGAAACAGCTCATTACGTGAGTGGCGACGCGTGCTCCTTCGCGTGCAGCTCAGCTCGTGCATGGAGTATCCGGGCCGGCCGGAATGTCCGGCGCCGGGCTCTGCCGTGCGCTGCTCGGCTCTGCGCCACCTGCCACTCTCCGAGGGCCACACGCCAGTGCAGCGTGGCGTGCAGGATGTCTGTGTTGTCTGCTGCATGTGTAGCGCCGTGATGGTCCCTCTGTTACGGCTTCATTCCTTCCACCCGTCACGGGCCCGTTACTGAACCGCCGTTGTTCCCCCTCCCTGCTGTGGCCCTGTGTACTTTGAGCAGACCGATCACCCGGCCCCGGTGAGTATGCGATGGGCACTGCGGTGGGTCCGTTGAAGCCGCCGATTTACAAGAGTGCCTCAAGCTTCGGGTTCGGCACCTCGTCCCGCTTGCCGGGCGACGCACCCGTGCAAAAGCGGATGGACAGAAGTACACTCGAAAAGCTGAGTTCAGTGCCGGGGAGCGCCATAACTGAGGACCTCTTTAACGCGCCCCAGACGCTGGTCAAGGACAAGTCACTCACAGCAACGCCCGGCCCTGGGGACTACGACGGGGAGGCCTGGAAGAAGAAGCGGCCTCCCGCGTTCTCATTTGGAACAAGCGCCCAGCGACCAGCGCCCACTATGAACGCGACGCGCGTGCCGGGCCCGGGCAACTACAAGCCTGCACAAACGACAGGCCAGAAAACCGCAGTGACGATGCGCAAAGGGCCCGCGTTCGGATTTGGCACGGCCAAACTGGGCGGCAACCTGCCGTCGAGCGACACGCCGGGCCCTGGCTCTTATGTCATCCCCTCCAGCATGGGCGTCCAGCCTAAAGCCGAGTATCGGTCGCTGCCGCAGTTCTCCTTTGGAACCACCCCGCGGGACGCCGGCATGGAGGTGTAGGGCGAGCAGCGGCGCGACTTGCACTAAGCTGCAGCTCCCTCCTGTTTCCGGTCTAATAGCGTCTAATTACATACATTGCATTACTCCACTCTCTCCACCCCCCCCTCCCCGCTGAGCGCGCTCTACGCGCCTTGGACGGCGAGCAACTCGGCTGATCCGTAGGACCTTCCGGATGCCCACGTATCCTTGAAACACACTTCTCCAACGACCTACGCGGAGTGAAGAGGAGCTAGGAGCGGCGGAAGCTAGCGTCGCACCTGTACGTCACCTTCAGTAGAGAGAGAGAGAGAGAGAGAGAGAGAGAGAAGTTTATTTACAATCAAATAGATGACTGAAGGTCGGTAAGTACAGTAAAGCCGCCCATAGCGGCCCGTCCGCGTGTGTCAGTGAGTGAAACCGCCCCGTCTACTTGCTGCATCTCGGCTCCTGTGGATCGACTGCTGATCGTGTGGTGCGTGTAGCCCATCTGCAGCGCCCGCAGTCCCGGACTGGAGCTTGACAGGGTGTGAATGGCTTCGTTCGCACAAAAAACCCGGTTGCGCATTAATCACGTGATTTTGCGCTACGGACAGTTGGGGTTCCGCAATAATTCTAAAGGGTGCGGTTGAATTCGGAGCCTAAACGTTGCAAAATCGTTTCCCTTACTTTCAGCTAAACGACCCTTAACCCTGTCAGCCTCGGGCGTGGAGTGTTAACGGAGAAACTGCGTTTTCCGTAAAAATTTCCAGCTCTGGGGGGTCCCACGAAAACCATATCCTTTCAAGTTTGCCCATGACATAGAACGGAGCCCAATTTGAATTCAAGCCTTACGGTAGCACAAGCTCAATTTGAAGCTTCTGGTATCACAAGACATCTACGAGCGCGCGGACCCTCGCGCAAAGAGCGGTCAGCTGGCATCCGGTGTAGGAGCGAGGAGCGAGAGGCAGATGCACGGGAGTGTATTTAAAGCATATATTAGAACACCACTGATAGTGCAAATCTAAAATTTTGCACAATGTGTGGTTTGTCCAGACCCGTCACTGTCAACTGAGAGCAGTTTGTTGAGGTGACAGGAGCTTGTGTGTAGATCTCAGGTCTGACCAAGGTCGGGGGTTTGAGATTCGAAGATACAGAAGTCCGCTTTGCACGACGGCCGTGACAGGTGTCTGGGAGGGGGATTACGGGTGGGGGGTCCAGGTACGCCGCCCTGTTGGCGCACGCTGAAGGAGTTCTGTACGGTACGGAACTCGGCTCGGTGACCTCAAAGAGAATTGGTTTATTCTGTTTGCCAATTAAACACTCATCACACACAGGTGACACAGAGGGGATACTGACGGAAGCGCTTAGACAGCAATATCCACACTCTCTTGCCCTAGGGGCGCACCAAAGCGAGCTTGTTCCGCCGCAAAATTTGAGTTGCTCTGTCCCGAGCTGTTGCGCATCACGGACCTCTTGCACAATGGACATTCTTGGCTGGCGGGAGAGAGAGAAAGGCCAGTAAGGGATTAGACAGGAGGTGAATGCTCGTATCGGGTCAGTTGGGTTGGCGTATGCAGAGATTCCAAGCACTCACACTGAACCAAGACAGAGGAGAGGGAAGAAATGGCATGGTAGCAGCAGCGAGACAAGCAGTGTACAACGCAGGAGACCTGACGTTGAACCAGTGATCAATGCATGTCTTGTGAAAGACGTGTAAACATGGCAGCATGCGGCACTCCTCGCCATCAACCTGGGTTTAGGGTTGAGGGTTGAGGGTTGAGGGTATAGAGTTTAGGGTTTATGGTTTAGGCACTCCTCGCCATCAACCTGCAGCATTCCCAACGACCTGCTCGTCAGCAGGATAGAGCAGGAGGGAGCACGGGGGGAAGACACGTGAAGCAGCTAAGGACGAGGACTGCATGAATTTCGCATTGCAAGCCTTACAAAATTGCCAAGGCAGATGGAACACGTCGGGTCGTCGTCCCCACTGATGGACTTCTCTTCGTCTTCGCCATCTTTGCCCTCTTCAGTGGGGCCCCTCCCCGTGAGTTCTATACCCTCACCCGCCCCCTCGCGTTCTGGCCCTTGATCCCTCTTGCCCTTGCTCGCCTGCAGTGCATTAGCGTACACCAATGTCAGCACAGGCTCGCGCATGCATCCGATAAAGGGGGCTTAGGCCGAGGCCTTAAGACCGATTTAAGGGCCTAGATTCTCCTTTATCGCTTCCTCGTCGACCTGCACGCGCCCATGTGCTCATGCGCGCAAAAACATACACATGCGTACGAAAACATGAGCTCATTCAGGCACAGCGCCCCGAAACTTACCTCATATTTGAAAGTCGGAAACGTTTCCAAGAATCGAGCCATGATTTCTCGCGCCTGGACATGTGACATGTGACAAGGAAGCACCCCGCCCTCACACTGGTCAACGCGCGCACGCGCCTGCAAGAGCCTCGGAGGCAAAGGCAAACTGCAGGACATAGCAAGCGCACACACAAGCAAAGCCCTTCTTGGCAGGCTGCAGATGCGGTTGCAAGGGGAAAAGGTGTGCGTCTTAACGTGCATTACCTGATTTGCAGATGACCCCACAGGAGGCGAAGAGCCAAAGCGGACAACTGGCTGGCGCTGCGCATTCCGGTTGGCCGCACGTACTCGCAAAATGCAGTGCATGCACATGAGCAACACCAGCAGAATGCTTACAGACGCTGATACCAGTCCAACCATCCATATGTTCTGTGCACTTCCACATTGCGTGTAGGTGCCCGCCGACCAGCCGGACGGACAAAGCTGTGCCTGTGGCGAGTAATACGATCCCAACATGCACTTTTGCGTGCCGGCACACCATCCGCAGTACGCATCCTTGATGCATTTCGAGCACGAATCATAGAGGCACTCTTGACTGCACGTCCGCGCCTCGCACCGGCAAACAGGCGAGGCCACTTGGTTGACGAATGGACAGCCAGCATCGGTGCCATTGCTTTGGCCAGGCACACACCGGCCACTGCACCATACGCAGTTACCTTGCGCCACGCAAGTCGCGCACCGTGAATTGCTAGAGCAAATGTTTTCGAGCTCCTTCAGGGAGTTGCAGCTGAATCCAGTCGCGGAGCGAATGTACCCGGTACGACATTTCCAGGTGGTGCAGCTAGGGCTGCTGTCATCCCACATCGAATTGTCGGGTTTGAATTTGTCCTTGTTAAACTCAGAGCAGCTCAAGCAATCAGCACCGCGGAACGAGTCTAAGCACGAATATGAACAGCCGTCGGCCTGCCAGAAGTACCGTGACTTGTCAATACCAGCCGGATCCCGAAAAAAGCTCGAGGCGCAACACCTGCCTGTCGCATGGTTTCGTGTAAACCCTTCCTTGCAGGACCAAACCTCCGAAGATGGGCCGAGTACAGGATTTCCGTCCATTACGACGCTTGCATCGTACCCAGCGCGATCTAGGGCATTGAAAACAATTGTCGCTGCAGAACTCGCTAGCTTATCCTTTCCCTCGGATGCTATCACAGGGTTGAGGTATCGCAGGAGTGCACCCACCTTCAGTCTGCTTTCTGCAACCTTCTGCAACAGCCGACGCCCGGCCCCAACATTTCCAATCGCCTTCACCTCGGACACGTATGCAAGGACTGCGAGACTCCGATCCACGTTCAGAATATTTGCGAGCGCAGTCAGCAGGACATCCACCGCCGATCCCGCCATTGCAGACCTAGCCGTGAAGTTCTGGAGACGAATGCCGGAGATGATGAAATTGATCGTAATGGAGGCGGTGCACGAGGTCGGCGTCACCCCATCCGGATTAATGCCCTCGCACCACCCTAAAGGCATGCCCTCGCACCATGGGCGCGTGGAGAGAGGGGGGGGGAGGGGGAGGAAGAGATCTGGCACATTTTTTGTCTTGAGATATTCACTGCATTTTTGACAAATAGAGTCGGTATCCGTTGGCTTGATCGGGAAAAGGCCTTTGACACAGCGGTATTCACATTTAGTCGAATCCCACTCGCCATTAACGTGAGACAACAATTTTTCGGGCAAATTGGTAGACAAGCAGCATAAGCCCGCATTTGAGTTGGCGACATATTTGTCGGCTGTGCACTTGAATGCCTTGTTTGTGCACTGTATTCCTCTCAGCTCGGACGCGTTCAGCCAACGCGCGCCTTGTGGCAGCCTCCATCCCTCACTGGAAGCAAAGACAGAACATTCCATGCACTGCTGCGCCTGCACTTGTCCCCGAGGAAGGTGGACGAATCCAGCAAGACAATCCCAAACACCAGTTCTGTAGTTCCAAATGCTGTTTGCAATCTTGAGCTCTGGGTCCTTGTACAGCGTGCAATTCTTGAAGTGACCATCCCACTTATAGCCGTTGACACAAGCATAGTTGCAAGTGTCCCGGAAAGCAGCATCTCCAGTCTTAGCCACCACAGAGGAGTATGGCAAGGAGTTCGGACAGCATCCGGGTGGGTTTGCATCCTCGCTTTTTGTAGTCCCCGTCTGACACCCCCAGGCCATCTTATCGCACTTAGGGAGCGCATTGTCAATCACGGGTGGATCTACATACCAGAAAGCGTTGTGGGGAGGCCTGTTGCCCTGACGATCGTGGTACTCATCGCACGGGTAGCAGTTGCCAAGCTCGTGCCGTCCGTAGTAACACTTCTGCCCAAGCTCTTTGCTACACAAACACCTAAAGTCACAGTCGATAAGCCATTCATGATTTTGTTTAGGCGTGTCGGAAACACACACACCGCATGATGCCGTCGCGTTATTCCAGCGGTAACCCGGATTGCAGGCACGGCCGCATGGCTGGTACGTGGCAAGTGGGAAAGAATCGGGGATGACGTTCGGACAACAGTAGCGCATACTGGTCAAGGTACGATCGGCTTTGGTAAAACCTGGAACACACGACCAGGAGTCCGCGGTGCAGGTGGATGGATTTGGGTCCCAAAGAGCATTAGCAGGTAGTGAGACCTTGGCATACTGAGTCATCAGAGACTCACAACTTTCGCATACTGCCGGATATGTGGGATGTCCAAAAAAACCTTCCTTGCACTCAAAGTTACATTGTTCCTTGCTCAGAGGGTCAGCCCCCACTATGGATGCAAATTCGGCATTGAGCGGGATATTTTCACACTGGCGGCATTCCCGAGACGGATTGTGAACGGCATCGTAAGTGCAGTTATACCCCAGCTTTGGCGCCCATTCGCATACCGGCAGTCCATCCACAAAAAGAGCATTTACAGGCGGTTGAATGCCTTTTCTCTCGTTGAGAACCGAGCACTTGTAGCAGTACGTATCGTCATCTTCAAAAAAAGTTGTACTACACTCCCATTCGCAAGAACCAGCTATCCACTGCACATTTGTGCGAGTTGCAAAGTTTTGTGCGGTCGGGCATTTCGCGCAAACAATGTCTACATACCAGGCACCGTCCCGAAAGGTCGCGTTGCCGTTGCCACCCGGCAATTGATAGTAGCCGCCGATACAACGAGCAAGGCAATTCGCGTTGTCGTCTACCCACTCAGAGTGTTCCGCTTTTATCCATGAATTGGAGGGAGCATACTCAGAGCACCGGAGACACGAGGTGCCAAAATAACCGGAGTTGCATGTGTACGAGCACCCATAGTTCAGCGTTGACTTTTCTGGGATTTGAATCCGATCGCCGGAATCTGTCACACAATCCTTGCACACGCTAGCTGTTCCGCCGTCAGAGGTTTTGTCCCGTGGACACATCCGACACTGGGGAAGCTGGCGGTTGGGGAGAGGGTAGCTACCGCCAAGGATTTCTCGGACACTGCCAGGAAAGCAGAAGGTGCTTGTGTACAACAACCCCGAAGCATCCTTGTACCACCGAAGATAGAATGGGGTGCCTATGAAGACAAACTGCCGAGATATCGCAACAGAAAAGCCGAATCTGTCGGTGAAATCGTTGTCGTTGGCGGGAGGTTCAAACACTTGATGCATCTTGCACATGGGCGGATTATCTCGCAAGAGAATTGAGTATGCCAAGTTCTCTCCCGGCGCGCCCACCAAGACGATGGTCCATGGGTATGTGGCGTGGGAGCTTTGTGCGATGGAGGCACCAAATTGGCTGTCGACCGCGGCCATGGGGTGCTTCACTTCGCAGAAGTGTGACATGGAGGTTCCTGATACCTGGTAGACTCGAATCAGCGCCGCGACCGAGGAATTACCCGGAGCACCAATGATCAACCACTTGCTCGAAAGAGATAACGCAGCCCCGAAGTTGCCCTCACCAGTGTACTCGATGTCCTCCGTGCCGATGGCGGGCGGCGGCGGAAAGTACTGCACCCTGCTCCACCACGTTTGCTGTCCGTAGCCACTGGGACCCGGTGTGCCTTTGGCAGCATACACTTCAACACGACCATTCCCGAACACCGAAGGCGATCCAACAGCAAGCAGATCCCCGTGCATTGCCAGCGCGCGGCCGTAGGTGGACTCAGAACTTGTCATGTTGGATTTATCCCACGGCGAGCCCGACCCTTCTTCGCAGCCGCTTGTACACACCCATCTGTACGTGCTGCCGCCAGGATTCCGCTCGGCATACGATGTCCTCGCATAGCGCATCCCATTTGGAGCGGTGGCCATGACAGCAGTGGCCCTTTGCCACGCTGTCGCGGCCTCACCCACACACACACCAGCGGTGCTGCCAACCTTCCAGGGGCACACACTACGAGAGGGCAGCGTCTGTCGCAGAGCCTGACTCCAGATGGGCGCTTGTGGCTGCGGGGTGCTCTGCTGCTCGGTGCTACTCAAAGCGAACCACGCGCGTTGAGCTTGCCGCGCGTTTTGGTCCATCACCATGCAATCGAGCGCCCCCGGTGTCGAAAAGCACGCCATGTCATCCGACGCCACGGCCATCGGGTAGGCCACAGCGGCGTCACCCACCGGAACTTCTGCCATGCCGGCCTGGTGCTCATAAAAATAACCGCCGAGATCAGCGTCGGAGCTCACAAGGGCGCTATCGCCAAAGCCGAGCGCCAGTACATTGCCGCTCGCAGCCTGCGACAGCCCGAGCAGAGTGCCCGTGCTGGCCTTCAGCGCTATGTCTGGCTTGGCGCTGGGCAGTGTTTCTTTTGAAACTTGAACCTCTTGCTGTGCAGCCCGAAGCGCTGCAGCATGCGTCGACTCTCTCTCTCGCTGGTCTCGTCCCTTTGCATTCTCCGCACTAAGCTCCGTGGCAAGCTCCAAGTTCCGTGTTGGAAAGTTGGGGTTGGGTTTGGGCCGTGGTTGGGTTTCCGCAGCACGGCGTAAGCTGGCGACAGGCACACTCCGGACTCGGGCAATGCCTGAGCGCACATTCTCCATCGACGGCGAGAGAAATGTCTGCTGGTGAATTCGTCGCTCTAAGCCCATCTTTCCAACGAAGTCCGGCGACAAGCGTGTGCGTGCGTGTCTCTCTGCTCTTCGCCACGAGGCTTCTCCTCTTCCATCCAGCGGCAGCGTTGATGGCGAAGGCGCAGCGAATGCGAAGTCCAGCATAGGCTCCGCCAGCACATCACCAGACAGGAACTGTGCGGCCTCATCGTCAGCGCGCCAGCGTTCAACGTTTGCATAGCTTCAAATTGGCATCGCAAGGCGCACAAACAGCTCGGGGAGCATGGAGGGGAGGGCAGAGACCTGCGACAGGAGCAAAGCAACCGCGACGGAACGAAGGAAGATACTCCTGCATGCGCCGGCCCCCGCCATTTGCTGAACTCGGGCACCCGCGTGCCTACATTCACAGCAGAGTGAGACGCAACCTGACTACCTGCGGAAGTGTGAAACGCGAGCACCCACACGGCGGCAACACGCGCGCTGCAACCAACCACGGGCACAATTGGTACTCACAAGTACCTTGGTCCCATGGACGCCACCTTTATGCTGACTCCATATGTTCACGCCCCCCGGTTGCTTCCAAGCTTCCCGACTCACTACTCGCTCTTGGAAGTTGAAATCTGGAGAATTCGGAATTGAGAATTTCTAGGAATCGAGAACATTTTCCTTGTCGTTGGGCCTACCAGGTAGAGAGCTGGCGCGGGGCGGACGTGATCACGGGCGTGCGCTCACGCGCGGGGAGCACGGAATGGGAAACTGGGACCGCGTTCAGGCGGCGTGAGTCGGCCGCGGCAGCAGGCCCGGCGCGATGTCGGCTGGGAACACCATCAACGCGCAGCGGCAGCTGCAGTCCACCTTGCGCTCGGACCCGGTGGCCATAAAGCATGTAAATCACCTCAAGCAGCTGCACGATGCGGCTGTGAAGCGATCAGATGCCCTCAGCAAAAAGTTCTCACACGGCATGCACAATAATCGGGAGATATCGAGCGAGGAGCTCGTCGAGTACCGCCTAAAGGATTCCTCGGAGCAAGTCGCGCGGCAGATTGCCCGCCAGACGCACCAGCAGATGGAAACACTGATGGACGTGCAGCAGCGCGTCGACAAGGCGATGAAAGAGTCGGCTGTCCTTTTTGAGGAGGAAGAGTATGCTGCGGACGCCGACCCCGAAGACAAACTCAAGGGGCGCGAGTGGGTGGAAAGCAGCCGTCGCAAGATCATCGGCCAGGTCTTCCGTTTCAATGAATCATGCGACGAGCGTCAGGAGCAGCTCGAGGAATTCTGCAACTGGTTCGAGCTGTACGAGAACATGTGGCCGCTGCCGCTCGTCACCAACAACATCCAGTACGACGAGCTTCAGGGCGCAGGCAGCGTCGACGTTATGCAGGACCAACTCAACGAGATGGAAAAGCTATGGCCAAAAATGGGCATGATGCGCGAGGACTTGACCAAGCTCATGGCACAGGCTGCAGAAATGGGGCGTCGCGCCCTGAGCGCCGAGCTCAAGGCCGAGGTGCAGAACTTGACCCGCAAGCTGAACAAGTCGGAGGAGCTCGCTGAACAGCTGCAGCGGTCGCTAGATGCCGAAAAAAACACCACACGGGAGCTAAAAAACGAGGCCGCAAAGACGAAGCAGGTGCAAGAGGTGCAGATGGCCCGGAAGATGCAAGAGATCCAGGGGCTGAACGATCAAATAGCAAAGAACCAAGAGAATAACAGGAAGCAAATCGAGGAGACGCGTGCGCTGTATGCTGAGAGGGAGGACAAGCTCAAGGAGACTATCAAGATCCTAAAGGTTTGTACCCGACTTGCACTGCCGCTTTGCGACACGAGTTCCCACCCGCTCGCAGCTCAGTCTGCCCCGTGCGCACAGCAGCCCGGCCTCAATGTAGGAAGCCGGGCAAAAGGGCGCGTTCGCCCCGCCTCGGATGGGTACGAGCGCAACTGAATGTAAACCAATACAGGAAACAACCAAGGCCGAAATAGATGCGCTGAAGGCACAGATATCGGACCTGACACAGATAAATGCGGCGCTAGAGGAGAGTGTTGGAGGATTGAAGGCCGAAATAGTCGAGAAAGAGCAGCACATTGAGCGACTTCGAGAGACAGTCAGAACATTAGAAGGAAAGCTCCAGGCGAAGCAAAAAGAGCTGGAGCAGGCGCAAGAAGATCTGCGGATCGAGAAGGAGGAGGCAAAGAAGAGAGAGGCAAAATTTCTCAAGACAATCGAAGAGCAGAAGCGCCTGATTAAGAAGAGAGAAGACGAGATCAAGCAGCAAGCAATTATCATTGCTGAAAAGCAAGCTAAGATTGAGGAGCAGCAGCAAGAGATCAACGAGCTCAAGATGCAGGTTAAGAAGCTGGAGAAGGAATTGGAGAAGGTACAGAAGCAACTCGAGGAGGCTCAAAAGAAGATTGCCGAGCTTGAGAAGCGTGTGGCGAGTCTTGCTGCTGCATGTGAAAAGCTCAAAGTCGAGCTTAAAGAAAAGGAGGCAGAGATTAAGGAACTCAAGGAGGCTGCCACCAAATACGTGCACCAGATTGCTGAGTTAGAAACGAGGGTCGAGGGGCTCACACAGGATCTGGCCACCACTAAAGAAGAGCTGAAGCAACGAATGTACGTACGCAGAGCGGTAGAATCGGGATAAATGTGGCAATGTTTATGGCATGCGCGCCGTTTTTTTGACATTGACTGTCACATGTGGCGAAATCAGTTTGAAACATTGTGCGCTTCTTGACATAAACCGGTGTGCGTAGCCTGACGTATACCTGCGGGCGTGTTTTGTGCAGCGCGGAGCATGAGCACGATAAGGTTATGTGGGCAGTGGAGAAGCAAGCGTTTGAAGAGCACGTACAGCAGTTGACGGACGAAGGCGAGGGTCTGCGCAACGACTTGCAGGCAAAAGGTGTTGAGTTGGAGGAGTTGGCACAGGCAAAACAGAAGATGATGGAAGATTATGAGCAGACCATTGCGCAACAAACTGAAGCATTCGAAGCTCGCATCAGTACCCTCGAGTCCGAACGCAACGAGTTGCTAGAATACAAGGTGACGCTCTGAAAAATGTCTGTATCTTTAGATGTGATGTACCGTTTGCATTCCATCAGACAGTCTGCTGACGACTCAGAATTACAGGCCTATCAAGAGTCGAGGACCTTTGAAGATGCCGAGACCGAAGTGGACAACCAGTGGTTTGTAGAGAATGCTCAAGTCCAGATGAGCACTTCCACCAATAATCGCAGCACAGCAGTCACACCGGCGGCAAACAGCGCTGATGGAAATATCGAAGGCGGATTGTTCGCCGGAGAGCAGGTAGACTGGTTGTGGCTGCCTGCGGCTCATACTACATGCTTTGCTTGGTTTTAATGCAATGTCCCATAACACGATCATGATCGGGCAGGCACAAAGGGTCTTGAGCAAATTCAAACTATTGAGGGAGAAGCTGTATTTCATGCGAGTTGGATTTGAGCGTGACAGCACCGAATTCCGTTCGGTGATCAAGGAGAGTCTTGAGAAGAAAGCTGCAGTGCAGAACGAGCTTGATCTTGATGTTACTTTACTGCGCCAGAAGGTGGAGCATATATTCGAAATTGCACATGCCAATCGCGTCGCTATAAGTGATTTCGAAAGCGATGCTGCGAACAATCTGGTTCTTGACATGTGCGACGAGTGTATTTGTCTACTTGAACAAGTAAGCTCGGCCCGGCAGGAAGCGCCGACGCGGCTCGCTTGTGAATTAGTTCTGAATATGGAATCAGCCGAGACGGAGGGCAATCAAGACGATCTCAAGAAGAATATCGCCGCTGACATTGCCCGGGCGTGCGGAGGCCCGCTGGAAAAGATCAAGGTGCGCAGTCTGCGGGAATCGCCCGTGATTGCCGACTTAATCGTGTGCCAAGGTCTGGATCCCACGGGCAAGAGTACGATGGAGGTTTTCAAACTGCTCCAAGGTCAAGTGGCAAATCCAGATTCTGTTCTCATGCGAGGTCAAGCGACATGCAAGGCCAAAGACTTGCGCCTGAAGCAAGCCTTTTCCCAAAAGGAGCCTCGGAAATCGAGCAACTTAAAGCTGTTACAGGGCATACCTCGAACCCTTCTGGAAGTCGAACAGGTCATATTTCCATGTTCATGTCTGCACCTCCACTGAGGTTGATATTGAAGAGTACCATTTGCGAGCTCCTGACAAGACTTTTGTGTGTGAATGATGCAGGTCTTGGAAGGCATTGAAGGGGCACTTGCAGACCCAGCGACTTTGGCCAATGATCCGACAGTGTACGCTCCCGACCAAGAACGACCGTCGACTGCGGTTGTAGCGCAGCTTCGTCCATTGTTGGCCGTGGCTCGCATGAATATGGGGACTGAGTTTGCAGAACCTAACTATGACTTTTCCTCGGTTTCCAAATTGCACAACAAGTGGAGGAAATCTCACCATCAGGCACAGGAAGGCTTCTTAGAAGACGGCCCCCGGCTGCAGCAGCAGCAGCCGCAGCAGGACTCGGGGAATCAATCGCCAGTGCTGACTCGATCGTCCCCGCAGCAACAATCACCGCCAGGGTCTCCTGGATTAAAAAGAAAATCAGGTTGGAAGGTTGAGATGTCAAGTCCGCCGTTGTCTCCGCTGCCTGCTGCAAGCTCTACTCCCCTTGCTGCTCTCAAGACACAGGGCAGCAGACGCGAACTCCTTGGTTCTCGACCGCAGCCGCCTACCTGTACAGCTCAGGCACCAGCGTTGCCTTCCAAAAACACCGTCAAGGCATCACCGTGGTCTTCCGCAACCGTCAAGAAACACGAACTCACGTTCCAAATGGAGCCGACACCAGAAGAAACTAATGCATCTTTCGTATCATGGCGCAGAGCAACCTTGCCTCAGGACACACGAGGCAACGGTGTTACTTTCGGTTCATCCACATTTTCAACACAGCGAGAACACTTACTCCCCGGTTCTTCCACATTTCCATCACAGCGAGAACAATCAGCAAGAAAGGCCATGCTAAGCGAAACTATGCATAATAGGTATGTTTATCGCTTTTGGTGTCAAAAGTTTCCCTTGGTGTCAACCCAACGTCTCGCCCAGTGTGTGGTAGCCTGACTTCCTTTCCGTGTCTGCAGGCAATTCACAGAGACTGCCGACCAAGCCGAAACCTTGGTAGCTGGGTTGACAGCGAAATCGTTTGGAGCATCCTTTGAGGCAAGCCCGATGCCAGTCCCAAGCAACGCACGAGTGCATCTGCCTAAAACATGGACCGTCAATCTGCCAAACGATCCACATAAGATGGGTGATCTCTCGGCTGCTGGGGTGAAAGGAAATAATAGTGATGCAATACCGTTGGGCATGGGAAGTCCCAGCCAGTATGTGCCTGGCACTAGTGATGGAATACCTTTGGGCATGGAAAGTCCCAGCCAGTATGTGCCTGGCACTTCACATATCAACAAGGCACAGCCTGCACAAGCTGATGTGCAAAGTCATGTTCGATTAAGGACTCTTCAAACCGCTGAGATGCCGTCACAGCCACAGAGGGCCAGCGCGCACTCCATAGTTTTTACCTCAAAACCTGTTTCAAAGCCTATCACCGTTTCGAGGCGCATCAGTTCGGTAAGTGTATCTGCACTTGCTTCCGCATCTGATCAGCATGAGCTGCCGCCGTCATACACACAGCTTCTGACTTTTCTATCCCGTGAACGACTGATAGGTCCTGTGAGTTCTTTGCGCTTGTCTCTGACATCTTCAATGTGCAGGTGGAATACCACCAATTCAGCGAGATGAATCGTCCAGAAGAACAACGTTTGCCCCAACTCATTGAAGTGTACGAATTGCAACGAAACGGGTTGGTGGGCCGCGCCTCTTTCAAAGAGAAAGCCCGTCCTGCAAGCGTGGATGAGATGGAACTTGAGCGGCTGCGACAAGAAATGCACGAGCAGGCTGCAGAGAACGATGGTTTCAAACCAACTGGAGTGGCACCGGACTTCTCGGCTTACAACCCCTACCGATGGGAGTCTCAAGCAGGTTTCGGTGCGACCCATCGTCCGCAGGCGGTCAAGATGCCGTCGTCCAGGCAGGCAACGAAACTTCAGTCGCTTTCAGCTCGCAGCCCGGCCGATGTAGAGCCGTGGAGAGTCCCTGACATGGAGCAATCTTTTGATCCATCGGCAACCGCTCCAGCTTATCGTCCGAGCAAGGTCATACGGTCGCTCGACTCGAGCAGCTTCAATAACAAGAAGCGCCTTCCGGCCACTGTAAACCCACGACTAAACGCTTTTGTCGTAACGATGGGCCAGGACCTCAGCACAAGCGCTATGATTCATGATTTGGACATTGAACACTTGATGTCTACCGATGATCAAGGCGGGGTAACAGAAGGGTCGCCAAACAAAAAAATGCCTGACTCGCTCCTGCAATTCAACGACAGTTCGGAGCAAGTGTAACTGCAGGTGTTAAACTAGACACCCGCACTTCGACGAACGAATTTAATGATGAATTTTCTTTGGTGTTTCAATGATGGATATTTATTAAATCTTTCCCATACACCATGTCCACCTACATGACCGAATTGCATCCGCGACAGCATCGATGGTAGCAGACGATGTCCCCAATCTTGAGAGACATTTCAAGACGCAGTAGCTGCATCTAAAGCGTCTGCAAAGCGTCTTCACTGTAGCCCTTGAGGTCTGTGATGACGTTCAAAAAGTACGACTGCTCATCGCTCTCCAGTTCTGGCAAAATTTCCTGTAACGCGCAGCGATGCTTCTCCGGCGCATGACGTGTGGCCATGTGCAGGGCTGCCAAAAGCATCTCATTTGCCATTTCGTCGACTCTGGGGCTGCTGATCTCCGACTGTACCACTCCAGACGCCGACGAACCGTGCTCTGGGAACCTAGCGTTGCCGACATCTTGGAGTCGGCAGATGCTTGAATGTGGGGCTTCGGACGGCCAAGAAAATGTTTGTTGCACGTGCGAATCCATGTTCTCCTGCTCGCCCGCGCTCTCGTCTTCACACATATCACTGTATCCCTCGTCCGACGCTCCCTCGTCCTCACTCGATTGCTCTTCTCCTGAAGAAGCCTCCTCACCGTGCTTTTCTTGTATCGCACGTGCTTGTGCCTTAGCGTCCTCACCACAGTATAGCGGGACTATAGAAGGATCAGATTGCTGGATCATGGCCTCAGGAAACATTGCTGAACTTTGCTGGTGTCCGGGTTGCCTTGGTTGGTATGCCCCCTCTGTGATTGCATCAGCAGCATCGGGCGCACGATTGGCGCCAGCACTGCCCAGATTGAGACGAAGTTTGGTGTCCAAAATCATCTGGTCGAGGAATCGCTTCTGCATGGCCGCCTGCTCTGTGTGGTATGCAAGCTCACTCGCCAGTGCTGGATCGATCGCTGCCGCAGCCATGCTGAATTGCCGTATAGGCCGCCCGCTGGTACTGCTTCGGACACTTTCATGCGGGCGCGCAGAAAGAGGCTGCGTTGGAACCGAAGTGTGAACAAAAGGGGTCGGACGAGTGCGCTCGGTGACAGCTCCAGCACCCGCTCGACCAACACGTTGTTTCAGGGACTCAAGTATCTGGTCGTCGTTCTTGCATTGTTTCTTCCAGTCTGTGAACACATTGAGCCCTATCGCGTTGGGCTGTCTCTTAGCTTTGGCTTTCTCCCTTGCAGGAACCTGATCAAAACGATGCAATGAAAGCGTGTGAGCCCTCTCCCTCGCCGCTTCCAACCGTTTCTTGTGCTGTTCCATGTCCTCCACCTTGCGACCGCTGCTCTCCTCGCGTTCCGGCTGAATGGCGTCGCCTGTCTCGCTGCGATTGTCTGGTTTCCCCGTTAGTTTCCCGCGCAGATCTAATTTCGGAAGCAACGGCTGCCGTGCGGGTAAGGCCTGTTTCTTTTGCCCTTTTTCTTGGTTCTGTTGCGTTGCCTGCGACAAGAATGGCCTGGCGTTTTCGACGTTAAAGGGTATGCCGTCAAGAAAGTGGCCCAACCCCTGCCCCGTCTTCGCCGACGGATCCTGGTGCGCGGTGGCGATTCTGGTATACGCCACTGCGACCTCTGAGCATACGCGTACTTGCTTGTAGAGGAACGTTGGGTCTTGTAGCAGTCGCCGATACAATTCAACATCATTCATATGTTCCAGCTTTCGAATGAGCTCTGGGATGCAATTCTGCACTGTAAGGGCTGGCTTTGCCGAGCCCTTAGATAGTGCACCTGAATACACCACTCGATTATTCGAGGCATGCGCCTGCTTCCCCCCAGGCTGATCCAAGCTCGTCCTTTCCTCCTCCTCGCCGTTCTCCCCTTGGGTACACGTGGCAAGTTGTGAGTATCTGGCAGATGATGTACGTTCTCTAGTTGCAGGTTCGTGGGGGGGCTGCCGGGGCGTGCCGGCGGACGACGGACGAAAGCGCGCGGAGGACGGCCGGTACGCCTCCTGCCCCTCCGTGTCGGCGGGATAATGTGCGTTCCATTCCTGGATAATCATCTTGTAGGTGATGAACGTCTTGGCCTCGTTCCATGGGCACACCTTGTTTGATACTGGGCAGACGTAATTACGCTCTCGCTGCGCGTCATATTTGACATCCATGCTGTGGGGCGCGCTCATGACTGGTGAGGACTCACGTGTGGCGAGCGGAATGTTGCTGGCATGCTGGTCCTCTTTGCGAACCCGCATCGAGCTTGACCACATATACACTACCTTTCCATCACTGCGCACCTTAAAGTAACTGGTGCTGCGCTGGATCTCGCACGCTGCTTCGGTGATAGCAGACACGTGTTTGGCAATGCTGCTGCACAGGTACGTGATGTGGTTTTGAATGGTACTCGATACCGGATCGCGGCGAGTGAAGCTGTCTGCGCCGTCGAACGTTACGGCACGCTCGTACATGGTGCTGCGCCTGTCGCTCATCGACTTGACATTGGTCAAGCATGCCACTGAGCACAATTTGGGAGTCCAGGTTGCATGAATCATGCTGTTGCTGTGGCCCTTTGGGTCCACCCACTTTTGCAGGAGCCCGCTGAATGTCACCGCTCTTCGCTCCAAGAAATCGCGCAGAAGCACCTCGTCGAGGTACTCCACCGTCGCCGAACCAATGCGGTCCTCCTCTGTAATATCCGCGCTCGGATGGGCATCACTGATCAGAACGGCGATGATGCCCGAGTTGCTGGCATGATGCACCGAGCGCTTGGTCTTTCGCCGAGTGAACACCTCAAGGATGGTTTGCGGCGTCACGTTGGTGCTGTTTTTCCTCTTGATCATTCCCGGCTCGCTGGCCGAGCTGAAATACCACATTGGGTGTCCAACGTGCCCGACGCGGAAGACAATCGTGTCGGGGATGATCAAGCTGTTCAGGAACCCTGTCCCGACCTTTTGTCGCGTCTTCTCGTCGTAGAGCTGCTGGTGCAGTAGAGAGAAGATGCCACCGATGCTAAATGCATGCAGCGCCTTGCTTGCTATCTGAACCGCGTCGACATTGCCCGCTGTCCTGCATCTGCAGGGAGTAGACAGCGCGAGCAGGTCGAGGGTGAGAACAGGCAGAGAGGGCACACAGGAGACGCATGGGCACCAAGACTTCGCGCGTCACGCAGCACAGCGCCGTGGCGCCTTGGCGAACCTCAGGGACAAGGGCTCGTTGCTGTTGTCCACCGGCAGTGCGGGCATCGTTGCCCTTTGGATCAACGGCTAAACTTTCATTGTGTCTGGTACAAATTTTGTGTAAGTTTTGAACCGGCGTGTATCGACGGCTGAGTGCGTCCTTGCGACACGGGGTGAAGACCGTGCGTTCGCAGGCGGTGCAGCTGTCTTTCCGTGCTGCCCCGCTGCTGCGGCGAAGAACCTCTCGATGCTTGTGCCGAT